>Ga0070741_10009327_pt1 | contig 19147 bp, 14 predicted proteins | sample Coa_R1_4_FD_66440 | JGI IMG/M metagenome (GOLD analysis project Ga0070741, IMG submission 66440) | Surface soil microbial communities from Centralia Pennsylvania, which are recovering from an underground coalmine fire - Coalmine... | ecosystem: Environmental > Terrestrial > Soil > Unclassified ...
TAGATGCCACCCGCCGGTTTTGAAGACCGGGACGATCACCGGACCGCATGCGCTTCCGCCGTGGCAGCCGGCGGTTTCAGCTTAACAAATCTTTGCGCGCAGAGATCCTGAGGTCAGGCTCACCCTTCGCTCGAGCAGCGGCTTCTGCCTTCGGCGACACGCTGGCGGACCGACGGCCACCGTCCGTGGCGCGATGCTTGCTTCTACCAGCGGTGGTGAACTTGGATGCGAATCTTTTCGTTATAGATTCGCTCGACCGCTGCCATGGCATCCCGGCTGAGCGGCGGGAGATCGGAGGCGCGGCAGTTGTCCAAAACCTGGTCGGGACGCTTGCCGCCCGGAATGGCGCAACTGACCGCATCGAACATCAGGATCCAGCGCAGGGCGAACTGACTCATCGAAGCCCCGGCAGGTACGAGTCTGCGAACTTGTTCCACTGCCTGCAGCCCAGTTTCGTAGTCTACGCCGGAAAAGGTCTCGCCAACATCGAACAGCTCGCCGTGCCGGTTGAAGTTGCGATGGTCGTCGGGAGCAAATGTCGAGTCCCGGCGCAGTTTGCCGGTAAGCATTCCGCTGGCAAGGGGGACGCGAGCCAAAACTCCGACCTGCTTTTTCTTTGCTTGGGGGAAGAATTCTTGGGCGGGACGCAGGCGGAAGCAATTGAAAATGATCTGGACCGTCTGGACGTTCGGATACTCAATGGCTTTCAAGGCTTCCTCAATCTTCTCGACGCTCACTCCGTAGTAGCGAATCTTCCCGGCTTTGACCAGGTCGTCGAGAATCCCGAAGACCTCGGCGTGATCGTACAGCTCAGTGGGCGGGCAGTGAAGCTGGAGAAGGTCGAGTGAATCCGTCTGCAGATTGCGCAGGCTGTCTTCGATCCAGCGCGTCAGGTTGTTGCGGCTGTAGCCTTCGACGGTCTGCTTCGGGAGTTTTCGACCCGCCTTGGTGGCAACGATGATCTCTTCTTTGCGCGACTTCCTGAGTTGCGCGATCAGCCGCTCGCTGCGGCCGTCGCCGTAGACGTCAGCGGTGTCTAGGAAGTTGACGCCACAGTCAATTGCCTGGTTCAGCGCGGCGAGAGACTCGCTATCCGAGACTTGGCCCCAAAAGCCTCCGATGGCCCAGGCGCCAAAACTGATATCTGAAACCTTCCAGCCCGTTCGGCCGAGAGGACGGTAGTTCATAAGCAATCAGCGATTATTCAATTTGATACATGACGAAGTGGGAAAAGCACGACTGGAAGAGGCTGCGGAAAACCGTATCGAATCTCCGCTTTGAAAGGGTGCAGCTTCCAGCCGCACCCTCTCAGGAACCGGGAGCAAAGCTCGACTTTCTCCCCAGCCTCTGGAAATCGGCCTTCCCTGGGAAACATGACTGTAAGTTGTGCCCCATCAAAAGAACACTCCAACGGGTCTGTCCTGGGAGGCACGCGCTTCCCCCGGCCAAGCGGAAGCATCGCTGAGTGCTGAATATTGATTGCTGATGGCGGAATCAGTGCCGCCCACCGCCGTGACCTCCATGCCCGCCACGGCCGCCACGACGACGGCGGCGACCACCACCGCCGCCCGGACGGCCACCGCGTCCACCGCGATCGCCGCCGCGGTCGCCAGCCCCCGGCGCGACCGCCTCCAGGCGATTGAAGTTCGGCTCCTCGCCTTCATCGAACTCGGCGCCACCTTCGATGGTCAGGGCCGCGCCGACCGCCATGCTGTCCGCCTCGACCTGCGCGGCCGCAGGCTCGGCCGCGTGGGTGGGGACCGCCGCTCCCATCTTCGCGCGTTGTTCTCTCAGAATGGCTTTCCGTGACAGCCGGATGCGGTTGCCTTCGACCGCGAGCACCTTGACCAGAACCTGATCGCCTTCTTTCAGTTCGTCGCGAACATCTTTAATGCGATGCTCGGCGACTTCGCTGATATGCAGCAGACCTTCAGTACCGGGGATAATTTCGACAAACGCGCCGAAATCAGCCAGCCGCGTGACTTTCCCGAGATAAGTCTTGCCCACCTCGGCCGTGGCGGTCAGGTCCCGAATGATCTGAAGCGCCTTGTTTGCCGACGCCTCATCATTGGAGGCCACGTTTACCTTGCCGGAGTCCTCGACGTCAATCTTCACGCCGGTCTGCTCGATGATTGAGCGGATCATCTTGCCGCCGGGCCCGATGACGTCGCGAATCTTGTCCACCGGAATCTGCAGAGTGTAAATGCGCGGTGCGTAGGCGGAAACTTTCTCGCGATGCGTGCCCAGGACTTCTTCCATCTTGTCGAGGATGAACATGCGCCCGCGTTGCGCCTGGGAGAGCGCCTCGCGCATGATCTGCGGCGTAATGCCGGCGACCTTGATGTCCATCTGCAAGGCAGTGATGCCCTGGCGTGTGCCCGCGACCTTGAAGTCCATGTCGCCGTAGTGGTCTTCCGCGCCGGCAATGTCGGTGAGAATTGCGTACTGATTCTCTTCTTTCACCAATCCCATGGCCACGCCGGCGACGGGGGCTTTCAACGGAACGCCCGCATCCATCAGGGAGAGGGCCGCCCCGCAGACAGTCGCCATGGAAGACGAACCGTTCGACTCCAGAATGTCGGAGACCACGCGCATGGCATAGGGCCATTTGTCTTCACCGGGAAGAACGGCCGAGATGGCCCGCTCCGCCAGCGCGCCATGGCCGATTTCGCGCCGCCCGGCCCCGCGCAGGAATGCGACTTCTCCAACTGAGAACGGCGGGAAATTGTAGTGCAGCATGAACCGCTTCTTGGCTTCGCCTTCAAAGGCCTCGAGCCGCTGCATGTCTTCACTGGTGCCCAGGGTGGTCGTGACCAGCGCCTGGGTTTCCCCACGGGTAAAGATCGCCGAGCCATGCGTGCGCGGCAGCATGCCGACCTCAATCCAGATATCGCGAATCTGGTCGAACGCACGTCCGTCGGGACGCCGCTTCTGCCCGATCACCGCTTCGCGGAACAAACGCTCGCGCAGGGTCTCGTAATAGGTCTTCAGCTTGGCGCGGGCATCCTCATCTTCTTCGGGAATCTCCGCTTCCAATTGCTTCTTGAGTTCGCGGACCAGGTTGTAGCTTTCCGACTTGGGATGCTTTTGGGTGTCCAGCCGGTCGGCGAGATCGGCGCCAATCCTGGCTTTCAGGGCGTCGTAGTATGCCTGGTCGAACTCCGGCGGCGTGACCTCGCGCTTCGGCTTGCCCGCGCGCTCCCGCAGTTCATTGATCGCGGCGCAGATCTTCTTGATTTCGGCGTGGGCAAACTCGATTGCGTCTACGATGGTGTCTTCGCCGACTTCCTTGGCGCCGGCTTCGATCATGACGATCGCATCCGCCGAGCCGACCACCATCAGATTCAGCAGACCGTCCCGAATCTCGCTGTAGGTGGGATTGATGACGAACTGTCCGTCCACCAGGCCGACGCGCACCGCGCCGATGGGCCCCAGAAAGGGAACGTCCGAAACCGCGAGAGCGCAGGAAGCGCCGTTGATGGCGGCCACGTCCGGGTCGTTTTAGGTGTCAGCGGAGAGAACAAAGGCGATGACCTGGGTCTCGCAGCGGAAGCCTTCGGGAAACAGAGGGCGAATCGGCCGATCAATCATGCGGCTGGTAAGGATCTCGCGCTCGCTGGGACGGCCTTCGCGCTTGATGAATCCCCCGGGAATGCGTCCGGCGGCGTAGGTGTACTCGCGGTAGTCCACGGTCAGGGGGAAGAAGTCAATGCCCTCGCGCGGTTCAGGGTTCGCGACGGCGGTGGCCAAGACGACGTTATCGCCCATACGGACGACGGCGGAACCGTGCGCCTGCTTGGCCAGCTTTCCCGTTTCAAACGAAATGCGCTTGCCGCCGGAGAGATCAACAGAAATGTCTTGTTTCATGATGCTTGTCCTTTGTGGAGGGCACCGGAGAGCAGTTACCAGCTCCTGGCCGTCAGCTTCCAGCAATCCCACTACATCCTCGTTTCTGGCAGGAACGCCGGCAGTTCGGGTTGCTGGCAGCTGAAGCCAGCAGCTAGTAGGTGGTTACCAGAGAAAGGGAAACGAATCTTCAACCTCACCCGCCTACACGACGGCGCGGTCCCGAAAGCCCAGGAACAAACAGTCCCAAAAGAAAGAGCCTCTTACTTGCGGAGGCCAAGTCTTTGGACCACGGTTTTGTAGCGCTCGGAATCGTATTTTTTGAGGTAGTCGAGCAAGCGACGCCGCTTACTGACCAGCATGAGAAGGCCGCGGCGCGAGCCGTGGTCTTTCAGGTGCGTCTTGAAGTGCTCCGTCAGTTGACCAATGCGTTCGCTCAACAGAGCGATCTGGACTTCCGGGCTGCCCGTATCGGTGGGATGCGTACCGTACCGGTCAATGAGGGATTTCTTTTGCTCTCTGGCTAGCACTAACCTGGTGCACTCCTTCTATATTTTCAACTCGTTAAGTTGTATGCAGATAGGCTAACACGCTGATGGGACAGGCGGCAAGGTTACGCTCTGGATCTCGAATCGCGTGCCTGGGCCGATTTTTTGGCGGCCACCCTTGTCGTACTCGCTGAAAACACGGCCCCAGTAGCGACAAATCAGAATGAAAATCGTCGAGAATGGCAGGCCCGCTTGAAATGGGGGGTCTCCAATCGGGCGGGCGCCCGGCCATTGCAGTCTGGAATCTGTGTGTCTTAATGAATTGTGTACGTAGTTACCATCCCCGCCTCAATGTGGTCGGCCACGTGGCAGTGGATCATCCATGTGCCGGGGTTGTCAGCGCGCATATCGGCGGTCACCATGCTGCCAGGAAGAAGCTCGACAACATCTGTCCGATGAAGCCCCACTTTCACGGTCTTGCCGTGCCAGTGCGGGCTGTGTAAATCCACCTCGTTGCCCATGCCCAGCACATACCAGCGCACTCGCTCTCCGCTGTTCATCTCCAGCCCGCGCAGGTTGCCGAAGATGTAGCCGTTAATGCTGTGCATCAGGCCAGGCTCTTCCCCATTGAGCTCATTGAAGATGAAAAACGCCATGACGAATTCCCGGTCCACGTCGCGAGGCGAGCCATCGGGCCGGGTCATGCCTCTGCGCGTTATCACGATCGGGCCAAGAAGGCCGAGATTGGTCTCAGCCGGTTCCATCACATGGGAGTGATACCACCAGACCAGAGAGCTGGGATCGCCCAGCCCTGGCCCGCTGTCTTCGTCGGCGAACCATTCGTAGTCGAACTGGCCTCCAGGTGGAACTTCCGCACCTGCTCCAGCCGGGATGTAATGCGCTCCCTCGTTGTCCTTGGTATAGCGGAACCCATGAGGATGCATGCCGTAGTTCCCTCCCGCGAGGAACGCCCGGTTCCGAAAATGGACGATCACCCTGTCCCCGACCTCGGCCCGGATGATGGGTCCCAGAACTCCAAGCCATTGGGGCTGGGGCTTTGGCGTCGAGAAAGAAGCGTCTATGTACTCGATGTAGCGGACCTTGGAGAAGGTGTGGCTATTGGTCCAGGGATCGGGAATGGGCCCGCCGTGGACGAGGTTCTGGTTGCTGGGGGCGAAGTCCCAGATGACGTCTTCCGCCTGCACGTAGTAGTGGCGGGTCTTGGCGAACAACTGACTGGCCGAGCTTAGGGAAACGAGCAACAGCAGGACGAATCTGGCGCGCACCGGCATGGTTGACCTCCGCAGACTAGATGCAACTTATTTGCATCTGTTGCACGCGCATCCATTCCAGTCCATTTCCCGCGCATAGTCAAGGCGTGGCGTAAATTTTCTGTTGCGTAAAGATTGCAACTTGCTGCAACAAGCAGCCGGTTCGCCTAAGCCATCGCCTGATCGTTGGCGCCATTGGACCCCAGCTTTCCAGGATTCAAAGACGAGACCAGCATCACGGTTGCGTGTCGTTACTCCGAAAAACGCACTATGTTATGCAACAATGTTGCATATAGTCGCAAGAATTTTGCACATCGCACCGTCTCGTACGCCGGCCTGGGGGCGCTTAGACGGCAGTGCGAAAGCCGAGGTGTATTATCCTGTTCCCAATTTCTTGACCGGAACCAGCCTCATGAACCGACGGGAATTCATTTCTGGAGCCACCGCCCTCGCCGGCATGCCCACACTCTCATCTTTCGAAGCGGCCCCTGCCCGCCTTCACGCCTCCAGCCATCCCCTCGCCATCACCATGTGGGACTTCTCCTGGCTGGAGCGGAGGTGGCCTGGCGCCGGGTACGAGAACTGGGATGAGGCCCTGGACGGGCTGGTCACGCGCGGCTACGACGCGGTCCGCATTGACCCTTATCCGCATCTGGTGGCGGCTGATCCTCACAAGCTCTGGGATCTGATTCCTGTTTGGAGCGTGCAGGACTGGGGCAGTCCGGCCAGGAACCGGGTGCAAGTGCAGCCCGCGCTCAATCAGTTCATCCGTAAGTGCGCGGACCGCGGCTTGCGTGTGGCCCTCTCCACCTGGTTCCGTGAAGACCCGGCCAATACCCGGATGCAAATCCGCTCAGCCCAGAACCATGGAGCCATCTGGAGGAAGTCTCTGGACACCATTGCCGCCGACGGCCTGCTCCAGCACATTCTCTACGTGGATCTCTGCAACGAGTTTCCGCTGGACATCTGGGCGCCGTTCCTGCCCAAGGGGACGACACGCGCGAGCGCTTTCGGCACAAACTGGATGCGAGAAGCGATCGAGGTGGTGCGCTCTGCGTACCCGGACCTCAGCTACAGTTTCTCTATGACCTCCGAGTACGACACCTGGAAGCAGCAGGACGTCTCCATGCTCGACTTCCTTGAACTGCATATCTGGATGGCGCAGGCGTCCGACTTCTACCAGCAGGTGGACTACAACTATGAGCGCTTCGACCTTAGAGGATACGAGCACCTCGTAGACCGCGCCAAGCCCCTCTATGAATCCAAACGCGAGTTCTGGAACGAGCAATTGCGCAAACAGATCGCATGGGCGGCCGAGTGGTCGCGTTACGCGAAGCGTCCGCTGATCACCACCGAATGCTGGAGTCTAGTGGATTACAAAGACTGGCCCCTGCTCGAGTGGGACTGGATCAAGGAGTTATGCGAACTTGGCGTCCGCACCGCAGCCGCCACCGGCCGCTGGATCGCCATGGCCACCAGCAACTTCTGTGGCCCACAGTTCGCCGGGATGTGGCGCGATGTGGACTGGCACAAGCGCATGACCTCAGTGATCCATTCATCGAGGATGGAGGCGACCATCTCTAACTACTGACTTCGGTATGTCCCGTGGCGTACGCGGCGCCCGGATGCCGGGAGGATTGTTCTCTAAACCCGCCAGGATCAATGCTTCCCGGGCAACGGCTGAGCGGCCCGGCAGCTTCCAACAGCAGCAACCTTTCTGCCATCCAATGGAGTACCATTATGCTGGAAACCATGTACGTCCGCTGCACCCACTGCGGGTATGACAACAGCCCGGAATACCGCTTCTGCGGCATGTGCGGGGCCACACTGGCGCATGCGCCCGTGCCGACTACTAAGCCGGCGACTGCGGCCGCGAGTGAACCGCCGCATCCCTCGGGAAACGGCGGGAGCGGCAAGACTGAGACCGTGCACGGGCCCTCCTTCCTTGGATTGGCCGAGGACCCCAAGGTCGAGTTTCACTATCTCTACGAAGACGAGCAGCCCAAGAGCCACGTGGGATTGATCGTGTTCCTGCTGATTATTTTCGGCGCGGCCGGATATCTCGGCTGGCAGTGGAAGCACAACGGCTTTCCCTTTAACCGGCTGAACCAGGGACCGTCAGCGCAGTCAGCATCTCCGTCTGAGGTCGCGCCGGCGCAGACTCAGGACCAGCAAACCCATATCGACAAGCCGATGACGGGGGGCGCAGGCGACGTGTTGCCGACCCAACCCGATCAGCAAGCCCAGCAGAATCCGCCAGCCAAGCCGACGGAGACGCCGCAGGGTGCGCCAGCCAACAACGCTTCGGCGGAGAATAAGTCCCAACCGGGCGAGACTGCCGAGAAACCTGAGGAGAAGCCCGCGGAAGTGGCCAAGGCCACGCCCCCTGCAGGAATTTCTGAAGCTTCGAAAACGTCTAAAGCGCCGCGCACTCCGGCGCCGAAGCCTGCTGCCGCGAAGCCGGCTGTGCCCGCTGCGCCGGATGCAGATCTGGAACTGGCTGGTGAGCGTTATCTCTATGGAAACGGGGTGCCGCAGAACTGCGCCCGCGCTGAATCGAACCTGCGTACCGCTGCTACTCACGGGAATACCAAGGCGCAGACCGTTCTTGGGACGATGTACGCAACCGGCCACTGCGTCGGACGCGACCTGCCGACGGCCTATCGCTGGTTCGCACGCGCGCTGCACCAGGAGCCGCAGAACAGCCGCATCTCCGCGGACCTCCAGGTCCTCTGGCGGCAGATGACTCCGCAGGAGAAGCAGCTCGCGACCGCCAGCCGGCCGTAGCTCACGCCCCAACCGTCTTCAGCCTGCGAAAGCGGAGCAGGAGCACGACCGCCAGCGCCTGACATCCGGCGGAAAACCAGACCAGCGCCATCAGGGAGCGATCGTAGAGAGCGCCCATGAGTGCGCTTCCGGCAAACCAGAAGATTCCGTAGAGAGTGTCGAACGCGCCGTAGGCGGAGGCCCGGCGCTCCGGCGCAACCATGGACCCCAGCACCGCGCGCATGGCCGATTCCTGCAACCCCAGCCCGAGCCCCCAGACCAGCATTCCGGCAATGACGAGACCCTTCCCGCCTAGAAACACAAGCGGTGCAAACAGCAGGCCGATGACGGTTCCGGCAATGGTCGTCCAGAATCCGGCGCGGTCCAGCAGGTGTCCGAAGATCAAAGCTGTAATGGCTTCCGCACCCATGCCCAGCGAGTACAGCAGTGGAACTGAACTGCTCGAAAAGAGATGGCGCCTGCTGAGGTGGAAGGCGATCAAGGGGAAGTCGGTGTAGGCGGCGGCCAACAGGCCCACCGTCACCGTGTAGAACCACACACCTCCTGCGCTGAAGCCGTGGTCCTCGTGGGTGCGTGTTTTCTCCAATTCGCGCGGATTCCTGTATTGCGACCGTGCGGCAAACAGCGTGGCGAGCGCCAGGACGGCCGGAAGGGCCAGCCAGGCGAACGCGGCGCGAAAGACGCCGTGGTGCAGGAGCAGCAGCAGAGCGACCATCAACGGACCAAGCAGAGCGCCCGACTGGTCCAGGGCCTTGTGCAGGCCGAACCCCCAGCCGCGGCCGGTTTCGGATGCGGCGTAAGAGAGCATGGCATCACGAGCGGGATTGCGGACCGCTTTTCCTGTGCGCTCCAGGATGATCAGCAGCGAGGCCACCGGCCAGCTTGCGGCAAACGTCAGCAGCGGCACGGAAAGAAGGTTGAGCATGTAGCCGCAGATGGTGATCGGCCAGTACTCGCCCGTGCGGTCGGCAATTCTTCCGCTGAACAGACGCAGGCCGTAGGCCACCAGCTCTCCGAAGCCGGCAACAATTCCGACCACAGTCGCGCTCGCGCCCAGGCTTTGCAGAAAAGGCCCGGTGATGCTGCGCGCGCCTTCGTAAGTCATGTCGGCGAAGAAGCTGACCACGCCGAGGAAGATGACAAAACGGAATGCCCAGCGGCGGTTGAAGCCGGCGGCGGAACTGTTGGTCGCGGTCATGCGTTTCAGAATGATTGTGACACGGGGTCCAACGACCAACGCATCTTCGTTCTCAGGCGGAAAGCTGCTTCCGCAGCAGGTCTTCCACATCTCCGAGCTTGTCGCCAAGCAGGTTCAGTTTGCGCGCCAGTCCCTGGATTTCGACTTCCGCGCGGCGGTTGACCTCAAAGTCCAGCTCGCTGCGCAGGCGGTCCTTCTTGTCCTGGCGGTTCTGGCTCATCATGATGATCGGCGCTTGGATTGCGGCCAGCATGGAGAGAAAAAGGTTCAGGAGAATAAAAGGATACGGGTCCCAGGACCGGCGGCCCAGCATCGTGCTGGTCAGCGAATAACCGGCAAGGACAAGGGCGAACGCGATGATGAACGTCCACGAACCGCCGAAGCTGGCGACGGCGTCGGCGATGCGTTCGCCGAAAGTTTCTTCTTCTTCGATGACCTGGTTTGGATTTCGGGCGGCGCGGACGCGCACCAGCTTTTGCGAGCCATGAAACTGCTTGCCCAGCACCGAAAGCATGTCCATGCCGGCCAGCGGCTTGCGTTGCAGCAGGACGGCAATGTCATGGCGGTCCACTTCCAGGCACACGGCTTCCTCCTGCGCAATGGCCGTGGTCTGGTGCGCGGTGCCCTCGAGCATCGAGGCGAAGCCGAAGAACTCGCCGCGGGCCGGTTGGTCCACGATCACTTCCTGGTTGTCCTCATCCACGGTGGTTACAAGCACGGAGCCGGAGACGAGCACGTAAGCTCGGCCGTCGGTGTCGCCAATTTTGTAGATGCGTTGCCGGGGCGCAAACTTCCGCACCTCGACCTGTCCGGCGAGGACGGCGGTTTCTTCATCGTCTAACAGGGCAAACAGCGGGACTTGCCGCAGGATGTCAGGATTGCAGGCCATGTGCGCCTCCGGAATTGAATCATTGGGTTATCGGATCATTGAACCATTGAGGAGCGGTGCGCGCCAAGGAAGTGTTCCAGCCGTCCCTCCGGGACTCCGATTCCTCTTCGCCCGTGCCCCGGCGTTGAAAACGCCGGGTCATTGGCATTTGTCCCTTCGGGACAACGGGGCGGATTTCCGAGTTGGGGTTGTTGCTCCGGGCCGGCAGGAACAGAGAGGCGCATCATGAATCCGGAACGGCGTCTCCGAAATGCGTTCCGGCGGAACGCTTGCCAATAGCCTGGCGCTTCCAGCGCCGGGTCCGTTGGGGAATGACGCGAGAGTCCCGTAGGGACGATTGCCAATAGCCCGGCGCTTCCAGCGCCGGGTCCGCCGGGGTGTGACGCGAGAGTCCCGAAGGGACGATTGCCGATCACCCCAGAACGTATTGCGGGTCGTATTCGATGTTGTGCTTCGCCGCGTTCCCGTCCCGGGGGGACGATCCTCCGGGACAGCGGAGAATCGGGATTTCTTGACACCCGGCACAAAATGGTGGGCGAGGGGCAGCTGTCCCGTAGGGACGCTTGCCAATAGCCCGGCGCTTCCAGCGCCGGGTCCGCTGGGGAATGGCGCGAGAGTCCCGGAGGGACGATTGCCAATCACCCCAGAACGTATCGCGGGTCGTATTCGATGTTGTGCTTTTTCAGGAACGCAATGAATTCCTCTTCAAAGTTGCGTTTGTGGTGATGTTCACATTGGGATTTGATATACGTGATGGTTGCTGCTTGCTGCGAGACGCTGACGCTGAAGGCTCCATAACCCTCCTGCCATTCAAACCGGAAGGGCAGAATTTCATTCAACCACTTGGACGAGCCGCCCTTGAGCAACTGCACGGCTTTCGCCAGCGGCATGGTCGCGGGCAGAGACAGTAGAATGTGCGCGTGATTTTCCGTGCCGCCGGTGGCGATGGTTTTGAATCCGTTTTTGCGCGCAATTCCGCCCAGAAAGGACCATAACCGCTCCTGCATTTCAGAAGGAATTGAGTTGGCGCGCTGTTTCGTCGAGAAAACGACGTGCGTGAGTTGCAAAATGTAGGTGTGTGACATGGTTCCAGCCGTCCCTGCGGGACTGCCTCCCTCTTTGGATTGGTTTCCCGGCGTTGAAACGCCGGGCGATCGGCATTCGTCCCTCCGGGACAGCGGAGAATCCGGATTTCCTGCCACGCGGCACGAAATCGCGGGCGAACGGCGGTGTCCCGTAGGGACGCTTGCCAATAGCCCGGCGCTTCCAGCGCCGGGTCCGCCGGGGAATGGCGCGAGAGTCCCGTAGGGACGGTTGCCAATCACCCCAGAACGTATTGGGGGCGTATTCGATGTTGCGCTTCGCCGCGTTCCCGTCCCGTAGGGACGATTGCCAATAGCCCGGCGCTTCCAGCGCCGGGTTGAGGTTCGAAGCCACCCAGTCCCGGAGGGACGGCTGAAATTTACACCCGGGAAAGCTCGCCTGTCTGTGATGGATGAACATCACGAAGCGCTGTGCCATACTACAAACGGCCCATGCTCACCGGCTCCGAAATCCGGCGGAAATTCCTGGACTTCTTTGTCCAGAATGGACACCGCGAGGTGCATTCGTCGTCCCTTGTCCCCCATAACGATCCCACGCTGCTCTTCACCAACGCGGGGATGAACCAGTTCAAGGACGTCTTCCTCGGCCTGGAAAAGCGGGACTACACGCGCGCCACAACTGCCCAAAAATGCGTGCGCGCGGGCGGCAAGCACAATGATCTCGAAAACGTCGGCTTCACCAACCGCCACCATACGTTTTTCGAGATGCTGGGGAACTTCTCTTTTGGCGACTACTTCAAGAAAGAAGCCATCGCCTATGCCTGGGAGTTGGTCACTTCGCCGGACTGGTTCGGCATTTCGAAAGACAAACTCTATGTGACCGTCTTCAACGGCGAAGGCGGGCTGCCGCCGGATTCAGAAGCTTACGATCTGTGGCTCTCGCAGGGCGTTCCCAAGCACCGAATTTTTGAGTTCGGGCTGAAGGACAACTTCTGGCAGATGGGCGACACTGGTCCCTGCGGTCCGTGCAGCGAGATTCACTACGACATGGGCCCCGCAGCCTCCGACGAGGGTCACACGGATTGCGCGTTCGGCTGCGACTGCGGACGCTATGTCGAGATTTGGAACCTGGTGTTCATGCAGTTTGACCGGGATTCCTCGGGCAAGCTGAATCCCCTGCCTAAGCCGTGCGTTGACACCGGCATGGGACTGGAGCGCGTGGCGGCGGTGCTGCAGGGCGTGATCTCGAACTATGAGACGGATTTGTTCGTGCCGCTGATTAAACGCGCGGCGGAGCTGACCGGGGCAGGCAGTAGTCGTGTGGGGACGGCCTCCCCCGCAAGCCTGCCCCGAGCGGAGTCGAGGGGTCCGGCCGAGCGAAGCTCGACAGAAGTTGGACATAGGTCTGCTGCTTCACTTCGGGTAATTGCTGACCACTCCCGCGCAGCAACGTTCCTCATCTCTGACGGTGTGCTGCCATCGAACGAAGGCCGCGGGTATGTTCTAAGGAAGATTATCCGCCGCGCGATCACGCATGGACGCCTGCTCGGGCAGACGAAACCCTTTCTTCACGAGATGGTGTTTGCGGTGCGCGATCTGATGCGGGATGCGTACCCGGAGTTGAACGAAACGTCAAAGCATGTATCTGAGGTGGTGCTTGCCGAAGAATCCCGCTTTGCCCACACGCTGGATGTCGGCCTGGAGAAGCTCGAGGCCCTGCTTAATGAAGCGCGGTTCAACGGTCAAGAAGCTTTCAAGCTCTACGATACCTTTGGGATGCCGCTCGATTTCATGCAGGATGCTGCACGTGACAGCGGCATCGAATTCGACCAAGCCGGTTTCGACCGTGCCATGGCCGAGCAGCGCGAGCGCGCCCGCGCTTCCTGGAAAGGCGCAGCCAAGCAGACCGCGAATCCCGCATATCAGCAACTTCCAAAATCAGTGTTCGAAGGTTACCTCCAGACCCGCTCTGAAGACTGCGAAGTGCTGGCCATCATCAAGAACGGTCAAGGCGTACAGGAGCTCAAGCCGGGAGAGGAAGGCGAGGTCATTCTCGATCACACGCCGTTTTATGCCGAATCGGGCGGACAAGTCGGGGACCGCGGAACGTTCCACAGCGACGAACTGAACACCGTCGCCGCCCAGGTCAAGGGATGCTACTACCCCGTGCAGGGGGTTCGTGCGCATCAGGTCATTGCCAAACAACCGATTCGTGTCGGTGACAAAGTCGACGCGGTCGTGGACACATCCATCCGGCAATCCACCATGCGCAATCACACGGCCACTCACCTGCTGCACGCCGGACTGCGCGAGGTGCTGGGCAAGCATGTGAAGCAGGCGGGATCGCTGGTCGCGCCCAATCACCTGCGTTTTGACTTTTCGCATTTCACCGCCGTCGAGGACGAAGAGCTGCAGGACATCGAAGACCTCATTAATAAGGAGGTCCTGCGGAACCAGGAGGTCGAGATCATCAACGATGTCCCGATTGACGTGGCCATCAACGAATACAAGGCCATGGCGCTGTTCGGCGAGAAGTACGGAGACCGGGTGCGTGTGATCAAGATTGGTGACTTCTCCACCGAGCTGTGTGGAGGAACTCACACCGGCGCGACCGGAGAGATCGGGCTGATCAAGATCCTGAAGGAAGGAAGTGTGTCGTCCGGAGTGCGGAGAGTCGAGGCAGTCACCGGCGAGACTTCGCTGCAGCATTTCCGAAGGGACCACGAACTGGAAACGGTTGTGTCCGGTCTCGTGGGGCCCGCTCTGGCGCAACGAGCGCGCAGAGATGACGGAGAAGAGTTAAAATCCCCACCCGCGGCAAAAAACGCAGAAGGGTGGGGCGCCCGCGAGATTTCTCCAGCCGAAGCCCTGAAGCTCGAACTCGAACGCAAAGACGCCGAGATCAGGCGCCTGCAGCGCGAACTGGACCAGGCGCGCATGAAGCAGGCGTCGTCAACGACCGCGAACATCGCCGAGAAGATCAAGGACGTGCGCGGGGTGAAAGTTCTGGCGCACCGCGTGGACAATCTCGAACGCCCGCAGATGCGCACGCTGGTGGACCAGTTGCGCGACAAGCTGGGATCTGGGGTAGTCGTCCTCGGATCAGCGACCAACGGGAGTGTCGCGCTGATCGTCGGTGTGACGAAGGATCTCACTTCGCGCATTCAGGCCGGCAAGGTGATCGGTCCGGTCGCACAGAAGGTCGGCGGCAAAGGCGGCGGGCGGCCCGATCTCGCCGAAGCCGGCGGCAAGGACGCATCCGCGCTGGATGCCGCGCTCGACGGGGCGTACGGGGTGGTGGAGAGCCTGCTGCAATCCGCGTGAAGGGCGGGCCCTGCTGTACTGCCGGGAGGTTTTCCCTCGGATTTGCTCCCCGGCATGACATCGGATAGGAGGACGCAGATCAGATGATTCGCACCATGCTCTTCGTTGCAACCTTGCTGTGTCTTCGCCCCGCAGCCCCGGATGGCGCCAAAGTGGTTTATTTCCCGGGCGCGCAGATGGACGCGCAGCTTCATAAACTTCCCTTGAATGACATCGGGGAATCGGAGATCAATCTCATCGAGCGCACCTCGGAGCATGCCGCCATCCTGTTGCGCCGGACTGCGCCGGGCAAGGCGGAGGTGCACGGGCATCAGGCCGACGTGTGGTATGTGATTGATGGTGGCGCGGTCCTGGTTACCGGAGGAACGGTTGTAGGCGGATCGCCGGCCGGTCCGGGCGAGATTCGCGGCTCATCCGTCGCAGGCGGGGAAGAGCATCCGCTGGCCAAGGGCGATTTCATTCGCGTGCCCGCGGGCGTCCCGCACTGGGTGAAGAAGATCAGCGGAAAAGAGATTGTTTACATCGTCGTAAAGTACGCGGAGACCGGCGGCAGGTGAGGCGCCTGCCGCCACCTTTATAATCGCGTAGCCGCAGGCGCCCCACCTGGAGCATTTTGGATTAGCTTCCTACATACCGGGCATATAAGCTTCGGGCGACGGCGGTGTCGGTGGTGCCCTTGATGATGGCCCGGCCGTCGGGGAAGAGCGTCATCTCGTATGGTTCCTTCCAGAATTTGAGGACGAAGTCGTTATGGCGGACGCTGCCGTGCGGCTGCAGACGCCGGCTCATATCGGAGAGGTCAATCGGGCGATGATGTTCATGGATCTGCACCGAGTTCCGGCCGCATAAAGTGATGTGCGGGCGCCCTTTCCCGGCAAGGTGCACGAAATCCCGTTTTCCGCAGGCGCGGCACTCAGCACGCGGTTTGTCTGCAGAGACTTCGGCGCGCTCGTTGCGCCAGAGGTCGCAGGAAAGCAGGGTGCGCCTGATCTGCGGCCTCGCTCCTGTCAGAAGCTTCAGGGCTTCGGTCGCGGCCAGCGAAGCCGCAAAGTTCACCGCCGAGTTCAGGATTCCCGCGGTCTCGCAGGTTTCAACCGCTCCGGTTGGGCCCTCCGGGAAAATGCACGCCAGGCAGGCAGTCTCGCCGGGAAGGATGTTCATGGTGATGGCGTAGCTTCCCACCGCGGCGACGTAGATCCAGGGCAGCGAATTCTTCACCGCATAGTCGTTGATCAGATAGCGGGTCTCAAAATTGTCCGTTCCATCAAGGACCAGGTGCATACCGCCGAGCAATTCCCCGACGTTCTCCGGCCGCAGATCGCTGACGTGGGGCTCGGCAATGATCTGCGAGTTGAAGCTGGCAAGCTTGCGGGCGGCGGCAATGGCCTTGGGCAGGGACTCGGCCGCGTCATGCTCGTCGAACAGGGTCTGGCGCTGAAGGTTGCTGGTTTCGACGTAGTCCCGATCGATGATCCGCAGCGTGCCGGCGCCCGCTCGGGCCAGCAATGACGCCAGCGCCGACCCGGTTGCGCCGCAGCCGGCAATCGCTACCCGCGCCTGAAGCAGGCGGCGCTGACCCTCCGGTCCGATGCCCGGAAACAGGACCTGCCGCGAATATCTTTCATCGCTTTCGGGTTTCATAGAAGCGCCGTTTTCGCCGGCCAGCTGGGAGGAGCTTGGAACCACCACGTCCAACCTGCCGCCTCGGGCAGACATTTATTATAAGTGGCGAGGACGGAAGGATTGCGCGCAGCGGCGCGTCGTACCTCGAAGGTTCCCGAATCCTTTGGGCAGGAGCTTGTTTGCCGACAAGAGGCCTCACTGGTTTCCGAAACGCGGTGGTGATCGCCCTGTGCCTGGCATTCGGCTTGTCCTCGGCCCTGTCGCAAGTCCCGCAATCGGGACGCAACGATCATGCTTCAGGTGTACCGGTCCCGGCCTGCTCCGGCGCGGTCATTGCAGGCGTTGATTTTCCCGGCGCCTCGGCCGCCGACCAGCCTGTGTTGCGCGGCCTTGCCGGTTTGCACGAGGGAGAGCGGCTCGACCGGGAACGTCTGCGGCAGGCCATGCGTGCGTTGTTTACCTCCGGACGCTTTGCCGATCTGCGCGCCGAATGCGAACCCGCCGGCGGCGGGGAGGCGCGGATTTCGTTCATCTCCAGACCGAATTTCTTCGTAGGCAAAGTGAGCGTCGAAGGGGCGCCTTCGCGCCCTACGGAAACGCAGATTGTGAACGCCTCCAAGCTGCAGCTGGGCGAGTTGTTCACCGCCGACAAGATGGACCGGGCGCTGCGCAACATTGAGCGCCTGATGCAGGAGAACGGTTTCTATGGGGCAACCGTGGCCCACTCCGAGACCCCGAACCCGGGCACGCAGCAGACGGACATCGCCTTCCGCATCCATGCAGGAACTCCGGCGCACGTCGGGGAGGTGACCGTCGGTGGCAACAACCTGTATTCGCGCGGCCAGATTGAAGACATTGCGCACCTGCATCCGGGAGACGTTGTGACCGCCCAGACTGCATCCAACGCCATCGAGCGGATCCGCCGGAAATATCAGAGGCACAACCGCTGGCTGGCCCAGGTCGAGATCGCCAACCGGCAGTACCGGCCGCAGAGCAATGCAGTGGACTACACCCTGCAGATTGACTCCGGCCCGCTGGTGGAGATTCGCGTCGAAGGCTACCGTTTGGGCCGGAGCACAATCCGCCGCAGCGTTCCGGTTTACGAGGAAAACGCACTGGACGATGACCTGCTGAACGAAGGCCGGCGCAATCTCCTCAGTTATATGGAATCGCGCGGTTATTTTGACGCCAGCGTGGAACTCAGGAAGGAGACCGACACGCCACACAACACCTTCCGCGTGATCTACCAGATTGATCCCGGGGTACGGCACAAAGTAGTGAAGGTGGAAATCACGGGAAACCAGTACTTTCGCACCGAGGAACTGCGCCTGGGCATGCAGGTGCAGGAGGCCAACCGCCTGCTCCTTCTGCATGGCCGCTACAGCCAGGCGCTGCTGCGGAGTGATATCCGGTCCATCGAAAACAAGTATCGGGCCAACGGGTTTGCGCAAGTCAAGGTGGACAGCGATGTCGAGGACGATTATCACGGCCGCCAGAACCAGATTGCTGTGTTACTGCACATAACCGAGGGTCCGCAAACCCGGGTCGGTTCGTTCCAGATCACCGGCAATGCCGTGCTTCCGGCCGATACATTTCCGCCGCTCTACACGCAGCCCGGGCAGCCGTTCTCGGACGCCTACATCGCCCAGGACCGTGACATCCTGCTGAACCACTACTTCAACAACGGCTTTCCTGATGCAACCTTCGAGGCCACCGCCAAGCCGGCGGGAGAGAACCGCATGGATGTGACGTTTCACATCAGGGAGGGCGAGCGTGTCTATGTGGACCGCGTGCTGGTGACCGGCCGCGAGTTCACCCGGCCTTACGTCATCAACCGTGAACTGCAGATGAGCCCGGGCGATCCCCTCAGCCAAAGCAGCCTGCTGGACACCCAACAGAAACTGTACGATCTCGGAATCTTCAGCCAGGTGGACACGGCGGTGCAGAATCCGGACGGCGTGGAGGGCCGCAAGAACGTGCTGGTGCAGGTCCAGGAAGCCAAGCGGTACACGTTCAACTATGGGCTGGGCTTCGAATTTCAAACCGGGCAGCCCGCGATCAGCGGAAACAAGCCGGCGGGGTCCACAGGAGTGAGTCCGCTGGTTTCCTTTGACGTGACTCGCCTGAATTTTCTGGGGCGCAATCACACCATCACATTCATGTCGAGAGTTGGGCGGCTCCAGCAACGTGGCCTGATCAGCTACCAGGCGCCCCACTGGTTCAACAGTCCCGACTGGAAGCTGACCTTCACCGGGTTTTTCGACCACACGCTCGACGTGGCCACCTTTACCTCGCAGCGGCTGGAAGGCTCGGTGCAGGCCGAGCAGATCATTGGGCGGCGCGGAATTGACGGCGCCCCGTCCTCCTTCATTGATTACCGCATGAACTACCGCCTGGTTAAGGCAATTGACGTGCGGATCAGTCCCGACCAGGTGCCGCTTTTATCACAACCCGTGCGCGTGGGCGAACCGGGCCTGGGCTACATTCGCAATCACCGCGACAATGACCTGGAAACCACCCGCGGGAGTTACATCACCGTAGACGCCGGAGTGGCGGCGCGCTACTTCGGCTCAGAAGCCGACTTCAGCCGCGTGCTGGTCCAGAATTCCACTTACCATCCCTTTGGCAAGAAGCGCAGCTCCGGCAAGGAGCTGGTTTTTGCCCGTTCCACGCGAGTG
>Ga0070741_10009328_pt1 | contig 19142 bp, 16 predicted proteins | sample Coa_R1_4_FD_66440 | JGI IMG/M metagenome (GOLD analysis project Ga0070741, IMG submission 66440) | Surface soil microbial communities from Centralia Pennsylvania, which are recovering from an underground coalmine fire - Coalmine... | ecosystem: Environmental > Terrestrial > Soil > Unclassified ...
CGAACGCCGTTCCGAGCCCGCCAGTCGGTTCGACGGCCCGCGGGTTCGCGAGGCGGGAATGCCCGTCTCCCAGGCTAATGTTGACGTGAGCGTTAACATTGAAAACGGTCGCCGCGCAGGCCCGCGCGGCTCCCCGACCGGCAAGGACGGTGCGATGGAACGATCCGGCAACGACGGCCCGCGCCACGACCGCTACAAGTGGACCGCTCTGTCGAACACCACGCTCGGCGTCTTCATGGCGTTCCTGGACTCCTCGATCGTGATCATCTCGCTGCCCGCGATCTTCCGCGGCATCAAGCTCGACCCGCTGGACCCGGCGAACATCGGCTACCTGCTCTGGCTCCTCATGGGGTATCTCGTCGTGACGGCCGTGCTCGTCGTCACGTTCGGCCGGATCGGCGACATCTTCGGCCGCGTCCGCATGTACAACCTCGGGTTCCTGATCTTCACGCTCGGCTCGATCGCGCTCTCGCTCACGTGGAGCACCGGTCCGGCCGGTGCCACTGAGCTCATCGTCTTCCGGTTCGTCCAGGGCATCGGCGGCGCGCTCCTGTTCGCCAACTCCACAGCGATCCTCACCGACGCCTTCCCGGTCGACCAGCGCGGCATGGCGATGGGCGTGAACATGATCGCCGGGATCATCGGCTCGTTCGTCGGCCTCGTCGTGGGAGGCGTGCTTGCCGATGTGCACTGGCGACTCGTGTTCTGGATCAACGTCCCCTTTGGCCTGTTCGGCACGGTCTGGGCGTACGCGAAGCTCCGCGAGGTCGGCGTGCGGACCCCGGCGAAGATCGACTGGTGGGGAAACCTCACGTTCGCGGCCGGCCTCGTGATGGTCCTGGTCGGCATCACCTACGGCATCCAGCCGTACGGCTCGCACACGATGGGGTGGACGAGCCCCTTCGTCCTCGCGATGGTGGTCGGGGGCGCGGCGCTCCTCGTGCTGTTCTGCTGGATCGAGCTCCACGTCGACCATCCGATGTTCGACCTGCGACTGTTCCGCATCCGCCCGTTCACGGCGGGGAACGGCGCGGGGCTTCTATCGGCGATCGGCCGCGGCGGGCTTCAGTTCATGATCGTGATCTGGCTCCAGGGCATCTGGCTGCCGCTGCACGGGTACAACTTCGTCGACACGCCGCTGTGGGCGGGGATCTACATGCTGCCGATCACGGCCGGCTTCTTCCTGGCCGGGCCACTGTCGGGTTGGCTCTCGGACCGGTACGGGGCGCGCCCGTTCGCAACCGGCGGGATGGTGCTCGCGGCCTTGACGTTCGCGCTGCTGATGACCCTCCCCGCGAACTTCTCGTATCCGGCGTTTGCCTGGCTGTTGTTCCTGAACGGCGTTGGCTTCGGGCTGTTCGCGGCGCCGAACACCACCGGCATCATGAACAGCGTGCCGGCCGTCCAGCGCGGCTCCGCCTCCGGGATGCGCGCGACCTTCCAGAACGCGGGGACACTGCTCTCGATCGGCGTCTTCTTCTCGCTCATGATCGCCGGGCTCGCCGCCACGCTCCCGGGAGCCATGCGGTCGCAGCTCGTCGCCCACCACGTTCCGGCGGCCGTCGCCGACAAGGTGGCGAGCCTTCCTCCGGTCGGGAGCTTGTTCGCCGCCTTCCTCGGCTACAACCCGATGCGCACGCTCCTCGGCCCGGTGCTCCCCTCGCTGCCGAGAGCCGAGGCGAGCTACCTCACCGGCACGACCTTCTTCCCGCGGCTGATCTCCGGACCGTTCATCCACGGGCTGCACATCGCGTTCGTCGCCTCGCTCGTGATGTGCCTCGTGGCGGCGTGGGCCTCGTGGTTGCGCGGGGCTCGCTTCGTCCACGCGGAGGCGGGGCACGTAGCCGCAGCCGCCGACGAAGAGGGTGGGGAGCCGGAGGAGCTGATCACGCTATGAGCGGCGAGACCTACCGGATCGGCCAGGTCGCCGAGCGGGTGGGCGTGACCACCAGGACGATTCGCTACTACGAGGAGCTCGGCCTGGTGACCCCGTCCGGCCACAGCCCGGGAGGGGCGCGCCGGTATTCCGAGGAAGACCTCGCCGGGGTTCGCCGCATCCGCGAGCTGCAACAGCTCATGGGTTTCGACCTGCAGACGATTCGGCGGATCGTCATCGCCGAGCGGCGTCTCCAGAAGCTCCGCGAGCAGTACCGGGCGGGCGTGGATGAAGGACGCCGACAGGAGATCCTGCGCGAGGCGATCGCGATCAACGACGAGCTCAGGGCCGAGGTCCGCGACAAGCTGGAGCGGATCCAGGCGTTCCTCGACGAGCTGAACGCGAAGGCCGTCCGGTATCGACGGTTCCTGCGTGGCGGGGCGCCGGCCGTCCCGAGCGTCCGCACGTAGCGCTCCGCATCCTTCCCTTCGGCGTCGGACGCGTTCGCGGTCGCCGTGCTACCCCGGTTCCGACCCGGGCTCGCTCACCCCGAGACGGCGAGCGAGCGCCGGAGACGACGGCTGAGCCCCCACACGATCCCGGCGTAGAGAGTGACGAGCACCCCGACCCCCGTCATCGTTGTCCGGACACCCACCACGCCGGCCAGCCAGCCGCACAGCGCGTTCGAGGCCGACAGCGTGAACGTGATGAGCGCCCCGTCGAACCCGAACACGCGCCCGAGGACCCGGTCGGGCACCATCGACTGGTAGGAATAGGTGACGAGCGTCCACTGCGCGCCGCCTGCCAGATGGGCGGCGACCGCGGCCGCGCCCGCGAGCAGGATTCCCGGCATCCACGCGAGCGCCACGTACAGCAGCGCGAAGACCGCCGGCGTCCAGACGACCGCGGTGAACAGCCGCCGCCGGTCCTCCCGGCGGATCATCGGGCGAATCAGGAACGGGCCGATGAGCGCGCCGACCCCTCGCATGCCGAACAGGAGCCCGGTCCCTCGGTCTCCCGCGTGGAAGACGCGGATCGCGATGACCGGCAGCAAGGCCACGACACCGATGGCGAACCCGGCCCCCAGCCGAACGGCGAACAGCGCCAGCACCCGGTGGTCGCGGCGGGCGTAGGCGACCGCCTCACGGGTCGCCTCCACGAGCCCGGGGTGCTCCTGGTGCTCCGGCCTCACCTCCGAGGTCGCGCGCCGGACCCAGAGCAGCAGGAGGGCGGCGACGAAGAAGGACAGGGCGTCGATCAGGTATCCGGCGTCGTTCCCGTAGGCGCCGACCACGAGACCGCCGATGCCCGCCCCGACCGCGAGCATGGTCCCCCATGCGGAACCGGACAGCACGTTCGCCGCCGCCAGGTCCCCGGGGTCGACGAGGTTGGGAACGGCGGCCGAGGCGGCGGGCTCGAAGATCGCCGACACCGCGGAGATCCCGGCCGCGAGCACGTAGACGAGCCAGAGCTCGGACCGCGTGTGGACGAGGAAGAAGCCGAGGGCGAGCGCCCCCATGACCACGTTTGTCACGATCATGAGACGGCGCCGGTCGAGGCGGTCGGCGAGCGGGCCGCCGAGGAAGGAGACGATCCCATACGGCAGGTTGTAAGCGACGAACACCGCGGTCACCAGGGCGGCCGAGTGGGTGAGCCTCAGCACGAGGCCGGAGAGCGCGACGATCAGGAACCAGTCGCCGCCGAAGGAGATCAGCTGTCCGAGGAAGAACAGGCGGAAGTCGCGGTTCCGGCGGAGGAGCGACCACGACTCCCGCCAGACGTTGGGGCGGGCGGGACCGAGCTCGTGGGCGCTCTCCACGAGCGCCGACCGTATCAGGCGCGAACCCTCGCCGACCGGAACGCTCGTGACGACGGGTCACTCCGACGACGCTCCTACGGGCCCTTGCGTCCCGCATGGGTGCCGAAGCCCGTCCCGGCGGATGGCCGTCGGCGTCAGCCGAGCAGGTACAGGCGCGAGAGCGGCACGCGATCGACCGGGCGCGCACGGAGCGGGCGACCGTCGAGCGTCACCGTCCCGTCCTCGGGCGAGACCTCGATCGCAGGAACGGTGGTATTTGCGACGAGGTCGCCGCGCCCGAGCCCGCGAGTGCGGCGCACCGGCACGATCCTCCGGCGCGTGCCGATCGCTCGGGCGATCCCGCCCTCGGCCGCCGCCTGCGAGACGAACGTGATCGAGAGCGAGGCGCCGGCCCGGCCGGTGCCGCCCCAGTCCCGCCCGTAGCGCGTCGGCTCGGCGAGGTGCACGCTCGCGTTCCCCTCACCGATCGGCCCCCACGCCACCACGCCCGCCTTCAGCACCAGGGACGGTCGAACGCCGAAGCCCGACGGCGACCAGAGCACGATGTCGGCGATCCGTCCCGGGGCGAGCGTTCCGACCTCGTCGAGGATGCCGTGCACGCGGGCCGGCTCCACCGTGACCTTGGCCAGGTAGCGAAGGATGCGCTCGTTGTCGTCGAGATCCGATCCGTCCGGAGCGGGAGGCGCCGGACGGATGCGGCGCACGGGGGGGATCTCCCAGACGGCCCCGTCTTCGGCGCGCCACCGCTTCATCGCGTCGGCGAGCTGGAACGTCCGGCGGACCGTCTCCCCGATCCGCCCCATCCCCTGCGAGTCCGAGTTCACGATGCCGATCGCCCCGAGCTCGTGCAGCGGGCCCTCCGCGGCCATCGTCGTCTCGCGGACACGCTCGCGCGCGGCCGCAACGTCCTCGTCGAGCGCCGGGTTGCCCTCGTGAACGATCAGGATCATGTCGGGATGCTCGGCGAGCGCAGAGCTCGCGAACGGCAGCGTGGGCGTCGTGGAGGAACAGATCACGTTTGGCGCTCGCACGATCCCGAGCAGGTCCGGCACGTGCCCGCCCCCGGCCCCCTCGACGTGGTAGGCGTGCACGGTTCGCCCCGCGATGGCCTCGACCGTGCCCGGGAGGTCGCAGGACTCGTTCAGCCCGTCCGTGTGGAGACACACGGCGACGTCGTGCGCATCGGCGGCCCGGAGCGTCGCGTCGATGACCTCGGGATACGCGCCCCAGTCCTCGTGGACCTTCAGGCCGACCGCTCCGGCCTCGATCAGCGCGTCGAACCCACCGTCCGCGTCCGTGCGCGCGCTCGCCTGGAGTCCCACGTTCACGGGGAGGTCCTCGAAGGCCTCGAGCGTGCGGAGCATCCGCGAGGGCGGCTCCTCGAACCCGGCCGTGATCAGCGTGGTGACGCCGCCGCCGAGCGCGACCGGGATCAGCCGGGGCGAGAGCAGGTGCACGTGGGTGTCGACGGCGCCGGCGGTGGCGATCAACCCGCGGGCAGGGATCGGCCACGTGTGAGGGCCGATCGTGAGGTCGACCCCGGTCGTGATGTCGGGGTTGCCCGCGCGGCCGATCCCGACGACGCGGCCGTCCTTGATCCCGATGTCGGCTTTCACCACCCCGAGCAGCGGGTCGATCACCACGACGCCGCCGATCACCGCATCGAGCTCGCTCTCGCGCGCGGCGCGGTCCTGCTGCGTCATCCGCGAGCGGACGTTCTTCGCGTAGCCCCAGTGCGGCTCGTCGCCGAGCGCCGTGAGGTCCTCCTCGACGCGGAGCCAAAGGTCCGTGTCGCCGAGCCGGACGAGATCGCCCGCGGTCGGGCCGTATCGGAGCGCGTACTCGCGGCGCGAGAGCCTCACGGCGCTCGCTCCGCGGTATAGCGAACCAGGTCCACCTCGCGCGTCTGCCCCGGTGCCCATCGGAGCTGGTCGCCGGCCGGCAGATCGAGACGGAACCCGCGCGCGGCCTCGCGGTCGAACTCGAGCGCCGGGTTCGTCCGCCAGAACGGGTAGTGCGAGGACACGCGGATCGGCCTCGGCGAGGTGTTGCGCACGACCAGCCGTATGCGCTCTCGGTCGGGCGCGAGCTCGATCTCCCCGTCGGCCGTCACCACCGCGCCGGGACCGTCGGCGGCGGGCGGGCCGAACGGCTCGCGCAGCACGATCAGTCGCGTCCCCTCCTCGAGCAGGACCTCCACCCGGATCTCGCGCACGACGTTGGCGACCCCCTCGAGAACCTGCGCGGGACCGAGCGCCCGGCGTCCGACCTCGGCCACCTCCTCGAACGGGGCGCCGGCGCGCGCCGCCATGTGCATCTCGTCGCAGACCAGCGCCACCGCCTCCGGGGCGTTCAGCCGCAGGCCGCGCTCGAGCGTTCGCCGCGCGAGCTCGGCCGCCTGGAAGACCCGGAGCCGTTCCTCGTCCTTCGGTCCGAGCTGCACCGCCCCGCTCCGCTCAGGCGACGAACCGGCCGTCGGGGATCTGCTGGGTGATGCAGTGCGGCCCTCCTCCGCCGAAGGACAGGATCGCACCCGGGACCGGGACCACCTCCCGGTCGGGGAAAGCGGACCGGATCAGCTCGAGGGCCTCCCCGTCCTGCGGAACCCCGCCGGTTGGAACGATCACGCCCCCGTTCACGAGGTAGAGGTTCAGGTACGGGATCGGGACCGGTCCGTAGCCCTCGACCTGGGCCGTCGCGGTCACGGGAACCTCGATCACTTCGAAGGACCGGCCGCGCGCGTCGCGCTCGGCCGCGAGCCGCTCCGCGTTCGCCCGTCCGCGCGACGTGTCCGGGTGGGAGGGATCCCTCGGGCGAAGAAGGAGCACCGTCCCCGGGCGCGCTACCTGCGCCACGCCGTCGACGTGCCCGTCGGTGTCGCGGTCATCGGCCATCCCGAACGGCAGCCACACCACCGTCTCCACGCCGAGGAACGCGCGCAGGAGATCCACGATCTCCTCGCGCGAGAGGTTCGGGTTGCGGTTCGGGTTCAGGAGACACTCCTCGGTGGCAAGGAGCGTCCCCTCGCCGTCCACGAAGAACGAGCCGCCCTCGAGCACCATCGGTGCCTCGTACCGCCGGACGCCGAGGGCTTGCGCAAGGAGCGCCGGCAGGCGCGCGTCCTTGTCGTAGGGCAGGTACTTCTCGCCCCAGGAGTTGAAGCGGAAATGCACCATCGCGACCTCGCCGCGTTCGTTCGCGACGAAGATCGGTCCGTTGTCGCGCATCCACGAGTCGTCGATCGGGAGCTCGAGCGGCTCGACGCCCTCCCCGCAGCGGTCCCGAACCTCCCCGGCGGCACCCGGGAGACACACCATGGTCACGGGCTCGAACGAGGCGATCGCGCGGGCGACGGCGGCGTAGTCGTCCTTGGCGCGGTCGAGGTGCGGGCCCCAGAGCGACTCGCGGGTGGGCCAGGCCATGAGGGTCCCGCGATGCGGCCCGAACTCTGGGGGCATCGAGAACCCTTCGGCCGCAGGCGCTCCCTCCACGGCGCGCAAGCCTACTTGTTCCCGCGGTCGCGTTCAGTCCGGATGCCCTCCGCGAGCGCTTTGTGGGTGCCCGGCCGGTTCTGCCCGCCGGGCTCCGACCGGCGGCGGTTGGGCTGGATCCCGGGCAAGCAGTCCCTCCTGATCGTGCATCGGGTCCCACGAGCAGGCGACGCGCCATTCTCAGGGAACTCTCAGCGATCCGACGAATCCGTAAGCACATCCCGCCGGTACACCTCCTTGACGGCCGAAGGGCGATGGGGAGGAGGAGCACATGGCGGAGAAGTTGTCTCGATACGGCGGGAAGTGGAAGAAGTGGCTGGCGATCTACGCCGTCGTCGGCGTGGTCGTGTACCTCGTCATCTTCCTGCTGTTCTTCCACCACGCAGGTGCGGGCGGAGGCGGGTTCGGCTACTGAGGCTCGGCAGCACGATGGCCCCGACCCCAAGGTCGGGGCCATCGTGATCCATCGGGGGCCGGGCGCGGTTGCCGTCGCCGGGACCCGGACCCGGCCGAGCGCTGCGGTTCCGGCCCGGAGGCAGATCCAACCGACTGCGAGCGGCGTCTTCTATGCTGATGGGGCACGAGTGGGATGGGTAGCCGACCGGCAGGACGTCGGTGGGCGTTTCCTCTGGTTTGCAGGGGCCTGCCCTCGTAGCTCAGTGGATAGAGCAGCGGTTTCCTAAACCGCGTGCGGAGGTTCGATTCCTCCCGGGGGCACCGATCCATACGGTGGTCCAAAAACCGGTACGCGGAACACCGGCTGGACGTGCCCGCGATCCCGCACCCTGATCTCCGCCACGACGGCCTGCATGACGGCCTTGCGCTCGGGAAGCGGTCCGTCTCTGAGGGCCCGCTCGATGTCCTCGCGTAGCTTCACCAGTTCCGCGGGGCCTGGCACGGCAGGCCGGCTCTCCGATACCTCCTCGGCAAGACCCGAGCGCCTCGCCTCAAGCAAGGCCAGCTCGGTCGACAGCTCTTCGATCCGCCGGGTGCAGACCTCCTCGCGGAGCCTTCCCTCCTCGAAGGCCTGGAAGTACCGGTCCAGCGCTCCCTGGGCCTTTCGGATCCGGGCCTCTACCGCGGCGAGCTCTCGTTCCCGGCGCGGCCGGTTCCCCTCCACGATCTCTCCCCACCGCTCCACGGCGTCTTCCAGAAGGTCCCGTCGAGCCAGGGTCTCGAGGAGACTCTCCACCACTCGCTCCTCCAGTTCCTCGGCCCGCAAGCGGTCCTGGTCGCACTCCTGGGTCCCGTAGCGGTGCCGCGAGAAGCACACGTAGTAGGCGTACCGGTAGGCGTTTCCCTTTGCCGCCGCTCCGATGAACCGCTTCCCACACTTCTCGCACACCACGAGCCCGGTCAACAGGTAGTCGGATCCGTTGGTGCGCCGAAGCGCCATGTCCTCGCCCCGACTCTCCAGGACGGCTTGGGCCGTCTCGAACACCTTCGCGTCAACCAGGCGCGGGTGAGGCGCAGGGTGGTAGCGGCCCCGGAAGAAGATCTCCCCCACGTAGACGCGGTTGGTGAGCACGGTGAGCACCGCGGTGTGGCTCCATGGCCTGCCGGCCTTGGTCCGGTGGCCTCGCCGGTTCAGCCACTGGGCGACGGCGCGCGAGCCAAGACGCCTGGTCGCGTACAGGTCGAAGATGATTGGCACGAGGGGGGCCTCGTCCTCCTTCACGACGAGCAGCCCCGTCTCCGGGTCCGCCTCGTAGCCGAACGGGCGATACCCTCCCGGCCAACCACCCATCGCCGCCTTCCGCTCCATGCCCGCGATCACGCGCTCCACGATCGTGGCCCGCTCGAACTCCGCGAACACGCCCAGCATCTGCACGAACATCCGACCCCCCGGGGTGCTGGTGTCGAAGGGCTCGGTGGCCGACCGGAACGCGACCCCAGCACCATCGAGCTCCTCCAGGATGTGCGCCAGCGCGCGCACGCTGCGGGCCAGGCGGTCCACCCGGTAGACGAGGAGAAGATCGTAGCGATGAGCTCGAGCCTCGGCGAGGGCCCGTTCCAGACCGGGGCGCTCGAGGGTGGCGCCGGTCATCTGATCGGAGAACTCCCGGGCGAGTACCCAGCCGGGCTGACTGTCGATGTAGGAGCCAAGGCGCTCGGCCTGAGCGGACAGGGAGTATGGCTGGTGAGCTTCATCGGTGGAGATCCGCGTGTACGTGGCGACGCGCACAGGCTCCTCCTTCGGCCGGTCGGCGGGGCTCGCGAGCCTACCGTGGACCTGTGTCATCGGATGCCTTGCGCCTCTTCGTTGCGTGCGGTCGGCGACCAGCCTCCAACCACGACCCGAGCAAGTGCGCGAGTGCAGCGATGGCCGCCTCCCTCTCCTGCTCGCTCATCGGTAGCAGCCGAGGGGCATCCAGCACGATCGGATCGTGCCCGGGCCGCCCGGGTGGCCGTCCGGTCTGCCGCTTACCCACCCCGGCTCGGGGCGGGCGGAGGACTCAAGGCGGCACCCGGGGCGGCCAGCGGTTCGGCCAGGAGCGACCTTCCTCGAAGGCGAGGCGCTCCCGCACCTCGCCGAGGGAGTCCTCGATGCGGGCGAGCCGAAGCTCGAGGCCCTCGAGGCGACCGTCCAGCGCCGGTCCGAGGGGGGTCCCGTTGGAGGTCGAGACGGAGCGTCGGATCTGCCTGATGCCGACGATGTAGGTGAGCACGGAGCCCACCAGCGATGCGAACGCGGCGATCACGGCGGCAGCGATCGCATCGCTCATCTCGACCCCCGATCCCGCAGATCCAGCAGACACACCCGCCGATCACCGTCGAGCGAAAGCCAGATGGCCCCGAACGGGTCGGCGAGGTGCCGATCGAGCGTGGCGGTCGCCACCGGCATCGCGGTTCCTCCGAGCACGCTGCGGGCGCTCGCTTCTCGTTCCTGGCTCGGGAAGCAGAAGAGCACGACGTCGGGGGCCGTCGTTGCCCGGGCGAGGATCCGGTAGCGCTCCATCTTGTCCTCGAGCCGGCCTCGGTTCTCCGTCCCGAGGTCGAGCTCGAGGACGAACTCCAGCGATCCCCTTTCGTGGTCGAGCCGGGCGAACCCGTCCGGGCGGACGTGACCCTGCCAGCGGCGGGCGCACCAGGACTCCCCTCGCCACTCGACGACGCGGAAGGAGCCGTCGGTCGACCGAGCCGCGTAGCACAGCCGGGTGAAGAAGCCGTTGGCGGCTCGGGTGTGCCCGAGCCGCGGGCTGTCGACGAGGGTCCGTTTGCGATCCTCCCGGTACCCGACCGCCTTCGGCTCGATCCCGAGGTGCTCGGCCACGATCTGTGCACCGATCTGATCCAGCGTGTAGTGCCAGGGAAGGGAGCCGAGGTGGGTTCGGGGGCGGTTCCTCCACAGCACCCCCATCTGATGGAGCCTGGAGAGGCGAGATCGTGCGCGCTGGATGCTGGAGAAGCGGAGCTCGAACAGCTGCTCGGTGGTGAGGACCCGATGCTCGAAAAGGTCGACGCAGATGAGCTGATCCCGGTTCGTGAGCGATGCCGCAACCCGCTGGATCTTGGAGCGGATGCCGCGCGTGAGATCACGCGCGGCGTAGCGAGTCCGACCAGGTAGCGCTCGACGCGTCACGGCCTCTCACCTGCGGATCCACGCCTTCTGGGGTCGAGCGATGATGACCGCTCGGGGGACCGCTCGAAGGAACGCTCGGGGGACCGCTCGAAGGAACGCTCGCGGGGGGTTTCGTCGGACCTGGGGGGCAGGAGGGTCCTCGCCCGCTCGAGCTGGCGGCTCTCGATGATCTCCTCGACCTCATCGCGAGGGATGGCGAACAGCTCGGCGCTTCGGCGACGGACGGCTCTGGCCCGAGCGCGCGACCCCGGCGGGAGCGGCTCGGTCCGGAACGTGAAGGCCTGGGCCTGCCCGCCCCCCACGCAGGGGCGGCAGGCGGCCTGGAAGGTGGCGAGGTGGGACAGGTCGTAGGCCGAGAGATCGGGGTCGAAGTGGCGCTCGAGGGCGAGCGCGTCCTCCGGCGAGCAGGTGAACACCACCTTGGTCCTGGCGTTGGCACCGAGCGCGTCGCGAACGTCCCGTGGGAGCTGGCCCATGTGCTGGTGGGCCAGGACCAGGGACAGGCGGTAGCCCCGCGCCTCGGCCAGCAGATCCTCGAAGGAGCGCGGGAGCGCCAGGTAGTTGTGGGTCTCGTCCACGTAGAGCGTGGCGTCGGGACGCAGCTCCTCGGGGATCGACGCCCGCCGCATGCACCGCTGCCAGACGCGGGCCACGACGAAGGCGCCGAGGAGCCTGGAGGTGTCCTCCCCGAGCGTTCCCTTGGGGACGCGCACGAGCAGCAGCCCGCCCTCGTCGATGAGCGACTCGACGTCCCGCTTCGGTTCGGCCTGGCCGACGATCGCCTGCACCGGACCCCGGAGCAGGAACGAACGGAGCTTGTTGAGGAGCGGCGCGATGTGCTGGGCACGCTGCTGCTCGGGCAGGCGCTCGTACCAGCTCCAGAACGCCGCCAGGCCACCGACGTCGCCCAGCCGGTCGCGGATCGCCCGGCGCCAGTCGAAGTCGGTGAGCAGCCACGGCACCTCGGCGAGCGTGGCCCCCGGGATCTGGGCGAGCGTCAGGCACGCCGCCCGCATGATGTCGTCGGTCCTCGGCCCCCACCACGGCTCGTAGATCCGCTTGAACACCCCCGCCACGTGATCGACGATCAGGTCCGGGTCCGAGCCCGCCAGGACGTTCAGGCCGACGGCGTCGCGCCGGTCGTTGGGGTCGACGACGCAGGTCCGCTCCTCGCATCCCTCCGGGAGCCGCTCGAGGATCGCCTCGACCAGGTCACCCTTGGGGTCGATGACGACCGCCGCACGCCCGGCCTCGGCATCCTGCAGGACCAGGTTCGCAAGGAGCGTCGACTTGCCCGTCCCGGTCTCGCCGACGACGTGCAGGTGGTGGCGGGCATCTTCGGGAGCGATCGCGACCGGTCTGCATACCCCGGAGTGATCGGCGTGCCCGAGCACCTTGCCCGATGCCGAGAGCGTCCTTGAAGGAGCCGCCGTCTTGGCGCCCGCCCGATCGAGACCGGCCACCGCTCCCGCGGCGGGAACGGTCGCGATCTGCGCGAGCTCGGGGACCGACAGCACGAGCAAGCGCCCCATGCGCCGGGCCGGCATCGCCCGGCGGGCTCGGGCCCCTCGATGCCGGCGGAAGCCGTTCCGCCCCTCGAAGACCGCGAACGCTCCCGCCAGCCCATGGATCCGGCCCCGCGCCTGCTCGCGATCGTCCGAGGAAACGGCCACGCGAAGGGTGCAGGCCCAAAGCGGCGAGGCCGCCTTGGCAAGGATCGCCCGGACATCCGCCTCCAGCGTGGGATCGGGTGCCGTTCTGCCACCCGCCCCTCCCCGACCGATCCGCCAGGAGAGCTGGCCGGGCCTTCCTCCGGCCCGAAGCACCCGGGCGGCGCGGACGAGCCGGTGGCGCGCCCTGGACGTCAGCGGGCGGACCAGCACCTGGACGAGGGCGCCCTCGTCCTCGCCGAGACCGGTCAGCGCGGCGAGCGCCAGGGAGAGCGGATCCTCCCCCGGCCCGCCACCGACCGGGAACCACTCTGGCTCGGCGAGCCGGAACTCGCAGACCTCCAGATGCCCGTCGGGCCCGGCAAGTTCGGCGACCGGATCGGCCTTGGTCTCCTCGGTCCTCGCGCCGGGGAACGCGACCTCCACCGCCCGCTCCACGAGACCCGAGGGGACGGCGTGCGGCACCCAGAGCGCGACCTCGATCTCCTCCGGTCTTCCCACGACCTCCATCCCGAGGTGCGGCTGCCCGAGGAGGATCCTCTTCCACCACGGCCGAAGCAGCGCGTGCAGGCTCATCCACAGCAGCCGGGCCTGCTGCGGATCGACCTGCGGCGGAGGGAGGATCCGTACCCGGCGCGCGCCCGCTCTCAGCCGCCGATCACGCCAGCGGATCAACAGCCGCCACGCGACGAACAGGATTCCTCCGATCCCGATCGCCAGCACCATCCAGGGAAGGCCCTCGCGCGCGAACGTCTCGAGGGCATGCATCACATCGCGAAGGAGCGCCGCCGGATCGAGGAGGTAGCGGATCGGACCGTTCGGCTTCGGCAGCTGGGCAGGCGAGCGCGACATCACCGGTCCCACCCGATGTGCAGGTGATCCCCGTGGTCCCGGGTGAAGACGGCAACCGCAGATGGGTGCGGAAGGAGCCACGGGCCTCCGAGCTCGTCCGGGAGCAGCGGCGGCGGGAACGACAGGACCATCTGCATGGCGTCCCGAGCCGCCGGGTTGAAGATCGAGACCGCCCGGCCGTCGATGACGGAGACGTCCACCGCCCGGCCGAAGGCGTGGTTCGAGGGCGTCGTCGTCCCCGCGACGAAGTACGAGTGCCCGCTGATGAGGGGCCCGACCGAGCCGAGACTGTGACGCTCCGCGAGGAGCAGCAGCACCTGGAGCACACGGGGATCCACCCTGCCCTCGGCCACGTCGCCGACCGCCAGGGACCCCAGGTGGATCCGCGGGTTCGATAGGACCATCGCCTCGAGCTCGCCCGCCTGGCAGCGGTGGGAGCCCGGCTCGGCCGACGCCGCTGCGGAGGTCTCCGGCAGTGCCGAAACGGTTGGCGTCGGCTCGCAGAGGACCCTCGGCATGGCCTCGAGCTCCCCCGCCTGGCAGGCTCGGGAACCCCCGCCGGCCGGCGAGGCCGGCTGGGTTCCCGGAGGCGCCTGCGAGCCGGTGGGCGTCGGGGTGCAGAAGACGCCGACAGCAACTGGAGCGCCGCTCGCGTCGCCTTCGAGGCTCCCCACCGCCGCCGCCAGGACGAGGACGGGGATGAGCAGGATCGAGCCGATCCCGGCCGCGACCTTCCGGAGCATCAGCGGTCCCGCTTCCCGAGCGCGGCGATCTCCGCCGGGTCGGAGGTGGCCAGGCGATGCTCGGCCTCGGAGGCCACCACCTGGAGCGCCGCCCGCTCCGTGCCAATCGCGAGGATCCCCTGCCCCCGGTCGCAGGTGAGCAGGTGGCTCTGTTCGCCGGCGGACAGGTTGAAGGCCCGGGCCAGGGCCTCCATCGCCTGGGGGGACTGGCCGAGCAGCACCTGGTGCGCGGCGTTCGTTACCACCGCCTGTCCGAGCTCGGTGGAGAGCACGTCGGCCACGTCCTGGGTGATCGCGGTGAGCCCGCACCAGTGCTTGCGGGCCGACTTGGCCAGGCGCTGCAGGAACCGGGCCCCGGCGTCCCGCCCCGCCCCCAGGAGCCACCACGCCTCATCGACCACGACGATCCGGGGCCGGCGCTCCCCGCGGGCGACCCTGCGCCAGACGGCGTCCAGGGCAAGGAGCGTCCCGGCGGTCTTCAGCTCCTCGGCCAGGTCCCGCAGGGAGAAGACGACGAGGTGGCCCTCGGCCCGGGCGGTCGCCGGCCCGTCGAAGAGCGCGCGGTGAGAGCCCGAGACGTAGGGGTCGAGCCGACCGGCAAGCGACAGTCCGCCCGGGTCCTGGCGGAGCCGAGCGACCACGTCGGCCAGCACCGGCGCCGGCCTGGCGTGGGTCCGGGGATCGGCGGTGATCCCGGCTCCCTCGTAGGCCGCCAGGATGGCCCGGTCCAGGACCGCCTTCTCCTCGGGACGGATCTCGCCGAGAAGACTCGACGCGAGGGTGTGGACGAACAGCGCCTGGTCGGTGAGCGCCTCGGGCGTCCCCGTCTCGGCAAGGTCCAGGGGGTTCAGCCGCTCGCCAGTCCCTCCGAGCTTGACCACCACGCCCCCGACCGCTTCGGCGAGCCTCCGGTACTCGTCTTCGGGGTCGATGACGAGCACCTCGATCCCCTCGTAGAGGGATCGGAGGATCTGGAGCTTGGCGAGGTAGCTCTTGCCCGCCCCCGATCGGGCCAGGATGACCTGGTTGTGGTTCTCGAGCGCGAACCGGTCGACGAAGATGAGGCCTCCCGTCGTGGCGTTCCGCCCGAGGAACACGCCGCCGCTTGCCTCGAGCTCGGCGCTCGCGAACGGAAAGGCAGCCGCAAGGGCCTTGGTGTCGAACGTGCGCCGCAGCCGCAGCGCGTCCATCCCGAGGGGGAGGGTGGTGATCCACCCCTGGAGCGCGCGGAAGGTCACCGGCCGGACATCGAGCAGGAGCGAGGCGCAGACCGACCGAACCCGGCGGACCTCCCGCTCAAGGGCCTCCTCGCTTCCCGCCCGGACCGTGACGTAGAGTCCGACCCGGAAGAGCCGCCCCTCGCCCCGGGCGAGCTGGCCGGCGAGCTCGGCGGCATCGTGGGCGGCGATCTCGATCTCGGGATCCGCCAGCCGGTCGGCCTTGGCCTCGAGGCGCCTCGTGGACTCGAACCGGGCGAGCTGGCGGCGAAGGTGACGCGCGGCCTCGTCGTTCGAGACCGGCTCGACGTGCAGGGAAACATCCACCGGGCCGGGATAGGCAAGGAGGGGAGACAGCCACCCGGGGGCGACCTCTCTCGGGTAGCCAATCACCGCGAAGGTCTCGCACCAGGTCTCGCCTGCCCGGATGCGACGGGGCAGGACCTCCATCGCGTTCGGCCCGATGAGGCCCGCCGGCGGCGCCGGCGCACCCCGGCGACGGAGTAGCGGAACCCGTCTCACCAGCTCCCCTCCACGAAGCCCGCCCACGGCCCGATCCCCGGCCGCGCGGGTTCGGTCTCCGGGTCCGCGGCCCGGCTCAGCAGTTCGGTCGCCTCGTCCCCCTCCAGGCGGACGAGCCGGACGCCGAGGCCCCGTAGGAGCGCTGCCATCTCCTCGACCCGGTGCGCGAGCCCAGATGCCGCCTCCTCCCCACCGGCTGGGCCGGGCTCGCGGAAGCAGAGCAGCACCTCGCGGGAGAGCACGTCGCGTCGGGCGGCCAGCGAGCGCAGGAAGCCGGCATGCTCCCGAGCAGCCGCCTCGAGGGCGAGGTGAGGGAGCCCGGGGGCCCGCTCCTCGATCGCCTCGATCAGCCCGCGAACGTCGGCCCGGTTGGAGCGGACGAGGAACAGCAGCGGTTCGTCGAGGGCGTTCAGCGTCCGGGCGAAGCCCTCGATCAGAGCCCGCTGCTCGGTCTCCGAGCGAAGCGCGAAGTTCACGGAGGACGCCCGGCAGATCGCGACCGCTCCCTCGTCGCCGAGGTCCACGTGGCCGTCGGCGCTCGCGTCCTGGGCGGGGAACTCGACCGGTGCCAGGGCCCCGATCCCACCGGCCCAGGCCGGCGGCTCGGGGATCCCCTCCGGGGCGAGCACGCGTCGCCTGGGCCTTGAGAAGTGCCGGAGCGCCGCCAGGGCCATCTGCTCCCACGTGGTCCCCTCGGGCGACGTGGTGGCCCACAGGAGACCGAGGAGGCAGATCGGAACGGCCACCGCCCCGAGGAGCGGCAACGGGATCCGCTCCCCCAGCGCGGCGTAGAGCGCCAGGAGCAGGAGCCCGTGAGCACCCAGGATGGCGAGCTGGCGGGCGGTGAGCCCGGCGAAGATGCGGTCGGCCATGTCCACGTCGGCGGGGACCCGGACCCTCACGCGGCGCTCACCGCCTTCGTGACGGCATGCCCGATCCGCTTCGCCTGCACGAACGCGCGGGCCTCGGCTCCGGAGAACGCGGCGTGCAGCATCCAGAACGGAACCTTGAACAGGAAGTACAGGAGGGTCCCGACGACCAGGATGTCGATGAACCCACTCCCGATGGGAAGCCCCAGGACCCCATCGCTCGTGAGCAGGACCCGGAAGGCCGCGGCGAGAAGCAGCGACTGCGCGACCGGCGCGACGAGGAGCGCCAGGACCGCCCGCCACCAGGCCCGGGCATGTCGCTCGGTCTGCGGAAGGGTGTGTCCGATGAGAAGCAGCGGCGCCCCGGCCGCGAGCACCACGAGCGCCGCCACCCGGATGATGTAGGTGATCACGACCAGGATCGCGAGGACGATGACGGCGAGCCCGAGGAGGGCGAGGAAGGGATTCTGAAGGGCGGCGTTCGCCAGCAGCCGGATCATCAGCCGGGCCACCTCGGCCGGCTCGAGCGAGGCGCCGAGCACCGCCCCCGACAGCGCGTTCGAGAGCTCGATCATCTGGCGAAGCAGCAGGAGGCTCACGTTCGCCGCGATGGCGGCGACGAGGAGCCTCGGCAGGAGCTCCTTCGCGGTGAGCTGGGAGCCGAGCCCGCCTCCGGCCGTCACCAGGCCAGCCCCAACGAGGAGCAGCAGCAGGAGCAGCGCGTCGGCGATCGCCAGCGAGAAGCCCCAGAGCTGGCGGATGCGGTCGTTTTCCGCGAGCGGCGGGGTCGAGAACACGGTCCGGCCGAGGAAGTCGAAGACCGGCCGGAGCGCTGAGGTCACGAGATTGCTGAACCACTGGCTGATCGCGTACCGGACCTTCCCGACGAGGTCGAAGAACCCGGGCTTGTCCGGTTCGGGGAAGTCCTCGGCTGGGGATGGCTCCGGTGTGGGGGTTGGGCTGGCCTCAGCGGTGGGCGTCGGCGACGGAGAGCGGCGAGGGGTGGGACCGTCCTGGCCCGCAAGGGCATCGGCAGAGCCCGCCGTCACGAGCAAGCCGGTCAGCGCGAACGCGAGGAGGAGGCGAGACACCCCCCTATCCCCCGATGATCCGCTTGACGATGGAGACGATCACCGGGGCGAGGAGCGCGAGCACGAGCCCGATGACCGCGGACTTCGCCGCTCCTTTCGCCTTCTCGACCCCGGTCGCGTCTCCGCCTGCGATGACGTAGCGCACCCCCGCGTAGGTGAGCGCGACCACGGACAGCGTGACGAGGACGGCGACGAGCGCGTTCCGCAGGGCGTCCAGGATCGAGACGATCCGATCCATCCCCGGATCGGCCGCGAGGATCGGCAACAGCTTCATCCGCGTCTTCGGGGCGTCCACCCGCTTCCTGCTGGACCGGGGCCGCGGGGCGGGCTCGAAGGGGCCACCTCCTTTCGTCCGTGCGCCCCGAGCCCCTTCGGGTTGCCCGCCCCGCGGCGCACCGGCACCTCTACAAAGGCCCATGCGACGCCCGTTCCTTGTCGGGGGAGGCACCGGGATCAGGGAGGAGTTCTCGGGGAGTCCGAGGGGGGAGGAACCGGGGTGGATTCGGAGAGCCAGAGGAGAAGGCGCCGCTTGGCGCGCCGGCGGCGGTTTTGGGCCGCGTAGGCCGTTACCCCGAGGCGCGCCCGCACTGCCCGGACGTTGGAGCGAGACGCTCGAAGGAGATCCGCCTCGACCTCCGAGATGACCCCTGCCCGAACCGCCTCAGCGAGGATGTCCCTGCCAACGTCGTCCTCAAGACCCACGGGCTCCCCTATCTCTGTTGAGAAGGGCACGCACCGGTCCGCCCAGTCGGCCGCCTGCCGGACGGCCGCCAGCGCCCGACGTCGGGCCCGATCGACCAAACGGGCGGCGACGTTCGCGGTCTTCGCTTCTACCGTGGTGGCCGATTCCCACAGTCCGGCTATGAGCTCCGCTTCGAGGTCTTCGCGAGCGAGCGCATCTCTGGACGCAAGGCGCCGACGCACCCGTAGGAGACCGGGAAGCATGAGCCAGAGGAGGAAGATCGCCGCAACTTCGTCTCCGCCGGTGACCTCCAGGCAGATAGCTGCGAGAGCGGGATCCTTCGCTCGCCGGGGCGCGACGTCGGGGTCTCGGAGGAAGCCGATGAGCGCCTCTGCGTCGGCGAAAGACCGAAGCCCCGCGCGGTGCGCCTTCCACCGGAGCAGCGCTGCATCGAGTGCACCCGACCGTCTCAGCGCAACGAGGTCTGCCTCGACCTTCTCGAGCATGTCCATGGAGGCGACGCTGGACCCTGGACCTCCCCGATGTCTCCCTCCCTGCTCCTCCCCGTCTCTCCCCGATAGCTCCCCGGCACGCGGAGTGCCCGCGAGTGTGCTGATCCGGTTGATGCTGGACAGTTCGGCTCCGGCTGAAGGGCGACAGTGTCCCGGCTGATGCGGGTCACCAGTTCCGGCTGATCTGCGACGGAGTTCCGGTTGATCGTTGACAC
>Ga0070741_10009329_pt1 | contig 19141 bp, 13 predicted proteins | sample Coa_R1_4_FD_66440 | JGI IMG/M metagenome (GOLD analysis project Ga0070741, IMG submission 66440) | Surface soil microbial communities from Centralia Pennsylvania, which are recovering from an underground coalmine fire - Coalmine... | ecosystem: Environmental > Terrestrial > Soil > Unclassified ...
AGGTGATCCAGTTGGGCAGCTCCGCTTTGGGGTCACTCGCTGGACATCCGCTGAGCGTGTTGACCTGGCCGACATCGAGTTTCTTCGCTAACTGGCAGGTTTTCACGAAATCCTCGTGGTGGTCCTTCGCTATCTGGCGGTTCGGATGTAGCGGGTTGCCATGGCAGCTCAAGGCGCTGATCCGGAGATTACGTTGGCGGATGCCGTTTTTGAACCGCCGCAACGCAACATCATCGTTTAGAAGCTCAGCGGTTGCGAAATGACCAGACTTGACGTAGGCGCCCGCTCCGAATTCCACGGTCTCGACGCCCAGAGATTGCACGTAATCTAGAGTTTCCTCCAGAGGCTTGCTGCCGAACAACAGTGTCAGCACTCCGACTTTCATACAATCCTCCCAGCCGGCTCCATTTGGAGGGAGTCGAGATTCACGATATTCTGCAAAGGCTCGCCTCGTAACGCACGAAGAACATTGTCCACAGCTCCGCGCCGGACGCGCTCGGTGGCGCTCGGGGTGTGGGCAGCGCAATGAGGCGTCAAAATTACGTTATCGAGAGCGAACAAAGGATTGTCAGCCGCCGGCGGTTCCTGCTCGAAGACGTCCAGGCCCGCTCCAGCGATACGGTGATTCCTTAGCATATCGACCAGCGCAGCTTCCTCGATTACCGCTCCGCGCGATGTGTTGATCACGATCGCAGACGGCTTCAGCAGACTCAATCTGCGGCGGTCCAACAGGTGCCGGGTCTCATTGTTGAGAGGAGTGTGCACGGAAACGTAGTCAGCCACCGCCAGTAACTCTTCAAGCGGCAGCGGCTCGACTTCCTGGGCTTTCATCGATTCCGGTTGAACAAAAGGATCACAGGCGATCATATGCAGTCCAAAAGGTTTGGCCCGCGCCGCCATGGCTCTCGCGATCTTGCCGAAACCCACGAGCCCTAGCGTACGGCCCGAGATTTCGCAGGCATAGGGCAGACGGTGCACACCCCAGACTCCGTCGCGCGCCAACCGGTCCAGACGCAGTAATTGACAACTCGCAGCAAGCAGCAGTGCAAAAGCTCGGTTGGCAACTTCTTCTACGCAAAACACGGGGACGTTGCACACCGGAATTCCTTTTCGCGATGCTGCAGCTACATCGATATTGTCATAGCCGCTGCCATAGCGGGAGATCACGAGGCAGTTATTTAAGGAATTGATGAGATCCGCAGTGATCGGAAAATTCGAATTCAAGACAGCAACGGTGCGACCGCTCAACGCCAGGAACTCTTCGCGGCTTGCAACGGCACATAAAGTTGCACCCAGAGGGCGGAGAGCCTGCCGGTCTGCATCCGCGACGGTGTGGTCGGAATCCGTGAACAAAACTATGCTTTCGGGGTTCATGGAGATGATTGTTCGTGCTTTGCCCGGCTAGTGTATACTGCATACAAATTCAGGTCAAGATCGTGCATTTTAATTAGCAGAACGGAGTTGTGATACCGTCAACGAGATTGCGATGCAAATGTATGTGGCTGGCAATTGGCTCGATTCGCGTCACACCACGCCGGTAAAAGCCCCGTTTTCGGGCGAAGTCATCGATACGGTGCCGGTGGCCGGGCGGGATCACGTCGAAGCTGCCTTGGCTGCTGCAGAAAAGGGCGCCCGGGCGATGGCGCAGCTGACCGGGTACGAACGCAACGTGATCCTGGAAAGAGCTGCCAGACTGCTCGCGGAGAGGCTTGAAGATTTCGCGCGGACGATCAGCCTGGAAGAAGGCAAGCCACTCACAGAAGCCCGAGGGGAAGTCAGCCGGATGCCGGATCTGCTCCGCTTGTGCGCTTTTGAAGGCACGCAGATTCGAGGGGAAACTCTGCCGCTGGACGCGCATGTGGGTGCTCACGGCAAACTGGGGATGACGCTTCGCGTGCCGTGCGGCATTGTCGTGGCGATTACGCCGTTTAACTATCCGGTTCTCCTGGTCCTGCACAAGGTAGGTCCGGCGCTCGCGGCGGGCAACGCGGTTATCTTGAAGCCCGCGGAGCGAACGCCGTTATCCGCGCTGAAATTAACAAAGTTGCTGCTGGAAGCGGGGCTGCCCGAAAACGGAATCCAGTGTGTTTCGGGAAAGGGAAGCGAGATCGGACCGCAGCTTTGCGCCGATTCGCGCGTGAGAAAAATCAGCTTCACGGGCAGCACCGACGTCGGCGAAGCGATTGCGAAAGTAGCCGGAGTCAAGCGGCTTTCTCTAGAGTTGGGCTCCAATAGCCCGCTCGTGGTCTTGGATGACGCAGACCTGGAGAAGGTTGCCGCGGCCACCGCTATCGGCGGTTACGTCAATGCCGGGCAGGTGTGTATCTCGACGCAGCGAATCCTGGTGGACCGCTCTGCATACAGCGATTTTCTGGATGCATTGAAACCCAGAGTGGAGACGATCAAAGTCGGCGATCCCCTCAAGGAGGATTCCAAGCTTTCGGCCATGATTTCAGAAACAGAAGCGGAGCGTGTAGAGTCCTGGGTAACCGAAGCGATATCTCAGGGCGCCAGAATCGTGACCGGCGGCGCGCGCAGCGGCGCCGTTTACGCTCCCACCGTAGTGGCCGATGTCCAGCCGCAAATGCGCATCTCCCGGGATGAATTGTTCGGCCCCGCGGTAGCCGTTACGCCGGTCGAGACCTTCCAGCAGGCGCTGGAATTAGCCAATGACAGCAGATATGGTCTGAGTGCCGGCATTTTCACTCGGGATGTCACAAAGGCGTTACGGTTTGCGCGCGCGGTCGAGAGCGGCAACGTGATGATCAACTGGACTCCGCTCTGGAGAGCGGACCTGATGCCGTACGGCGGGTTCAAAAACAGCGGCATTGGAAAGGAGGGGCCGCGCTACGCGGTCGAGGAGATGACGGAGAGCAAGACTGTTATCTTCCACGACGTCGAGTAGCCGGCACATGCATGCATGTGAGAATCGGCAGCGCGCCCGATTCGTGGGGAGTATGGTTTCCCAGCGACCCGAAGCAGATCCCGTGGGAGCGCTACCTCGATGAAGTTGCGCTGGCTGGTTATGAATGGACTGAGCTTGGCCCTTACGGATACCTGCCCACCGATATCAAATCGCTTCGCTCGGAGTTAGACAAACGTGGCCTGCGGATATCCGGTTCGTTTGTAATGGCGGACCTCGAAGATCCGGAAGGATGGCCGGAAATCGAACGGCAGCTTATGGGCACAGGCGAGATGCTGGCCGCGCTGGATGCGCGTTTCCTGCTGTTGATCGACGATACCTACTCGGACCTGTTCACGGGACAACTGCGGAGCCCAAAGACGCTGGATGAAGATGGCTGGAAGCGGTTGGTCGAGACCACGAACAAGGTCGCAAGGATTGCAGCGGAACGTTTTCACCTGAGGCTCGTTTACCACCCGCATGCGGATACCCACGTGGAATGCGAACCTCAAATTACGAAGCTTCTGGAGGATACCGACGCGGCGCTGGTGGGCCTGTGCCTGGATACCGGCCATCACGCTTACCGCGGCGGCGACCCGGTGGGTTTTTTCCGACGGCATCATGACCGGATCCGCTACCTGCATCTGAAGAGTGTCGATCGGGATATGCAGAGGCGGGTGCAAACGGAGAAGATACCGTTCGCAATCGCCGTCGGCATGGATCTCTTCTGCGAACCTTCGGTCGGCGCCGTCGATTTTTGTGCGTTTCGTGATGTCTTGCGGGAATCGAATTACGATGGCTGGGCCACGGTGGAACAGGACATGTACCCGGCACCTTTCGATAAGCCGCTGCCGATCGCCAAGCGAACACGCGAGTATCTGCGGAGCATAGGCATCGGATAACCGGTTATGGCGAAGAAACTCAAAGTGCTGTTATTAAAACAGCCACCGCACATGCGCGACCCATGGATGAGCGATCTGCTGGAGGCTCTCGGCACCCGGCATGAACTGATCGAGTACGACTACACGCGTCCTCCCGCATCGCAATTCGAGGGCGTGGACGTGGTGGTGGATCAAGGCGGCTCGATGGGCGTGCGGGAGATGGCTGACTGTTGCGGATCCGTGAAGCTATGGCAGGTTCTCGGCACGGGTGTGGACAAGTTGGATCTGGAATACTGGAGCCGGAAGAAGATCCCGGTGGCCAATACCCCAGGGCAGTTCAGCGCAGTTCCTCTGGCTGAAGTCGCCTTGATGTACATGATTATGCTGGCACACCGATGGAAGGAATCGCAGCGGAATCTGGAGGAGGGGCTCTTCTACCGGCCGTTTGGCGAAGAATTGGATGGAAAGCACCTGGCGCTGTTGGGCTTTGGGGCAAGCGCGCAGGCGCTGGCAATCCGGGCGCAGAGTTTCGGCATGCGGATTTCGGCGATCGACATTCGTGAGATCTCGGAGCAGGAGAGGCAGAAATTCGGGCTGGAGTTCGCCGGCAGACCGGCGGACCTCGACAGCCTGATCGCTCAATGCGATTTTCTTTCTCTACATCTTCATCTCAACGCGCAAACGAGGAAGATCATCGATGAGCGGCGGATCCGCCTGATGAAGCCGACGGCATGTATTATCAACGTGGCCCGGGGCGCATTAATTGACGAAGAGGCCCTGTACCGGGCGCTATCAGAGAACCGTCTGGGCGGAGCCGGGCTGGATGTCTTCGCCACCGAGCCCATGGATCCGAACCACCCGTTATTAAAATTGCCGAACGTAGTAGCCACACCTCATACGTCGGGTACCACGTATGGCACTTCCAAGCGGCGCGCCGCCTGCGTGGCAGAGAACTTGGAGCGTATAGCGCAAGGGCTGGAGCCCCTCTACAGGGTCGACACCTTGGTCGAAGAAACCGTCACAAGGAGCTAGACAGTTATGAGTGAGAATTTTACGGGCAAAACAGTTCGCCTCACGACCGCGCAAGCGTTGGTGCAGTATCTTCAGGCGCAATACAGCGAGCGCGACGGCAGAACTACTCGCTTGATTCCCGCGATGTACGGCATATTCGGCCATGGCAACGCCAGCGGGCTTGGACAGGCCCTATGGGAATATGGGCAGGACCTGCCGTTCTACCAGCCGTGCAATGAGCAAGCCATGGTGCACACCGCGATTGGATTTGCCAAAGCCAAGCTGCGCCGGTCCACTCTGGCGTGCACCGCTTCGATCGGCCCCGGTTCGACGAATATGCTTACGGGGGCAGCCGCCGCCACCATCAATCGCATTCCGGTGCTGCTTTTGCCGTCTGACTATTACGTCACGCGGCACCAAGGTCCCGTTCTGCAGCAGCTCGAGCATCCAATTTCAGCCGACGTGAGCGTGAACGATTGTTTCCGCCCGGTGAGCCGCTTCTTTGACCGCATCAGCCGTCCCGAGCAGCTACTCACGGCTCTTCCTGAAGCTATGCGAGTGCTCACCGATCCCGCGGAAACCGGCGCCGTGACGCTGGCGTTACCCCAGGACCTGCAGGGGCACGCATACGACTACCCAATGCACTTCTTTGACAGGCGCGTGTGGCGTATCGAGCGCCGGATTCCTGATCCGGAGCGCATCCGGGAAGCAGTTGAGCTGCTGAAATCGGCCCGCAGGCCGTTCGCCATCGCAGGCGGGGGCGTCCATTACTCCGAGGCCTGGCAGGAACTTGAAACGTTTTGCACCACCTTTGGAATTCCCGTTGGCGAGACCTTTGCCGGCAAAGGGGCCGTAGGGAACGAATCCGATCTGCTGTTGGGCGGGTTCGGTCTTACCGGAACTCCGGCCGCGGGCAGGGTCGCCAGCCAGGCTGATCTCGTCATTTGCATCGGAACGCGGCTGACTGATTTTTCCACCGGCTCGCACTCGGCGTTTAACCATCCCGACGTACGGTTTATCAGCATCAACGTGAACGGGCACGATGCCTACAAAATGGGCGCGCTTCCCATCACCGCAGACGCGCGTCTGGCTTTACAGGCCCTCAAACAGGCGGCTGAAGCAGCCGGGGTGCGACCGCAGCGGACGTATGTGGATGAGATCCGAGAGATGCGGCAGGAATGGCTCCGGCGCGTGCATGACGAAGTCTATCGGCACACTACTGGCGGGGCAATGACACAGGGGCAACTCGTGGGCGTGCTGAACGACTCGTCCCGGTCCGGCGATACGGTAGTCGCCGCGGCCGGCAGCCCGCCCGGAGACGTATTATGCCTTTGGAATGCCACCGGCGGACGGAAATGTCACCTGGAATTCGGTTACTCCTGTATGGGCTACGAGCTGCCGGCCGCGCTCGGGGTCCGTATGGCGCAGCCGGAGGGCGAAGTTTTCGTGTTCATTGGGGACGGCACGTATCTGATGAATCCGACGGAACTGGTTACCGCGGCCAGAGAGCGGTTCAAGATTACAGTAGTGCTGTCCAACAACTACGGCCACCAATGCATTCGCAATCTGCAGATGAGCCGGGCCGGCCATCCTCTGGCGACCGAACTCAAAATGCGTGACCTGAGCAGCAATCGACTTGAGGGCGATTACCTGTCGGTGGACTTTGCGCAGAACGCACAAAGCATGGGAGCTCGCGTGTGGAACGTGCGCACTCCTGATGAGCTCTGCAACGCTTTGCGCGAGGCTCGGCAGGAGCGGAGGCCCTGCGTGATTGTGGCCGAGACCGAGAAACACAAGTTCATTCCGGGCTCCGGAATCTGGTGGGATGTCGTTGTCGCCGAATCCAGCAACGATCCCGTGACGCGCCAGTTGCGAACGGAGTACGAAGAAGGGCGAAAGAAGCTGCAGAGGCTGTACTATTGAGCGCTCCGATTCGGCTGGGCATCATTGGCGCTGGCGGCGCAGTGCGAACGCTGCACTGGCCGGTGCTTCAAAAGATGGCACGGCGATTTCGCATAGTGGCTGTGGCCAGCCGGTCGCGCGAAAAGGCCGAGGAATTTGCTGCCGTAGCCGGAGGAGCGCGCGTATACGGAGGTTATCACGAGCTTCTGGCCGATCCGGACGTAGACGCCGTGCTGACCGCCGTTCCGATCCCCTCCAACGCGCGTGTGTTGATCGACTCGGTGCAGTCGGGGAAGCATGTCATTGCTGAAAAACCGATCGCCGCCACCCCAGCGGAGGGTCTCGAGATATTGCAGGCATGCTCGGGCGCAAAAGCTGTGGTGATGATCGCGGAGAACTTCCGCTACCGGCAGGATCTACTTAAAGCGCGCCACATTCTCGATAGCGGCGTGATCGGCGAGGTTTTTGCTTTTCAGCTCACAATAAGGCTGGACCTGGATGCGGAGATACGCAAGATCTGGACGGAGAGGCCATGGCGCAGAGAAGCCGTGCATCCAGGAGGATTCCTTCTAGACTCCGGCGTTCATCCCATATCCTTTTTGCGCGATCTTTTGGGGGAAGTCCGTGAAGTAGCCGCGCATACGCTCGACCGCCACAACGTGATCAGAGGACCCGATAGCCTGATGATGCAGATGAAACTGGAGAATGGAGCCGCAGGTCACTATTTTGCCTGCTACACAACAAAAGGCAAACAGGAAACGCCTCTCGATCTCGTGGTATATGGCAGCGGCGGCACGCTCGAGGTGAGCGCCGGGAGAGTGGAGTGGAGCAACGGACTGACAGGGGGCGCCCGATTTCGCGTACCGAAAACAGACCGCGGCTATGTGCCTCAATGGCAAAATTTCTACGATGCCATCGAGCGGCAAGCACCCGTCGTTTCGACTCCGCAACGAGCCTTCGGGGATCTGCTGGTGATTGATGCGGCGCTTCGGTCCGCGCAACAGGGGAAGCCGGTGACTCTTTAATCAAAACGGCGAGAGCTCTGCCGTTCGCAGCTTTCGTAACCTCCGGGTGATGAACAGGGTCGTACCGAGCTCTCTCTTGTCTTTGTTCAGCTCTCGGACATGAGCCAGGGCCGCCTGAGCTTTTTCTCGTTCACCATTCCGGCGGTAGGCCATTGAGAGTTGATAGAAGGCACTGACGTCCTCAGGATCGATGCGCACGGCGAGCTCCAGTTCTCGGATGGCGCTGGCCGCGTCATTTTTCTTTAAGTAAATCTTGCCAAGGTTGGTATGAGCCGGGCTGAAGTTTGGCTCCAGTTCGGCCGATTTGCGAAGGTGCCCGAGAGCATCGTCTTCTCTGCCTTCCCGGATGCACAATTCTCCCATCAGGTATTGCACAAAAAAGTTCGGATGCGAAGCCAATACCTGCTCCAGGAGTGATGCCGCCTCACCCTGGCGCTGGTTCTGAAGCAGGATGAAAGCCAGGCCGATTTTCGGAGATGCCGAATCCGGCTGAAGCTCTGTGGCGCAGCGGTAGTCGGCTTCCGCCTCCTTGTACATCCCTTGCGCCAGCCTCAAATAGCCGCGTTGGATGAGCAGGGCATAAGAGTCCGGCAGGTATTTGAGCCCGCGGTCCACGGCCTCGAGGCCCATAGCGGTGGCATCCGTATCGATTGCGAGTTTGGCAAGGGCCAGGTAGTTTCGCTCGTCGCGCGGGTAGCTCTTTGTAGCTTCCTGGAGTACAGCCGCCGCTTTTTGATGTTCACCGGCCTCGGCGTAGGCCTGCCCGAGAAGGTTCACGGCATCGGCATCAACGGAAGCTCCCTTGCGGAGTTCTTCCAGAGTAGCTGCGCTTTCAGCAAACTTTCCCGCGTTGTATTGAGCCAGGGCCAGATTGTACGCCAGCACCTGCGGCTGCGGATAGCCGGGCTTAGCCAGGCGGAAATGATCTTCAGCCGGAGCAAACTGCCCAAAGCGGGCCAGGAGAAGCCCGGCCTCAAATTGCGCCACGGAGTCTTGCGCCGGCAGCGTATTCAAAATCCGTTTGGCAGCATCGACGGTTTTACTCTGGAGGAGTGCTTCGGCATAGTTCACCTGGAGGAGCGGATTGTTCGCAAGAAACGCGCCGGCTTTTTGAAAACGGGAGATCGCTTGCGAATAATTCTGCCGGCTGAAAGCAATTTGCCCGAGCAGAGCGTTTACCGACTCGCTCCGAGGCTCGTCTTTTAAAGCTTCCAGCAGGATCTGCTCGGCCTGGTCGACGCGCCCTCTTTCAAGCAGCGCAATGGCATTCTTCTCCCGGGGTGATTGCGCCGAGCAGACAGCCACGATGAGCGCCGGCCAGAGAGCCAGTCTGCGGCTTAGCGCCACGCTTGTGACCCTAGGACCCGCCGCGCTGTTGCTCATAACGACACTCTGTTGTCCATACCGCAAGAAACGCTTGACTCTAAGGCCTTTTCTGTATACAGTATCCCTCACTCACTCTCGGTTGAGGAGGACAGTGTGTCAGCTTTGAGGACGGTTCGCAACCGGATTGGCCAAGTAGCTCTTTGTGCTCTGCTGCTGTCTGTCGTGCTATTGGCACAGCGGGGCGGCGAAATTGCAGGCAGTGTGGCGGATTCAAGCGGTTCAGCTCTTCCGGGCGCTCAGATCGATCTTACGAATGTAGCAACGGGCGTCAAAAACAGCACGGTATCGAACGATGTCGGCCTCTATCGATTCGTGGAGCTGGTGATCGGCAATTACCGGATCGAGGCATCCAGGCCTGGATTCAAAACTCAAGTGGTCAACGTCTCGGTCGAAGCGAGCCGCGTCACGACGGTAAACCTGAGCATGGAAGTCGGGGAGGTAACGACGCGGGTGGAGGTGGCCGCGGTCGCGCCCACTCTCGAGACTCAATCTCAGACCGTCAGCAACGTAGTTGAAGAGAGGCTCATCAAAACCACGCCTGTCGCATTACGCCGCAGCCTGAACCTCCTCAACCTGGCCGCGGCGGTCACATTCAACGGCACCGAGCCCACCACCACGCAAACTCCGTTCTTCACCGTGGCAGGCGGCTTTGGCAGCGCTCCTACCGCATACATCGACGGCGGCAATGCGACGAACACGCGCGCCGAGTCCAATGTCCTCACGATGAATCCCAACATTGAAGTCACGAACGAGTTCCGCATCGTTCAGGTGGGGTATAAGGCGGAGTACGGTGGCGGCGGGACGGGCCTGGTCCTGATGACCACTAAATCCGGGACCAATGAATACCATGGCGCTGTTTGGGAGTTTCTGCGCAACCAGGCGCTGGACGCGCGCAACTGGTTCGCAGCGCAGAAAGCGCCATTCCGGGAAAACATTTTTGGAGGCTCGGTTGGCGGCCCGGTCAAACATAACAAGCTATTCTTCTTTGCAACCTACGAGGGCACGCGGAACAAAATATCGAACCTGACGGGTGCGGGGCGCGGGCTCACGGCGGAGTTCTTCCAGACTCTTCCTACACTTTCCCAACGCCAGGGCGATTTCTCCGGGAAATTCAATCTAAACGGAAGTCTGCGGCAAATCTACGACCCCCTTTCCACTCGGATGGTCGGCGGGCAGGTTGTACGCGATGCATTCCCCGGTAATATCATTCCGGCGAATCGCATCAGTCCGATCGCGTTGAAGGTTCTGCAAAAGACGCCGGCGCCTAACCGCGCGCCGATCGACATCACAGGGACAAATAACTTCAGCTCGACCACAAATACGAATTCGACACGCCGCAACGCGGTCACCGGAAGGGTAGATTACGATCACTCGGAGAAAGACAAATTCTTCTATCGGCTCCTTTGGGACGACGCGCCCTTCCAGTACGACGGGCCATGGCCCGGCGACCCGGACGCGAGCCGCATTCGCGCCGTCTCGGGGGACATTTCATCGCGCAACCCCTATGATCCGGATGACATGGTGCTGCCGGTGTGGAGCCGAATGCAGATGGGCGGCTGGACGCGCGTTTTCAGCAGCAGCCTCATAAATGACATGCGTTTTGCTTACAACACCAGGTCCTGGGGCGGACATCATTCCAGTGCGGGCCTGGGGCTCCCGGGTCAGTTTGGAATTCCCCTCCCCACGCCGGTGGCGAAAACTCTCGAAAAGTTCGGCGATCCCAACGATGCCATCCCCAACTTCAATGTTGACGGCTACCGGATGCCGGGCAACGGCTGGCTGGGCGCCGGCGATTATCAGCTTCCTATGCGCGACTGGAATCTTATCGAGTCGCTCACCTGGGTCAAGAGCGCGCATCAGTTCAAGATGGGGTATGAAACACGCCGGTCCGCCGGCACGATGTATAGTCACTTGAACTGGACCGGCAATTTCAACTTCAGCAATCGGGGGACTGCCAGAGACCCCAACGACGCTGCCTCCGGCGACTCGTTCGCGTCATTCCTGCTGGACTGGCCAGACCGCGGCAACTACAAGTCCGTAGCGCTGCGACATTTCTGGCAGTGGTGGCACTCCTTCTATTTCCAAGATGACTGGAGAGTCAACCGCAAATTAACACTGAACCTCGGGGTTCGTTATGAGTTTGATACACCCATGCGCGAAGGACTTGGCTCGGGCCGGTGTACGCTGGGCGCCCCATACAATTGGAATCAGTGTCAGGACCGCATCATAGGCTTTAACGACCGGGCGCTGAATCCTGTTTCCGGCACGCCAGGGGTTGTGACATTTCCCCACACGTATTACGACACCGATTGGAATAACTTCCAGCCGCGCTTAGGATTCGCCTGGAGCCTTACTCAGAACACTGTGGTCCGGGGTGGTTTCGGACTGTTTTACAGCTATCCCATGCAGTGGGGCCTGCGCGGCGCGCCGGGCGACGTACGGCCCGACGTGGCCACGGTTGGAGACTTTACGACCATTGACAACGGCATCACGGCGCCATATCGGATGCAGGGGGGCATGCCGGCTCCGCCAACCTTCACTCCGGACCTGCTCAACCCCGGCTTTGGAGCCGTCGCAGTGGGTCAGAGCCCAAGGCTGGCGCTGAGCTACCTGGACCGAAACCTCTCCAATCCTTATGGGCTGCAGATGGATTTTACGGTGCAGCACCAGATGAGCAACGGCCTGCTATTCGAGCTGGGTTGGATCGCCAACAATGGAAAACATATTTTCGGGAGTCTGAACCGCAATCAGATGCGCATCGAAGATGTGCAACGCATTGCCGCCACGCAAAACCGGATTCCGGGCCAGGCTGACCGGCCTTTTCCCCAGTTCACAGGCCTCACAGAGATGACATGGCCTTTCTCTTCCAATTACAATGCCGTGCTGCTCAAAGCCGAAAAGAGATACAGCAGAGGTCTGACTTTCGTTTCTCATTACACGTGGTCCAAAAACCTCGATGATTTGAACGTGCAGGATATTTATAACCGAAAGCAGGCCAAAGGCCCTTCGTCCAATATGATCGCCCACCGGTTTGTGTTTGCCGGGAGTTGGGACATACCGTTTGGGGTCGGGCGTACGTACCTCAATAAAGGGCCCGCAGCACACATTCTGGGAGGATGGACAATCTCACCGTTCCTGACGCTCCAAAGCGGGCGGATGCTGACCCCCACCGTTGCTACAGGGACGAACCTCTGCAACTGTAACGGCAATCAGTGGGCGAATCGCCTCGCCGGTGTGCCCGTCGAAGGCCCAAAGACAATCGACGCCTGGTTCAATCTTGCGGCGTTCACTCATCCAGGCGCCAATAAGTTCGGGAACACCGGGCGCGGCGTAATTGTCGGCCCCGGACTTGCCAATCTCGATTTGTCCCTAGCTAAGGACGTGCGCTTTACCGAACGTTATGTACTCGCGATACGAGGCGAGTTTTTCAACTTCACCAACCACCCGAACTGGGGCGATCCGAGCACCGGTATCTTCCCTGCCGGAGCGAGCGGCACGACCAACGTGATTACCAGCGCGCGAGAACCACGCCGGATCCAGCTCGGTCTGCGGCTGCAATTCTGAACTCGGCCAAGTTGGCCGGCAGCAACAGCGGGAGTAAGATATCGGGGGACCTCCGAGATGACCGCGCTTCTGGTTTGGTTTCTCCTAATGTGGTCATCGGGTGAGGACCGATACCGGCAGGCCGTCACGTGGTTTCAACAGGGGCGGTTCATGGCCGCCCTGGAAAGCCTGGATCAGCTCCCCGAGGCTGAAGCGCACCGGCCTGCTGCTCAGAACCTGCGCTCGCTGGTGCTGATGAAGCTACGGAAATTCGAGGCCGCACTACAGGCGAACACCGAAGCCAGTAAACTGGATCCGGAAAATCCGAATTACATTTACAATCGCGGCCTGATCCAGCTTGCATCCGGAAGTTATCAGCAGGCCGAACAAACCTTCCGGGAAGCCAGCCGGCGCTTCCCCCGCTCACACCGGCTCTACCTGGGCCTGGGAGAAGCCCTTTTTGAGATGCACCGGTATCGGGAAGCGGAAGCCGCATTGAAGACCGCCGCACAGCTCGAACCGGCCAGCGGCGAGGCGCAAGCCGCCTTGGCCAAACTATATTACGCTCTGGGCGATCAGGCCTCGTTCGCTACTGCGGCACAGACAGCCATCCGCGCGGAGCCGCAGAATCATCTTGCGTGCTACTTCTATGGCAAGTATCTGCTGGAATCCGCCGGCCGGCGCGAGGAGGGCCGCGAATATATTGCGAAAAGCGTTAAGTTGGCCCCTGATTTCGAAGACGGCCTCATTGAGTGGGGCGAAATTATGTCGCGGGAAGGACGATGGACGGAAGCGACGCAGGCGCTTGAACAGGCCGCGCTGAGCAATCCCGCACGAGCGCAAACCCGCTATTTGATGTACGTCGCCTACCGAAAATCGGGCCGTCCGGACAAGGCCCGGCAAGCCCTGCTGGAGTATCAGAAACTAAACAGCCACGAGGCGCCGTGAATGCGCATATTTTGTTTTTTGTGCATCTGTCTCTGCGCCGTCATCCTCGCCGGGCCGGGAGGGGAACGAGGCGAAGGCACACGTCGCATGGCAGCATTGCTGGCGAAGCTGGCAGATGACGCGGACGCGAACCCGCAGCAGAACGCGTTCTGGAATCATAAGCGGGCCGAGGCTCTTCGACTCCTGGTAGCGCAGCAAACCGACAAAGCGAAAGAGGCGGAAACACGCTTCACGCTCGCGATTGAGCTGCTGCGCGCGGGCCATACGAAAGAGGCCATTGAAGAGTTTTTGCGATTGCGGCAGCAGCTATCCTCGCCGGAAGTGAAAGGCACCCTCGCGATCCGTGCTGAACTTCCGGTGTTATTGGGAACAGCCTATCTCAGGATGGGAGAGCAGGATAACTGCATTGGCAATCATAATGTGGAGTCCTGCCTTTTTCCGCTTCGCCCTGCCGGCGTTCACACCTTGCAGAAGGGATCGCGCATGGCCATCGACCAGTTTCGATCGGTGCTTGCCTCAGATCCAGGCAACCTGACCGCTCAATGGCTGCTGAACATCGCCTATATGACTGTAGGTGAATATCCGGACAAGGTTCCGGAGGACCTTCTCATAGCGCCGGAGCTTTTCAAATCGGATTACGACATTAAGCGCTTCGTGGACGTTGCGCCAGGCCTGGGTATCGCGCGCAGTGGCCTGGCCGGCGGGGCCGTTATGGAAGATTTTGACGGCGACGGCTACCTGGACGTGATGGTTTCGTCCTCCGGACTGCGGGACCAGCTCCGCTATTACCACAATAATGCGGACGGCACCTTCACGGACCGCACGGCCGAAGCCGGATTGACCGGGATTACAGGCGGATTGAACCTGGTTCAGGCGGACTATAACAACGACGGCTACCCTGACGTGCTCGTCCTCAGAGGCGCATGGATGAAGCGCGGCGGAAGACATCCGAAGTCTCTGTTGCGTAACAACGGAAACGGCACTTTCGAGGATGTCACCGAGAATGCCGGTCTGCTTGGTTTTCATCCTACCCAGACAGCAGCATGGGCCGATTACGATGGTGACGGCTGGCTGGATCTCTACGTAGGCTATGAATCGGAGGAAGACGACCGTCATCCGTGCGAGCTGTTCCACAACAATCGCGACGGTACCTTCACTGAAGTAGCGGCGGCCGCGGGTGTGGCGAACGTCGGCTACGTGAAGGCGGTCGTCTGGGGCGATTACAACAACGATGGCCGGCCGGATCTTTACCTTTCCCGCCTGGGACTGCCGAATGTCCTTTATCGCAACGACGGCCCCGCGGGGCCATCCAAAACGTGGAAGTTTACCGATGTGAGCTCGCAGGCTGGCGTGGAGCAGCCGCGCGATAGCTTTCCGGCCTGGTTCTGGGATTACGACAATGACGGCTGGCTCGATATCTTTGTCTCCGGGTGGCGCGCGCCGAATTCCGTCGCCGACGTCGCGGCGGATTACATGGGGCTGCCCCATGAGGGCGAGACACCACGGCTGTATCACAACAACCACGATGGGACTTTCTCGAACGTGGCTACGGCCGCAAAGTTGAACAAGCTGCTGGTGGCTATGGGATCCAACTTTGGGGATCTGGACAATGATGGATGGCTGGACTTCTACCTGGGGACGGGCGCACCGGACTTGGCGATGCTGATCCCGAATCGTATGTTCCGCAATGCCTCCGGAAAGTTCTTTCAGGACGTCACCACTTCCGGGGGCTTCGGACATCTCCAGAAGGGGCACGCCGTAGCGTTCGGAGACATTGACAACGATGGCGATCAGGACATCTACGAAACTATGGGAGGCGCTTACACGGGCGATACGTACTGGAATGTTCTGTTCCTGAACCCGGGGCATGGTAATCACTGGATCACTCTGAAGCTCGAGGGAGTCCTTTCCAATCGTTCTGCGATCGGCAGCCGTATCCGGGTTTCTGTCGAAAGCCCCGAAGGTGACCGGGAGATCTTCGCTACGGTTGGGAGCGGCGGCAGCTTTGGAGCCTCAAGTCTGCAACAGGAGATCGGTTTGGGAAATGCTAGGGCAATTCGGGAAATCGAGGTTCGCTGGCCGGCGAGCGGCCGAAGACAAAATCTGCGCAATGTGCCTATGGATCAGATCCTCAAGATCAAGGAGGATGTGGATACGTTCGTGGTATTGAAACTGAAGAAGCTTGATCTCGCCAAAGCCGCAGCGCGCCAGTCTACACATCACCACTACTGAGGAAGGAAGGCGTGCGTCATCTGTGGTTATGGGCGTGGCTGTTGGCGCCGGCGGGATTGGCCCAACCCGTGGAACTGGTGGAAAGCCTCGAACATACATACGGGCCGTTCGAGCTGCGGGCCGGGGTTTTGCAACAGATGCCCCCGATCATGGAGATCGTATTGCCGGAAGATCTGTGGCTGGTCGGCTATCGCACGGAGATGGTGGACCCCTCGGGCGCCAGGCTGTCTCGCGAATTTCAGTGCCATACGTTTTTCGGCACCACCATGCCCCAGCATCATACCAACGACGATGTGGTTGGTCTGTTTTCAGATGGATATACGGAAGCCATCGTACTACCACCGGGGTTCGGAATTTCCTTCAAGGCGGGCGAAAAAATTATTTGGAATCCGATGTTCAACAACCGCAATTCCGACGCCAGAGCGGCGGGGATAAAGCTCAGGTTGGAGGTAATTCGCTCCCGCAATCTCAAACAACCGCTCCGTTCGCTGCGGACCACATTTCGCACGATACGCGACACCGGCGATCTTTATTTCGTTCCTCCCGGCAAGAGTAGCCGCGAGACTACTTTCCGCCTCCCGTTTTCCGGAACGATTCACGTTATCGGCACCCATATTCACCCGCACGGCGTGTCGATTGAACTCGTCAACGTCACCCGAAACGAGACCGTCTGGACGGCAACGGGCAGCCGTGATGCCGCGGGCCGGCTGTTGCAGATGCCGGTCTACATGAATCGTGAAGGGTATCCGGTGAGCAAGAACGAGCTATTCAAACTGCGGGCGACGTATGAGAACCCGACACACGGCAACGTGGATGCAATGGCGGGCGTATTTATCCTCTACGCGCCCCAATCTTAATCGTGGTTCAAAGCCAACGTCGAGAATTTTTGAGGATCTTTCCAGCCGAAGCGCAGGTGCTCGAGTACAACCTCTTGCGCCGTTCGATCGGATTCTCCGCGAGCAAATTTCAGAAAAGGCACGTGACTGTTATGCCCCCAGCGCTGGTGCTCGACGTTGAGCTTTCGGATGACCCGGTGGGCAAAAAGAGGTACTAAAAGGCTGGTGAGAGTTTTGACCAGGAATTCATTGCCTGAGAAGGTCCAAATCGTCCGATGGATCTCCAGATCCAATTCCGCGGCGCCGCTCGGCGCAATCGAGCTGATCTTCGTTTCCCATTGATAGACCAGGTCCGCTAGTTTTCGCTCGCGCTCCGGCGTAAGGTTGGCTTTGCAGAGAACCAGGGCTTCCGACTCCAGGATGAGGCGCAAGCTGTTAATCTTTTGGACTTCTTCCTCGGTCAGACTGACTACGAACATTCCCTTGCGCTGGATGTTTACCACCAGGCCCTGCTCTTCCAACTTTTGCAAAGCTTCGCGTACGGGAATCCGGCTCATGCGGAGCTCGCGAGCCAGCCGACTTTCATTCAAGCGCTCCCCAGGCTTGAGTTTGCCGGTCAGGATACCGTCCCGGAGCACCTGTACAATGCGCTCTTTGAGGGTTGTCGTTTCAATGGGTGCCAGGACCAGCCGGTCCGAATCGCTGGCCGTTGTGTCCAACGCGTTCATTATATCTGCATACAGTGTACCTGATTCCGCCGATCGAACCGGAAAAGATTAGATCGCATGCGGGGGCTGGAGTACCTCAGGATTGACGCAGAACTTTGGCAGGCGTCCGTCAAGAACGGCTACCATATCGGTTGCCATGGAGCGAAAGATGCGGTCCATGGCGAGCTGACTCACACCGAGCAGATGCGGCGCGCAGAGTACGTTCGGCTGCCGGAAGATTCGGTGCGAGCAGTCAGGCGGTTCGGCCGGGAAGACGTCCAGGCCGACTCCGCCGAGCTGTCCACTCTCTAGCGCATCTGCCAGTACGTCCAGGCTTTCCAGGACGCCGCCGCGGGCAGTGTTGATCAGAATGGCCCCGCGTTTCATACGCGCGATATGCTCCCGGTTGATCAATCCTCGTGTTTGCTCGTGAAGCGGCACGTGCAGCGAAATAAAATCCGCGCGCGCGAGGAGTTCATCCAGCGAAACCGTCTCCACATCGGTGCGGGTAACAAAAGGATCGTAACCGAGCACGGTCATATCAAAGGATCTCGCGAGTTTCGCCAGATGTGAGCCGATACGCCCGAGTCCGATAATGCCCAGCGTGCGCCCGGTCATATCCCCCGTGAGGATTTCGTAGCGTTTGTTCCACTGACCTGTCTTCACCAGGGAGTCTGCGAGCACAATTTTCTTTACCAGCGCGAGAAGCAGGGCCAGTGCCCCTTCCGCGACGGCGAAGCCGCCCACCGGCGCATATACAACGGGTATTTTTCGTGTCGTTGCGGCGCCTACATCCACCGCATCGAATCCTGCACCCGGACGGCCAATGACTCGCAGCGTCGGACAGGCGCTAATCATACGGCCCGTCACCTTTCCCTCGCCCCGGCAGACTATGGCGATGGTCCCATCGAGCATCCCGGTTACGACACCCTCGTCGGGCGCAGGGGCAATTTCTACCGGCGCCACCCGCTCCAGAATCTCAACAGCACATTGGTCAATGGGAGCAGTAGCAACAATCCGGTGACCGCTATTCTGAGCCATCATTGACAGTCGCGAACGGTATGCAGTATACATCATGCGAGTACAGCATGAGAGCCGCCCTGCCTAATTTGCTGCTTTGTTCCATAGTCGGAGGATCGCTCGCTCAGGACCTTCCGCAAGCCCCGAAGCGCGGGTCTTCGCGCTGGGGAAAGGATGATCAGCGCGGTGCCATCAACTATATCACTCCGGCGAAAACCGCCGAAGCCGCGCGACTCATCACCACGGGGAGGATCTATTCGCTCGGTCATCTATATGAAGAGGGCATGCCTTTGCTCTCAGGCCGGTCCTATTCTCTGATCATTCCTCAACCGGGACCGCCTCAAGGCAAGAATCGCATTCTCGGTCACGACGAGTTCGTGGCCACTCAGATTGGGCAGATAGGCACGCAGTTCGATAGTTTAGGCCATGTCGGCATCGGAGATACTTTCTACAACGGAAACGACCGCAAAGAGTTTGTTACCTATAAAGGTCTTACTAAGCTCGGTGTGGAGAACGTAGGTGTCTTCTTCACTCGTGGTATTCTGCTCGACATTGCCGCACTCAAAGGTAAAGCTCACCTGGAGAAAGGCTACGAGGTCACCGACGTTGATCTTAAACAGGCGCTGCAACGCCAGAAACTCGAGATTCAGACCGGTGATGCGGTAATCATTCACACTGGATGGGGCAGCCTCTGGGGCGTAGACAATGCGACCTTCACTAGTGGTGAGCCGGGAATCGGCATACCGGC
>Ga0070741_10009331_pt1 | contig 19136 bp, 27 predicted proteins | sample Coa_R1_4_FD_66440 | JGI IMG/M metagenome (GOLD analysis project Ga0070741, IMG submission 66440) | Surface soil microbial communities from Centralia Pennsylvania, which are recovering from an underground coalmine fire - Coalmine... | ecosystem: Environmental > Terrestrial > Soil > Unclassified ...
CCAAGGGAAGCCGCCGATACTGCACGCCGCTCGCCACTACGACTGCACTGGCGCGAATGCGCTGACCGTTCTCGAAGATCGCGCAGAAGGCGCCGTTCGCTAGCAGCTCCAGTGACGAGACTCGGCGTGGCATCGCAAATCGCGCGCCGAACTTCATGGCCTGCACCTCGCCGCGCCACAAGAGGTCCGCACCGGAAATACCGGTTGGAAAACCCATGTAGTTCTCGATCCGGCTCGACGTTCCCGCCTGGCCTCCCATGGCAATGTCCTCGACGACCAACGCACACAGACCCTCGGCAGCTGCGTAAACAGCAGCTGCCACGCCGGCTGGCCCCCCGCCGACGATCAGGACATCGAAATGCTCATTTCCGCTAAAGTCGATGTTGAGTCCGAGCAGCCGCGCTATCTTATCTGGCGTCGCATCGGTAATCGGTACCTTGCTGCCGAAGATCACGGCAGGAGTTCCAGCATCGATCGCGCAACTCTTAGCGGATGCCTCGGCCTCCGGGCTGTGCAGAGGGACCGACGCGTAAGGCAAGCGATTGCGGCTTGCGAACTCAGCGATGCGGCGGATGTTGCGGTCGACCTCCTCGCCGATCAGATAGAGGCCACTACGGCGCTCCTCGAGTTGCCGGCGGCGGCGGGCCGCAAACACCGTGATGATGATGTCCGACATCTCGGGGATCTGCGACATGAGCGTGAGGAAGGCCTCACGGGGCACCTCGATCACACGCGTGTCCACTACCGTGCGCAGCGGCAGGGAAGCGGTGCCTCCGTATAGAAGACTGATCTCCCCCATGAATTGGCTTGGCCCAAGGGTCGACGGATACTGGCGCTCACCGCTGAACGGATTAACTACTTCGATCTCGCCGTCCTCGATATACACGAATCGGTTCGCCTTTTCGCCCGGCTGAGCCATTACCGTGCCCTTGGGATACGTCACGACTTTGCCAGCCGCCCGCAATGCCGCAACATGCGAGGGGGACAGCGGTGTCCGTATCATCTGGCGCAGGTCTTCGCCAATCGTTTCCACGATTACTCCTTGATTTGAGCTCTGGTCGGTGCGGATGCACCCGCAGTGAACGGGGCAGTGGCGACCAGAAACGCAGCGTAAGCCTTTTATTTAGAAAATCGAAGCACCGTACACCTTGTAAAGGGACGCTCTCGTAATCAGGTTCGAACCCAATCGCCCCGCTCTGTCGAAGAATTCTCCCGTCATGTGAGCCAGGACAGCTCTGGTTCAAGTCAATTGTCCCCTTGTTCGCGCCAGCCGATTGGGGCCTGGCGAGCCGATGAGCCACGACATGCCGGCGATGCGGCTCGAGCTGCGAGCGCTTCAGGTTGAAAAGGCACTCATTGCGCAACGGGATTCCGTAGCACGATATTCGCCCGGCTATCCGAGTTTGAGATCGGGTCGAGCAGGCGGAAGGATTTACCCGACGGGTGTCGGTGACTGCCACCTGCATTCTGCGGCGACGGGCCCACAGATAGCACGGTATACAGGCACCGAGAAACAGGATGGCAAAGCGCGCCGAGCGCAGATCCTCCGCGGCCGCGGCAATCAGAATGGCCACTGAGCCGATCAGCACCAGCGCCGTTGAGAACGGGTAGCCCACGGCTTTGAATGGTCGCGACAAGGTGGGCTCACGCTGGCGCCGCACGAACACCGCGAGGAACGTCGAGACGTAGGTCACGAGGAACAACACCGCGCCCATTGCGAGGAGTTGATCGAACGTACAAATCAGGATCAGGACGACCACCACTACATTGGTCAATAGAAGCGCCACCCTGGGAGTGCCTCCCTCACTCACGAGTGCCGCCTTCTCCGTGAACAGCCCATCGCGCCCGATGGAAAATAGGATGCGCGGCGCCGCCAGCATCACGCTGTTGAGCAGACTCAGCATGGTGATGAGGGAGATCACGGTGACGAGTTCCGCGGCACCCCGCGGCGGCACGAGACGCGCTGCGTCGGCTACCGCAAGTACCGAATGCGCGAGAACAGGCAACGGCAACACTCGCACCAGCGCGATATTGATCAGGAGATAGAGCGCAGCGATAAGCAGCGTGCCGCCGATGAGCGCACGCGGCAGGGTACGCGCCGGCTCAATGTTCTCCTCAGCCATATAGGTAGGCGAACACCAGCCATCGAACGCCGACAGGATGGCGCGCAGCGCCGTCACCGCGGTGAAAAGCGTCGCAAAGGACATCCAGGGCAGCGTCGTCAGGGTGTGCGGCAGAGGAGTGATCGCTGAGCCGTGAACCGGGGTGGCGACCAGGCAAGCGCCTACGACCGCCAGCAGCAGTAATGCAACCGCGAGGGTAATCAGCTGTGTCACTGCGCTACCGGTGCGCAGTCCGACCCAATGTATCGTCGTGAATGTGACGATGAGACTCGCTTCGAGCAACCTCGGGTCGACGACGCGGGCGCCGGGCCAAGCTCGTCGAGATACGTGACCACGGTGGTTGTCACGTATATGCGCGTGCGGCGACGTTGGTAAGCCAATCGCACCAGCCGATTGCAAAGCCCGCACCGTCGCCGAAGGCGCGTCGCGCGTAGACTCGAAACCCGCCGGCTTCTGGCAGCATCGCTGCCAGCTCGGCGACGGCCACTGCGCCCATCAGCGCATAGAGCCCCCCAAGAGCCCAGCCACGACTAGCGCTTGGTCCCCAAGAGCTGCGGCCACAGCCCCAGGCAGGGGCAGAATCCCGACCCCGACCGTCGCACCAAAAGCGAGCGCCATGCCGAAACCGGCTCCGAGGATCCGGCGCAGCGCGCCAGGTGCCTGGGGTGTCATACGAGGCTTGGCAGGTTACCAGAACCTCGGCAACTGATGCGGGGCGCGCATCTGGCCGTTAAGGGAGCGCCGAAAACCTAGCACCTCCGAGACGCGGTAAGGATGGTGTTGACCGGACGGGTTACTGCTGGATCCCAGCCGGCGCACAAATGCTAAGGCTGTCAACGGACTGAGGTGAAGTCCACGGCACCTTACGTTCGAGGGTACCTACGACAATGGGGGCGGGTCAGCGCACATGCTACCTCAAGTTTTCTGCTTGGGGGGCTCTTCCTTCTGCCCGGTCGCCGCCGCAGCCACACCGTCCGCGAAAGTATTCTCGATGTCCTCCATCGAGGTCGCGGCACCATAAATGCCGCCCCAGGCGAAGGTCTTCTTTAAATCGAACTCTCCGACCAGAGTATGCGCGGGCATCTGAAAAAGGGACACCTTGCCTTCGATGTGAATCTGTCCTAGACCAACCAACATGGCGCGCGCAAATGCATTTCCCTTTTCGTAGCGGGTGAGATGCAACTCGACCTCGTAAGTGATCGCTTGTCCGGTGCGCACGTTGGCACTCTTGCGCGCATCAATCTTGGCTTTGATCTTTTGGCTTAGCCTCTCCTCCTCCATGGGCAGTATTTTCACATCGTCTGCTGCGTTTACGGTGACTTGCGCAAGATCCGGTGCAGAAATGTGGGCATCCGCCACAATCGGCCGCGAATATTCGGGCTTCGGCATCGAACTCGCGCAGCCCGCCGTGATCGCGATGACCAAAGCGACCACGAGACCCGCAACGCGATGATACTTGGCAATAATCATAGGATCTCCCTGCGTTCTTGCATGACTCCTGTCCTGATTGTCCGGATACAAGCGCGCGGCAGCATGCGCCTTCCAGGCATGGTGTTGGCGCGGCGGTATGTCACATCTTTGACAAATTCCGTCGATTATCGCCCCGGACGCCTGTTTCAGGCGTGCCAGTACTTCGATGAAAGCTACGCGGCTAGTTTGTTGGGGTGCTAGGCAGGTCATTTGTTGTTTTGCGCAATATGCGCGCGTACATCCTCAGTCATCGTCCAGCGCCTTACGAAGTACGTGTCAGAGATCTTCCCAGAGGACTGAGACGATCCGCCAGCGGCCATCCACGTGGCACAGCAAAATGAATTTTCTACCCTCACCTGCGTAGGGCTCCCCACGCTGCTCCCCAGACTTCCGGTACTGTGACCGATGCTCCGCGATGTTTGCGAAGATCGTCGTCGCTCCTTCAATTTCCCACTCGTGGAAATTGACGAGGGTTCCGTCCGTGAGAATGGCTGCGCGGGGAGCGATAAACTCATCTACAGACCACGAGTCTGTTTGGCCGGCCGCTACACGCATCACTCTTGCCTCCGGCAGGAACATCTCACGGAGCGCAGCCATGTCGATGGTCCTGCGTTCGCGATTGTCGAATGCGGCATAAAAGCGCTCTATCAGACGAGTGATCTCGGACTGCTGAGGACTCAAGCGATACCTCCAATGATCCTGATAGCGACGACGGCCAAGGTCGGTTCTGGATTCCGAGTACTTGCGAGGATACAGCTTATAAGCTCTTGCAATAATTGGTAGCGAATTTCTTTAAATGAGCGATGCCGGACAGGACGGCGTAGCAGCTACGTCTAACCCTCACCATACAGATTACGCCGCTCGATACGCTTCGCTTTCGCAACACGTTGCGATTGTCCGCCGAGAACGACTGTTGGGAGCATCGATGTCGCCCGGCTATGGCTGCGGTATCACGTGCCATTTCTCGTTTTGATGGCTACATCCTTCACGTCTATGTCCATAAAACTGGGCGCGTGCGTCTCTATCGCATCGTGAGCGCCAAGGACTGCGGAACTTCTGTTAATCCGGACAGTGCGCGCGCCATGAGCGAACGTCAAAGCAACTCCGCCTCTCTGGAGCAGAGCAATGTCAAGGTACCAGGTGCTTCGAATGAGCGATGCTTCCGAGATGGAGTGTCTACATCTTCCCGGGAACGGCGGACCGAGAGGAGTGGACGAACCGGGGCACCTCCGCTCGCTCCGGCAGTGGCCACCGCGATCTTCACCGGAACCCGCAAGCGAATTCGTCGGCCGCCCATCGGTCCTGCTTTCCTGACGAGTGAGGAACCGCAAGCGAGCAGCATCGTCTTGGGCGGCTCTCGTGAGGACCGCGGCCCCTCCCCTTTGCAACCTACGAAACTTCGTGGCATTCGTTGAAACCTTGCACGCCGCTGCACACACTCACCATTGCCGTTGCTGAGGTGCAAGTTGGCATCCGCAACAATAGCCAAACTAATACAGGGGATTAACCATGCAGCGTAACACGGCGTTAGTGCTCGCCTTGAGCAGCGCTCTGGCGTGCGGTTCGAGTCTGCTCGCATCACAGGGAGCCCTGGCTGGCGAGCCGGACGGCTTCATTCCGCGGCTCGTCAACTCTTCCACCGTTCCCGCAACGGGTGATCTCAACCCGTATGGCGTCGCGTTCGTGCCGGAAGGATTCCCTGCGGGCGGAAGCATCGCAGCAGGGGATGTCCTCGTCAGCAACTTCAACAACAGCAACAACGTGCAGGGGACCGGGAGGAGCATTATCCGTCTGAGGCCGACCGGGCAAATCGCGCCGCCACCCGCCTCGCCCCCGGCCGGCAACGCGGTCACCTTCTTTTCGAGTCAGTTGCCGGGCCTTAGCACCGCCCTCGGCGTCTTGCGCGGCGGGTTCGTCATCGTAGGCAACGTCCCGACCGAGGACGGCACCTTCGGGAACATCCGCCAGGGCGCACTGCAAGTGATCGATCGAAACGGGAAGCTGGTCCAGACACTCACCGATCCGCTCTTTCTCGAGGATCCCTGGGATCTGGCGCTCGATGACGACGGCACATCGGCACACATCTTCGTATCGAATGTGAAGAACGGGACAGTGTCGCGACTCGATGTGACCGTGGCCGCCAAGCTGATGGTGCACGAGAAGACGTTGGTTGCGAAGGGCTATTCGGTAGAGCCAAACCTGGGCGCCGTTATCCTCGGGCCCACCGGCCTTGCATTCGACGAGGCGAGCGATACTCTGTACGTCGCATCGACAGGCGACAACGCCATTTATTCGGTCCCGAACGCGACCCGCAGGAGCGGCGCAGTAACCCGGGGCGCACTGGTGTTCGCTGACGCCCACTTGCGTGGGCCGCTGGCACTGAAGTTCGCACCCAACGGACACTTGCTGACCGCCAATGGGGATGCCAAGAACGCAGATCCGCTCCATCCGAGCGAGATCGTGGAATTCACCAGGTCAGGGGAGTTCGTGCGTCAGTACAACGTCGATGCCGCCCAGGGGGGCGCATTCGGACTCGATACGGTGCGCGACAGGGACGGAGACCATGATAGGAGCTTCAACTACGCCGCTGTTGACGATGTCACCAATAGCTTGTCCGTCTACCGACTACCCTCGGAATAGCCGCAGGACGCGAGTGCGCGCGTAGCATGAGTTTGAGCGCCCGCACTCGCGTCAGCCGTCAGCGGGCCAGTTCCAAGACTCTGCTCACGGCGCCAACGATCTTCGCACGAGTCCAATGCCACGCTTCTCCGGGAGAACCCAGAGGCGGCGATAGGTGGGCTGGGGGGTCAGCTTCCTCGGGAGATTGCCGTCGCCCGGCCAGCTAGGCGCAAAGCCTCACAGATCTTGTGGCTCGTTGATGAGTACCGACTCTACCTGTACGCGTTCGTGCTTGGTCGCGGCAAGCCATTCTTTCCCGGCCCTCGACCGCCCCTTGTGACCAGCGATCGAATTGTCGGGGATGTGGTCAGGCTAACCTAGTACCTACCTAATCGGCGGCTCGCCGGCTGCACAACGCCGAGGCGCAATGTCTGCTCTGGGCCGACTCAAATGCCCGAGCGCCGGAAGACGCCCCGCATATCGGCCAGAGTTCGAAATCTGCGCGGCCGCGGAATCACGCTCACTTAGGCAGATCCTCGCCTCGATATTCGCTCCGGGGTCTCACGAGCAGCCAGATCTCCAAGGATTTCTCTCCTACCACGATCTCGCAAACGTCGCTAAAACTCACACGGTCATTCTTCGCCTCGGGTCGCACGATAGGCACCTCGACCAAGAGTGTCGCATCCGGCGTACCTTCCACCTCCAAGGGAATCTCTGCGATCACATCCGATGCCGTCGTGAGACTGTCCTCGTCGGAATCATGCTGTTCGGGAAATAGTCGCAGAGTCTTTTCTTGTGCATCCCAATCGACTTTGACTACCGGCACCAATTCGACATCCACGGCAGGTCCGTCAATCGTGTCTGGTTCTGCGAGATACAGCTCATATTCGCCGGGCTCGTGTGGAAGCGATGCGATCTTCATCTGGAAGTCTTTGACAAGCATCAGGTCCTCCTACGCAATCTGGCTACACGTGCAGCAAATGCGGGACGATGACACATTCCCACGCTCTACCGCACCGCTATGCGTTCGGCATTATAAGACGACGACCCAGCAAGAAACGCTAGCAAATTCCGCAGCTTATACTTTGCACCCGAAAGACGAGCACGTTTCGAGCCCTCTGAGGTCCAGTACTTGCCGTGTACAGCTTCGGAATTTCCGTCAAACTCAATTGGGATTGCTTACGACACCGCGCTTTCGAATTCTCCGCAACACGCTTCGAGAGGTTCATGTCATATCGCTTGCGCAGTGCGCGTCTGACGGATCGACCCACCCTGACCTCGCTCATCGCGAGGTCGGCACGCCAGCTCTGTGTTGGAGATTACAAACCGGAACAGGTGGAAGGCGCACTCCAAGGAGCGTTCGGCGTGGACACCCAGCTCATCAACGACGGCACGTACTTCGTCGTCGAAGCTGAGGGCGGGGAGATCGTGGCGTGCGGCGGATGGAGTTATCGACGAACCGTGTTCGGCGGCGACGCGCGAGCGGAACGAGACGCAGCGGAACTCGATCCATCTGGCGAGCCGGCAAAGATCCGTGCGTTCTTCGTGGATCCGCGTCATGCACGGAAAGGCCTCGGTACGATGTTGCTTGCAAAGTGCGAAGCCGAAGTCCTAGCACGTGGCTTTGGTTTCATCGAGTTGATGGGTACGCTGCCCGGCGTACGCCTCTATGCGGCCAGGGGTTATACCCCCCGACCACCGGTTTGGTACGAAGTGCGTCCCGGAATGCACATCGAGTTCGTCCCGATGATCAAGAGGATCCGCCGATGAGCCCAGGACTGCTCGGCGCATGCAAGAACACCGGGTCAGCAACAGAGTGCGAACTCATTGGGAACGGTTGCTCTACGCGACCAGCCGAATCGACCGCTTCGAGCTCCAGGTGCGCGCCAGAGGGGAACTCCTGGTCAGTGGACGACTCCCCGAAAGCCGCGCATTACGAGAACGCTGAAAGCATTCAAGCACCTTCCTGAACTCACCGCGGTTCAGGCACTCGAGCTTGCGAAGCTCGAATTTCAGACAAGGTCGATTTACAAGCTTCCGAGCTTATTGAGCCAACTGAGATGCACGTTGCCCCTGCTTTTCGACCGGAATAGGTCTGCGGATTTGAGTGCTAGTCCGGTTTTAACCCGGTTCAAGCCACCCGGTCGTTGACACTTCGGACGCCCTTCGATCCCGGGAGACGACCATGAAGCATTGTGCTGCACCTGAAATCAACACCACACCCCTGATTGATGTTCTGCTGGTGTTACTCGTTTTGCTCATCTTGACGCTTCCCCGCTCCACGCATCGAATTGCACTCGATCTCCCGTCGGGGCCGCCCGTCCATATGCCCGTACCGGAGACGCGCATCGAAGTCGATTTCGACGGACGGATGTTCTGGAATGAGACACCCGTGCCGGACGAAGGAAGCTTGGAGCTGTGGCTCAGGCAGGCGGCCGGAGTTCCTGGCGTGGTGCGTATCCTCCCCGACCGCCACGTACGCTACGAGCGCGTTGCTCAGCTCTTGGCTCTGGCCCAGCGTGCACATGTCATCCACTTGGCACTGGAACCAGTGGCCGACTGACGCCCGTACAACCGAGAAAGCGCTGTCTGTTCCCGCTTACCGCGAGCCCGCACGCAGCTCAGGCGCTCGGGGGGTCACGGCCTCGTGTGCTCTGAACGGCTACGATGTTGATTTTATTGGTTTAAATGGAGTGACTCGTGAGCGGCAATGCGTTCTACCACGCAGATCGATGCCATAACACTCGGTACGCCGGGCCTTCGGTCACCTACGGGGTAATGCTAAAGCCAGGTTGGACTTCCGGGCAACAATCCACGACTCGGCACAGATCATCTACGCGCACCGACAAGCGGCTCACACCGCTGGGTGGCGGGCGCGCCATCAACCTCGTCAATCTCGGCTACAAGCGTGCGTTCATGCGTTCCCGTTCGGCGGTTGTGACTCTCCCGGCTATCCTCGACGAGCATCGTGTCACTTCAACGCCCACGCCGAAACACAGTCTATGAGCGAAGCATACGTCACCACTGTAATCAGTCGTGCGCGCGACGACATCCTAGTGAGGTTCTGCAGCGTACGAGATGAGCGTGATCACTCGCCGTGTGCATTACTGATGTTCCCTCTATTGACAGGCCTGATCTTGGAGGGGTAAGAAGCATGCAATTAATAATTTTAAATCGGGCTGACATCCAAACTGACATTCAGGCATAGCGCAGCATTGCGTTGGCGCTCTACTTGCGCAATGCAAACCCAAGAATCCGCGCTACGCCGCGACTGCTCTCGATGCAGCCTAGGGAGACCAGCGTATGAGACGCAGAATAGCGGCAATGATGGGCTCGATGATCGGTACGATCATGCTTACGGCGGTTGCATCGGGGGCAGCGCCGGAGAGCGGTATCAACACCCCACAAGCGTCGGTAACGATCGGAGCAATCACCTATCGCGCGCCTCGCTTCATCCAACACGCAACACCGCAGTCCAGTCCGCGGCGCGCCGCGGCGAGCGCCGATGCTGCTGCACCCACGCTCGATATTTCGACGCACTCTTTCCGAGGAAGTGATGATATCCTGCCCCTGTGGACATTTAACATAAAGGGCTCGCGGGACGGAGATCATCATATCGGGGCGATCGTCGGGCATAGTCCGTTCGACGGCTCGGGCAACGACCACGTAAAAGCATTGCTCGTTCCCCTTATTATTCACACGCACACAGTCGCGACCGGCATCGATACGTCGACCTTTGTCATGTCGACGGCCGCTGGGGATACGAACACTGATGCGAGCGCGGCAGACAATAGGTGCCTGACGGCGCCCAACAACGTCCCGGTGAGCCTGGTGCGACAGTCGCCGATCCTCACACCTACACATTTCGTGCTGGGCGGCCAGGACTTCGGTACGACTCAGTACATTGACGCTTTCCAGCGGGCGAGCTTCTCGCAAGTGCTAGGGAATCGTGTTAACGACTATCATCTGCTCCTTGATCCGATCAGAGTCATGGACCCGGTCGTCATTGACGTGCCTGTGAACGAGGGCCTGGCCATCACGGATCCGAATTTCTTTGCGGCTTTTGGATTCTCCATTTGCGCGCCGCTTCAACTAGTCAATATCGGTTGGTTCGATTCTTTTGTTCAGGGTACCGTGATTCCCAAGCTGCAGAGTCAGGGGCTCGAACCGGGTCAATTGCCGATATTTGTCTCGTACGAGGCTGCGTGGCCCGTTGCCGACGTTACCAACATCCTCAATTGCTGTGCCGTCGGGTATCACAACGAGACCGGTGTCCCGGTGGTCACACAGACTTACGCGGTGGCGGATTTCGATCGAACACAGTTCTTCGTAGGGCCCGCGGCGGGCCTCGACACAGAAGTGCTCGCGCACGAAGTGGGCGAATGGGCGAATGATCCGTTGGGGGACAATTTGACGGCTCCCTGGGGTCACACCGGTCAGGTGAGCGGATGCCAGGCAAATCTCGAGGTTGGTGATCCACTATCGGGAACCGACATACCTGCCATTACGATGCCCAACGGATTCACGTATCACCTGCAGGAGCTCGCGTTCTTTTCCTGGTTCTTCGGCGCGCCCTCGGTCGGAATCAATGGATGGTTTTCGGACAATGGCACGTTCCTGACTGATGCCGGTCCGAACTGCAATTGAGGTGGGCAGGCAAGCTGAACGCGGCGCACATGGACCAGCTAACTCACAGAATAGTCTGTGAGCTCGGGGGCGGGGTTCGTCATCAGTACGAACCTCACCCCGACACATCAGTGCACCACCCCCCATCACCTCCGCCGATCAGGTGATCGACGTCATGGAGTTCGAGCCGCTGGCGGCGATGATGAGCGTACCCTAATTCGCAATTACGAACTCTTCGCGCACGGCGAGATCCGCGCGCAGCGTGCGCGCCGGGCATGACAGTCTCCTTATGGGGTCGATATGGGGAATGGGCGCCGAGGCCCGGCGTTCTAGCCACACCTCTTGTCGCGCACAGTTGGCAGCTGTACGCAAGAGTTGGCGATGCTGGCGCAGGCGCTCTTTGCGGTCTCTGAGCAGCCGGTGGGAGGCAACGCAGCGGTGAGATGATCCTTCCAGGCCCGCGTGAGAAGGCAGCCTACGACGAGCATGGTTACACGGCCATTCGTCGGGCCGGTGATCTGGTCTTTATCTCGGGCGTGGTCATCGGGCGGCGCCCCGGGGAAAGCGCCGATGTCGCCGCCTTCAAGGATCAGGTGCGGCGCGGCTTCGGGCATCTGGAGAACTGTCTCAGGGCCGCGGGGCTGCGCTTCGATCACGTGATCATGATCAACAGCTTTCACGTTTGGCAGGGACCTAATTTCAGCGGCTCCCGCGCCGATCAGTTCAAGCCTTTGAAGAAGTCAAGGAGGAATTCATGAAGGGACCCAAGCCCGCTTGGACCGCGGTCGGAACCCCTTTATTGCCGCAGGCCGGAATCGTCGAAATACAGATGATCGCGCAGACACCCGCAAAGCATGGCTGAAGCTCATCTCTCTGGCAATCAACGGCCTCCAAGATATCGGCCAGTCGGATCCGGCAGTCTGCATCGTGTCGCGTGTAACTAGGTGACCCCGGGCAAGTTTGCCGTTAGCATCACGAACGCACAATCACTTATTTCAAAAATTCTTTGTTGCTTGCCCGGACGGCGGAGCCAGCACCGAATCCATTCAAAGGGGGAGTCATGCCCAGGCGCGCGATTGAGCTACTGTTGCTTACCTATCTGGCCTCAGGCGCTCTGTGGGCAGCGAACGAGCCTTTCGTCGGTGAATGGAAGATAAACCCATCGAAGAGCAAGCTGACTGATCAGATGAAGGTCGAGAGAGTCGCTGGCAACAAGTACGCCTTTGACTTCGGCGGCGGCAACCCCGAGTTTATCGTAACCGATGGCACCGATCAGCCGGCGCTCTCCGGTACGTCTTTATCCATCAATATCGAGGGGCCTGATTCCTGGAAGGTCGTTCGCAAGCAAGGGGATCGTATTCTTCTCACGGCCTACTGGAGACTCTCTAAAGACGGCAATACGCTGACAGATGACTTCAAACAAATGGGGCCGAACGGTTCCACCATCAACATGAAATACGTGTATAGCCGCGTGGCAGGAACATCAGGCTTTGCCGGCACCTGGGAGAGCACCAGTGCGACGCTGAACTCGGTTTATGTGGTTAAGGTCGAGCCATACGAGGGTGGCGGCCTCTCGTTCATCACTTCCTCTCAAGGTGTAACCAGGAACCTAACGTTCGACGGCAAAGCTCATCCGCTAATGGGCCCGAACGCGCCCGCGGGCGCCACATCCTCGGCTAGGCGTGTGAACGAGCGCACTCTGGAAATTACTACGAGGATCAACGGCAAAGTCACAGCCACCCAGGAAGATACACTTTCCTCCGATGGTAAGAACTTGACGGTAACTATCCACGCTGCTGGTCGAACTGCGCCAAACATTCTCGTCTTTGAACGGCTATAGTCGAACGTGCGAAGTAGGTAATGTCCAGAGCCGAGGTATGCGCCCGTTGTGGTGAGGGCGCCTCCTTCTGGGCTGATTCCACGAGTAGTGACCGGTACCTGGAGCACCGCTGAAGTCGGACGATACTCCGGTATACATTCACGACTATCTTGGAGGTCGACCACCTTTTCCCCGTCCATGGTAGATGAAGTCTGACGGTGATGCTCGCAGGCGCTTTGTTGAGAGGCTCCTTCATCTTCTCAGCGGTCATAATGACTTCCACGAGAGCCCTATCAGTGCTGTCCGCCCCCGCCCAGCGGATGCTCCGTACGTTACGGGACACGTTGGTTGCACACCATGAGGTATGAACGGCAGCACCGCAAGTCCAGCCGATGCAGATCCGCATCTGATGTCCCCACCGGAGAAACCCGAGCGCGCACTGCGGATGACGGGTGTTGGCCATCAGGTGACGGATTGTCCGTACTTCTGCAATCGACCCACTGCTGCCCGTCGATGCTTCCAATTAGCCGACACTCAAGGCCAGAGAAGCAGACATTCCTAGCAGGTGAAACCTCCAGCAATTCAACCTCACGGGTTGGGGGGCTGAGGACCGCCTTGGACCAGGCATCGGCATTTACCTCGAGCGCCGCATCCGCACTGCGGCTCGCGACGGCGCTGAGGCACAGCGCTCTGGCCATGCGACGAAATTGGTGCCACGGCTCTCCTCCGCGTTAAATGGGACCCTTAGACTGCTACCCTGGCTGAGTCGCCGGACTCTGGTATCCCGAAAACAAGGGTTGGAATATGAGCTTCACGCGCAACTTTGTTCCGCATTACGCTGGGGCGGCGGTACCTGTTGTGAGCACCGTAGCGAAAGCCTCGCTAGGCCTTTTGCTGCCATCGGCCTCCTGGCAGCGGCCACCGCGCAGGCGGAAGTCCGCATCAACACCCATGACAACGGCCGTATCGACATCGAAGAGGCGGACATCGTGATCACCGCCGACGATGGCAGCCGGGCCAAGATCGATCCCACTGGCGACCTGAAGATCCGCGGCAAAGAAGTACCGGTGACCGAGGCTCAACGACTACTTCTGGTCCAGTACTCCCAGAACCTGCTGGAAATGGAGGAGCGTGGCGAGGCCGCGAAACGGCAGGCGTGGCGTCTGGCGGGCGGCATCCTGGTCACGGCGTTGCACGACCTCTTCACCGGCGCCAGCGATACCGAGAAGGCAGCCAAACCCCTCAAAGACCAGCTTCTGGAGCTCTGCGATGACGTGAGGGCCGAGCGCATGGTCCAGGATCAGATCAGCGATGCCCTACCCGCCTTCCGGCCCTAGGCGGTGATCCACGAACACGACACCGAGCATAGCTGTCACGGTGACGACAAGGGCGGAGCATGAGCCAGCCCCGCAGGGCCCTCGGCATCGGCATGCTCGCTGCGGAAGACCGCTTTGTCGCTGCCTATCACCGCGCATTGCAAGACCGGGGCGCTACAGAACAACAAGGAGATATCTGATGAAACAGAACATTACGCTAACCATCGCTTCTCTCCTCTCGATCCTCTTCATAACGCTTCACACGGCGGACGACATCGTCCGGGGAATGGAGCCAGGCACGCTTTTCGACCTCATTGTGCTACCCATTTTGGCCGTGTGGCTGTACGGAACGCTGGCGCTGGCCGGAAAGCGCTCGGGGTACGTCATCGTCCTCCTCGGGTCGCTGCTTGGGTTGGTCGTCCCCGTCATCCACATGAAGGGCGCGGGAGTCGGTGGAGCGATCGCCAAGTCCAGCGGAGCCTTCTTCTTTATCTGGACACTCCTCGCGCTCGGCGTGACCGCACTGTTCTCCATCATCCTCTCGGCGTGCGGACTGTGGCGACGACCGTCCGCTCCCGAGAAGATTACCTAGCCCACTGGAAAGGCAACTTCTGGCGGTTTTCAGTCGAGGTGCGAGTTCAACGTCTCTGCGTAAACCGTCACGCACAACCTTGTCGGGCAAGGATGGAGCCGATCAGAGAAGCGATGCACCTTTGAGGAGACATCAGTGAGCACAGATGCCGTAGCGGACAAAGCCTTTAGTCGCAGCTCAGCCGCGAAGTACGACAGCTTGACGCTTCGCCAGGCCGGACTGGTCGTTGCGTTCACCATGTTAATCGGAACCCCGGTCGCGCCATTCGCTGAGTTCGGAGTTTTCCACAAGCTTATTCTTCCGGGCGATATTGGGCAGACTGCCACGAACATCCTCGGGCACAACAAGTTGTTTCTCACTGGCATCTTCTTTCTCATAGTCAACTATGTGCTAGATCTAGTAATCGCCTGGGGGCTTTATTTTTTATTTGCTCCGGTAAACGGGTCGGTATCGTTACTTGCTGCCTGGTTCAGGCTGGTGTACATAGCTATTGGGCTGTTCAGTGTGCTGCACCTGGTAACTGCTTTTCGCCTCCTCAACGCGCCGGCTTACCTGACTGCCTTCGGACCGGACCAGCTGCATGCGCAGCTGATGCTCCTGCTGAGTTCATTTCGATCTGACTATTCCATAGGTTTATTACTCTTCGCGCTCCATCTTATTCTCGTCGGCTACTTGATCTACAGATCCGGCTACATCCCGAAGATTATCGGCATTCTGCTGGTTATCGATGGACTGGCATGGATCGTAGATAGTCTCCACCCGTACTTCTTCCCGAGCATGCATCTCGATTTCCTCTTCGTTGCTTACTTCGGCGAGCTCATTCTGATGCTGTGGCTTCTGGCGCGAGGCTGGGTGTTACCGGATGGATGCGCCAGTGCCAAGTGAGTCAGGATCGCGCTGACGAATGAGGTGAACCGCGGGTGTCAAGTCGACCTAACCGCTAGTGCTCCGCAGAGAACACAATGAGCCTCACTAAAAACCCGGGCAGACTCGCAGGTCTGCTGTATGTACTGGCGTCAATCCCTGGCTTCTTCGCTCTCGCCTACGTTCCCGGCAAGCTGATCGTGCACGGGAATGCAACAGCGACTGCGAACAACATTGCGGCCTCGGAGACCCTTTTTCGTCTCGGCATTGCCGCTGATCTTATGATCTTATCGGCCAAGCGCTATTTGCTTTCGTGGCTCTGGCTCTGTACGACCTCCTCAAGAGCGTCAACCAGCGGTGGGCGGCGTTAATGGTATTTTCATTCTGGTCTCGATCCCGATCGCATTTCTGAACGAAGTGAACGCTATTGCTGCCCTCGTCCTAATACGCGGAGGTGATTTTTTGCTGTTGTTCGATAAGCCCCAGCACGATGCTTTGGGGATGCTGTTCCTTAGGCTGCACGGCGGATTTGACGTTGCGGAAATATTTTGGGGTCTGTGGCTCTTTCCTCTCGGGTTGCTCGATACCGGTCGCGCTTTATTCCAAGAGTCCTCGGCCTCCCGCTGATGCTGGCTTGCTTCGCTATGTGGTAGACAGTTTTACGTCCGTTTACTTCCAAGCTTGGAGACGATTATTTCGCAATGGGTGAGTCCACTCATGCTGGCGGAGGTGGTGTTCATGTTGTGGCTCTTGATCATGGGTGCAACGCCAAAAACCCTCGCGGATCACTAAGAACGCAACACCGCGACGCGACCGACTGCTTTGTCGAGACTCGGAACCTAACCCCCGACGGCTGCTTGGCCGGACGCGGACTAATGGCCCGATGGCGGCGGAGATGGCGCCGTGACCCTATCGCAGCATCGTTACCAATCACCCTGCGCCTGGCGCACATCGGCCTGACTCCGACCCTCGAATGTTTTGAGCATTGCGAAATTGGCTGGGATGGCTTTCTCGCCTGTATCGCTGCCTACGTCGAGCGCGGTAAGGGCGAGGCGAAAAATCTACCGTACCGTTACCGTAGAGTCCGGTTTTACCGTATTTCGACTTTTCGACTCGATAGACCTTGATTTGTAATGGAAAGGGAGGGACTCGAACCCTCATTATGAGCCGTCCAGTTGGCCCAAGGTAGACAGCGAATTCAACAACTTGCCAAGGGCGTGCGTTCCCGTTTAGCGCGACGAAGCACAACTGAGCACGACCGACCCCCGCAAATTCTCACGCATGCGCGAGCGCAAAATCAGGCTATCAAGACCGCCGCTTGCTCCGGAAGGAACCTCTCGATCTTGGCGCCGTGAGCGACGCGAGTCGCTTGCCGGCATTCGCAACCAGCTGCTCCGCCAGCGGGCCGATTACCTTCTCTGACAACCGGTCCCTGCGGGCCTGGGTATGCGCGGCGGCTACAACGTCGGGCAGTGCTCGAGCCATTTGAGTCAGCACGTTGATGACCCGCTCCTCGTTGAGGGCGCAGCTGCGAGCAAGGTTTTGCCAGTCCGTCAGGCTCACACGTTCCATGTCGTATTGATCGCCGATCTTCATCGAGACACGTTGCGTGATCAGATCCGGATACGGAAGCTGACTGGACAGATCGTAAAGCGGGGCAAGCCGTATCGCATCGCCGGCATCGATTAGGAACGAGTAGTTTTTCGCATGCCCATCGGTTCCACCGATCAGCCAATTAAACATGTTGGCCTTCAAGAACCGCTCTACGTCAGCCTCGGGATCCGCGCTCACCCGCCTGATGAGCGTAGTGATCTGCGAAATCCCGGGTCCGCCATCCTCTTGATACTTTCTTGTTGGCATCAGGCCCAGGGCTTGGCACACGTCCTCTTGATGAATGCGTCGCGGGAACTCGGTCCCCGGTGCCGGGGGCAACCTGTCGTAGCGCTCAACCACGATGTAAGGCTGGTCGAGCATGAGGATAGACGAGCGGGCGGCAGGCATCCCCAGCCTCGCTGCGATGTCCTGGCACAGGTGCTCGTTCTCGACCAAACCGTCAAACCCGGGAATGCAGGGCTTGATAATGTGAGTGGTCGGCGTCCGTCCCCCGGGAACGCCCCAACGACCGGTTTGTGGATCGCGGTAAAAGGCGGTCTTTGCTTGGGCACCGGGCAGACTCATCTTGCCGATGTCCCCCGGTCGTCGCACGGCCGAGATGTCATCTCGCAGTTGGCGTAAGCGTTCGCGCAGCTGGTCGACGGTGATCCATTCAATCGTGGGGTGTTGCTCCGCTCGGATTTCCGCGAGCCGCTCTGGGGGCATGAACTGAGCGGCACCGGGTACGTCGGCACCAACGTGCGTCAAGAGTTTGAAGGGGTTGCCGGCCGAGACGTGATATTGCTGGGCCCAGCGTTGCAGAACGTTGGGATTCTCCGGCAGAAGGTTCCAGAGATAGGGCGAGACGGATTTCTGAGGATAGGTGACGTCGGTGAGCGGCATACTGACTGAGAGCGAGTAGCCTTGAGGTGATGCGCGCCAGGCTTCCTCGTAGGTCAGTGAGAGCCGACCGTTCTTGTTGGCGTGGACCCTTCCAGCCAGAAGGCCCTCGATGACGATGAGGAGCTCGCTCACTTGGATCCAGGCTGCTGCAGGCGCCGAAAGACCTCGTCGAGTCGCGATGGTTCAGATTGGCGATGACCTTCGGTGGGCGATGGCTGGCTCCCCTCGCTCAGCGATGTGCGCAGGCCAAGCAGGTCCAGGGTCTTCAAGATCAGCCCGAACTCAGCTTTTGGGTTGCCAGACTCGATGCCGAGGACCCACTTTCGTCCAACGCCGAGGCGCTCCGCGAGCGCGCTTTGGGAGAGGCCTTTCTCCTTGCGCTTAAGGCGGATGGCTCTGCCGAGCTGCTCTGGGTTTCGAAGGGTAATATCCCTCATGAGGGACATACTACCGTAGGTCCCTTATAAAGTACATATCCTTTAAAAGGGACTTTGTAGGAGTGTCCTCCATAAAGGACGTTCTCGGTCTACGCTCCCGCGGACCCCTTGTGACCCGTTTGCGGACCATCTACCAGGGTCGCAACAGCCGCTTCGGTGCCCTAGTGATCGTCCTTCCGCGTCGCCTGCACGGCTGCTGCAACATTCCTAAAAGAATGCTCAACATCTCCTTTGCAGCTCGCACGAACGCTGGAGGCAGCGCAGCCGATCCTCAACTCGTGGCAGCTGGAGAGTCAGTTGCCGACGGCCAAGGTCCTTGCTTAGTGATTGCCTCGAATTCATCCGCCCCATTCTTTGCAAACGGACCCTTGCCACGCGTGCGGGGAAAATCATCGATCACGGACGCCGTGTCAGCGTGCAGAGAGCCTCGCGATGCGCTGAGAGTTTGGGCTACTCGGCTGGTTTTCACTCTTGCTGTATACCGGTAACCGGTATACAGTGACCCGCATGATCAAGAGCTTCTGCTGTAAGGAGACTCAGAAGCTCTTTGAAACGGGACGCTCTAAGAAGTTCGGTTCGATCGCCAAGGTCGCGAGGCGCAAACTGGCTCAGTTAGACGCGGCCGAAACGCTGGCGTTTCTGGCATCGCCTCCGGGCAATCGGCTGGAGGCGATGGCAGGAGATCGTCCGGGACAGCACAGCATCCGCATCAACGACCAGTGGCGAGTGTGCTTCCGCTGGACGGAGGCGGGGCCAGAGGATATCGAGATTATC
>Ga0070741_10009333_pt1 | contig 19134 bp, 18 predicted proteins | sample Coa_R1_4_FD_66440 | JGI IMG/M metagenome (GOLD analysis project Ga0070741, IMG submission 66440) | Surface soil microbial communities from Centralia Pennsylvania, which are recovering from an underground coalmine fire - Coalmine... | ecosystem: Environmental > Terrestrial > Soil > Unclassified ...
CCCGCACCTCAAAGCGAAAGGCGCGCCGTTTTTACCAGCGCGCCTCAAATTTTCTCTATCTAAGATCAGAATAACAAATCGACCGGGGGTACTGTGACACGAATTCCGAAAATATTTCCGCCCTATTGTGAATCACTTACCGAGATTTCGCCGCTTTTGCCCTCTTGACAAGCTTCCGGCGAATTCGATTCTTTCCGTGGCAGAGATCTCAGAATTTCCCGTTCCAGGAAAATCGCACTTAAATCATCCAAAGCTTCCAGATAGCGACGCACAATGGTACGTCGAGTGCAATGAAGAGAATCCGCTACATCCTCCTGCGTGTATTGCTCCAAGGCCAGCATCGCAATCAGAAATCTTTCGTCGGCTTCGAGGGATTCGAGGCTACGCTCCACATCGCGGACAAAAATTACGGTGTCCTCAAAAGTTTGAACGCTGTACGCACTCACCTGCGACCGAAAAAACTCGCGGCCCAACAGTGAAGGCAGCCGCCCCAGCTCGACAGAGATCCTCGCGTACCGCCATAGCAATGCCGTTGTCCGGTCGCGGTAAAGCCACAGCTCTGGATCGTAGACGCCAATTGCATCCCGCTCTCTGCTTGACCCTCGCTCGCGCACGCCGTCATCATCGGCCGCTACCGCCGCCGCATCGTTCAGCGCAGCGGCGACCTGGCGCTCCGCCGATGCCTCAATTTCTAATGCGATCATGCGTTTCCTCCTGCCCCACACATCACGAACACTTCGCGGCCTTCACCATCCACATTGATCGTGGTTCTTAGTGCAAAGCACATGCGGCCCACGTCAGCGAATTCGGCTTTTCGCGTCGAACACGCTTGGCACAGCGATTCCTCACAGCCTTTTTCCCGCAGCCATAGCCCGCCGCAGCGCTCGCAATATTTCAACTCCAGCAAAGTAACGCTGAGATCATCGATTTCCATACTGCCTCCATGTTTGTTGCGAATTTGTGACACAAAGAAAAAGCCCCGTGCCGATCCGCTCGGCACAGGGCCCGTTTCTCTTACGGAGTACCTGTTACGCTATCTAGTTCAGTGGTTCTTTCGAACCTCTCGGTTCAAATCGTTTGCCGGAAATAGCCCTCCTCATAGCCCGATTTCAGCACCTGCCCGTTCTGCACCACAATGCTGATTTTGCCGCTGAATCGCAGAAGTCTCAATGTCCGTTCGATCGAGGAAGAAAGTACCTCCGCGGCCCTCAGTTTCCGCCGGAACTCCGCGAAGGCTGCCTCTTCCTCTTCGGTTGATGATTGATTGTTCATGAATGCATTACCTTTAAAGTTATAAGAATGCCTCAATGTATAGCTTGACGGAAAGATCACGCGGTGATTTTCATCACCCGATTCCTGAAAAACGCATGTGGAAAACATTTGCTGCTAGATTTTCGTAACCTGATAACCATTTCTAAATGATATACTTGTTCCGTGAAATTCAAGGCCCTCCAGGAAAACCTTCGCAAAACCTTGTGGCAACGCATCGATGAAGGACAACTAACGGGTCTCGGACTGGCTGATCAGACCGGCTTCAAGCAGGCCCACATCTCTAACTTTCTCAACCGCAAGCGTGGCCTGAGTCTCGAAGGTATGGATAAGGTTCTTCGCGTCCAGCATCTTTCGGTGCTTGATCTGCTCGATCCCGAGGAAGTAAACAAGCGGGCGAGCATTGTTCCGCCCGGCGAGGATCAATTTCAGAATGTGCTCCTGGTCGAGGGCGCAATCGCCGCGACTGAGCCGATCATCATGAGCATGAACGTGAGCGAAATCTTGAAATTCAAAAAAACATTCTTACGATCCCTTAGCGCTGAAATCGAAGGCGACCGCAGCGACTGGGAGAGATTCGTGGCAGTCAAGCTGAGCGCGCGCACCGGGATGAGTATGTTTCCTCGCCTGCTGCCCGGCGCTACGGTTCTCATCGACCGTCACTACAACTCTCTCAAGCCTTATCTCAAAACCAGGCCTAACATGTACGCTGTCAATCGCGCCGGCGAATTCAACGTCAAGTACGTCGAAGTCGCTGGCGACCAGTTGGTGCTCCGTCCTCAGAACGATGCCTATCCGGTTGAGGTCATGGCCATCGAGAAAGGAAAGCGGCCCTCCGATTACATCGTTGGCCGGATTTGCTACGTCGGGATGGAAACTTAGGCTTTCAGGATTTCTGACAGAATTGTCGCGGCATCGTCGAGCGCTTCTAACTCTCTTCTTCCAAGCTTTTCTAATCGCTCAGCTAGCGACTCAATCCTCCGTTCTCGCGCTGCCTGCAGAAGTCGCTTGCCCTTTGCGGTAGGATGCACCATGGTTTTTCGAGCATCCGCGCGATCGCTTATTCTCTTCGCTAGCCCGCCTCGTTCCAGTCCGGCCACAATGCGTGTCATGGTCGGAGGTTTCACTTGCTCTGCAGTCGCTAATTGTCCCAGTGTCATCGGACCCCCAAATACCAGTACCGACAAAGCCGAGAGCCGGGCCGGACCTTCTCCCGATTCAGCATCTCTCTTGCGAACGGCTCGCAGCAGGTGAATTGCAGTGGAATGCAGCCGATCCGCCAGCTCCCAGGCCCCGTACTGCTCACTTTTTTGCTTGCTTTTCGTCATTTTATATTGTTAGCTATGCTAAATACTCTGAGTACGAAAGGTGGCACCATGAAACCCGCCAGCAATATCGGCATTACACGTCTGGGACAGATCGCAATCAATGCCCATGACATCGAACGCGCCACTGCATTCTACCGGGACACCTTGGGCCTGCGTCTGTTGTTCACCGCCGGCAAGCTGGCGTTCTTCGATTGCGGCGGTGTCCGTCTCATGCTGGACGTCGCTGAACGACCCGAATTCAACCATCCCAGTTCCATCCTCTATTTCGCCGTGCCGGATATCGACGCCGCTCATCGTCAACTTCGTGACACAGGCGTCAAGTTCGAAGATGAACCCCACCTGATCGCCAAAATGCCCGACCACGACCTTTGGATGGCTTTCTTTCGTGACAGCGAGCAAAACGTCCTCGCTCTCATGAGCGAAGTCCCGCACGCCAAATGAACAATACTCTGCGCTGTCCGCCGCTCATCCTCCATCTGCTATCATCGGATTCTGCCAGTATTTTCCAATGGACGACGAGATTCCCAGCATTCGCATTCATACGGAGGCATTCATGGATGAAGCTACTCCCGCCCACTCGGGCACACGCCGCAATGAAGACATAGCCTTGGACTTGATGAAGTTCGTCGCAATGACCACCGGCTACGGGCGGACGACGTCCGGAGGCGTGGGTTTTCAGGGTGGAGGCGCCGCTGCCAAGCCCGAAGATTACGCCACTCATCTCCTCGAGCTTTACGCACGCTGCCTGCAAGCCGTGCAGAACAAGAAGTAATCCAATAACCTTGCTCAAAACAAAAGCCGCGGCATTCAGCCGCGGCTGGGTCATCTCACTACGAAATCTACCGGCGTCGCCGGCTCGTCTTCTTCTTCCCGCCCGACTTCTTCTTGCCTGACGCTTTCTTTTTCGCCGCTTTTCGCGCCGCTTTCTTCCTCGCGGGGGCCTTTCTCGATGCGGCCTTCTTCGCCGCTTTCTTCTTGGGAGCTTTTTTCGCTGCTCGTCTCGGAGCCGGCCGCGATGAACCTCCTCCGCCTCCAGACATCTCGGGTTCGGCTGGCGTCGCAGGCATCATCGGTTCGGGTTCTGATTCGCCCCCGCCCGGCATTTCAGCTTCTTCCTCTTCCTCTTCTTCTTCGTAATCCTCTTCTAGCGAGTCGCCATATGCGCCGCTATCGCCGAACTCATCCATTTCATCATCTCGCATGTAAAGCGTTTCCTCGAAAGTCATTGCTTCCTCCTGATATTAGCCCGGCTGCGCCTATGGCCGGATGCTGCAACTGCTCGCTTGAATTTAAAAAGAAAACCTTCTCCGTGGGTTTGAACGGGCCGCGATTATAGCACAGCACTTTTTCGGCCCGCAGTGCGTGTCACCGCGAATATACACCGCGCATTCCGAACTGAAAACTGTAAATGAAAGTTGAAAACCAGAGCTGTGATGGTTTACCGCTCGGATGGCGTGATCAGGAGAATCATCCCCGGCCGCAGATTCGCCAGGTTGCCGTTGCTTTGCTTGAGCGCGGCAACGGTCGTGTTGTGCGACTTTGCAATCGAGTACAACGTCTCGCCCTGCTGCACCTTATGTCGCAACGCTTTCTTGTGGGCGGCCGCATGTAAAGTGGCCGGCTTATTAGTGGACCGCGCCTCTTCCGCCGCATTCGGCGCCACCGGAAGGTGGATATACAAAACACGCCGCCCGTGTAAGCTGTCTCCTTTGAGGTGGTTCCAGCGCTTCACCATAGCCGCCGGAACCCCGAAATTATTGGCAACCCTCTCTACTGTGTCAGCTTTCCGGATTTTGTAAGCTACCACTCGTTTCGAGTAGCTGGCGCCTTCCTCACTGGCCGGATGCTTCCCCGGCACCACAGGAATGATCAGCTTGGTATCCGGCGAAATCTGCTCGTTCGCCTCAATGCCGTTTGCCTCGGCAATTGCACTCGCATTGGTTCGATACGACCGCGCAATCGACGCCAGCGTGTCACCTGCCGCCACATTGTGGTAGCGCCACCAGACTCGCATGTCGGGTGGCACGGCGGAGATCGCACTCAGATATCGTTCCTTGCTGCCCGCCGGCAAATGTAGCTCGAATTCCTGCTTCTTCGGCGTCGTCCATCGCAAAAGGCTGGGATTTAGATCCTGTAATGTACTGGCGGAATCATCCACGCACTCGGCCACCAAGCGCAAATCCACCGGATAGTCGATCTTCACCGTGTCGTATGGAACCGGTTTTTCCGGGACTACATCCTCTAACCCGTATTGCATCGGATTCTTCGCCATGATCGTGACGGCGAGAATGATCGGCACGTAATTCCGTGTTTCCTTAGGCAGTACGTTGCGCTTGTAAAGCTCCCAGTAATCGGCATAGCCGGTGCGCTTCACCGCATTCTGTACGGTTCCAGGGCCTGAGTTGTAGGCCGCCATGGCCAGATACCAATCGCCAAACTCGTTATAAAGATCGCGCAAGTGATGCGCTGCTGCGCGAGTGGCCTTCTCGGGATCCTGCCGTTCATCCACCCACCAGTCGCGCTCCAACCCGTAGCCTCGCGCCCGGCTGGCCATGAATTGCCACATGCCGCGCGCCCCGGCTCTTGAAACCGCTAAAGGATGAAAACCCGACTCCGCTTGGGCTAGGTAGATCAAGTCCTGGGGCACCCCTTCTTCCTTCAGGATGCGCTCGATCATCTCCCGGTATCGCCCACCCCGCACAAGGGCGTTTTCCAAAGTCCCACGCCCGCGCGTCGAGAAGTAGTTGATATAGCTAGCTACCGGATCTGTAAGCATCAGCGGCAAGTCGGAATGCGTTTCCTTCACTTCCGCTTCGGCCTTGGCTTTTATACCCGGATCCACCGGATACGTCACTTCATTGGCTTCGTCGATCGGTGCCGGCTCAGATTTCTGCTGCGTAAAACCATCGCCCTGCTGCAGCGCTTCCAGTTCCAGATTGTTGACGCTATCCAGCAGTTGATCGAACTCGGTCTGCAACCGCTCATCCGATCGTATATCTAAAGAACTCTCCAGCAATAAGTTGAATGCGTGGTCAAAATTCTGCTTGGCAGCTTCCAGATGTCCGGCCTTGTAGTTTTCCTGGCCAGCTCGATATTCAGCTTCGACCTGTGACAGAAGGGTTTCGACGGGGTCCGTCTTCGGTTCAGCCTGATTAGGTGGGTTTTCTGCAACCGCTTTCGGAGCCGGCGACGGCGTGGGCGGCACCGCGCTCGCCACCAGGGGCGGTGCGCTGGCTTGTTTGTTCGAAAGTAGGGCTGCGGGGCGTTGTGCCGTCTGGCAGCCCAAAGCTCCCAGAACCGCTACGGCACCCACCGGGATTAGCAGCTTGACTTTGTCAATCCCCATGTTTTCTGTTACTTACAAGAATCCGCGCCACATTAAGCCAATTCATGCTACTACCGCTGCTTTGGATGGGTCAATCTGGAACTCTGGTGGCCTGCATTACTTTGGGCACCCGTTTTTGCTGTTACTGAGCACCCACTCAGCATGCCCGGTACGCCAACAGGTACACGTAACCCCGCATCGAAAGCCTGCAAATAGCCTTCTGCTGGCTTAGCTCGGCAATGCCGATCCTGATACTTCGCAGGGGCTGATTTCACTCAAGCATGGAGAAAACCATGAACGCGACCGAAACTCAAAAATGCGCTCACCCCAACTGCTCTTGCGATGTCAGTGATAACCAACAATACTGCAGCACTGAATGTGAAAAATCTGCCACCTCCGGCCAGCAGATGTCCGCCTCCGGCACTCAAGGCCAATCGGATTGCGGCTGCAACCACGCGCAGTGCAGAATGGCAGCCTGACCCAGACCGTTTGCGGACCGCACCCGGAGTCTCAGGTTCGGTCCACTTGATCTGCGCGCAAGAACAACCGCGACTCGAAGGCTTGTCATCTTGAGCGAAGCGGTCGAAAGATCTGTGTCCGCTGCGGGCTCAAACAGCCTATCCGGCATTTCTCCTGATGAAAAAATCCTCCAATGAGAAAATCCGAAACTGCTGCAGCCTGTACTGATCAGCACCGTAGGAGCATGACTCAGTCCCGCAGGACCGCAGAAGTTTCCCCTGCACGCATGCGACTTCTGAATCTGACCTCCAGGTCCGATAATCCAACGCATTCATGAAAGCGATTCAAGTAAGTCAACCCGGCGGACCCGAAGCCCTGCAACTCGTCGACCTTCCCGTTCCTCAGCCCAAACCGAATGAAGCCGTCGTCAAGATCTCAGCCGCAGGCGTGAATTTCATCGACGTTTATCAGCGGGAAGGCCGCTACAAAGTTCCCCTGCCGTTCGTGATCGGGCAAGAAGGCTCTGGTGTCGTCACTGCCGTCGGCGCAGGCCTCAAATCCCTCCGAAGTGGTGACCGTGTCGCTTGGACAGGCATTCTCGGCTCCTACGCAGAATATGCGGCTGTCCCCGCTGATCGTTTGGTTCCAATCCCCGACGGCGTTACGGACGAACAAGCCGCCGCCACCATGCTGCAGGGGATGACTGCGCATTATCTAAGCCACGACACCTATCCTCTTAAGCGCGGCGAAACCGCACTCGTTCATGCTGCCGCCGGTGGTGTCGGTCTTTTGCTCGTCCAAATGGCCCACTACATCGGAGCCCGAGTTATTGGCACCGTTTCTACCGAAGAAAAAGCTCATTTGGCACGCGACGCTGGCGCCGATGAAATCATCCTCTACACCAAGCAGGACTTCGAAACGGAAGCCAAGCGCCTTACCAATGGCAAAGGAGTCGATGTCGTTTACGACGGCGTCGGTAAGACCACGTTTGAAAAGGGTCTCAACGTGCTTCGCCTGCGCGGCTACATGGTGCTGTTCGGGGGCGCGAGCGGTCCCGTTCCGCCGTTTGATGTGATTCAACTTTCCACCAAGGGTTCGCTCTTTCTCACCCGCCCCACCTTGGCGCACTACATCGCCAGCACCGACGAACTGCGTGCGCGCGCTAAGGCAGTTTTTGAAATGATTCGCGCTGGCAAGTTGAAACTTCGCATCGAGCACACGTACAAACTAGCCGACGCTCAGCAAGCGCATCGTGATCTGGAAGCACGCAAAACTACCGGCAAATTATTGTTGCTACCGTGATTTGCGCGAGTATTCCTGCGCATAACGCGGGACTTGTGCCGGCACTTGTAACTTCGGATCAGGAATCACTGTGCCCGCCATCATCTCCAACGGAATCACGCCTGCCCAGGTGGGAAATGTGTAGTCTTCTTCATCGTCAATCGGCGGCCCTTGGCGGATCTTCGCCGAAAACTCCCCGATTGGCAGTTTCATCACCAACGTTGCCTTCAGTTCCTTCTCGTTGGGCGGACGGCATTCCTCCCATCTGCCCCGAATGATGTGCTCGGATAAAACTCGCAACGCCTCCAACTTTTCTTGCGGGTCCTCCACTGCCAACGCAGTGCCCAACACCACGACCGACCTGTAATTCATTGAATGATTAAACACCGAACGCGCGAGAACCAGCCCATCCAGCAGGGTCACCGTGACGCAGACCGGCACACCCTGGTCCATATTTCGCAGCATTCGGCTGGCGGCTGATCCGTGAATGTAGAGGTCGTCGCCGGCGCGTCCATATCCCGTCGGAATTACGAACGGCTGTCCGTCGACCACAAAACCGACGTGACAGATGAATCCTTCATCCAGGATTTCGTAAGCCGCGGCGCGGTCGTAGACGCCACGGTGCGGTTCGCGCACCACTCGGGTACGCGCAGTTGGCATTGTATTTTCGGACATTCTCAATGACACTCCGGCAGTCGCGAACATGCCACGAGTGTACCAAGAAGCCGCTTACGACGGGGATGTCACACTGTTCTCCTCGAAGCGCGGCCGCCTCACTGAAACGGCTTGATATCTGCGCTCCCGGTTGCCACGCGCAAATAAAATCCCAACGACGGCTAACGCGATCGGCGTAAACACGCTTGCCTCCGGACCAACCGATCCTCCCGTCAGCCAGGTTGGACCGCTGAAACTGGAATTCAGAAGATTGTGATACGGCAAAACGCCGCTGTCCGGCACTCCGTAAAAGAACGTTTGCCCCCAGTCCCATCCGGCATGAAACCCCACTGCGAGCCAAAGGTCTCCAGTTCTCTGCAGAAACAAGCAGAACAGCAAGCTGAAGAACGCCACTGACACCAAGCCGAATGCTGTCTCCCCCTTATTGCCGGCGTGCGCCAGCGCAAACAATGCCGCAATCACAAATGCTGCCGGCCAGAATCCCATTCCGGTCGTGAGTGTAAACATGGGATAGCCGCGAAACGTAAATTCTTCCGACAATCCCACAATCAGAAACGTCACGCTCCAGGCGGCAGTTGCTGCAATCAATGTGGTGCCATGAATCGCCACACCCGTAATCCGAAATCCATGGAGAGAAAAGATCACCAGAAGAGTGCCACTTATTGCAAGGAAACCCATCAACGCCCCTTGCCAGAATTCCTTGCCTAAGGCTCTTGCCAGCGGCAGCCCGTAAACGCCAAATGGTCGATGTTCAATTCTCGCCATCACCAAAGCAGCGATAACAGCCACGAGCAGGACTGTCGCTTCCGAAGCCCCCAATCCGAATGGCGTAAGCATAGAAATGGCAATCGCGCGATTTTGCCCTTGCGCTGCAAAATGCAGGATGAGTCCCAGGACGAACGCCACCAGGCAGGCGACGGCGACAAATATCAGCAACCGCCATCCTGCACGCAGTCCGTTCGGACCAACGAATATGCTGTTCTGCTGAATAGTGCCTGTGGGCGTTTGGGGGTTCGGAGCAGTCGGTTCGACAGTTGATCTATCTGGAAGTGGGCCTTGGTCGTGCATGCGCAACTCCTCGCGTCTTTGATTTCTTGTAACGCAGGCGCTGAATACACCAGTCTAGCTATACGCCCAGGCGTTTCCCACTGCTTGCTGCTACACGAATTCCAAATAAAGCTGACTGGCTTGTCCAACGGTTGGACGAGCTGCTCCAGTTTAGGTACACCGAAAATGTGCGGAAAATCGCGTTTGTGTCACCGATTCGTGCAGAAAGGTACCCGCTGGCTTTAACTTTTTTCTAGGACATCGAACAAGGCCTGTGTTATCTTGCGCCGCAGGATGCTCTCCCCACATGCCGCTACTGCATGCGGTACACCTTCCAGCGTACCGTAATGCGGTAGCGGCTACCCACGGCGTTGAGTTCACGGCAACGGGTTCGGGTAGAAAAAATCCTGTCTTCTAGATCATGGGGCCCATTCACATCGCAAGGCGTTACAACCTGCTTTTGCACATTAACGAAGTTGCCCGTACCCAATCCACCCCACAAACAGTCTTTCAAGGTTTCTGCGTCGGTTTAAGCGAGTTGATCTCATACGATCGCGCGGGTCTGAGTCTTTACGATTCAGACCATGACTGCTTGAAGATCATTGACATGTACGGCCCTCACGAAGGCAGCGTATTTCGTGTCGGTCGTCTGTTCCACCGCAACAGCACGCATACCGGCTGGGTTTTTGACCACAAAGCCACCATAGTTCGTGGGAATCTCAAAGGCGACCTGCGATTTCCCACTGATAAAGAAACGGTAAACGAAGGTTACCAGTCCCTCTGCTCCGTTCCGCTCGTGGTCCGCGGCAACAGCATCGGCGTGGTGACCCTCGTCGGCGCCAAGAAGAATCAGTTTTCTCCGGGTGAGGTTGAAATTGTGGAGCAAATGGCCAATCAGATCGCCTTAGCCATCCACTCTCTCGTCCTAAGTTGCCCGGTTCACCAGAGCACCAAGCTGGTTTGCCCAAGATGCATCGGTGCCGCCGGAGGCAAAACTACCGTTTCCAAACATCGTGGAAACCTATCGACTTGGGGTAAGAAAGGAGGGCGGGGGCGTAAGCGGCCAGATTTTAATTGAATAACTGCCTTTGTTGAGTGAGAATGTTGCGCCGTGTCGCAAGCGCGTCAGCGATCCCATTGTCCTATTCACAAAGACACAGAATTGATTTGCCCCCGCTGCATCGGCAGCCGCGGCGGAAAAACAACCACCCGAAAGCATCGCAAGAAGCTTTCTCGTTGGGGCAAATCCGGCGGTCGTCCTAAGAAGTAGCTTCTCTGATGTCTTTGCACGGCGTTTCTGCTCAACTGCCCCGACAGGTTTATGGAGCACCGTGAACTCAGATGGAACCCAGCCACCCGAGAATGGTTCTGCATCAAGTGCGGCCGTACATCCGATCACAGCACGAAGGACGATGCGGAACGCGAACTAAGCAACTTCGAGTGTATGTTGCCTTCCCGCGACTTGCCGCAGGAATGCAACTAACTAAATGCTCGCCGCGACTCACCAATTCACTTTCATCGCAAATTGGAATTGCCGCGGATCATACGCTGCTGTCGGCTGACCCGCCGAGGTCCACAGCGGGTTGACTGCTGACACATTAAATTTATTGGCAATGTTGAACATGTCCGCAATCAAATCCAGGCTCACTCGCTCACCCAAATAAAGGCGGCGAGCAATCCTCAGATCGTTGAAGACCGTCCAGGGCATAAAGCCCCTGTTCCGGCCTAAGTCTCCATCCAGGAGAAGCAAGGCGTTCGGAGAATTAAGCTGAGCCGCGGTGATGTCCGCGAAGCACACCTCCTGTAGGTACCCGCTCGGCGAATATTTCGATGCAACCGTCGGATAACCGCAGGCATTCGTCGCAGTGTTCGCCGCCACGATGTCCGGACGAGGACCGCTCGAATCGAATTGGAAGTTATCGCTTGTCCCGGTCAGAATGTTGAATGGCCGCCCGGAAGAGACCTCGATAATCGGCGCTACGGTCCAACTGCTTAACAATTGTTTAGCGAAGCTGCCGCTCATTCTGCCGCTCTGGTACACACCGCTGAACACGAACCTGTGCCGCTGATCGAAAGACGAATTGGAACGCTCCAAGTTCGGGAAATAACTGTCTTGCGGAGCAAGTGGCGATTCCAGATCGGTGGAATCGTCGATCGCATGCGAGTAGGTATACGACGCCAAAAACTGATAATGACTCGAGAATCTCTTCCGCAAGTTCAGCGTCAATCCGTTATAGATGGAGCTGCCATTCGAGTAATTGGCATCCATGTCGCTGAAAGGAATGCAATTGGTGAGCCCGCTGGTCGTCGGATCGCATTTCGTGTTCAGGCCGGCTGCAGCCAAATCAGCGAGTGCCAAGGGCACACACGGAGCCAAAGGCCCGCCCGCAAGAGAAGGGTTCAATCCGGATGGCCGGAAGAAACTGACCATTGCCGCAGGCACGAAGAACGGCAGCTTTGCACCCGGAATCGGATTTGCCCCGCACGGCGTCGCCCCAGTACCCACCGATAACGGGCTATCGCTCGCCAGGTTCGCTCCTGCTGCCACCGCTGCTTGCCAGTTCTCAGTCAGCAGGTCACCACGTGCCGTGTTCGCATTGATTGGGCGATTCAATCGGCGCCCGCCGTTCCAGTTGTAAGCTACGCTCGCTGCGAATCCACCGCCCAGGTCGCGCTCCACTGTCAGGTTCGCTTGCTGCGAATACGCGTATAAGAAATTTTTCGCCTGCGGATATCCGAATGGCTGCGACACCAGCGGCACTCCATTCGCCAGATAACCCTGGTTAAGAAACAGCGAATTGGGCAAAAACGAATTGAACCGCTGCTGATCCGCCTCATACCCGAAGGCCGAAACTGCCGCCGGGAAGCACGTTCCCGCAGTTCCTTGAAAAAGATTCGTGGCCGTCAAACTCAGAGGTGGAACCAGCGGGTTGCACCCGGGGGCGCTCTCCAGGAAAAGCGTTTGCCCGGTCTTCGACCCATCCGAGGCGTCCCCGAGGAAATACAAACCTAGCAGTGGATGGTCAAAATAGATTCCGAAGCTCGAACGGATCACTGTCTTCCCATCCCCTTTGGGGTCCCACGCCACTCCAACTCTGGGCTGAAACATGTGGGTATCGGTCTGAATGTTTTTCGAGAGCCCTAGCTGGTTGTAAGCAGCCTGGGCAAACGCGTTCGGAAGAGCAAATTGTGGCGGAAATTCGATGTCGTAACGCAACCCATAATTCAACGTCAAATTTTTCCGGGCTCGCCATGAATCCTGCCAGTAAAACCCGAGAGGCTTGTTCGAAAACGAGTCCTGCGGGTTTCCTATGCCCTGGACGAAATACTGCGGAATTCCTGCGCCGTATGCTTGCACCGGCGAGAGAGCCGGCAGACCCGCAATCGGAGTTACGCTTCCAAAATAATATTCTCCCCCGTAGTTGACCGTAAAAGTTGCGCTAATCGGGATGTAGTTAAAGTCACCGCCGAACTTCGTGTCATGCCTTCCCAAAGTCCAAGAGAAATTGTCGGTAATCTGATACCGCTTCTCAACCCGTTGGATGTACGAGTACGGCTCACGTCCAAAGAATGCAAATCCAGGAATGTTGACTGCCACGTCCGCTCCTCCCGGAACCTGGGTGTTGTAGAAATACGAAAGTCCACGACGAGCAAACTGGAAACGAAACTCGTTAACCTTGTCAGTGCCGATAGTCGCCGTATCCTGCCCAATCACGGCCACGTCACGATAGGTTTGTTGAGAGGTACGAGAGTATGAGTTTTGTCCGAACACCTGGTTCTGGCCGTTAACCTCAATACCGTTCACCGTGCTTGGGCTCACGTTCGCACGCAACATAATGCGATTGGCCGAACTCAAATTGTGATCCAGCCGTAGTGAATACAAGCTGGTGCCCTCGAAAACCGGGAAGTTGCCAACCTGTGATGCCAGCGTCTGAAAGGCCGATGGAACAAAGCACGGCCCGGGAGGCAGGCAATTCGGGAACCCGGAAAAACTGGAAAGCAACCCGCCCGTGAGCCCTTGAACCAAACCTGTAGGCCACGCGCCATTCACCCCCATGCCTGACGAAGCCCCCAACAACCCGACATAATTCTCTATGTTAGTCAGCCCGATCACCGGCACTTCCGCGGCAGGCAAACCGGCTAAAAAGCCCGCTTGCTCGGGAGTGACCTGAATCGTCCCGAATGGAAGAGGTGCCGCGCCCCCGGCAACCGTCGACGTGTCAAATGGTACTAACCCAAAGTTGTCTTGCCCGATGCTGGAGAAACCAGTCTCGTGCCGCCGGGTGATTTCGTAAGCGAAATAGTAGTAGGTTTTGTCTTTCTTGATCGGGCCGCCCACGGCTGCTCCCGCTTGGACCCGCGTATACGCGGGATGGGCCACGGTGCTGAAGGGATTGGTCGCTTGAAAGTTATCGTTCCTGAGGTAGCCATACACGTCGCCGTGAAACTCATTGGATCCGGAACGAGTAATGATGTTCACCACTCCGCCGGAGGCCCGACCGTATTCCGCCGCATAGCTATTCGTGATGATCTGAAATTCCTGCACCGCTTCCTGCGAGACCGTCGACCGCACGCCATTTGTGGAATTATCCGTGGCGTCAGCGCCGTCCACGTTGACTAGGTTCGAGCGCCCGCGCTGCCCGCTGATATTCAGACCTGAGGTCGGCGCAGCACCAGTCTCAGGTGCGTTATCCCGCACGACTTGCGAATCGGTCAGCGTGAAATTGATGTAATTGCGGCCATTGATCGGGAGATTATCAATACTTCTCTGCTCCAGCGTATTGGTGGTTGAACTGCGACTTGTCTCCACCAACTCCGCTGCCGAACTCACGTTGATCACTTCACGCGATCCCTCGACCGCCAGCGTAATCGGCAAATCGACCACTTGCCCAACCGTAACGATAACGTTGTCCGCCGTGACCTTCGCGAAACCCGGCGCTTGAACCGTCACGGTATAGGTCCCGGGAGGCAGGGCCAGTACCCGATATTCGCCCTGCGCATTGCTCGAGCCCGTGCGTTCCAGGCCCTTTGCTGGATTACTCGCCGTCACCACGGCATTGACCACAACCTTCCCGCTAGGGTCCTTCACTGTGGTGTCCAGGTCTCCGGTTGCGACACTCTGTCCGAAAGCTGACGTTACGAGTAACAGCCCCGCAGCGAATAAGGCCGCCCAATTCCTTGTCATAAATGTTTTCTCCGTGGGATCCACGAGGAGACACCTCTCCCGGCATCTAGTTGATAAAATACGAAAGCCCGTCCGACTGGATCGGCGGCCCTCAACGCGTACATACTTTCAATGAAGGATCGAAGCTGGTTTTACCCCAGCCCACATACCGAAATCAAGCTAAATAACTGACCCGGAGAGTGTTGTCTGAGATACACCGTTTCAATTTTCATCTCGGGCTCGCGCTGCTCCAAAGATCGCGGGTTCAGCTCGCTTCCTGTTCCCCGCCCGCTTTGACGCTGCCGAAATCCCCCTGCTAGACTGAAACATCACTCTCCCACCTCAACCAGGGATCAGAAGGGAAATTCGTGCGCGCAGAAACCCGCCATCAACTGAAACAGGACCGCTTTAGCCAAACTACCATCGACGTCGCTGAAAGGACGATGCACTGGTCCGTTGAGCACCAGAATAAGCTGGTTGCCGCCTCCGTCGTGGTTCTTATCATTGTCGGCCTCGCCTTCGGCGGGTGGTACTACCTGAATCAGCAGGACCAGAAAGCGAGCCTCGATCTCAGTCAGGCGGTTCGCACACTTGATACGCCGGTTCGGCCACCCAATATGCCGCCGCAGCCCGACGCGCCGAGTTTCGCCAGCACAAAGGAACGCGCCACCGCCGCTCACAAACAGCTTCAGGAGCTTGTGGACAAGTATCCTCACACCCACGCCGCCGACTTCGCGACCTATCTGCTGGGCCTGACTTCCGCCCAAATCGGCGACAACTCCGCTGCGGAACGGGAATTGCAGAAGGTCGCTTCGTACCACAATGCGGACCTGAGTGCGCTTGGCAAGTTCGCGTTGGCTTCCGTTTATCGCAACACCAACCGCGACAAGCAAGCCATCGATTTTTACAAGCAGATCATTGACAAGCCCACCGCTACTGTCGGGAAAGCCATGGCGCAAATCGAACTCGGAGCCACCTTCGAATCCGCCAACCAACCGCTTGAAGCCAAGCGCATCTACGAGCAGGTACAAAAAGAAAATCCATCCACCGAAGCCGCTCAAATGGCCTCCGCCAAGCTGCAAGCGTTGAAATAGGGTTCGCCTAAGGACGCGGCGCAGCGCGAAAACAACTGTGTCTACATCCTGCTCTAATGGTCATGTTGTAATGACCATGGTCATCACAATGAAAACACTTGCTGCGGCGCAATTCAAAGCCAAGGGCCTCAAAACCATGGACGATGTCTACCGAACACGAGAAGCAGTGATCATTACCAAAAAAGGCCGTGCAGTCGCTAAACTCGTGCCCGCAGAGCAGCAGCCCGAAGATATCTTCGGCTGTATGAAAAGTGAGATCGAAATCGTCGGAGATATCGTCGCTCCGGCAATTCCCATAGAGGATTGGGAAATCGACCGGTGATCCTCCTGGACACTCACGTCCTTGTCTGGGGCCGTAAGTGATGAGGGCCCACTGTCCCGTACGGCGGCGTCCGCTATTCGTCGGGCAGAGCCAGCGATGGCTTAGCGATCGCTGATCGTCATCTACGAACTGGCTTTTCTAGTCGTGCGCGGGCTGATTCGCAGTCAGTACACTGTCGCCAAAACTGTCGATAATTTGGTGTTTAGATCGGGGGTGATCGTGAAACCCATCACCGCGGAGATCGCCGCAATTGCCTCTCAATTCACCGGAGATTACCCGAAGGATCCCGCTGACCGTCTAATAGGAGCCACCGCCTTGGCAGAAGGTTTGCCTCTGGTCACCCGCGACAAACGAATCCGCCAGTCTTCGCTTGTGAAAACCGTCTGGTAGCCAAGACTGGCACGTGTGACTACTTCTTGTCTTCGTCCTATTAGCTTCAACGCACCGCGATAAGAATGCGCTTTCCAACGATGGCACTCAAAGAAAAATCCGTCATCCCGACCGAGGAATGCGTGACGCAGGTCGCGCCGAGTCGAGGGATCTGTATTGGAGGCCGGAACTTTGCGCGCTAGTACCAGTTTTCCTTTTCAAGTCGCCTTCGTTACTATGTCTGCCAGCAGAACCATTCACCAAACATGCCTGGCCTCACTCTCCGTATAAACGGCAGCGATCGCAAAATCAGCGCTCCCGCGGATACCCCTTTGCTCTGGGTTCTTCGCGACAATTTGGAGCTCACAGGAACGAAATTCGGCTGTGGCGCCGGACTTTGTGGTGCCTGCACTGTTCATCTCGACGGCGCTGCTGTTCGGTCCTGCTCAATCCCAGTTTCCCAAGCCGCGGGAAAGAACATCACGACTATCGAGGGGCTGTCGAGCAACGCCCTGCAGCAGGCATGGATCGCCGAGCAGGTTCCCCAATGCGGATACTGTCAGACCGGACAGATCATGGCAGCCGCAGCTTTGCTCGCCAAAACCCCGCAGCCTACCGACGATCAAATCACCCAGGCGATGAGCGGCAACTTATGCCGATGTGGCACCTACGATCGCATCCGCCGAGCCATCCATCGGGCAGCCGGAGGCGCAAGATGACTCCACTTTCACGCCGCGACTTCCTTACCGTGGGCGCCGCAGCCGGTGCCGGCTTGGTGATCGGTTTCTACTTGCCCCACGGCTCCTCGAAATCCGGCGATATGTTTGCACCGAACGCTTACCTGAAAATCGCCCCGGACGGAAAAGTCACAATCGTCGTTGCACGCTCGGAAATGGGCCAGGGCGTGCGCACCTCGCTCCCCATGATTCTTGCCGAAGAACTTGAAGCCGACTGGAAACAAATCGCGATCGAGCAGGCGGGAGCCAGCACGCTATATGGCGACCAGACGACCGGAGGCAGCGCCAGCGTTCGTACCACCTGGGATCCGATGCGCAAAGCCGGCGCCGCTGCCCGCGAAATGTTGATCAGTGCCGCCGCCCTTGAGTGGGGCGTTCCTCGCGCCAGTTGCAAAGCCCAGAATTCTGCCATCATCCACCCAGACTCCAACCGCCGCCTCGGCTATGGGCAATTGGCCAGCAAAGCCGCCAGCTTGCCAATTCCCACCGATCCGCCTCTGAAACAAGCGAAAGATTATGAGCTCGTCGGCAAGCCTCTTCCACGGCTCGACATTCCTTCCAAAGTGGACGGCACCGCCGAATATGGCATCGACTTCCGCCGTCCAGGAATGAAATACGCCGTTCTGGCTCGATGCCCGGTTTTTGGCGGCAAGGTCGCCAGTTTCGATGATAGAGATGCCCGGAAGATTGCCGGCGTCAGCTACGTGGGCAAAATCGGCGATTCGACCGTTGCCGTTGTCGCCGACACAGTATGGGGCGCGATGTCCGGCCGTCGTGCACTGAATATCCAGTGGGACGAGGGCCCGAACGCGACCTTGAACTCGGCCGCTGTCTTCGACTCTTTGAAGAAAGCCTCTTCCGGCAAAGCCGTAGCCCTTTACAACACCGGCGACGTATCGAAGGTGAACGGCCGCAAGATCCAAGCTTCCTACCAATTGCCGTTCATGGCCCATGCCCCCATGGAGCCCGGCAATTGCACGGCAGAATTTCGCAGCTCGAGTTGCGAGCTCTGGGCCCCAACTCAGGTTCCTCAAGACGTTCGCGATTCGGTCGCGCAAGCCATCGGACTTCCCCCCGATCAAGTGAAAGTGAATGTCACGCTGATGGGCGGCGGCTTCGGTCGGCGCCTCGAGCATGATTACGGAGTCGAAGCAGCGCTTGTCTCTAAGGCGATCAATGCTCCCGTCAAAGTCATCTGGACGCGCGAAGACGATATGCGCAATTCCACGTATCGTCCCGCCAGCTATCACCAGCTCAGCGCAGTTCTGGACGGTGGCGGGTGGCCCGTCGCGTTTTCGCATCGCATCACTTCACCTTCCATCAGTGCGCAAAAAGGAACTCCAGGCGACGGCGGAATCGATCCCGATCTCAAAGACGAAGCCGGCCTCGCCTATTCGCTCCCAAACGCTCTGCTCGAATACGTCGACACGCAAACTCCTGTGCCTTTGGGCTGGATGCGCTCCGTCTACGCGCTGCAAGCCGGATTCGCCAGCGAATCCTTCATCGACGAGCTCGCTGCCGCTGCGCACAAGGATCCCCTCGAGTACCGCCTGCATCTGCTCGCCAAGGACGAAGACATTAAGTATTTCGATACGACCTGGCGCACAGCTCGCATGCGCGGAGCGCTCCAGTTAGCCGCCGAGAAAGCCAGTTGGGGTAAGTCTGTCCCCGCCGGCCACTATCAGGGGATCGCCTGTTTCGGATGTTTCAGCTCTTACGTGGCGGAAGTCGTCGAGATTTCCATGGAGAACAACCAGCCCCGAGTGCACCGTGTGGTTGCGGCTATCGATTGCGGGCAAGTGGTCAACCCCAACATCCTTGAGCAGCAGATTCAGGGCGGCGTCATCTATGCCCTGACCAATGCGCTGCGTGGACAAATTACGATTGATAGAGGCCGTGTGCTGCAGGGCAACTTCGACGATTATGCCCCGATCCGGATGAACGAAGCTCCGGTCGTCGAGGCCTACTTCGTTCCGAGCACGGAAGCTCCCACCGGCGCGGGAGAGCCGCCGGTTCCACCTCTCGCACCTGCACTGGGCAATGCGATCTATGCAGCCACAAAAA
>Ga0070741_10009334_pt1 | contig 19132 bp, 17 predicted proteins | sample Coa_R1_4_FD_66440 | JGI IMG/M metagenome (GOLD analysis project Ga0070741, IMG submission 66440) | Surface soil microbial communities from Centralia Pennsylvania, which are recovering from an underground coalmine fire - Coalmine... | ecosystem: Environmental > Terrestrial > Soil > Unclassified ...
CCATCCCACCGCTTTTTGGAATCCTCCTCAGCCTCAAGCTCCCCGCACCGACCTTCAGGGCACCCGGTCACCTGCAGCCCACCACATCCGTAGCGCCGACGAGCTAAGCCGCCTGCCCGCTTCGAGCCTCCCTCGGGCCCAGGCGTTTAATTCCACGTCAAGTTACGCCCTCGGCTGCTACTTCCGCTGGGCCTTGAAGCGCCTAGGCCAATGGCAACTCCGCAGCGATGCCGCCGCGCGTCGCGGCACGGCGCTCGGGCTAGACCTGGCTCCCGCTCCAGATGGCCCGTCTCGTTCCGCGGAACGCCCTCAAGCCGACGACATTGCCAGCTTGACATCCCGTGTCGAGACGTGTTAAGAGGTCTAGCAGTCTAGTGGCCTGAACAATTTCAGAAGGAGGCATGCATGGCACGCGTAGAGCGTGTTGAGGTTCGTGTGGTCGGACCCGATGTCGCTCGGACGACCTGGGCAAGCATGCCGCCGCAATTCATGGCGCTGACGATCGCCCGCATTTGGGACACCGACGGTGCTTGCGGACTCGGGGCATCAGAGACGTACGCCTCGGGTGCCTTTGACCTCTCCGGCTACGAGGCCGCGCGGTCCCTTGCGCCGCGTTTAGTCGGTGAGGAGGCGAGCTTGATCGAAGCTCGCTTCCGCGACCTGCAGACTGATGTGACTCCGGGGGTGCCGGGAGCGGCGGCAGCACTCGACATTGCACTGTGGGACCTTGCGGCCAAGCGAGCCAGACTCCCGCTTTACAAGTTCCTCGGCGCAAGCCGCGACAGCATTCCAGCCTATGCCTCTACGCCGCAGCTGGACGATATCCCTGCGTATCTCAATCTGGTTGCAGACCTGGCGGCCGAGGGCTTTGGAGCCGTCAAATTCCACGCCTGGAACTATCTCGAGCGCGATCTGCCGATGCTGAAGGCAGTCCATGCCGAATACGGTAATTCCGCACTTGTGTTCATGCACGACGCGGAAAACCGCTACGACCGCTATGACGCTCTGATAGTGGGACGCGCATTGGAGGAGATGGGCTTCCGATGGTTTGAGGCACCCTTCCGTGATTACGATCTCTATTCATACCGTCAACTGAGACGGCAGGTCTCCGTCCCCATCGTTCCCCACGGCCTCTGGTTGTCTGATCTCTGCGAAATTGCCGCCTACTTGGGCCAGGATCCCTGGGATGCATTGCGGTTTGATACCTCTGCAGTCGGTATCACGGTGGGGCGAAAGATTGCTGCACTCGCCGAAGCCTGGGCTATGCCGGTCGAGGTGCAGAGTTGGGGTTACTCACTCATCCAAGCGCCGAATCTTCACATGTCGCTGTCCGTCGCCGGCTCGACCTACTTCGAATCTCCTGTGCCCTACGACGCTTATGAGTTTGGCGTTGAGAATCCGATTCGTTGCGACTCGATGGGTTTCGTCCATCCTCCCGCCGGAGATGGCTTGGGCCTCGAACTCCTTTGGGACGAGATAGAAGCGGCAACGCTGGCACGTGAGGAAATCACGACCGGAGTACGCGCACGCGAGCTGCCGGTCTAGTATGCAAGCAATTCCGCCGGACGACGCAGTAATGACCGTCGGAGGCCCGGTTCCTCTGAAGGAACTCGGGTTCACGCTGCCTCACGAGCATATCTTCGCTAACCAGGTCCGCGAATATCGCGGTAACGGTCTACTCAACGACGAAGCATTAGCTGTTCTCGAGCTCAAGAAGCTTGTCGCTAGCGGGGGCAATACGCTCATCGATTGCACGATCGACGAAGTCGGCCGCGACCCTCTTGCACTACGGCGCGTATCCGCCGCAACAGGGCTGAACATCGTGATGGGATGCGGGCACTACCGCGACCCTTACCTCGACAACAACTGGTTCGACAAGACCTCGGTGGACGCGATCGCTGAGCTGATGATTCGCGATTTGAATGAGGGCGTCGGCGATACAGACGTACGCTCGGGAATCATCGGCGAGATCGGCGCCGACAAGTGGTACATCTCAGCTGCTGAGGAGCGATCCTTCCGTGCCGCCGCTCGCGCACACCACGCCACAGGAATCACAATCACTACCCACGCCGCGCGTTGGCCGGTTGGCCTTCCGCAGCTCGACCTCCTCGCAGAAGAGCGGGTTGACCCTCGACGCGTGATCATCGGACATTGCGACATGGTGCCCACTCCCGGTTACCACGAAGCATTAGCCCGCCGCGGCGCTTGGGTCGAGTTCGACACGATCCGAGGCGAGTCAGATTACGACACCGATCTCCGAGTGCAGTTCGTCCTGAGCATGGTTCAACTCGGATTTACTGATCATGTTCTCATTTCGCATGACCTTTGCCTTCGCACACACATGTCCGTCACCGGCGGCTGCGGATACGACTTCATCATCCGTGACTTCATTCCCCGGCTGCGTAAGGCAGGACTCGATGACGAAACGATCCACCGGATCACCGTAGAGAATCCCGCTCGTGCCCTGATGCGCGGTTGATCGTCCGGTCTTCGGTGGTCAACGCGTGAGCGGAAACGATCCAGGACAGCAGAGGTCTCTCACCGCGGCAATCGTCGGCTCTGGAAACATTGGTACGGACCTGATGGTCAAGCTGCTCAGGAGCCCGCACCTCAACCTCCGGTATCTAGCCGGAATCGACCCAGCATCGAGCGGGTTGCAGAAGGCGCGGGAGCTCGGCGTCGAGGCATCACACGGTGGTGTCGAATGGCTACTTGCGCGGGGCGAGTTGCCCGACATCGTGTTCGAAGCAACGTCGGCATCAGTACACGCGGCGAACGCGGGTCTGTACGCGGCCGCCGGCATCACTGCAGTTGATTTGACGCCGGCGGCGCTTGGACAACCGGTAGTTCCGGTCGTAAACATGCCGCAGAACCTCGACGCACCGAACGTAAATCTCGTCACCTGTGGCGGCCAGGCCACAATCCCGATCGTCGCAGCTGTTAGTCGCGTTGCGGACGTTTACTACGCCGAGATCATCTCCTCCATTGCCTCACGCTCAGCCGGACCAGGTACGCGTGCCAACATTGACGAGTTCACGAAAGTGACAGGGGCCGCGCTCTGCTCGATCGGTGGTAGTCGAAAAGGCAAAGCCATCATCATCCTCAACCCAGCAGAGCCTCCGATGATCATGCGAAACACAATCTACTGCGCGATTGACGATGGCTTCGATCAAAACGAGATAGAATGTTCTCTATCTGAAATGGTCACGCAGGTAGCCGAGTACGTCCCTGGCTACCGGCTACGGGCACCGATTCAGTTCGACCCTCCGCGCGCGGACTGGGATGGGCGTGCTCGAGTCGCCGTATTGCTTGAAGTCGAAGGCAGCGGAGATACGCTGCCACCCTATGCCGGCAATCTCGACATCATGACTTCAGCAGCTGCTCGGGTTGGCGAGCTTTTCTCAAGCGGCGGACGACTCGCGGTGACGGCATGAATGTCACCATCATGGACAGCACGCTCCGAGATGGAAGTCATGCGATGGCTCACCGCTTCACCGAGCAGCAGATCGGTCAGATCGTGCGCGCTCTCGATTCTGCTGGCATTCCAGTCATCGAGGTCTCCCACGGCGATGGACTTGGGGGAAGTTCTTTCAACTACGGGTTCTCGGCCGTCGATGAGTTTTCGCTGATTAAGACAGCTGTCGACTGTGCCAGTCAAGCAAGAATCGCATGCTTACTTCTGCCGGGCATTGGCACACGAGAACATATCGAGCGAGCGGCAGATGTTGGCGTAGGAATGATCCGCATCGCGACCCACTGCACCGAGGCGGATATCTCAGTTCAACATTTCGCGCTAACCAGAGAACTTGGGCTTGACGCGATCGGCTTTCTCATGATGAGTCACATGCTCAACTCAGATGGGCTCGCCGCACAAGCTCGAGTCATGGTGGACGCCGGAGCGACCGGCGTTTACATTGTCGACTCCGCCGGCGCGCTCATCCTTTCTGAAGTGTCAGAGCGGATTGCGGGGCTGAGCTCCGAGATAGGTCAGGAGGCTGCCGTCGGGTTCCACGGTCATCAAAATCTCACTCTCGCCGTCGCCAACTCCGTCATCGCTATCCAGGCTGGCGCAACGCTGATTGATGGAACAACTCGAGGTCTAGGAGCGGGAGCAGGGAACACGCAGACTGAGGTGCTCGTCGCGGTCCTTGATCGGCTTGGAATCGAGTCTGGCGTTGAGCTGGAGGGAATCCTCAACGCTAGCGAAACCGTTGCTAGCCTCTGTGGGTCGCACGAACCGCGCCTTGACAGCTCGTCGCTGATGCTCGGCTACGCCGGGGCATACTCGAGTTTCCTTCTCCACAGCCAGCGAGCAGCGGAGCGGTACGGGGTGGCAGCCAAGGACATCCTGCTCGAGGTTGGTCGACGTCGGTACATCGGCGGCCAGGAGGACATGATCATCGACGTTGCGCTCAACCTCGCCGGCGCGCAAACTGCTGCCTTGGGTAACTGACCGAGGCAGCGTCCTTCGTGACCCGGAGCGGCAGCAACGTAGGTCTGTCCAGTCTCCTCGCAGAACCCGCGACGCGCCTTATCGGCACGTTCCTGCTTATCCCACGAGTCGAGATAGTTGAGCTCGCAGCACTTTCTGGTTTCGACCTTGTCGTACTTGACTGGGAGCACGGGCCGTACGGTTCTGAATCGACAATGCCGCTCGTGGTCGCCGCGCAGCAACGCGGAATGTTCGCTCTCGTTCGTGTGCGAGCAGACGCCCTTGACCTGATCGGTACGGCACTTGATATTGGCGCGGACGGTGTGATCGTGCCGCACGTCGATAGCCAGGCGCGAGCTCGTCAAGCCGTGGCAGCAGCGCGCTTTCCGCCTGAAGGTGAGCGCAGCCTGAATCCGTGGGTCCGGGGCGCGCACTATTCGGGTTCGTCAGCTTACCTTGCAGACGCAAGCCGGCAAACCGCCTGTGTCGTCACGATCGAAGGTGAGTCAGGGGTACGGGAGGCTTCTGCGATCATCTCAACCCCTGGAATCGACGCAATTTTCATCGGCCCAGTCGACCTCGCTGCCTCGCTCGGCGTACCTGGGCGAGTGGATCACCCCCAGGTGATGGAGACAATAGATCGTCTCATCTCCGAGGCTGCTCGCAGCTCTGTCGGTGTAAGTATCTTCGCTCCGACTCCGGAACTGGCTCATCGCTGGCTGACGCGCGGAGCGAGATTAGTGCTGCTTGCTGTCGATACGAGCTTGGCGCTTAGCGGATTCCGTCACGCCATCGATGAATTACGCTCTCCTGAGACGCACCGCGACGCCCGCGATGCTTCTTCGAATGACTAATCCGCCTCTGCCTTCACGCCGGCAGTGACGGCCTCAAGGTGAGCTCGCATCGCGGCCTCAGCTGCAGCGCTGTCGCGGGCTACGACGGCATCCAGCAGCCGCTGGTGCTGCTCTACATACTCAAGGGCGCGACCTGCGTGTCGAAGCTGAAGGATCCGAAACTCGCGCCAGGTCCGTTGGTGCATAATCCCAATGAGCCGTTCTACAAGATCGATGAGGACGAGGTTGTAAGTCGCGTCGGCGAGCGCTCGGTGAAAGGCGAGATCCGGCAGCTCGCCATCCTTTCCTTCGTGCTGTAACGAGCGATGAGCTTCAAAATGGCGCCGGAGCGCGACGAGGTCGGTATCGTGTCGATTCAAGGCGGCCTGAGCCGCCACGACAGGCTCGAGTGCCAATCTCGCCAGGCTGATATCCAGGGGACTGTGCTCGCCGATTACCGCAGCACGAGTCCGAAGGACCGATGTCGGGGAAGGCCCGCCGTCGACAACGTAGGTTCCACTCCCCATCCTCACGTCCAGGATCCCTGCGTGCTCAAGCACACGGATCGCCTCTCTCAAGGACGCGCGGCTTACCCCGAGTTGACTTGCCATGACACGTTCAGGTGGAAGAGCGCCACCAGCGGGAAAGCTTCCACTCTTGATTGCATCGAGGATCTGCTCGACAATTTCGAGATAGAGCTTCTCGCGTTCAATGCTTCTCAGAGAGTGAGTCATCTTGTTCTCACACCATCGACGAGTGGGTTACTCCCCCGTAGTAGTTTGACAATGTCATCATCGACAGCGAGAACTCCCGCCTCGCGAATCGCTCGGGAACGGTCACCGGGCGCATCCACACGAACGTCGGTACCTGAGCTGCGAATGCGGTGTCGGAGCGCATCGACTGACGCTCGAGCGGCTGCTCCGTCGGTGAACGCGTCGCTTTCAATGCAGATCACAGTAGCGCCGGAGGTTGGGTGGAGGCCCGCCATATCGGCTCCAGTAAGCGCGACGCAAAAGGCCTCTATCAAGACGGCAAGGCCAAAGCCCTTGTAGCCAGCAGCTGGTAGCAGCACTCCACCGTCTAGGTAGTCAGCAGGATCTGTCGAAAGGTTGCCGGCACTGTCTGCAAACGCGCCTTCTGGCACGCGCTCGCCTCGCGAGGCTGCGACAAGTATCGAGCTCTCAGAGATCACACTCATAGCCATATCCAGCGTCAGGGGATCCTCTGTCCCCGGAGCACCAATGCTAATGGGATTCGTACGCAGAACTGGAGCAGCACCCGGCGCTGCAGCAAGCGCAAAAGGCGGATCACTAGCTGCCAACATGACGAGTGTGAACATTCCGGCGGCCGCGCCTTGCTCGGCCCACGCCCCCATGCGCCCCGTGTGCCCGGCGCGTACCACGCCAGTAACTCCAACTTTGAACTCGCGGGCCAATTCAACAGCAGTTTCGACCGCGAGACGCATCGCGGGATGTCCGAAGCCACCTCCCGCATCGATCTTGGCAATCGGCCCTTGCTGCGAGAGAACAACTGGAACAGCCCTTGGATCGCACTGTCCAGTCTCGATCAGATCACGATAGCGCAGCAACTGTCGTAGTCCGTGGCTGGGATGGCCTGTGAGTTCCGACTCGACGAGATGCTCGGCCACACATCTTGCTGCAACGTCGGTTACATTCCAGGCACGTAGCAGCGCGTAGGTGGAACTCATCACCTCCTCTGGGGCGAGCTGCTCTGGGTGTCCGATCAACTCTCTGCTCGCCTCTCGCTCGATCTTGGTTTGCCGAGCCTCCGCCGGCCGATAATTACGACGCAAAGCCTCATGCTGCGGTTGGGGTCGACTGTTCCGCTAATACGCGCTCAACGGCGGCCGCCAACGAAAGCAAGGTATCGTCGCGAAATGGGCGCCCAATCAGCTGTATGCCAAGCGGAGGACGAAAACCGTTCAGCGGCAATACGACCGCAGGCTGTCCTGTCAAATTCGCGAGCCAGCAGATTCGCGCATAGCCCCATAGCGTCGGTTCCGTCGTCCCATCGGCACGAGTCTGAACCGAATCACTCGAGTCCAGTCGAACTGCGGGACCAGGTGCAGCCGGTACGAGCAGCCCGTCGAGTTGATACGCGATGAACAGCTCGCGGGTACAATTGCGGATGAGGTGTCGAGCACGTTGGCCACGGCCAACCAGTGTCCCAGGAATGAGATGAGCGAACTCAAGGAGCGCTCGAATTTCTTCGCTGACATCATCGCCGCGTTCGCGAAGCAACTGCGTGTGGATTGCCGCTCCTTCGGGTAGGTCGACTGCGAGGAGCGTTCCTTCGACGTAGTCGCACTCGGGTAATCGAACTGGGACAGGGATTGCGCCAGCAGCGACGAGCGTGGCGATGACCTCGTCATGGGCCTTCTGGGCGCTCGAGTCCGTGATCTCAAAAAGTGGTTCCTCGAGAATGCCGAGGCGGAGACCGCGGAGCTCGACCTCTTCAGTGTCGTGGAGCCGTTCTGCGAGGGGGATCAGGAGTCTCTCGGGTGCTGATCCAGCATCTCTCGGATCGCGTCCGACGAGTTCGGCCAAGACTATGCGGAGATCATCGATTCGGCTAGCTAGCGGGCCCGCGGTATCCAATGACCAGTTAGCCGGAAGCAGTCCGCCTCGCCCGACAGCTCCATACGTCGGCTTGATGCCGACAATGCCGCACATGGCGGCAGGAATGCGGATGGACCCACCGGTATCGGTGCCCAATGCTGTATGAACCAAGCCGGCAGCGACAGCCGCAGCAGAACCGCCGCTTGAGCCGCCCGGAATGCAGTCAGGCGCGTTCGGATTCTTCGTCGGAGGCGTCGTAGTGCTCCAGGCGAACTCAGCGGTCCGTGTCTTTCCGACGACGATGGCCCCCGCAGCCTTCAGCCGCGCGACCGCCGTCGAGTCGGTCGTCGGTACGTACTCATCGAACGCGCGCGAACCGTACGAGGTCGGAAGGCCAACACAGTCATAGAGATCTTTCACCGCGACCGGCAGGCCTGCCAGTGAGCCGACGACTTCTCCAGCTTTCAGCCGGCGATCAACCTCGTATGCAGCCGCCAGAGCTGCATGGTCATTTCGCGCCGTGAACGCGAGGAGGTCACCGTTGGTCTCCTCGATCGCGTTCAGAGTGTCTCTAATCAGTTCTGCGGCCGAGATTTCACGTGCCTTCACAGCGCGAACGCACTCTCGCGCCCCAGCCGCGCTCAGGCTCATTGTCACTCCTCGTCTGCCCATTCAGCCGAGAAGATGTCTGTAGGCCCAATGCGTTCTATAGGCACGTCCCAGAGACGCATGAGTCTGTCCGCGATGTAGAGATGGGCGTCGGCATACTTGAGAAGTCGCCCACCGTTCAGAGTGCCGCCTGTCGCTGCCTCCAGCCATTCACGCTCAGACCGTGCGCTCACACTTGAATTGGCTGAGTAACCGGGCGAGCTCTGATCCGTTCGAACGAGCGCCTGAGTCGGGAGCTCTTCGCCGTGAAGCAGTTTCATAACGACTTCCACAGCGAGTCTCGGGATTGTGTCGACTACCTCGTCCGAGAATCCGGCACTATGAGGCGTGAGGAGCACGTTGTCCATTTCGAACAATGGATGCGCTTGCAATGGCGGCTCTGTCTCGTACACATCCAGCGCCGCAGCACGTATCCAACCGCCCCTCAATGCTCGAACAAGCGCTTCTTCATCGATCAGTCCGCCACGTGACGTATTGACGAGAATGGCACTAGGCTTCATTGCGCGAAGCTCCCGCTCAGAAATCAAGTGTTTTGTCGCTGCGGTTAGGGGTGCGTGGAGCGATATAAAGTCGCTTCTGGCGCAAACCTCTTCAAGTGTCACAAGTTCGATTGGCCCGTCTAGGCGAGACTGATCAACGAACGGGTCGAATGCGATGACGCCCAAGCCGAAAGCTGAGGAACGCTCGGCTACTGCCTGACCGATCCGGCCGACGCCGATGAGACCGAGTTGCGAGCCGCGTACACGAGTCATCGGCTCGAGACTCTCCCGCGTCCATAGGCCACTCTTCACTTCTCTGTCAAGCAATGGAAGCTTCCTAACGGATCCGAGAAGTAGTGCCATCGTGTGCTCGGCCACCTCGTCGACACAGATGTCAGGCATGTTGCAGATGGTGATTCCACGCGCACGCGCGCCTTCGATGTCGACGCCGTCTAGACCTATTGATCCCATCACGATCAGGCGGCACCGCCCTAGCTTGTTGAGACGTTCCTCGTCGATTCGCTCGAAGGTGCACAAAATGGCGTCGGCGTCTCGGAGTACCTTCTCGCCACCTGGGTCATCCCATCCCGCAAGGATGTGATACTGACATCCAGCGCGTTCGATCTCCTTCTTCTCCCAAGCGACGGTGTCGGCGACGCGATGTGGATAGGCGCTCACGCGCACCACCGTGAGAGCCCTTGCGGACGACCTACGCGCCGGCATACACCACCACACGGAGTCGGGTGGCGCGTCCTATCTGCCGCCCCACAGGGTGCGGCGGTGGCGAAGTGGCAGCGCTCTTGGACAGATCGCCTCGTGGTCTACGGAAGCGCACTGTCAGCTCCTCCCTTAAAGGACAAATGCGCGCCGGGTACCGCACCCATGAGGGTGCGCGTGTAGGGGTGATTCGGGGACAGGAAAAGCGCAGCGGGCTGTCCTGATTCAACGATCTTTCCTCGAGACATCACGATCACTTGGGTGGACATGTACTTCACTATCGCCAAGTCGTGTGAGATGAAAATGCATGTGACGCCCAACGCGACGCGAATGTCGTTCACGAGATTCAAGATCTGCGCGCGGATCGAAACGTCAAGCGCAGATACGGCTTCATCGAGTACGAGAACCTCCGGGTCAAGCACTAGGGCCCGTGCGATAGCCACGCGTTGACACTGACCGCCGGAAAGCTCCGATGGGAATCGGTCCAGATACGCTGCTCCCAGACCGACGGTCTCAAGCGCAGCTGTCACCTTCTCCTTGAACCCGCGGTCGACATGGCCGCGATTCGCTCTTAGAGGTGCCGAAACGATTTGTGAGACAGTCCGGCGTCGGTTTAAGGAAGCGGTTGGGTCCTGGAATACCATCTGCACTCGTCTGCGCAGAGTCTTGAGGTCATTCCCTGCATAGTGCGTGGTTGGCTTTCCGTCGAATCGAATTACGCCTGCTGAGGGCTTCTCGAGCGCGACCATGAGTCGCGCGAGTGTTGACTTTCCCGAACCCGACTCTCCCAGAATCCCGAGTACTTCACCCCATTTCACCGAAAACGAGACGCCGTCGACTGCACGAACGTCGTGTCCTCTCATCCCCTGCCGCACCGAGCGATAGGTCTTGACCACATCCGAGAACTCGAATGCGAACTCGCTGCGACGCTTGTCGCGCCCCGGAACGGTCTCACCAAGCAGAGCCAACCTATGCACGGTCCCGAGGTTCAGCGCTTGAGTGAAGACGGCCCACAAAATGACATCGTGCAAAGCGACCAGCAGGCCCCGTAGTGATAGAAGGCGGTTCCTCCTCATGACAGATCTCACGTGCAAACGAACACCGCGGATGGAACGGACAGCCACTCGGGACCGCACCGACCCCGGGCATCTGGCCAGAAATCGCCTTCAGCGGCACCTCCGGATCCGCGTCCAATGTGCAAACGGATTCGACGAGAGCGCGCGAGTATGGATGTTCGGGCGAGGTCAGAAGCTGCGCTGACGCAGCTTTCTCGACGATCTCTCCGGCATACATGACCATGACCTCATCGCAGTATTCGGAGGCGAGGGCCAGGTCGTGTGTAACGAAGACCATCGACATCTTGTGGTCCTTGACCAACCGTACGAGCAAATCCATAATGACCTGCTGTGTGGTGACATCCAGCGCACTCGTCGGCTCGTCGGCAATCAGGAGAGACGGCTCACATGCAACCGCCATCGCAATGATGACCCTCTGACGCTGCCCCCCCGACAACTCATGCGGGTACCGGTGATAGGCACGCGACATGTCCAGCCCCACCTCGGTGAGAAGGCCCTCCACCCTGTCACGGCCATCCCGACGGCCAATTCCCGGAGTGTGGACCGCGATTGCCTCAAAGATCTGGTCGCCGATAGTTTGGACGGGGTTGAGCGATGAAAGAGGATTCTGGTAGACCATGGCGATCCGTTTGCCGCGCAATCGCGCTAGGTCCCTCTCGGACAGACTCATAAGGTCAAGGCCGTCGAAGATGATCTCTCCCAGCTGCCGATTGGGGCGCGGGACGAGGCGCATCAAAGCGAGACCCGTCAGCGACTTGCCCGCACCAGACTCTCCGACGAGCCCGACGCGTTGGCCACGCTCGATTGAGAAGGACACGTCACGCACGGCTGGTACGAGACGGCCCTCAGACGCGACAGCGACAGTCAGATTCCGGACATCGACGACGTGGTTTGTCGCCATGCGCGACTCCGCTTGCGGATCCTCACCAGTTGGCGATCGGGCAGCGCCCGCAGTCGCGACCTGAGCGTTCCAACTAGACAACTTCCGACGCCACCAGCCGCCGCAGTCTTGGGTCAAGAACAGCTCGCATTTCGTCGCCGAGGGTATTGATGCACCAAACGACCGCCAGGATCGCTAGGCCAGGCCACAAGATATAAAGCTGCGAACTGAAAATATTGCCGTAGCCCTCACGAAGCAACGTACCCCACGAGGCTGCAGGGGGCTGCACACCCAGACCGATGAAACTGAGCGCAGCCGCCGTCAGAAGCGCTTGAGAGGCGACAACGGCGGCCTGCGTTAAGAGTATCGGGAGGATGTTGGGCAGAACATCGACTACTACAAGACGGGGAAGTGAAGTGTTGTACGCGCGGGCCGCTACGCAGTAGTCGAGCTCGAGCTCACTCATTACTGCAGTGCGCGCAATTCGAGCGGTCATCGGCGCGAACAGGATCCCAAGAATCAAGATCAGGCTTGGGACGCTCGAACCGAATGCGGCAACGCATATCAAGGCAAGGACGAGGAAGGGCATAGCCATGAACCCGTCAGCGAGCCGCATCAAGACTCCGTCGACTAGACCGACACGGACGGCGGCGAGACTTCCCCACGTACCACCGATCAGCAATGCGAGTGCCGTTGCCAAGGTCATGATCAACAGATCTAAGCGACCTCCGTAGAGTGTTCGCGTTAGAAGGTCGCGACCGAGTTCGTCAGTGCCAAATAGATGCTGGCTACTTGGTCCTTTGAGAACCGCGAGTGGGTCGAACGCATCCGGACTGTACGGTGCGATTAGCGGCGCTGCAATCGAAACGAATACGAGCACAGCGAGTATGCCGAGCGGAGGCCAACTCGAACGTCGGGCGAGGAGCAGTCGGATAGTGCCCCGGCGTCGTGGTGTGACAACCATTGACCGCGAAAGAGCCGCTGCGCTCATATCACTCTAACCGCGATCGAAGTCTCGGATCGATTACGAACGTCAGGACATCAACTGCGAGCGAAATTACGATGAAAGTCGCGGCAGCAAGAAGTACTACTCCTTCGAGGACGGAATAATCTCTCACGCTCACGGAATTAACAGCGAGAGCTCCAAGCCCGGGCCACCCGAAGAGCCACTCGATAATCACTACTCCGCCGAGAAGGCTTCCAGTCATGATGCCGACGAAGTTGAGCGTTGGCAGCAGACCGTTAGGTAACGCGTGGCGCACAGCAACCGCCCGCCAGACCAGTCCCTTTCCTTGCGCAGTCCTCACGTAGTCGGCAGTCAGCGCTTCTTGTAGTGATGTGTACAGAAACCGAATGACCGGCCCGACGACGACGAAGGCGAGTGTCACCGCTGGCATAACAAGGTATTTGAGATTTTCTGTGGGACTACTAATAAGCGATGCATAGCCGCGGCTTGGAAGCCAACCGAGTCGAACGGAGAAGAGCGTGATCAACAGAACACCGAGCCAAAAGGCCGGCATTGCCATGCTGATGCTCGCAAACATCGATAGCGCGCGGCTCGCTATGGAACGGGGCCGGACGACCATGACGACGCTCGCCGGAATCGCAAACGCCGTCACAAGCAACATGGCCGCTAGGGCCAGCTCAACCGTCGGCCCGATGGCGCGTCCGATGAGAGTGGAGGTCGGGAAGTTGCTGAAGTAACTTTGACCGAAATCCCCATGGACAGCGCCACCGAGCCACGACAGATACTGCACAACGATCGGTCTGTCGATTCCGAGCTGATGTCGGAGTTCCTGCACCTGCGCCCTGCTCACTCCAGGTAGGCCGAGTTTGACCGAAGTGGGATCGCCCGGGATAACTCGCAGCACTACAAAGATCACGATCGACGTGAAAATCAACAGCAAGCAGCTCGCGATAACGCGTCGAAGGAACCAGAGCGAGAGACCCTTTGGCAGCACCGTTCGGCCTATTGCACCGTTTCGACCTATTTGATGTATGCGTCCTGGAGCTGGAGGACTGTTCCCGCGTTCTCCCAAACGCCGCCAATGTTCGATCTTATGGCGTCAGGCGTCGAACTGATCATGACGATGGGAGCAGGCGAGTCGCTAGCCAGAGTTTTCTCAGCCGCTCGAATCAGAGCGAGCTGCTTAGGCGTCGACGTCGCTGAATATGCTCCGTTCAACGCATTCGTGAACACTGCACTGTGATAATTGCACTCACAGACACCAGGCAACCACCAATTCAGCGACATGGGCTGCGGGTACGCTCCATAGAAATTCGGCACAATCAGTCCCGGCCACTTCTTTCCCGACGGTGCAAACTTAGCTGCCCAGGTCGTCACCTCCGGCGTTTGAATGTTGAGGTTGATCCCGATCTTCTTCAGACTCGCCTTCAGAACAACGCCAATGGATGTGAAGTCCGGGTAGGCTCCGCCCACCGCCCAGTATGTAAGCGTGCTGCCAGCATGAACTCCGGCCGCAGCGAACAGCTGCTTCGCCTTCGCAAGGTTATAGGTATACGCGGGCAGCGTCTTGTTGTAGTAGACGGTACCCGGCGCGACCGGCTGGTTAGTCGTGGCCGGCTGAACTAGGCCGGCGTAGATCGTGCGAACGATGGTGGCTCGGTCCAGAGCGTATGAAATCGCCTGACGGGCCTTGACGTTGTTGAACGGCGGGGACGTGTTGTCAAGGTCGAGGAGCGTCGGCTGCGATGCCTGTCCCGTGATGATTTGAATGCTGGGGTTCTTCTTGACTGTGCCAACCACATTCCACGGAAGACCCCACATCACATCCGCCTGACCGGACTCGAGTGCACTAACTGCGGACGTGCTGTCTTGTGCGTTGACTACCTTGATCTCGGAAAGCTTCGGCTTCGTGCCCCAATACTTCGGGTTTGGAACGAGCGTCAGCGAGACATTCGGCGTGAATTGCTGCACCATGAACGGCCCACTCACAACGGGTGTCGTGTTGATTGTGGAGAGTGCAGCCGTCTGAATGATCGGCACCTGCGTAAGCAGCGTCGGAAGAACGTTCGATGCCTTGGTGAGAGTAATGACAACTGTTGAATCGTTCGATGCGCTGACGCTCTTCACCTTTGGAAAAAATGAAGCGAAAAAGAACGCCGTTGCTGGATCAAATGCACGCTGAAGCGACGATACGACCGCAGCGGCGTTGATCGGGCTACCGTCAGAGAACTGCAGTCCGGACCGCAGCTTGAACGTGTAGACCTTGCCCCCACTTGACGCCTTCCACGACTGCGCGAGCTCCGGCTGCGGGACGGCGGGCGAGGACTGCGTGAACGCAGTCAGGCCGTTCCAGAGGAGTGGGTAAAGCGACTCTGAGTACTGGAAGAGCTTCTTGTATGGATCAAGAACCTCGATACCCTGGGCCGCCTCGAACGTCAGTGTCCCACCCTCTGCCCGATTCGCGTGGCCCCGACTGCTGGAGGCGCCGGTAGCGAATATCATCGCAAGCGCGGCCATGCTCGCGAGCACGGCGACTGCTGCTGCCTTTCTCATCTGCACTCCCTCCGAGATCCGGTGGATTGGTCTGACCTCCGGCCAACTGATCGCTAGGCGACTCGGCCTTCCTACTAGTTTCGCTTGGCCGTGTCAAGCCGTCGATCGCCTCTCGGCGCTCCTCAGCATCCTAAGGGGCTAGTGGCGCAACAGGTCCCCGCCACTTCAGGGGCGTGCTAGTCGACGCTTTGGCGAGGATTGCTCCGTCGGTCTGGGCGAGGCCTGCCGTACGCCGGAACGGTGGGAGCCGAACGGTGCCAGCCGTGGCGAGCGCACGATCGGGCCAGGCGGGCGGGATCAGACTGGGCCGCCCATTCCCCGAATTTGCGGAACGCGCGAACGCTCGCATTGCAACCGCGTGACGTCGACTTGCGCGGGCGTCCGAGGATAACCACACGAAGGACATCGAGCGCCAATCGAGTGGACCCCTGGACAGGCCGCGGGGATGACGATGCCCCCAGGAAGTGCTGCCTATTTGAGCGGTTACCCTTCGAGCAGGAGAGCAGACAGCTTTAACACGCGTGCATTCGGGTGAACCAAAGCAGAACCACTACCACGGCAAGGGTGTTCTTGCTGATGAACCGCAGATATCGGTTGAGACGAACCCACTCCCGGACGATCTAACGCTAACCAGTCAGCCTGCGTTGTGCTGACGGTGGAGAACCGTCAATCTTTGCCGCTCTAACAACCAGCGCTCTTGGCATTGTCTAGAAAGAGTCGTCATCGATATAGTCTCGCGGGTTGATCAATTACGCACAACGCGTACTGGAAGCGATCGAGAACGTTCACGAAGGCCGGGTGTACGACCTCGGGACTGAGCTTGCGACCGATATGCCGCAAGGCAATCGAGAGTTCTTTCTTCCTTTTCGATTATCGCAGTACCGTACACCACGCTGTTTACGCGAGGCCGTTCCGACCTCCGATTTCGACTTTTCGATGGACGTCGTGGAGGGATCCCCGCACCAAGGGACACACATTGACGCGTTCGTCCATGTCCAGGCTAACGGCCAGATCTATGGTGGCCTTGACGTACGAGATGTTTTTGACGACTTCGGCTGGCGCGAGCACGGGGCCGAGTCGATCCAACCGATCGTAACGACGGGGCGCCTCTTAGACGTCGCTCGCGAGTTGGGCACTGACCCGCTTCCTGACGGATTCGAGATCACAGCCGACCACCTCGAGCGCTGCCTCTCTAAGGTGCCCATCAAACAGGGAGACGCCGTTCTGATCCGAACCGGTAAGTTCGCCGCCGACTACCAAGGAGATGGAGCGAGGTACTACTCGAGTGCGCCCGGACTGGGCACGGATGCCGCGATTTGGCTGTGCGAGCGCGGAATGAGCGTTCTCGGAACCGACACGTCGGCCACCGAGCCCACTCCTCTGCGAGATCCCACCCACACTGTTCACCGAGCATTGCTGGTTGAGCGCGGCATTCACCTTATTGAGATCATGAACCTCGATGAGCTCGCAGCCTCACGAGCGACCTCATTCATGCTGATTTGCCTGCCATTGAAGATTCGCGGCGGGACAGGATCGTGGGTTCGACCGATCGCGATTGTCTAAATCCGCTCCGAAGCGGAGCGGATGAGAATCAACGAGCCGACGCGGCATAGGAGCTGCGACCGGCATTTCGAGAGGAGTCGAGTGGACACGGACCGTCACGTCGGGAAAGTCGTACTTATCACTGGAGCCGCCTGTGGGATTGGCCGAGCGACGGCACTTAGATTCGCCCATGAAGGCGCTGAAAGCATTTACCTCGTCGATCGACTCGTTGCGAAGCTCGAACAGGTTGCTGAAGAGGTGGCGCTGCTTGGAACGCAAGCAATTCCCCTTGAGGCGGAACTAGAGCGTGGCGAAGAGACTATCCGTGTGGTCGATGAGGCCCACCGCGATGCGGGGCGTCTGGACGTTGTGATCGCCAACGCCGCCATCGTCAAAAGAGAGGCCTTTCTCGAGTTACCTGTCCGATCGTGGGAGCAAATCTTTGCGGTAAACGTCACAGCACCGTTCCTTCTGGCGCAGCGCGCCGCACAGCACATGGTGTCCGACCACGTATCTGGCGTCATCCTCTTCACCGGATCGGTCGCTGGACTTGGTGGAGGTATTGACTTCGCGCATTACAATGCGTCAAAGGCAGCTATGACAAACATCATGAAGTCCGCTGCATTAGCTCTCGTCGACAAGAACATCCGAGTTAACTCCGTCACAGTCGGGCCTAGCGATACAGCGTTTGCCGATTCGGTGGTTGGCACAGAAGAAATGAATAGATTGCGAAAACATGGGTTCCCAGATGTTCCGTTAGGAAGGCTTTGCAGCGCGGAGGACGTAGCAGCCACTTTTTCCTTCCTAGCTTCCGACGACGCCTCCTATCTCACTGGGACAGAACTAATTCTCGATGGAGGGCTGAGCGCGCGCGTCTATACCGTTCCTCACGGAAACCCCAAGCCTACGAACAAATAATCCCGTATGCCAAGGAGACAACAGTCTGTGCAAGATGCTTGACACAGTCGCCGATATAGCCAATGCTGGTGTCATGCTTGCCCGTCCGGCAAGCGTGGGCGTTCATTGAGCGTCACACCGCCCCAAGGTCAGGAGCGGGTTGCGCTCGTTACCGGCGGTGGAACTGGAATCGGCGCAGCAGTCACGACAAGCCTGGCGGAAAGCGGCTACCGCGTCGTGATCGTCGGCCGAAGACGAAGTCCGCTGGAGCATCTCGCCGCATCTCTCAACAAGGTGGACGAGCTCGTCACTCCAATCTGCGCCGATGTCACAATCCCCGCCGATGTCGAGGCGCTCTTCGCCCAAATCGAATTGAAGTTCGGGCGTATCGATTTCCTCTTCAATAACGCCGGGCGTCTCGGATCGACAGTTCCGATCGAGAACCTTTCGGTCGAGGAATGGAGTGCAGTCCTCCAAACCAACGTGACAGGGTCATTCCTCTGCGCTCGATCTGCCGTTGCTCTCATGAAGCGACAGCGACCAAAAGGGGGCCGGATTATCAATAGCGGGTCGCTATCGGCACAGATGCCAAGGATGCACACAGTCGCCTATACGGCAGCCAAGCACGCGGTATCTGGCCTCACAAAGGCGCTAGCGCTCGAGTGTCGCGGACACTCAATTGCATGCGGGCAGATCGACATAGGCAATGCCGCAACTGACATGACAGCGCAGCTAGCTACCGGTGTGCTGCAGAGTAAACGCCACCTAGCCGCAGAGCCAACAATTGACGTGCGCCACGTTGCGGATGCAGTCATGTACATGGCCAACTTGCCTCTTGAGGCCAACGTACTTTCCCTCACGGTGATGGCCACCGAGATGCCGTTCGTCGGACGCGGCTGACCTGAGCACGACCGAGCGGACGAGCAAAGGCCGGGGGCGCTGCACGACCGCGGCCTCGACAACTTGGTCGCATCACCGCTACGCAGATCGGGAAACAGCCCATCACCGACGTGCTCGGCCAACTCGAGCGACGCGGCTACTACTCGAGGTCCAACCCGAACACGCCTGAACCGAGATCGCGCCCCGCCAATTTCAGCCCTCGACCGCACACGTCTATCCAGCGACCCAGCGATGCTGCTCTTACGAGCGCGCGGTGCGAGGACCAAGGCGAGTACGATCCTCCCGTCCTCTCCAAACTCCCCCAGACGCGTAGCAGGAAGGTGAGAAGGTTCGACTAGTCGTCCAATCTCTTTGAGCCCCGGGTGCGAGATTCGTGCGAGGTAGCGGAGGCGAGACGAGGCCAAAGGTGACTGGCGCCAGCGCGGCCGTACCGCATTGGAAAGCCAAAAGATCCTTAGCAAGCGATTAGCGGCACCACGGTGCCGGGTTTCACACGCGAGGGGTCGCTGGTTCGATCCCAGCCGCGCCCACTGCAAAGTCCCTGCTAATCACAGCTTCGGCGCTCGCCTGGACTTGCATGCCATTCAGGAGTGTCACCGGCCTCACCG
>Ga0070741_10009336_pt1 | contig 19131 bp, 14 predicted proteins | sample Coa_R1_4_FD_66440 | JGI IMG/M metagenome (GOLD analysis project Ga0070741, IMG submission 66440) | Surface soil microbial communities from Centralia Pennsylvania, which are recovering from an underground coalmine fire - Coalmine... | ecosystem: Environmental > Terrestrial > Soil > Unclassified ...
CGATTGCAATGCCGGATTCGTGTGCAGGCACTAAAGAATAATTTTCTCCGCAAATTCCAAGCCGTTACGGACTGATTTAGGCCTGGTTTCCACAACCACTGTTCCACGTGGAACATGCGATCCTGAAACCTCGAAGGCTAGAGATGCCGTGAGTTTCCCGTTCTGCAATTTTCGTGCGGTACGAAAATCGTCTTCGCTGTGGAACAACTGCTCCGGGCCCGGCCCATCGTCCAATCGCCACGAAAAACCCTTAATTGATGTTCCACGTGGAACATTTTTCAATGGAACCTCGGAGGAAGTAGATTGACCGCCCGACCGAACTTCTGCCGCGCAACATTTGTTCCACGTGGAACACCTGTGTGCGTCCGCAACCGATTTAGGAATCAGCCATGCTTCTCGCCGATCAAAACCACGCGATTGCGGGAACTTGGGATGGGAGCTGGGTCCAACCAGTGTAGTTCTGGCAGGAGCGAGTGAGCCAATTCCACCTGCGCCTCTCCGATCAGCATTCCAATGCGGCCGCCGCGCTTAACAAGCTTGGCAGACGTTGGCAGGACCCGCTCGAAATTCTCGACTGCGCGAAACGTAACCAGATCGGCCTCGTCGCTGATTGTTTCGGCGCGCTCCGATCGAACAGAAACTGAACTGAGGCTTAGAGCGCGAACTACCTCTTTAAGAAAAGTCGCCTTGCGATAATTCGATTCGATGCACGTGAGTTCGAGTGACGGAACCCACAATTTCAAGGGAAGGCCAGGAAAGCCAGCTCCGGACCCAATGTCAATAAGGCGAGAATTAGAGTCTCTGGAAGGGAACAATTGGCGCGCACAAAACAGCGATTCGCCAAAGTGCCGAGTGACAATTTCCTCGGGATGACGAACCGCAGTCAGGTTCAGTTTAACGTTCCACCTAAGCAGCAAGTCAAGGTACAGCTGAATCAACCCGAGCATCTGATCCGAAGCATGTGTGCCCTCCAGGTACGCAGCGAGGAGCTCGGCGATTCGACTGGTTGTCATACGAATCTTGCATTTTAAATTTCGGTGTCAAATTGCAGCGACGGACGACGCTCACGGTTCCCGGAACCAAGACGATAAACAGGTGGGACAAATAGCCTCAATTACCACATTCGCGCAATTATCAAAGCACAATTTGGTGATGCAAATTGGGGTAAAGTGGGACTCACCGCTATTTTTACTAATTAGTTATCATACTAACTAATGAATTACCTGGTTAACATCTGGACAGGCGCTTTTCGACGGTGAAGTTAGCAACGAGCAGAAAAGCCGGCGTTGAACGAACCATGATCGATGCAACGCCGGCAAGCCGTGCGAGGAGGAACTTAGTGTCTGTCTCCATCATGATCGTGATCGCGCTGGTCGCCGCGCAGCAAGACGGTGCCGTTGGCGATCCACGGACCGGATGCGGTGGTGTTGCCACCGAAAGCTGTTACACGAACCAGGAAAGCGATATCCGGTTCAGTTTGGCAGACGGAGGGTATCGTGCCGACTTTGCCGCTGAAAAATGCATCTCCGGCCGAAGTTAAGGGAACGGACGAAGTTTGCACCAAAACGGAGTTGCCGCTTCCGGCGCTGCCGTCGGCGTCGCACACGAGTGTTCCGTTGACTGCCGTGACCGGTCCGGCAGTACCGATCGTAATTCCAGGCCCGCCGCCGGCAAACACCAGGCCGCGGACAACGAATTCAATTCTTCCGTCGCGAAGATCAACGCGAGCGGCGCCCTCGATAGTTGTCCAGGGCAGGAATCCGCCTGTGACGGCGCCCGTGCCGGAACCAACTACGTTGTTAACGGGAATAATGCCGACGATTTTCTTCCATGAAATGGTTTGCGCTGTGGCGGTTGCGGCAAGAACGATCAGACCCAGCAGAAGTGTCAAGAACAGATGCAGTCTTTGTTTCATACGGCTCTCCTCTTTTTGGTTACCATCAGCTTTTTGCGGACGAAATACCTCGGACGAAATACCGGTGCTCATTCAGGAGCAGGGGGCGTCTTACAAGGTGAGTTCCGCTAACTCAAGCTGGCGGAATAAAAAGCGTAGTGAGAATGAAAGTAGCGCATGTTAATTCGCTGTCAGTTGCAGGTCAACAGATCGATAAATTGTTGTCATCGGTCTGGAACTCTGAAAGAAAGATCGAGCGTCCGCGCAAGCGGAGCAGTCGGACAGAAATCTCCGATCCACATTCGCTCTGCTGATTTCTTTCTCGGATAAAAATGTCCGACCCCACATGGAATGTTGGCACAGGCTCCGGATGTAAACTCGGGAAAGACTTAAGTTGGGAGGCAGAGATGTCATTCGAAACCAGTCGGCGCAAGATTTTGTCTGACTCATTGGTACTCGGCATGGCAGGCGCGGCATCGCTCCCGCTCTTGGCAGAACCAATTCCGCAGGCGAACCACACAAAAGAGAAGGAACCAGAGGTCACAGCGACCGAGGACCTGATGCGCGAGCACGGAGTGATTCGCCGCGCGCTGTTGGTCTATCTGGAGGTAGTTCCCAAGCTGCGGCAGAATCCGGCCAGCGTCGATGCGACCGCACTGCAACATACAGCAAAGCTGTTCCGCACCTTCGGCGAAGACTACCACGAGCGCATGCTCGAAGAGCAGCACATTTTTCCTTTGATCAGAAAGCAAGGACACGAACTCGCGCGCTACGCGGACATCCTAACCGAACAGCACCAACGTGGCCGGGAAGTCACCGACTACGTTTTGACAGTGAGCAACGGTCCGAGAATTTCGATTGCCCACGCCGAGCCGCTGGCGAAAGTGTTTGAGAGCTTCGTCCTGATGTACCAGAACCACGCGGCGCGAGAAGACACGATTGTGTTCCCGGCCTGGAAGAAAAACTTTACGGGCAAGCAGCTCGATGAAATCGGCGATCAGTTCGAGGAGATTGAGCACAAAATGTTCGGCAAGGACGGATTTGAGGACGCAGAAAAGAAGATCAGCCAGATCGAAGGCGAGCTAGGCTTCGCCGACCTGGCGCAGTTCACACCACCGCCACCGCCGAAAATCTAGCGGCTGCAAAGAAAACCTACAAGATCCAGGCCCGATTTTGGATTCGACATGCAAACATCGCGGATATTCGAAACCGATGCATCGCGCGCAACATTGCTGGCGCGCTTACTTGTGGGCTGGGTTTTTCTTACTGAGGGAATACATAAATTTTTATTTCCGGTTGCTCTGGGAGTAGGCCGTTTCACCAAGATCGGCATCCCAGCTCCACAGTTCTTCGCGCCCTTTGTTGGAACGGTCGAGATCGCCTGCGGAATCCTCGTAATCGTGGGCCTGCTCACACGTGTTGCCGGGTTGCTTCTGCTGATAAACATCAGTGTTCCCATTCTCACAACCAAACTTCCAATGCTAACGAAGGTTGGGTTTTGGGCTACGATGCACGAGTCGCGGACAGACATCTGCATGTGGCTGGGGTCGATGTTCTTGATCATTGTAGGAGCTGGCCCCTGGTCGGTGGACATTCCCCTAATGAGACGGAACCAGGACAGTAAAGAACCAGGACAGTTAACTGTGGAACGAGAGATCGATCTAAGTTATCAGAATCGCGCTTAGTCTTGCTACTAACGACCTTGGACTCCGGCCAAAGTGGAAAATGCCTCGTGTCGGACAAGAATGCCCGACCCACGCGGGTTGTGCTGATTCCTTTGTCGGACAGGAATGTCCGACCCACACGAGCTGAGCTAAGGAACGATCACTGCGGCGCCATCGATGGCGTCGTTTTTCACGGCTTGCAGCGCCTCGTTTGCTTTTTCCAGGGGGAACGTCGTCACTTGCGGCTGGAGCTTGATTTCCGCGGCGAGTTGGAGGAAGTCGTGGGCATCGGCTCGAGTCATATTGGTCACGCTGCGAAGCTGACGCTCGCCCCAGAGAAGGCGGTCGTAGTCGAATTGCGGAATGCGATCAAGATGGATGGCATTGATGGCGACAACGCCACCTTTGCGCAGACTGGAGAGTGCGGCGATCACCACGTCTCCGCTGGGCGCGAAGGTGACGGCCCGGTCGAGTTCGACTGGAGGCTTGTCGCGCTCAGCCCCGACCCAGGCTGCTCCGAGCGATTCGGCGAGCTTACGATGCGATTCGCCGCGCGTGGAAACATAGGCCTCGCAGTTCCAAGCTTGCAAGACGCGAATGGCAAGGTGAGCGGACGCACCGAAACCGAACAAACCGACGCGTTCACCTCTTTCTACTCCTGCGACTCGCAGCGCGCGGAATCCGATAATGCCCGCGCACAGCAGTGGAGCGGCGTGAAGCGGATCTAATTGGGATGGAATCGGAAAACAGAAATCTGCGCGAGCGAGCGCGTATTCGGCGTAGCCGCCGTCGACGGAATAGCCCGTAAAGGTGGGATTGTCGCAGAGGTTTTCCTTGTCGCGGCGACAGTAGGGGCACGTGCCGTCGATGCCGCCGATCCAGGAGACGCCGACCAGCTCACCTTTAGAAAATCCCGAGGGGTGGGATATCCGCTGGCCTGCAGATTTCTCTGGATTCTCGTCGGACAAGAATGTCCGACCCACACGTGCATTGCCCGATTCTGGATTTCTGGCGATGACCTCGCCCACAATTTGATGGCCGGGAATGATTCGCGGATGGCGCGGCGGGAGCTCGCCTTCGACGATGTGAAGGTCAGTGCGGCAGACGCCACATGCTAGAACCTTCAAGAGAACATCACCTGGTTTTGGATCTGGCGCCGGGACGTCTTCAATTTTCAGCGGAGATTCTGAAATTGGAGCGGGGGCCGTGAGGACTGCGGCTTGCATGCTTGAATTTTATGCCCGCTGCGGCTGCCCGCGTGTGCTCGCGCGTGTGTCGTTTGCCGAGTGCTAAAACGGCGGCTGAGTTCCATTGGCCGCTGGGCATGCCGTGTAGAGGTCGAGTGCTCCGGCAGCCGGAGACCCTGGGAAATCAAAATCCCGCCCTGTCTCGCGAAATCGCGAGACAAGGACGGGGTCACCTCAGGGTTTTGGGTAGACGGGCATTGTCGGACAAGAATGTCCGACCCACACAAGCGCATCACCGGAAGTTGCTGAACATGACCAGATTTGAATCATTCACGCGAGCGCGACCGATCGCGATCTGTTTGCCATCGGGCGAGAAAGAGAACGTGGAGGTCCAAAGCGGCTCGCTATCAAAATGGGTAAGTTGTGTCAGGTTGCCGCCATCGAACGGCAGATAAAACAGATTCGCGCCAGCCCCAGTGGATTTCGTCACTACGAGCGCGCGCGAATCAGGAGACCAACCCAGCTGATGCACTCCAGTAGTTGGCAGCTCGATTCGGTTTCCGCCATTGAGATCTTGCACCACAATTACATTCTTGTGCTCGCCGGCACCGGAAGAGAACTTGAAGAAAGCGATCCTCTTGTCGTCCGGAGAAATCGTTGGATTCGCAGCTGCATCGGCGTATTTCGTGGGCGAGCCGCCATCAATTGAAACTTGTTTTATGGATAGGCCTTCAAAGAAGTCGTTGTAAAAAACTGTGCGTCCATCTCGCGTGCACACGGGGTGCTCGGCATCGCGTTCAAACGTCAACTGCTTGATTTCCCCGGTCGAAAGACTGTGGCGAAAGAGAGTAATGCTGTTATTTTTCAGGCCTGCGAAGAGTTCAGCCTGAGGACCGCAGGGAATAGGATAAGTGGCGTTTGTTTGGCGGTCTGGAACGGGGACCCGAGATGTACCATCGGGATTCATCCGAAACGAGTGGAAATCCCCGACGCTGAAATATATTTTTCCGTCAGTACCCCAGCGCACCCAACCGCCCTCTTCTTGTCCCGGAGTGATCGCAGTAGAGCTGACCTTTATCTCTCCCGGCCATTGCGCCGGCACGGTGCCGATGTAAATCGCTGATGCAACTTGTTCCTGAATAGTCGCAATCGCCTTTCCGTCGCTCGTGATCGTGATATCGCGGTACTCGTTCAGGTCGTTCGTGATGTTCTGAACATTCCCTGACGGGTAAGGCTGGAACTTAATTTGCCGGCGGAAGGTCGCGTCTGGAGCTCGGACCTTCAAAAACATGCCGGTGCCGTCTGGCAGCCAGGCGATGCCATCCAGCAGGAAAGGATAGGAGAAGGATTTTATGAGTGTGCCTTGCGGATCAAAAATCAGCATGTTGCTGAGGCCAGTGTTGGTGAGCTCGTATTGCGAAGTCGCGATTAGGGAGCCATCGGCCGACCACGCAGGCCCAGACCCGTTGACGCCCATGGCGTCGCGCACGGCAATCGTGTGCCGTCCGGTACCGTCGCTGTTGGCAACCACCAGCTGCGGTTTCGCGCCGCCAAGATCGAAGTGAGCGAACACCATCTGTTTTCCATCGGGCGAAAAGCTCACAGGCGTGCTGAGGTCGTCGAGCACACGTTGGGGAGTGCCGCCGAGACTGGGGACTGAGTACAGGATCGTTTCATCTTCGTTCTGCGGATCGCTGTGCGGGTAATAAATGTAGTTGCCGTCGGGAGAAAACGTGGGGCGATCCGTGAAGTATCCCGATCCAGGCGGCACTACCTGCGCTTCGCTTCCGGTTGCGATTTGCTTAACCCAAAGACTCTGCTGATCGCCACGCTTGATGTATGCCGCATAGCGGCCATCTGGGGAAATAGCTCCTTCAAGGGCTGTCCCGCTCTCGGTCAGCTTGGAAATCTGCATGTTGAGTGGGTGGAGTTCGGTTCCGCTTGACGCGAAATGTTTGTAGATTCCCCAGGCAACGATGAGCAGAGCAATGATGATTGGCGAGAGGATCAACCGCCATTTGTGACGTTTGGCCTCGACAAGCACGGCGGCGTTGGTTGGCTGAGCGGCTCTTGCGGAGCCGGAACTTTGGGGAATTCCAGCTGCCGAGGAAGAACTCGCGGGCGAGGGAGTCCGCACCACACTGACGGTGTCACTATCGGACAGAGCCTGCCCCACACGGTCGGAAGAGGAGCTTGATCCGCGCTTAATGCGCTTCAGGTCGGCACGCAGTTCAGCCGCAGACTGGCAACGTAAATCCGGATCCTTCTCTAGGCACTTCATTGCCACGTCATTAACTTGTGGCGGCAGTAGTGGATTTAGTTCTGTGGGCAGCTGCGGGTTCTTTTCCAGAATGGCGTGAAAGATGACGGCTGAGGTCGGGCCGTCGAAAGGCAGACGACCTGTCGCCATTTGGTAAAGTACAGCACCAAAACTGAACAGGTCGGTACGTGCGTCAACCGGCTCGCCGCGCGCCTGCTCAGGAGACATATACGCTACGGTGCCTACGGTTGAACCGGGACTTGTCAGGAACGGGCTGTCTAACGTTGCGCCGGCCGCAACAGCAGCCTGCTCGTGCTCGCGAGCGAGTTTCGCCAAACCAAAATCGAGCACTTTAACGCGGCCACGGGTGGTAACAAATATGTTCGCCGGCTTGATGTCGCGGTGAACGATTCCCTTGCGGTGCGCGGCGTCGAGTGCATCGGCAACTTGAACTGCGATATCGAGAAGCTGATCGTTCGTGAAAGGGCGCGAAAGCATTCGTTCGGCCAGCGACTCGCCTTCCAGCAGCTCCATAGCGATGAAAGGCTGGCCATCGTGCTCGCTGATCTCGTAAATCGTGCAGATGTTTTCGTGATTAATGGAGGAGGCGGCCCGGGCCTCGTTGCGGAAGCGCTCGAGCGACTGCGAATTCAGCGCCATGTCGCGCGGGAGAAACTTCAGTGCGACACTGCGGCCAAGCGTGAGGTCCTCGGCTTCATACACGACTCCCATGCCGCCACGGCCAAGCTCACGGACGATTTTATAGTGCGAGACTGTCGAACCGATCATTCCCTGGCCAACCGACTGGAGACCTGCAGGAAAGAATCTTACGGGGTGAGCAAGGGTCGGTCAAATGCGGGCGGCATGACTGTCAGTGCCCGCGATGAACAGGGACGATCTGCTCTCGATGTTGCGGCCAACAAGCAGACCGCGGATTTGCTGGTAGCTGCGGGCGCGAAATAACTTCAAGGAAGTTTGGCTACATTTTCCAGCCAGGCGTTGTCGCCTTGGACGATGAGGTCAGCTGTGATCGAGTCGCCGGAGTGGAGTCTATCTAGTTCCGTCTCAGGTTTGACCTGATAGGGCATGGTCATGGCATCCATGAAGCCGGGTATGGCTTCCGAGTCAACGTTGACCATCTTGGACTGTTTGTCGATGGAGACGACCTTGCCTTTGAGGCGGTAGTGCTTCACCGGACTGGCTGGTGTTGAAATGCTTGTGGTTGGTTGAGAGTTCTGATTGCACGCTCCCGTGATAATTGCAACCACCAAACAGACGGAAACAAGCGTGCCTTTCTTGGCATTCATTCAGGAGGTCTCCTCAATTCACCTCGTGTGCCGTCCCTGCGGGACTCGCTCGAGATTCGCTCTACCTAGCCCTGACGTGCTGGGCTAAGTTACGCGCTCCTTCGGAGCTAGTGCATTTCTGTTCATGCCGGACAAGAGTGTCTGATCCAGACGAGTATTGCCGATCTCAATAGTGAAATCTGTATCTTAGTTCAACATAAATCTCTCGGGGGTTGTTCCAATGGAAACCGCCGAAGGTTTCACTGTTATCGAGCTCTACTCGGCGGTTTGCCACGTTCAGCGCGTTAATCGACGCGGAGATCTTCTCGCTGAAGCTTTTGCTGAGCGCAAGGTCGAACGTCGTATGACCCGGCAAATAGTCGCCGGGGAACGGCTGTCCGGGAAATGCGTTGACAAAACCGGAACCATAGTAGACGTTGGTTGAAGCCATGCTCCGCCAGGGTAGCGCGATGTTGCCTCCTATATTTAGTGTATTGCGCTGATCGTGGTCGAGCGCTCCGAAGTCGAGTACCTCAAAGCTCGTGAGACCGCCGGTAGTTGCGCCTCCAGCCTGGGCAATCTGGTTGGAGTATGCAAGGTGAAGCTGCGCACGACGCGCAATCCGGGGAGAACGCAATGTAACTTCCCACCCGCGAATGCGTGCGCGCTCGATGGTGAGCGGGAAGAAAAGATTCGATTCGCCAATCACATCGTGATCAAAGAAATTATGTGCGCTGGTGCTGAAGGTGTCGGCATCGAGAACCCATCCGCGAAATGGGATTGCGACGCCAAACTGGCTTTCTTCATCGCGCTCGCCACGTAGCGGAATGAATCCGCAATCGCTCTGATTACAGAAGTTGAGCAATGGGCCCGAAGCGGTGACTAGCGGCGGGGCCTGGTAGTAGTGGCCATAGAATGCGCGGAAGGTCCAATTCAGTCCGGGCACATTCAGAGCAGCTCCGAAGCGGGGACTGACGGCATTTTCGGAGAAGCCGTGAGCGCCGGAGAAATGTGTCGGGCGCATTCCGGCCGAGAGCGTAAGCCAGGAAAACGGTTTGAATTTGTCATCAATGAAGACTGCCGCGATGCTGCCGGTTGGGTTTTCGATGTCGTTGAACGGTGGATCGCCGGTCTCGTTGAAGATCGCGCCGAACTGCTCGCGGTTCTGTTGATAAAAGCTGTAGACACCTGCCTGGAAATTGTTCCTGGCTACATTGGCGTTAAAGCTGACTTGTCCTCCGGCGTAGGTTGACCGCCGATCCTGTGTTGCTGCAACCGGCTTGTCTGTCAGCAAACTCGAATAGCGGGCCGAATTGTAGTGGTAAAACGGTGAGGCAGTCAGCATCAATTGCGAGCTGAACGTGTGAACCCAGGAGAAGTTCACAAGCGCATCGGCTTCGCGGTCTGAGTCGCGAAGGCCAATGCTCGGAAACTGGGCGTGGAAACCGTTCTCCGGAATGTCGGCGTTTTCAATGTCGTTCGGGAATGGATCGTAAGGAACCTGATAGTAATCTCGGCGAAGTGATGTCACGAATCGCAGCTGGTTCGAAGCGTCGGGATTGAAGATGAGCGAGCCGAAGCCACCGTAACCGTTCTGGGCGTCGTGGACGACCTGCGGCACAGGCGTCTGAATTCCGAGATTGCTGCGGTTTGCATTCACGCTGGCGTAATAGGCGAATCGCTCGGTGTGGCTGCCGAAGCTGAGAGCATCGTTAGTCTGATAAAAATTGCCGAAGCTCAACACGAGTTCGCCTTCGCTGTTGCGTTCGAACCCGGTGCGCGGAGTGACGTTGAAGATCCCATAGGTGCGGTCTCCGAGCTGGGCGCCATAGCTGCCGCGATCGATTTCCATGTAATCAACGTCCTTGGGATCGAACTGCGGGCCGATGTTGGAGGCGATGTTGGTGTTGGGGACGGGCACGCCATCGACCAGCCAGCTGGTTTGATGTCCGCCCCGAATGTGGAGTTGATCATGAGTGATATAGGCTCCGGGCACATAGTTCGTGATCATCGCCAAGCTGTTGGTGCGCGCGGCGCCGGGCGTGTCTTGGATTTGCGCACGATCGACAAGTGTAGTCGGAGTGGCTGAGTCGATGGGGGCAACTTCTGGTGCGCCGGAGACCTCGATGGTCTCATTCTTAGCCGCCACGCTGAGCGCGAGGTGCAACACGGGCTCCGTTTCCGATTGTACGACGACGGCTTGCGATGTCTGGTTGAAGCCGGGCGCACTCACTGCGACGGTGTATTCGCCAACGGGTACGGCGTTGAATTGGAATTCACCATCATCATTGGTAGTGCCCGCTTTTGACCAATCCGATGAATTGGAGTGAAGTGTGATGATGACGCCCTGTACCGGCCTGTGCTGCGGGTCGTGAACAATGCCACGGACCGAGCCGAAGATGGTGGCGTGCGCGGTGGTCGAGATAATTGCGATCAACGGTAAAGAACAAACAATTTTCCGAAACATGCGCTCTCCTAGGTTGCACGCGAATGCACGAGCGATGGTCAACGGCACCGATCACTTGCCGCGCTCGAACTCAACAGACTGTTGCAGGTGGTCTAAGCCAGAGCGATAGGAGGTGCGCGTGCCGAGAGGTCGCGGACCGGAGAAGCTATGTAGAAAGAAGAGGAGCGGTGAACCAGAATTCCGGCGACAGCCGGAGAAGTGACGCTGGCTTTCGCAGGCTCCAGGCCGAAGACTGCGCCGGGAGGAAGTGGCGTTGAAAAGGGACAGTTGTTGGTCTTGGAGTGAAATCCGGCTTCATCACTGCCCTGGCAATGATGCGCGCCAGTGCGCCGGCAGCATGCGTGGATGACAGATTGTTCTGCTAGTAGCAGTGGCGAGAAGAACCCTGCGCATACAGATAAGAGGACCAGATGTGCCGCAAGGCGCCGCATAATAATGAATAAAAGATGTTAGCAGGTTTGTGGAAACGACATGTAACTACTATGTAACACGATGCTCGTGTGGCTCGGACATTCGTCTCCGAGGCTCTGCATCTTGATCCTACGTCGTGCCGATCGGTGAATCGTTACCATCGCAAAGTAAGGACAGCTTTCAGCAACACTTACGGAAAGGACGCCTGAGAAGGGATCTCTACTGACCTATGGAGCCAGCCCTGAGATTGCGGAAGGGTCGGACATTCTTGTCCGACAAATGTCAAGAATAGATCCGCGCACCGAAATCTCTTTTGGAATTGAATGGTCAGATTCCTGGAACCGAACAAAAAGCCGATCGAACCGGAGGCCGTTAGTCGATAACAGTCGAGTTCCTCACGTTTTGAAGCGAGTTAAAGGCTTTGTTGGACAAGAATGTCCGACCCACACGTGCCAGATGTTAGCGCATCAACACGTATTGACCGCCATCAGTGACAAGGATGACCAAACACATCACTGCAAACGTCAGGTCGTAGTGCCAGCCCGAGGCTTTCTCTCCCCAGAAGCCGGTATGCCAGACAAAAATCTTCTTCTGAATGGCGCCGAGCATTATGAGAATCAGCCCGATTGCGGCGAGCTGCTGGAGTACGCCGAAGACAATTCCTAAGCTGCCAGCGAGTTCAGCTAGTCCGAGAAAAAACGTGACGCCCTTGCTTGCGCCGATGCTCTGACTCCGTTCTGCGGGCTTGGTAACGTGGCTCCAGCCGCTGGTGAGGAAGACGATGCCGGCCATCAGGCGGAGGAGGAGCAGGCCGAGATCTGTGAAGCGGAAGAGTTGAGGGAACATGAGACCTCACTGGGGGCAAGCAGATAATAGATGCAGTTGGCTAGGCATCAGACCACAAAGAATGTCATGCGGGAACCCGTCCACGTCCGTCAGTTAATGCACTTACTCCGATAATTAGTCGATCGTTTGTCGGACAAGAATGTCCGACCCACACGGGCATTGCTAAAACTGAAAGCCTAGAGCGTAAGCCTGAGCCTACCTTCCTGAGTTGAGCCTTCTTTTTCCGCGTGGTAGATTTTCAGCTTCGTTAATAAGGAGTTAAACGTGAAAGTCTATGCCGGAGAGAACGTTAGGAATGTCGCGTTAGTCGGCCACGGGCATGCCGGAAAAACTTCGCTGGTCTCGGCGATGCTCTACACGGCCGGCGCAACTCAGCGGCTGGGGCGCGTGGACGAAGGCACCGCCACCACCGACTACGACGACGAAGAAATCTCGCGCAAGATGTCGATTGCTACCAGCCTCGCCTACGCCGAGTGGGGACAGACAAAAATCAATCTGCTCGATACTCCCGGCTTCAATATGTTTGTGCACGAAGCCAAGATGGTGCTGCCGGTAGTCGATGCGGCGCTGGTGGTGGTCGATGGCGTCGCCGGGGTAGAAGTCGTGACGCAGCGCGTTTGGGGATATTGCGAGGAATACAACACGCCACGAGTGATTATTGCCAGCCGCATGGACCGCGAGCGCGCCGATGCTGACCGGGTTCTCGAATCTCTGACGAATGCGTTCGGGCGAAACGTGATTCCGCTCGAGCTGCCGATCGGGAAAGAAAAGAGTTTATCGGGCGTGGTGGATCTCGTCCGCATGAAGGCGTACACGTACGATCTGGGTGGAAACGGCAAGGGGAAAGAGGCCGAAATTCCGGCCAATATGAAAGACGCCGCGCAGGCCGCACACGAGAAGCTGGTGGAAATGGTCGCTGAAGGCGACGATGCACTGATGGAGAAGTTCTTCGACGCGGGAACTCTCTCAGGAGAAGACCTGGTTCCTGCGCTGCACAACGCGATCCGCGAAGACAAAATCTTCCCTGTATTGTTTGCATCTGGCCTTGGAAACGTAAGCACGGACCGACTAATGGACTTCATTGTCGAGTTCACTCCCGCCGCCACTGAGCACGGAGCGATTCGTGGCGAAGTCACTTCCGGAAATGGCGAGCCGCCTTCGCGCAAAGAGTCGGATACCGAGCCGACATCTTTATATGTGTTTAAGACGGTTTCCGATCCGTTTGCCGGCCGAATCTCTTATTTCAAAGTTTTTTCCGGCGTCCTAAAGAACGATGCTTCGCTGATGAATTTTTCCCGCGGTTCGCAGGAGAAGCTGTCGCACATCTCGGTCATGCAAGGGAAGACCGCGGTTCCGGTGAATGAGTTGCATGCGGGCGATATCGGTGCAGTTGCGAAATTGAAAGACACGCTCACCGGCGACACGCTCGGTGATAAGTCGGCACCGATTCAGTATCCGCATGTGAGACTGCCGGAGCCCGCGATCACGTTTGCCATCGAGCCGAAGACGCGCGCCGACGAAGACAAGCTCGGCTCCGGCATCCACAAGCTCTTAGAAGAAGACGCGATGCTGCGCTTCTTCCGCGATCCGCAAACGAAGGAATTTTTGATCGCCGGCACCGGGCAGCAGCATATCGAGGTCACGGTCTCGAAGCTTAAGAAGCGTTATCACACGGAAGTCAACTTGAAAGCCCCGAAGGTACCATATCGCGAAACGATTCGCGGACGCGCCGACGTGCAGGGACGCCACAAGAAACAGACCGGCGGCCACGGTCAGTATGGCGATTGCAAAATCAAGATGGAGCCGCTGCCGCGCGGGTCAGAGTTCGAGTTTGTGAACGATATTTTCGGCGGGGCGATCCCGAAGAACTTTATTCCCGCCGTCGAAAAAGGAATTAAGGATGCCGCCGCCCGCGGATATCTCGCCGGATATCCCGTCGTCGATTTCAAAGTCGTGCTCTACGACGGGTCTTATCACGATGTGGATTCGAACGATCTTTCGTTCCAGATGGCGGGGCGAATCGCGTTCAAAAAAGCCATGGAGCAGGCGAAGCCGACGTTGCTTGAGCCGATCATGCATGTCGAGATCACCGTGCCCGACGAGTTCGCCGGCTCGATCATGGGCGACCTGAACTCGCGCCGCGGGCGCATTCAGGGCATGGACAACAAGGGCGGGAACACGATCGTGAAGGCGGAAGTGCCGATGGCCGAAATGCTCACTTACGGAGCAGACCTGACCTCAATGACCCAGGGCCGCGGCAGCTTCAACATGGAAATGCACCACTACGACATTGTTCCTGGTCAGCTACAGGAAAAGATCATCGAGAAGGCGAAGGCAGAGAGAGGCGAGGTGAAGGAAGAGGAGGAGTAGGCGAAGTTTCTCGCAATTTCATGCAAACGGCGCGTCGGGACCGCTTTTTACCTGAGCGTCTTTTGAGCAGCAGCTGGGCCTCCCCGAACAGGAAGACAATGCGATTCGTGTCCACTGTGAGCCAATGAATGCATCCGCCCAACGGCGGGGGCTACTTCACTCGTACCGCAAACTCTCGACTGGGTCCAATTTCGCCGCTCTAGCGGCTGGAACCGTGCCAAACAGTATTCCAACTAGAGAAGAAACTACAATGGCGACGATAGCAGAAAGTCCCGAGATTGGGACCCTGTACTCAGTCAGAAAACGAATGGAATAAGGCAGGGCAAGACCGATGATGACACCAACCAGCCCACCGCCGACCGAGATCACAATCGCCTCGGACAAGAATTGAAAACGGATTTCGCGATTTGTCGCGCCCAACGCTTTGCGAATCCCGATTTCGCGAATTCGCGAACTCACGGTTGCCAGCATGATGTTCATGATGCCGATTCCACTGACCAATAAGACTACTGCGGCAACGGCGAGCAGAACCATGGTCAGAGCATTCGCTGTCTTGTCCGCCACGGAGACAAGCTGGGTCAAATTGGTGACGTTGTAAACCGACTCCGCGCGATGCCGCGATTGAATGACCTGGTGAATCTGGTTCGTGACCGGCTCGATCATCGACGGGTCAGAGACGGAAAAGTAGATCAATTTGACGCTTGCAGTCTCTGTGAAGTAGCGAGCAACACTGTAGGGGATTAGGAACGTGCTCGTAGTCACCTCGGACTCGCCGAATGTGTTTACGCGCTCGCGGAACGTGCCGACGATCGTAAACGGAAGATGGCTCAGCGGAATGATTTTCCCGATCGCCAGCTCAGGTGATCCATAGAGTTCGGTCGCCAGCTTGTCGGTGATGAGGCCGACTTTGTTGTGGCTTTGTTCGTCTTGCTTGTCGAAGAACCGACCGGAGACGACAACGAGGTTACGAACCAGGCGGTATTCCGGGTAAACGCCAAGAATCTGCAGGTCTCTTTCTTTTCCGTTGCCCACCGGGACGCGTTCGTTCAAGTCAAGCACGGGCGAGGCGTTTACGATCCCAGGAATAGTTTCCTGGGCGGCTTCCATGTCGCTGATGGTGAGAGGATCGGGCGCGGTGTTGGTGATGCGCTGGGCGCCGCCTTCATACTCCGCGTAAACAAGGTTCGCGCCGATCCCTTGAATCAGGTTCAGAACATATTGCTTACCTGTCAATCCGATTGTGACAACAAGGATGAGCGAAGCAGTGCCGATTACCATACCGAGTCCGGTCAGCATGAAACGGACTTTGTTGCTGCAGAACGTGTCGAAAGCGAAGCTCATGATCTCGCTGAATGCGAGCTTGGGCGCGAGCCGACTCGACACTGCAGTGGTAACGGACATACCAGTTAGATGCTACGCGTTTTGGGGAGGAGTCGGAAAGTGGCAGGAAGCACTCAGCAACGCTCGTGTAGGCCGGACATTCTTGTCCGGCTTATGGAGTCAGACTTATGTAGCATGGGTCTCACCAAACGCGACCGTCGGACAGGAATGTCCGACCCACACGGTCGCATTGGCTGACTGCTGCTAAGCAGTTTTCGCTTGCGCCTGCGACACCAGTGCTTCGTGGATCTTCTGAACTTGCCTTCGTGTCTCTTCCACGCTGCCGCTGTTGTCGATGACGTAGTCCGCGGCCTGGATTTTAGCTTCGTCTGGGGCCTGAGCCATCATTCTGCGGGTAACTTCGCGGCGAGCGGTTTCGGCATCGACCTGCAGGCGTTTCTCCCAGCGCTCGATTCGTTGCTGTGGTTTGCAGCTGACCACAATTACGCGGTCAAACCGGCGACGAAGCCCGGCTTCGAGCAGCAGCGCAGCTTCGAGCATGACAATTGCATCGGGCTCGCGCTTGCCTATGTCATCCATCCATTGTTCATATCGCTGGATAACTCCAGGATGCACGATGCTGTTCAGTTCGTAGATCCTCGGGCGTCGCTGGTCAAAGGCAAACTCGGCTAGCCGCGTACGATTCACGGTCTTGTCGGGATTTAGAACATCTTCGCCGAAACGACGGACCACTTCGTCGTAGACCTTCTCGCCCGGGCGCATGAGCTCGTGCGCGATTTCATCCGCGTCAATGGTGTGAACACCGAGTTCGGCAAACATCTTGCCGACCGATGATTTGCCCGTCGCGATACCGCCTGTAAGACCAATTTTGAGCATTGGACGATTATGTCACCACGGAGACACGGAGGCACGGAGAAAAGTTCCTCTTATTTCGAAACGAGCTCAAGAAATCGAGGTTCCACCCATATGGTCTCGCCGACACTGTTGGTCACAGATTGAATATCCAGTTCAGCCATCCCGACCTCGTTGAAGCCAGAGATGACGAACTCCTGTCCAACGCACCTCTCAAACGTAAACTTCGTCGGAAGGTCCGGGTAATCCTCGAGACCTTCGGGCACACCGATAAGGCGAACCTGCGATCCGACGCGCATTTCAGATCTTCTCCGTGACGCCATGTCCCTGTGATGAAAGGTTCTATACGCGCGATAATTCCGCGACTCTCCCTCCCCGGCGCATCTTGGCAGCCTTCACCGTGTTGGCCATTAACATGGCAATCGTCAGGGGACCTACGCCGCCGGGCACAGGAGTTATCGCCCCAGCAACATCCGCTACTTCGGGATGCACATCGCCAACGAGCACGGAACCCTTACTGCGGAACGTCTCCTCGCGCTTTGCATTTCCGGCGAACAGTTGCTGAAATTCGGCGCGATCGGTCACGCGGTTCATACCAACGTCGATGACCGTTGCCCCGGGTCGAACAAAGTCGCGGGTGATCATTCCCGCTCGCCCGATGGCAGCGACCAGAATGTCGGCACGGCGGCAAACGTCAGGCAGGTCGCGAGTTTTCGAATGGCACACGGTAACGGTTGCATTGGCGTTGAGCAGCAGCATTGCCATTGGCTTGCCGACGATGTCGCTGCGACCTACGACGACTGCCTCCTTTCCGGCGATCTTGATCCTGCTGCGTTCGAGCATCTCCATGATTCCGGCCGGCGTGCAGGGGACGAGACCCGGGCGCTGCGTTGAAAGAAAACCGACATTCGTGGGATGAAAGCCATCAACGTCCTTGGCCGGATCGACTGCAAGCAGAACTTTCTTGGAATCGACTTGCGGCGGTAATGGCAGTTGGACAAGAATGCCGTCGATGTCATCACGCCGATTGAGGACGCCGACAAGATCGAGCAATTCCTGAGTGGTGGCCTCGCTTGATGGCGTGTATTTTTCGCTGTGGATGCCGACTTCCTCGCTGCTCTTCACCTTACCGCGCACGTAAATCTCGGAAGCGGGATTGTTGCCTACGAGAACGACCGCTAACCCTGGCTGCATTCCAGCGCTGGCCAAGGCCTTCACCTCAGAGGCAACTTCGGCGCGAATCTCGGATGCGATTTTATTTCCGTCGAGGATCGTGGCTGGCATGAGAGAAAAGTTTAGCACCGAGGCAGCCGCGGTTGGCTGGCTCGACGCTCTTGTTAGCCCAATGAGGAATGTGCGGGGTTTCAGGATAAGAAATCAGATTCCCCACCCTGTCGCAAACTGCGCGACAAGGGTGGGGCACCCGTCTGACGAGTAATGACGAACAATACTTTCTGCGATACTTAAGACATCATGCCTTCCGCCGACCCAAAAACGGTCAAAGTTCACCTGAGCACCGGCAAGGGCGTGGACATCGAGTGGAAAGACGGCCATCTTTCCAGTTACACGTTTCCGTATCTCCGAGATGCCTGCCCGTGTGCGCTGTGCCAGGAAGAACGTGAGCAAACCGGGCGCAAGCCGGGAGAGCCTCCGGAAGCAAAGCCTGGCGAGCTGCCCATGTTCAAGCCTGCAGCAAGACCAGAATCAGCAGAAGGCGTGGGCAAGTACGCGATCAAATTCAAATGGAACGACGGACACGAGCTCGGGATTTACTCCTGGCAATGGTTGAGGCAGATTTGCCCGTGCCAACAGTGCCAAGAGGAGGAAAACCTCAAAGTAGGATGAAGAAAGATCGCTCCTGTAAAATTTAGTCAGCGAATCTCCGGAGCGGTTCTCCTCATTGTCATTTCTCTCAGAACTGAATCCACAGCAACGCGAGGCGGTTGAGACCACCGACGGTCCAGTGCTGATTCTGGCTGGCGCGGGGAGCGGGAAGACGCGCGTCATCACTTATCGCATCGCTCACTTAGTGGAGCACGTCGGCGCGATGCCGGAATCTGTGCTCGCTGTGACATTTACCAACAAAGCTGCGGCCGAGATGGGCGAGCGTGTAGACAAGCTCGTTGGCGGGACGTCAATCGCCAAGCCGGTGATCTCGACTTTCCACTCGTTTTGTGTGCGGATGCTGAGGCGAGATTTAGAGGCGCTGCGGATTCCGTCTTCGGTTCCCGGAAAAGCGCCGATCGGACACACGAAGAGTTTCGTCATCTACGACGAAACTGACCAGCAGCAGGTAACGAAGTCGATCATGAAGCGGCTGGGGATTGACGACAAGCAGCTCACGCCTCGTGCTGTCCTGGCGCACATTTCGTGGGCGAAGAACCACATGCTCGATCCTCAGGAGGTATACCTGAACTCGGCTGATCCGAACACCGAGCGGGTGGCGCACATCTACGAGGAATATCGCAAGGAATTGCTGCGGGCTAATGCGCTCGACTTCGACGATCTGCTGCTCGAAGCCGTCCGTCTGCTGAAGGCTTCATCAAACGTGCG
>Ga0070741_10009338_pt1 | contig 19125 bp, 15 predicted proteins | sample Coa_R1_4_FD_66440 | JGI IMG/M metagenome (GOLD analysis project Ga0070741, IMG submission 66440) | Surface soil microbial communities from Centralia Pennsylvania, which are recovering from an underground coalmine fire - Coalmine... | ecosystem: Environmental > Terrestrial > Soil > Unclassified ...
GCCGGGCTCGGCCTGTTCGTGCTGCACGCCGGGGCCGGGCTCGGGGGCGCCTCGCTCGACCGCCTGTTCGCCGTCTGGGTGTACGACGCGCTCCTCCTGCTCGCCTGCTCGGGCGCGCTCGCCCGCGCGCTCGCCGTGCGCACGGAGCGCCTGCCCTGGTCGCTCCTCGCCGCCGGCATGGCCTTCTGGGCGGCGGGCGACACGTCCTGGGACTTCGTCTACGGCGGCAATCCGCCGACGCCCTCGGTCGCCGATGGCCTCTACCTCGCCTTCTACCCCTGCTGCTACGCGGCGCTCCTCCTGCTCGTGCGCTCGCGACTGCCGCATGCCGACCGCAGCCTGTGGTTCGACGGCATCACCGCCACGCTCGCCGCCTCCGCCCTGGGCGCGGCCGTGCTCGTCGAGGCGGTCGTGGAGACGACCAACGGGCCGCTCGCCGAAGTCGCCACCAACATCGCCTACCCGGTCGGCGACACGCTTCTGCTCGGCGTCGTCGCCGGCGTGTTCGCGCTCTCCGGCTGGCGGCTCGGCAGGACGTGGATCGTGCTCGCCGCGGGCATGGCCGCCTCTGCCGTCGCCGACGGGGTGTACCTGTTCCAGTCCGCCACCGGCACGTACGTGGAGGGACGGATCTGGGACGCGCTCTGGCCGGCCTCGATGCTGCTTCTCGGCTGGGCCGGCTGGCACGCCCCCAGCCGGAGCTCGCGGAGCGCGGAGCTCGAGGGGAAGCCGCATCTCGCCACCTCCTTTGCCTGCGGGCTGGTCGGGATCGGCATCCTCGCCGCCGACCACTTCCACCGCCTGAACCCGCTCGCGGCCGTGCTCGCGGGAGCGACCCTCGCCGCCGTGCTCGTCCGCGCTGTCCTCACCTTCCGGGAGAACCGGCGCATCCTCGAGCGCATCCGCACCCAGAGCATCACGGACGAGCTGACGGGGCTCGGCAACCGGCGCAAGCTCGTCGAGGACCTCGCGCAGGATCTCGCCGACGGCCTCCAGGCGGAGCCGCGCCTGTTCGTGCTCTTCGACCTGAACGGGTTCAAGCGCTACAACGACACGTTCGGTCACCTCGCCGGCGACGCGCTGCTGGCGCGGCTCGGCCGCAAGCTCGCCGAGGTCGTCCAGCCCGCCGGCAGCGCCTACCGCCTCGGAGGAGACGAGCTCTGCCTGCTCGCCCCGGTTCCCGACGACGGCGCCGAGCCGCTGATCGAGCGCGCCGTCTGGGCGCTCTCCGAGCACGGCGAGGCGTTCCAGGTGAGCACGGCGTACGGCGCGGTGCTGCTGCCCGAGGAGGCGGTGACGACGGCCGACGCGCTGCGCGTCGCCGACCAGCGGCTGTACGCCCGCAAGCGGGCAGCGGCGAGCGGCCGCGGCCAGCCGCACGAGGTGCTGCTGCAGGCGCTCTTCGAGCGCGAGCCGCGGCTACACGCCCACGTCCGCGAGGTCGCCGGCCTGGCGGTGGACATCGGGCGCCAGCTCGGCTTGTCGGCGGACGAGCTCGAGGAGCTGCGGCTGGCGGCGGAGCTGCACGACGTCGGCAAGCTCGCCGTTCCGGACGCCGTCCTGCGCAAGCCGGGTCCGCTCACCCTCGAGGAGTGGACGTTCATCGAGCAGCACACGGTGGTCGGCCAGCGCATCCTCGCCGCGTCGCCCGCGCTCGGCAGCGTGGCCGAGATCGTGCGGCGCACCCACGAGCGCTGGGACGGAAACGGCTACGACGCAGGCCTCGCGGGCGAGGAGATTCCGCTGGCGGCGCGCATCATCGCCGTTTGCGACGCCTACACGGCGATGACGTCGAGGCGGCCGTACCGGCTGCAGGTCCCGCCCGAGGCTGCCGTCGAGGAGCTGAAGCGCTGCGCCGGGACGCAGTTCGACCCAACCATCGTCCCGCTGCTCGTCGTCGTGCTGCTGCAGCGCCAGCGCGCGGGAGCCCGCAAGCGCAGCGCGGACGTCGCGTAGCCGGCACCCGCTTGCGCTAGATGCAGTCCTTCAACCCCTGCGCCTCGGGGAGCGACTCGAGCTTCTTCAACGTGTTGTTCTCGATCTGGCGGATCCGTTCGCGCGTGACGCCGAACGCACGGCCGACCTCCTCGAGCGTGCACGGGGGCTCCCCATTCAGCCCGAAGCGCAGCTCGATCACCTTGCGCTCGCGCTCAGGGAGCGAGCCGAGAGCGCGCTCGATGTCCTCCCGCCGCAGGGAGAGGGTGGTCGAGTCGAACGGCGACTCGGCGAGGTCGTCCTGGACGAAGTCCCCGAGCTCCGACTCCTCCTCTTCGCCGATCGGTTTCTCGAGCGAGACCGGGTGCTGCGCCATGCGCAGGATCTCGCGCACCTCCGCCGTCGTCAGCTCGAGCTCGGCCGCGATCTCGTCCGGCCGCGGCTCACGGCCGAGGCGCTGCACGAGCTGGCGCTCGATGTGCACCACCTTGTTCAGCTTCTCGACCATGTGCACGGGAATCCGGATCGTCCGCGCCTTGTCGGCGATCGCGCGCGTGACCGCCTGGCGGATCCACCAGGTCGCGTAGGTGGAGAACTTGTAGCCCTTGCGGTAGTCGAACTTCTCGACCGCGCGGATGAGACCGAGCGAGCCCTCCTGGATCAGGTCGAGGAACGACAGCCCGCGGCCGAGGTAGCTCTTCGCGATCGAGACGACGAGCCGCAGGTTCGCCTCGATCATCTGCCGCTTCGCCTCCATGTCCCCGCGCTCGATGCGCTTCGCCAGGTAGACCTCCTGGTCGGCGGTGAGCAGCGGCACCTTGCCGATCTCTCGCAGGTAGAGGCGAAGGGAGTCGAGCGACGGCTCGACGGAGAGGTCGAGCTTCGGCGTCGTCTTGTCCTCCTCGACGAGCTGCTGCTCGTGCGGCGGATGCTTGTGCTGCTCTCCCTCGACGAGCTCGATCCCGTGGTCGATCAGGTACGTGTAGAAGTCCTCCACCTGCTCCTTGGTCAGCTCCACTTCCTCGAGCCCGGCGACGATCTCGTCGTACGTGAGCACGCCCTTCTCGAGTCCCTCCTGGACGAGCTTGTGGAGCTCCTCGACCTCCGGCAGAGAGATGTCTACGGTGAGCACGCTACCTCGGCTTTCTACGCGTTTGACGGGATGAATGCGAGCGCCCGACGACCTTCCTCGACACGCCAGAGCCGGCGATGCCCCCCTCCGGCTCACCTGTTGGGGGGCGGATATTACACCGGCCGAAGCCGACGTGTACGCGCCCCGGCCGCCGCTCCCTCGAACGGGTGTCAAGCCCGCCCCGCTGCACTGCAGCGGCCGGTGAAAGGCCCACGAGTCGCCCGGGGAACGCTTGCGCATCGCGCCGGGCGAGGGGCGCCCGGCCGAGCCCCGACCCCCTGCCTCGCCGGCCGGGGCACCCCAGCCCACCACCCACTGCGAGCATAACGGCGAAGCCCGCACGCGTGTGAGACGAGTCCGTGCCAAGAGCGTGACGATCCGTGCCAAGAGCGTGACGCGTCGCGCCGGCCGCGACGTCCGCCCCGGGATGAACCGGGCCGGCCCAGACCGAGCCCGAACGGGACTCGAAGAGCAAGCGAGGCGGCGGGCCGGAGCCCGCCGCCTGATCCCCTGCGCCCGGAAACTCTGCCGTTAGTCTCTCGGTCGGAGGAGGGTTCCCTCTCCATCGGCAGGCCGGAGGGCCCGCTTGAGGCGCCTTTAGAGTGAGGTCGTGGCGCGCTCGCTGCTCGATCGGCTCTCCGGCGGTCCGCCTCTCTGCTGCGACGGCGGAATGGGTTCCCTGATCACGAGCGCCGTGCCGCGCCTGCGCTGCCCGGAGGAGGCGAACCTGCGCGCTCCGGAGAGCGTCCTCTCGCTCCACCTCGGCTTCATCCGGGCCGGCGCGGAGCTGATCCAGACGAACACGTTCGGCGCCAACCGGCGCAAGCTCGCCGCCCGCTTCCTCGAGCACGAGGCCGAGCGGATCAACTCCGACGCCGTCAAGATCGCCCGCGAGGCGCGTGAGATCGCCGGCCGCCAGCTGCTCATCGCCGGCTCGATCGGCCCGCTCGGCGACGTTGGCGACGACGAGGACGAGCGGCGCCCACTCTTCGCGGAGCAGGCGGAGCTGCTCGAGGCGCGCGGCGTCGACCTCTTCTTCGTCGAGACGTTCTACGACCTTGCAGAGCTCGCGACGGCCATCGCCGCCATCCGCAGCGTGTCCTCGCTCCCGATCGTGGCGCTGATGACGTTCGACGAGAGCGGCGAGACGCTGGCCGGCGTGTCGGCGGCCAAGGCCGCGGCCGAGCTGCGCCGCCTCGGAGTCGACGCCATGGGGGCGAACCACGGCTCCGGCCCACACGCGGCGCTGGCCGCGTTGGAGCAGATGGCCGGGAACGGCCCGCCTCTCGCAGCGCTCCCCAACCTCGGGCTCGCGAGCCTCGCCGGCGGCCGGGTCATCTATCCGCACGCGACCCCGGAGTACTTCCAGGAGTTCGCCGCCCAGGCGACGGCGCTCGGTGCACGACTCGTCGGCGGGTGCTGCGGCACGACCCCGACGGAGATCGCCGCGATCCGCACCGCCCTCGACGAGCAGCGACGCCCCGCAGCCCCGTTCGAGGCGGCCGAGCGCGAGCTTGCGGTCGCGGCGCCGTCCGAGCGCCACGAGACCCGGCTCGCACGCGACCTCCGCGAGGGCGCCTGGGTCGTCTCCATTCAGCTCGACCCCCCGCTCGGCGGAAGCCACGGCGGCATGATCGAGGTCGCCGGCGCTATCCGCGAGTCCGGGCTCGCCGGCTTCGTCGACATCAACGACAACGCCACCGCGCGCGCGGCCATGAGCGGGCTCATCATGGCCGCGGCCGTCGAGCGCAGCGTGGGCATCGAGACGATCCCGCATCTGACACCGCGCGATGCGACGATCATGGGCCTCGAGTCCCTGCTCCTCGGCGCCCACGCCGAGGGCGTCCGCAACCTGCTGCTCGTCACCGGCGACCCGCCCGACGTCGGCGACTACCCCGGCTCGCGAGGCGTCTATGAGCTCGACTCGGTCGGCCTAACGAGCCTCGTCTCGCGGCTGAACGCGGGCGAGGACTACAACGGCAAGGCGATCGACGGGCCGACCGACTTCTTCCCCGGCGTGGCGGTGAACCCGACCGCCGACGACCTCGGGCTCGAGCTGGAGCGCTTCCACGCGAAGATCGCGGCCGGCGCCCGCTTCGCGATGACGCAGATCCTCTTCGACCTCGACCATCTCGACCGCTTCCTCGACCGGCTCGGCGGCTCCCCGCCGATCCCGCTCCTCGTCGGTCTCTTCCCCGTCTGGAGCCATCGGCTCGCGCTCCGGCTGCACAACGAGGTACCGGGGATCGTCGTGCCGCAGTCGCTGCAGGACGCGCTCCTCCGGGCGGGGCCCAGGGCGGCGGACGTCGGAGTCGCGTACGCGCGCGAGCTCTACGCCGCGGCGCGGGAGAAGGCAGCGGGCGTGTACGTCGTCGCCCCGTTCCGCGCGCCGCTCGCCGCGCTCGACGTGCTCGCCTGACCCCCGTCGGCTCGGAGCCGCGGCGGTAGACTGTCCCCGGCTCGGGGGCGTAGTTCAGCTGGTTAGAACGCCGGCCTGTCACGCCGGAGGTCGCGGGTTCGAGTCCCGTCGCTCCCGTAGAAAACATCCTGCAAATCAGCGCCTTTTGTTGCCACTGGCGGCGAAAACGACCGCCGGCTTCCTTGTCCGTCCCGCGCGAGGTGGAAAGTGTCGGTTTGCAGGTGCTTTCCGTTGCGGCGCCCAAACTGTGCCGGCCTCCATCCCGCACGCGAATTGCTTGAGCGTCGAAGCGCGCCGGTTTCGCCGCCTCACGGCCGCACCTCAGCTGCACGGCACCCTCAACAAGCGGCTACGGCCCCGACGCGTTCGGGCGGCGTCGATGATCTGTTCGAGCTGGCCGGGGAGAGACCTGAAACGATGAGCGGCCCCGGAGGGCCGCTCAAATCACTCGAAACCTGCCAGCCTTTCGGCCGCTAGGTTCGCTAGCAATATAGCAAGACCACACCCGGGCGACTACCCCTTCCCGCGCGGGATCCCATCATGGCAGAAGACGTCTTCAGCGCTGCTCGGCTCCGCAGCTACCGCGTCCCGGGCGGCGTCGTCTCCACCACGGGCATCGCGGGGCTGACGCCGCACGGCGGCGTCGGCCACCTCCGTCGCAAGTACGGGCTCTCGCTCGACAGTCTCCTCTCGGTCGACATCGTCACGGCCGACGGGCAGCTGCGCAGGGCGAGCGCCACCGAGAACGAGGACCTGTTCTGGGCGGTCCGCGGAGCCGGCAGCAACTTCGGCGTCGTCACCTCCTTCGAGTTCCAGGCGCACCCGGTCGGGCCGATGGTCATGGTCGGCGCGCTCTTCTATGCGCTCGAGGACGGACCGACGGTGCTGCGGCGCTGGCGCGACTACGTGGCGTCGGCGCCCGAGGAGCTGAGCTCGGTGTGCCTGTTCTGGAGCGTTCCCGCCGGGGAGCCGTTCCCCCCGGAGCACCACGGCAAGCCGGTGCTCGTCGTCGCCGGCGTCTACTCGGGTGCGGTCGAGGACGGCGAGCCGGTGGTGCAACCGCTGCGCGAGCTGGCCCAACCGCTGATCGACCTGAGCGGCCCGTGGCCCTGGCTCGGTCTCCAGAGCGGCTTCGACGCGCTCTTCCCGAAGGGGGCGTTCTACTACTGGAAGTCGCGCGCCCTCGCCGAGCTGCCGGACGAGGCGATCGACGAGATCGCCGACTGGGCGGCGCGCCGGCCCTCGCCGCTGACCGACCTCACGGTCTGGCATCACGGCGGCGCGATGAGCCGGGTCGGCGAGACGGAGACGGCCTACGCCGGCCGCAACGTCCCCTTCCTCGTGACAGGGGAGGTCAGCTGGTCGGATCCCGCCCAGAACGACGAGGCGGTCGCCTGGGGGCGGGAGTTCTGGGCTGCGATGGGCCGCTACTCCACCGGTGGGCTCTACCTGAACTTCCCCGGGCTGGGCGAGGAGAAGGACGAGCTCGTGCGCGCGGGCTACGGCGTCAACTACGACCGGCTCGTTGAGCTGCGGACGAAGTACGACCCGGCGAACCTCTTCAGCATGAACCTCAACATCCCACCCAAGACCTGACGGCGCCGGTCAGGCGGGGATCCCTGGAGGCCCCAGGATCTCGATCCCGTACGTGGCGGCGAGCGCGGTGAGGCCGGCGATGTCGGGCGGCTCGGTCGGCGTGGCCGGGATCTCGAGCCGCTCCGCAGGCACGCTTGCGGCGCGGAAGAACGCGTCGAAGCCGGCGGGCTCCGCCACGAGCAGGAACCGCGCCTGCTCGGACGCGACGATGAAGGTGTGCGACACGTCGCGAGGGCCGTAGACGAACGCGCCCGGCTGGGCGTCGACGGTCCGCCCGCCGACCCAGAAAGTGACCTCGCCCTCGAGGACGTAGAACCACTCGTCCTCGCGGCGGTGGACGTGGAGCGGCGAGCCGGCGCCGCGCGGAGCGAGGTGCTCGATGACGGCGACGCGGCCGTCGGTGGTCTCGCTCGAGGCCTTCAGGGTCGCGAGCACGCCGAAGCCCCACAGCGCCTCGCCCTCTCCGGGGCCGAGGGCGATCGGGGCGAGCTGTTCGGTGCTGGTCATGACTGCCTCCCTCCGTTGCCGTGAACTCGGAGCGCAGCTTCCCGTCCACCTCGCGACACGTCGATCCCTCGGGTACGGGGATCTTTCCTGCAGACCGCCGCGGACGGATAATCCGCCGATGGCGGCACGGTGGCCCGTCGAGCGGCTCGCGAAGGAGGTCGCTGTCGTCGCGGGCCGAGGCCTGCCGCGGCAGGACTACTACCGCGAGGTCGCCGCGCGGTTACGCCGCACGATCGAGTTCGACGCCGCTTGCTGGCACACGCTCGACCCGCAGACGCTCCTGATGACGAGCGACGCGCCGGAGGAGCTGCTCGAGCACGGCTTCCTGAAGCTCGAAGACGCGCCGGACGTCGGCCCGCGGCTCGTCGCGAGCGAGTACCTCGTCGACGACGTCAACACGTTCGCCGCCCTGGCACGGAGACGCGAGCCCGTCGGGATCCTCAGCGACGCGACGCATGGGCGCCCCGAGCGAAGCGCCCGGTACCGGGACGTGCTCACGCCCCTGGACATCCCCTTCGAGCTGCGGGTGGCGCTCGTCACGCGCGGTCGCGTGTGGGGCGCCCTACACCTCGCACGCAGATCGGGGAGCGCGGACTTCTCGCGTGCGGATGCGACCGCGCTCGCACGGGTCGCAGGCACGATGGCCGAGGGCTTACGAGCGTCGATCCGGTTCGATGCCTCGCGTCGCGGGGACGCCAGCAGCCCGGGTCTCGTCGTCCTCGGCCCTGGCGGCGAGGTGGAGCTGATCACGCCGCCGGCCGTCGAGTTGCTCGCGGCGCTCCGCAGCCCTGCACGCCCGGAGGGAGACGAGACGCCCCCGACACCGCTGCTCGCACTCGCCTCGTTCGTGCGTGCCGCGGCCGACAACGTCGATCCCCAGTCGCCTGTCGTCGCTGTTCCGACGGCTTCCGGCTGGATCACGCTGCACGCATCGTTGCCCGAGGGCCGCGCCGTCGGTCGCGTCGCGGTCGTGCTCGAGCGCGCTGCGACCGCACAGTCTACGGCGCTGCGCCTAGAGGCCAACGGCGTGACGCCGCGCGAGCGAGAGATCGCGGTCCTGCTCGCGCGCGGCCTCTCCAACCCCGAGATCGCCGCCGAGCTCGTCCTCTCGCTCTACACCGTCCAGGATCACGTGAAGAGCCTCTTCGAGAAGACCGGTGTCGCGTCGAGGCGAGAGCTCGTCGCGCGCATCTTCCTCGACGACTACTGGCCACAGATCGTCCGCCAGACGTCCATCTCGGCCGCTGGTGGCTTCATCGCGGAGAGCGGGCCCGGCTCGAGCTCCTAGGCAGACGCCCTCTGCGCGGCGGCAGCGGACGGTTGACCGCGGAAATTCATCGCTATACGATCAACACGTCCTGCGGGCGCTGATCTCTCGCACGCGCACGGGAGGGAGGACGCATGTCTCGGGCAGCTCCGATCGCCGCTCACTGACGCGTACCGCAGCGTGATCGCGCTCGCCGAGCGGGCGAGCTGCCACCGCTCGGGGTGCACCTGCTCCAGGGCGAGACCGCGCCCCAGAAGGTCCGCGACGCCGCTCGCAACATCGAAGAGGGGCGTACGCAACCCATCCAGGTGACGTGCCGGAAGCCGCGCGACGCGTGAAGCCGGATTGCGTACGGCGAGCGCCCGCGCCTAGCGGATGAACGGCAGCAGGAGCCTGGGCGGGTCGGGGGTGCCGGGCTTCGGGGCGGCGGGGAGACCGCGGTCGCGTAGCCCAGGTTGGTCGTCAACGCGAGGACCGTGCCGGTCTCGACGTGGATGGCCAACCCCGCCGTTCCACCCTCGACGGCGCCGGTGTGGCCGACGAAGAGCCCGAACGGGCTGGGTTGGATTTCGAAGCCCAGGCCGTAGCGGTCTTCTCACCGGCGATCGCCCGCTGCGAGCGGAACATCATGGCCGCCGTCTCGGGCCGGACGAGCTTGCCCCCCGTGAGCGGGATGCCGAAGCGCGCCAGGTCGTCGGCAGTGGAGAGGAAGCCCGCGGCCGGCAGGCGGTCGCTGAGGTCGATCGCCGGCGCGACGCGGACGCCGCCGCCGTCCCGGATCTCGTAGAAGGTCGCTTGGGTCGCCGCCGGGGCGCGCACGAGCGATGTCCTGCGCATGAACGCGGGCGCGAGCACCGTCGCGCGCAAAACGAAAACCGCGCTTACGCGGGGCTTTCGTGAGACTGCGGGGCAAGGAGTCGAATGCCAACCTCCTGTCCCTTGGTCAGGGGACGTGGCTGGCCAGCGGCGACGAGGGTGATCGGTCGAGCCGCCGGAGAACGCGCGCGGACGAGTTCGCTGCCCGTGCCGAAGCCGTCGTGGTCGGCGGAGGCGACGGCTACCGGCACCTCGAGCGCGTTGCGGTTGATCGTCTCTTAGGTGGTTGCCTAGATTGCCACCAAACGCACCACACACCGGCCACACAGGCCCTGCCGGCTGGTAGCCGGTCGTAGCCGGTCACAGCCGGGTCGCACCGGTACGCAATGCCTGCTCCAGACGGCAATTCCGGGTGCGGGCCGGCTGTGCCGGTTGAGTTGGTATCGGCCTGTCACGCCGGAGGTCGCGGGTTCGAGTCCCGTCGCTCCCGCTCTACGGTTTTCCCTGTAAACGGAGATGTTCGTCGCGGTGGGCTCGCGTGGCGGCCGTTCGGGCAGCAACGGGCAGCGGCAAACCGGGCCAGTTTTTCACCGAAAAACACCCGCAAAACAGGCTACATCGGTGTGCCTGCCCGAACTCGATCACTCCAGGCGGCATGGTCGTGCACGATCCCACCCCAGGTCGACGATCGCCTCGGCCACCCCCGATGCGTGCTCGGCTGAGGTCTTTCAGGCAGCAGAGGCCTCACAGGCCAAACGTTCATGACGGGTGGCCGAGCTTGCCTCGGAAGAGTGTCCGACTCCGAAATAGGCCGGCACCGGCCGTCGTAAGCTGTCTGCATGACGATGTGTCCGAAGTGCGGGAAGGAACTCGCCGGGGGAGCCTTCCGCTTCTGTCCTTACTGCGGGGCGTCGCTCGACACTCGACATGCCCCACAGGAAGCACGCAAGACGGTGACGGTGCTCTTCTGCGACGTCACGGGGTCGACCCGGCTCGGGGAGACGCTCGATCCCGAGACGTTGCGGTCGCTGCTCGCGCGCTACTTCGATCGCATGAAGACCATCGTCGAGAAGCACGGCGGCAGCGTCGAGAAGTTCATCGGCGACGCGGTCATGGCCGTGTTCGGCATCCCGGTCGTGCACGAGGACGACGCACTGCGCGCGGTGCGGGCGGCGGCCGAGATGCGCGACGCCTTCGCCGGGCTCGGCGTCTCCGGCCGGATCGGTGTGACGACCGGGGAGATGGTCACCGGCAGCGAGGAGCGGCTCGCCACCGGCGACGCCGTCAACGTCGCGGCCAGGCTCGAGCAGACGGCGCAGCCAGGCGAAGTCGTCGTCGGAGCGCCGACGCTCGCGCTCGTTCGCGACGCCGTCGAGGTCGAAGAGCTTCCTCCGCTCTCCCTGAAGGGCAAGCGCGCGCCCGTAGCCGCCTATCGCCTGCTCGGAGTGGCCGCGGAGGCACCGCGGCGCCACGAAGGGCGGATGGTCGGGAGGGAGAGAGAGAAGCGACTGCTGGCGGACGCCTGGGAGCGCGTCCGCGCAGAGCGCTCGTGCCATCTGTTCACGATCCTCGGGCCGGCCGGGGTCGGGAAGTCGCGGCTGTGCACCGAGTTCGTGGCGGGCGCGACCGACGCGCACGTCGTGCAGGGCTCGTGTCTTTCCTACGGCGAGGGCATCACGTACTGGCCGGTCGTAGAAGTGCTGAAGCAGCTGCCGGAGCGGACCGTCGAGAGGCCCGTCGAGGCCGCGATTCGCGCCCTTCTCGGCGAGGAGGAGCACACGACGTCGAGCGAGGAGATCGCCTGGGCGTTTCGCAAGACGCTCGAGACCGCCGCCGCCGCACAGCCGCTGCTCTGCGTGTTCGACGATCTGCACTGGGGCGAGGAGACGTTCCTCGACCTGGTCGAGCACGTCGCCGACCTTTCGCGCGACGCGCCGATCCTGCTCCTCTGCATGGGGCGTCCGGATCTGCTCGACCGGCGGCCCGCCTGGGGCGGCGGCAAGGTGAACTCGACGATGGTTCTTCTCGAGCCGCTCGCAGACGACGAGACGGAGCTTCTGATCGAGAGCCTCGCCGACCTCGAGGAACCGGTGCGCGCGCGCATCCGGGAAGCCTCGGAAGGCAATCCCCTCTTCGTCGAGGAGATGGTCGCGATGCTGCGCGAGTCCTCCGGCGGCGACCTGCCCGTGCCGCCGACGATCCGGGCCCTGCTCGCGGCGCGCCTCGACCAGCTCGAACCGCAGGAGCGCGATGTCCTGCAGCTCGGCGCGATCGAGGGCCGCGTCTTCCACCGGGGCGCGGTGCAGGAGCTCAGTTCCGACGCGGCGCAGGTGCCGGCGCGGCTCACGGCGCTCGTGCGCAAGGAGCTCGTCCGGCCCGACAAGCCGCAGCTGCCGCGGGAGGACGCCTTCCGCTTCCGGCATCTGCTCATCCGCGACGCCGCCTACGACGCCCTTCCGAAGGCGATGCGCGCGGAGCTGCACGCCCGCTTTGCCGACTGGCTTGCGGAGCGTGGCGCCGACGTCGTCGAGCTCGACGAGCTCCTGGGCTACCACCTCGAGCAGGCGTCTCGCTATCGCGACGAGCTGGGGCTCGAGCGCGACGATGAGCTCCGAGCAGCGGCGCGGCGACGCCTGGCGGACGCCGGCCGTCGCGCGCTCATGCGTCAGGATTTCGCGGCGGCGCGGAACCTCTTGGAGCGCGCGCTCGGGCTTGTTGCGCCCGGCGCGACGGACTACGCGCTCGAGCTCGACCTCGTCGACGCCGTTCACGGCGCGTGCGGCCCCCAGCGGGCGTCCGAGGCCGCCGCAGCGGCCGCCGCTCGCACAGCCGCGTGCGGCGACGCGCTCGGCGCCTGTTGCCTTCGCCTCGAGGGGAGCCTGCTGAGGCTGTACGTCGATCGGGAGGCTTCGCTGCAGCAGGTCGAGACACTCGCCGAGGAGGCGCTCGCAGCCTGCGCGGACTCCGGCGACCACGTCGCCCTGTACCGGGTGCACCTGAGCCGCTGCCGGCTCGCGCAGTTTCGCCTGCGCTATGACGAGCAGCTGAAAGCCGCCGAGCAGGCGGCGTTCCACGCGACCCGGTCGCACCTGCCGCACCTCAGGGCGGAATCGTTCCGATGGCTTGCCGGGCCGCGCTTCTACGGATCGACCTCCATTTCGGAGCTGCTGCGCTGGCTCGACGACCAGGAGTCCGTCCTTCCGACCGCCACGGAGAAGACGTACCGCTCGCTCGCTCTCGCATTCGTCGGGCGGTTCGACGAGGCGCGCGCGCTGTGCGCCGAGCTGCGCCACGACTATGCCGAACGGGGAGCGCTCGCGCGTCTGGGCGGCGTGACGTCGCAGAACGCCGTCACGATCGAGCTGCTCGCGGGCGATCCGGCGAGCGCCGCGAGGCTCGGCGAGGAGGGCTGTGCGATCCTCGAGGAGGCGGGGGAGCTGGGTCTGTTGTCGACGAGCGCCTGCTTCGTCGCTCGAGCGCTGTACCAGATCGGCCGGCTCGACGAGGCTGAGACCTGGGCGGACAGGGCGGCCGAGCTCGGCAGCGGCGACGATGCGGCGACGCAGATGCTGTGGCGCCAAGTGAAGGCCAAGGTGTTCGCCCGCCGCGGCGACGCTGCGGACGCCGAGCGGCTGGCGCGCGAGGCGGTCGCGCTCGCCGAGGAGACGGACAAGACCGACTGGTGCGCAACCGCATACGCCGACCTCGCCGAGGTGCTCGAGCTGACGGGCCGGTACGAGCAGGCTGCCGCGGCTCTCGAGCGCGCGCTCGTCCTCTACGAGCGGAAAGGCAACCTCGTTCTCGCCGAACGGACTCGCTTCCGCCTGCAAGACCTCGAGTCGCGCCGCGCATCGGCACCGTCGTAGGCGCCCTCGATCTCGTCGCTCTCGACGTGTTCGGGAGGCGTGACGCGACGATCGAACCGACCGGTGCGCCTTGTCTTGTGGCGAAGCGCGACCCTGAGAGACGCAGAGACCCGCCGAAGCGGGCCCGCACCCAGCCACCGATAGCAGCCGAGGATGCCCTTCGCCACCAGGCCCGCCGAGGCGAGCTGCACGATCGTGTCGTTCGAGTCCGTCAGCAGTAGCGGACTGTCGACGACGATCCGCAACGAGGCGGCGGGGCCGACCGCCGCCTCGACCGCTCGCCGCCTCCGCTCTCCCGGTTCACGCTCGCCCGCACGCTCCGCAGCGCGGCGAGCTTACGAGCCCACCACCTGGCTCCGGGCCGGCCTATCCTCCTCTCCCGATGGCGATCGAGCGCTCCAACCGCCGCCTGGCGGCCGCGCGGATCACAGCCACCGCCCGGCAGCTCCTCGAGGCGTCCACCCTGTGTGCCATCGCCACCGTCACCCGGAGCGGACGCGCCCACGTCAACACGGCGTACTTCGCCTGGAGCCGCGCCTTCGAGATCGTCTGGCTCTCCGAACCAGGCGCGACCCACTCGCGCAACCTGCGCGCGAATCCCTCGACCGCGATCGCCGTCTACGACTCCGGCCAGACCTGGGGCAAGCCCGACCGCGGCATCCAGCTGTTCGGAACCGCCCGCGAGGTCGCCGGCGAAGATGCCGAGCAGGCCGAAGCGCTCTATACCCGGCGCTTCCCCGCCTACGCAAAGACCGACCTCGGCGCGTACCGCTTCTACCGCTTCACCCCGCGCCGGCTCAAGCTGTTCGACGAGCCCCCGCTCGGCACCGCCACCTTCGTCACCGCCCGCGTCGGCCCGGACGGCCGGCTCGCCTGGGAGCGCACAGAGCGCTACCGCGCCAGCCGCTGACCGCAGAGGACTCGACGTGAGCACACGGCGGTCGCTGGCGGCGGTCACGCGCTCCCGGCGCGCCTGCGCGCGCGACCCGCTGGTGCTCGCGGCCTTTCTCGGCGGCTACGGCTGCCTGAAGGGGACGCCTGTTCTCTCCAAATTACCTGCAAATCAGGATGTTGTGTTGCCCGCCAAGGCGCGAATGACCGCCGGCTTTCTTCTCATCCCGCGTGTATCCGCGCGAGACTTCCCGGGCAATCCCCGCACGACGCCGGTCGTAGCCGGGAATCCCCGCAACTGGTATGGCCGGCCCACAAGGCCGGATGTCTGTATCAGGCGCCGGCCGAGACGAGCCGTGTTTTACAGCGCGTTCATCTGCGCTGACTTGACCGCGACCGCTCGCGTGCGATCTCGTGCACGCCTGGCTTCGCAGCGGCTCCACGCAACCTTTCACACTTGTTAGGGGAAGCGGAACGTGTCGGTCGCGAGCTCGTGGTCGGGTGCCCTCAAGGCGTCAAGCTGCGAAACCTGGGGCTGCTCGAGGAGCGGTGGTGCGTTGAAGAACCTCCTGCGACCGCCTTCCAGATCGAGGAAGTGCGCCACCTGCGGGCAGTGCCGGAGCGGACTGCCTCGTCCGACCTGAAGCCCTCGACGCTCAGTGGTACTGCTGCTTCAGCAGTGTGGCGACCAGCTCGCGGCGGCTGCGCACGCCGGTCTTGGTGAAGATCGACTTGAGGTGATCCTGGATCGTGTTCGTCGTCACGCGCAGCTGCGCGGCGATCTCGATCGTTGACAGCCCCCGGCAGATGAGCGCGGTCACGCGGCGCTCCTGCTGTGTCAAGCCATAGGCCGGCAGGAGCACCGGTAGCACCTCGGACGGGGCGGCTTGCTCGATGATTACGGCGACGCTGCGCGACGGCGGCTCGCCCAGCCAGGAGGCGTGCAGAACAGCCCACCGACCGGCACGGGTGCGCACGCGCAGTCGCGCCGACCGTCCCTCCGTGCCGTCGACCCCTTGCAGCCGAGCGGCGACGGCAAGCAGCTCGAGCGGCAACTCGTTCCTCTCCGGATCGGCGCCGAGCTCGTCGAGCCAACGCTCGCCCGCAGCATTTGTCGCCGCTCGTGATCCGTCCTCGCCGAGCACCACCACCCCTGGCGGCGGGGCGTCGTCGACCCGGGTGCTGCCAATCAGCGTCGCCAAGCGAAAGCCGTCCGCCAGATGTGGTGCGATCCGCTGAACGAACCCGACCTCCTCGCGGAGAAACCCGCCCGGTCCCTCACGGTGCATGCAGACGTATCCCCAGCATTCACCATCGGCCCGCAGAACCGCGCGCATTTCGTCACCGAGACCGAGCGGCTTGAAAATGTCGCGGTAGCGCGCGCTCGACTCCGGCTCACCGCCGGTCGCCTCGTACAGCGTGCGTACGCCATTGCGGTCGCGCGCGAGCTCCGTCCACTTGTTCACGTCGTTCTCGAGGAACTCGTTCGCGACGAAGTACGGACCGGTCTCGGCCGGGATCCCCTCACGCTCGGCACGGTTGAACAGCAGCGTGACCGGATCGGCCACGGCCCACCAGAGCGCGTCAACCGGCACCGCGCGACGGATGCGCGGCAGCAGCCTCCCTCGCAACTCGTCGAGGTCGAGCCCGGCGCGACACGCATCGGCGATCGCCGCCACAAGGTTGTTCTGGGTCGCGCCGCTGATCATCCCGACCTGCGACGCGACCGCCTCATGCCCGGGATCGTAGCCCGGGTCCGTCGCCGGATCACAGCCGCGCCACAACCTCCCAACGCCCGCGCTCGACCAGCTCGATTCCGGTCGCCTCGACGGTGCTCGCCCGGCTCTGCTCAGCGCTGCGGTCCGTCTCCGCCGCAGCTTCCTCGCTCTCCCACAGCGTCAGCGTCAGCCCAGTGCCGCTCTCACGGTTGATCAGAAACACCGCACCAACGTTGCCGGGCAGCGCGGCGACAAACGGCTTAACCTGCCTCTCCGCATGCTCCGCCCACCGCGCCAGCGTCTCCGCCGACCCCTTCCAACTCGACGTCCTCGCGACCAACTCGACCTCCTCGATCATGGGACAGCCCACTGCCGCCCCTCACCGGCAAGACTGCCGCCAGACAATCCGCTCGCCCATCCCAGGAATCTGGGAAACCCACTCGCACGCGCGCGCGTTCACGCAGCCGCTCGACCTGGAACGACGCGAGGGGTACGACCAGTCCGAGCGGCGGCTCGGAATCGGCAAGGAGGTCGAGCTTCTTGCCGACACCTTGCCGGGCCGATGCTCGTCGGCTACATCGAGGCCGGGACGCGGTAGGCGAGCAGGCGACGGCTCTCGTCCACGATGTAGCGGTCGTTCGGGGTCGTCGATCCGGCGGCGACGACCTTGTCCTCGACTGCGGCGCGGTTCGCCGGGGAGCCCTCGAGCCAGAGCGCCGCGTCGAAGCGCAGTTCGAACGGCGCGCTCGACCCGATCTATATCGGTCGCGACTGGTATATACTGCCCGTGTGGCGAAGCACCTGATCGACATCGACGAGGACGCCCTCCGCGCTGCCCGCGCCGAGCTCGGCACCCAGACGATCAAGGAGACCGTCAATCGCGCGCTGCGCCAAGCCGGCGGCGGCGACTCCGCACGGGTGAAGCGGTCGCTCGATCGGCTTGCGCGCGCCCAGCTTGCCGCTCGCGAGGACGCGTGGCGCTGACGCATCTCGTCGATACGAGCGTGCTCACGCGCCTCGGTCAGCCGGCGATCCGGGCGGCGATCGAGCCGAAAGCCGCCCGGGGCGAGCTCGCGCGAGCTGGGATCGGCGACCTCGAGATCGGCTACTCGCCTCGCAGCGCAGCCGAGTGGGATCGCCTCATAGAGGCCTTGCAGGTGTTCGAGCTGGTCGAGACGACCAGCGACCACGTCCGCAGAGCACTGCAGGTGCAGCGGCTGCTCGCCGCCAGGCACCAACGCGGCCGCAAGGTGCCCGACCTCCTGATCGCCGCCGCCGCCGAGGCCCGTAACCTGAGCGTGCTCCACTACGACGCCGACTTCGACCGCATCGCCGCCGTCACCGGCCAAGCCTGCGAATGGGTCGTCCCCGCCGGCTCGGCCAACTGACCCTGCCCTCACCCGAGAAGGCCCGATCGCTCCGTGACCGCAGAGCCGCGACACGGACGCCGATACTCGGCGAGCAAGCCCGCCCCGGCTCACGATCGCTTGGTCGCGGCGAAGACAGCAACGGCACGCCGCCGCGAATCCCGCCTCGTTCGCTTTCAAGGCAACGAAGCATCTGGCACCGATCCCGCACGAGGGCGCCGGAAACCGGCGCTTCTCCCGGCCAATTCGCGTTCGGACGTCGGTTTCCCCTTCAGGGTCGATGTGCTTCGGTCGCCTATCCGCGGGCAGAGCCTTTACTGTTATAGTAAAGGCGATGCCGAGAATCTCTACGAAGAACCAGGTCACCATCCCGGTCGCCGTCCTCGAGGAAGCCAGACTGCACGCTGGCGATCAGGTCGTCGTCGAAGCGGTCGAAGAGGGTGAGGTGCGCATCCGCCGCGGCGCCGTCAGCTTCGAGAAGGCGTTCGGCGCTCTCACCGGGGCCTATCCGGCAGGGTACCTCGAGCAGCTCGACAGAGAAGATGAGCAGCGGTGAAGCTCGTCCTCGACGCCGATGTGCTGATCGGCGCGCTCGACGGCTCCGACCCACACCATGCTCAGGCCCGCGCGCTCTTCCTCGGCTGGCAGCAACACGACGCCATTCGCCTGATCAGCGTCGTCAACCTCTCCGAGGTTCTCGTCGCTCCCGCCGCTGACCGGGGTCGGCTGCGAAGGGCACGCGAGGCGATCGCCGCTCTCGGAGTCGCAATCCATCAGCCCGGCGAGGCAATCGGCGTCGAGGCCGCGCGACTCCGCAGCGCTCACCCGATCAGCCTCCCGGACGCCTACTGTCTCGCGACCGCCCACCACGCCGACGCCTCAGTCGTCTCCTTCGACCAGAAGGTTCTTCTCGCCGCAGAACTCGAAGGGATCTCGGTGACGGAGACGGCCGCGCGGCGACGACGGCAGCGCGGACGCTGAGCCAGTTGCTGGCAGCCCTGCGTTCGTCTGCTCTGCCGTGCGGTGGGTTCGCAGCGGAGACAACGCCGAGATCCCGCGCACATCCTGCCGGAGGTCGTCGGAAGCTCCCGCCTGCACCCGCAAGTTCCCACGACATCAGGGTCGGAAAGCCCTGCTCTTGCGGAAATCCCCGCCGATCCCCGCTCACCCCGCAAGCACCAAGACCGGCCTGTCACGCCAGAGGTCGCGGGCTCGAGTCCCGTCGCTCCCGTCCTTTAAACACCTCTTTTCCGGCGGTTTTGTGTTGGCGCCCGAGGAAGAACGGCGCGAATGCTTCTTTCGGGCGCACGGCAACGATGCGGCCGTCGTCGAGCCAGACGCGTTCGAAGATCAGGCGGAGGAGCTCACGCTTGACGTCGGGGTCTTCTTCGATCCGCCAGAAGACGCCGAAGTCGTCGAGCACCCGGCCGGCGAGCTCGATCGTGGGCGATGAACGAGCGTCAGGCGTTGGCGCGCTGCAGGTCCTCCTGCGCCTCGGCGAGCTCCTCGGGTGGGAGGTCCATGTTGTGCATGACCGCGATCGCCCAGTCTGCGTTCTCGCGCGTGCAGACGAGGCTCATCAGTCCTCGGCGCAGCGGCCACGGGTCGCCG
>Ga0070741_10009340_pt1 | contig 19124 bp, 23 predicted proteins | sample Coa_R1_4_FD_66440 | JGI IMG/M metagenome (GOLD analysis project Ga0070741, IMG submission 66440) | Surface soil microbial communities from Centralia Pennsylvania, which are recovering from an underground coalmine fire - Coalmine... | ecosystem: Environmental > Terrestrial > Soil > Unclassified ...
GCCGCGACCGCGTCATCGCCACCTGAACGCTAGAGGCCGAGGTCTCTGAGGAAGCCGGGCTTGAGCGCGGCGAGGTTGACGAAGGAAGGGAGGGGCATGTCGTCGGGGTTTCCGCGGATGCCGATCCGCGCCTCCGCCGGCACCTCCTCCTCCAGCCGCTTGCCGAGCTGGGTGGCGTCGTCCTCGCTGGTGGCGCCCACGAGCAGGTAGCGGAAGCGCCGCTTCACCGCCAGGCCCTCGAGGCGGAGCCGGCGGGCCAGGTCCGCGGTGTCGCGGATGTGGGGAAGCTCGATCACGACCTCCCACGGGTATTCGCCGTACCCCGTCTCGCGCCATCCCTCGGCTTCCGCCTCCCGCATCTCCCGGGCGACCGCGGCCTCGTCGTCCGGGAGCGGCTCCTGAGCGTCCTTCCACTCCTCGGCGATCGGATGCCAGCGCATCAGCTGCACCTGGCCGGCGAGGGCCCGGTCATCCATGATCCGCCTGACGACCCGCTCGGCCTCCCGCGCCGAGTCCTCATGCCAGGCGTAGATGAAGACGTAGGGCCCGTCGCGGGTGACGATCACGCTGCCGCCGAGGATCCTCCGGGCTTCGTCGTCGAGGCGCAGGTCGTGGAGCGCGCCCGACAGCGTGTCGGCGTGCTCGTCGCGGTCCAGGGCCACCTCGACCCGCCACTCGTCGCGTCCGCGGGGTGATTCGCTCCGCCCGTTCACGCTCCGAACTCTATTGCCGAGCGGAGCTCAGACCTCGATGGTGTGCCCGCTGGGCCCGAGGTTCAAGATCCGGGTCGCACCGAGCTGGTCCTCGTCGCCCCAGGCCTCGTGGATGTGCCCGCAGACCACGACCGGTGGCCTCTTCGCCTCGATCGCTTCGAGGATCGCCTTGCTGCCGAGGTGCTGGCCGTCGGAGGAGGTGTCACAGTGGCCCCTGGGCGGCGAGTGCACGACCAGGATCGCTCCGTCGGGACATGCCTCCAGCTTCTTGGCCGCCTGCTGCTCGTCGAGATCGAAGCTCCAGTCCCACGGGGTCACTGGGATGCCGGCCCCTAGCCCGAAGAAAACCTCTCCGCCGATCTGTGCCTCTTGGCCGTGGAGCACGGTCGCGGCGTCCCAGCCCTCGCAGGCGGCACGCAGCGCGTCCTCTGTCTCGTTGTTCCCGGGAACGAGCAGCGTGGGCGTGGCGATCGGCTTGAGCGCGCCAATCGTCTCCTCGAGGCCCTCGTGGATCGAGGCGAAGTCCCCGGCGGCGATCACGACGTCGGCGTTCGAGGAGCGCTCGACGAGCTCGCGCGCCTGGTCGAGGTTCCGATGCAGGTCACTGAAGGCGAGCAGCCTCACGGGCGGCAGTCTGCCACCGGCGCCGTCTCGGCGGCGGTGGGTGCCTCAAGCCTGTCGCGTCAGAGGGTGGTGCGCAGCCTCGGCCAGAGCAGCAAAACGAGACCGATCAGGATGCACGCGATCCCGATCGCGTAGTTGACCAGGATGGCGATGATGATCCCCCGGCGCTATCAGCAGCAGCGATAGATCCATGGCCAGTCGATACCCCGCGAGGTGAGGGGCAAACGGTTGCCGGCTCTGGGCAGCGGGTAGCAGGCGCGCGATGGATGCGGCCAACGACAGGCGCGCCCAAGGCGCGAGCGCGCTCGATGGGATGCGCTCCGTATGAGCGGAATCGCCATCCTCGACGTGGACGGGACCGTGGTCGACACCAACTACCACCACGCGATCGCCTGGTTCCGGGCGTTCCGGCGGCATGCCGTCACCGTGCCGGTCTGGCGACTGCACCGGCACATCGGGATGGGAGGGGACCAGCTCGTTGCCGCGGTGGCGGGCGATGACGTGGAGAGGCGGTTCGGGGATCGGATCCGCGAGGCGGAATCCGAGTGCTACCGGGAGTTGATCGGCGAGGTCCAGGCTATGACCGGGTCCCGCGAGTTGATCGAGGACCTGCGCGAAGCGGGAAGACTCGTGGTCCTGGCGAGCTCGGCGAAGGACTGGGAGGTCGAGCACTACATCGAGCTGCTCGACGCCGCGGAGATCGTCAACGCCTGGACGACCTCGGCCGACGTCGAGAGCACCAAGCCCGAGCCCGACCTGATCAGGGCCGCGCTCGACAAGGTGGACACGGAGGGAGAGGCGATTCTGATCGGCGACACGGTCTGGGACGTAGAGGCCGCCAAGCGGGCCGGGATCGAGACGCTGGCCGTGCTGACCGGCGGCTTCTCCGAGCAGGAGCTCCGAGACGCCGGGGCGCGCGAGGTATTCACCTCGGTCCAGGAGCTCCGCCGGAACCTGGCGGCGACGCCGCTCGCGGCCTGACTCGCTCCTCCGCGCGGCGCACCGTCTCCTCGTCGAGCTCGGCATCGACGAGCTCGTAGCGCTTGCCCAGCTCGGCGATCAGCGCCTCCTCGACCTCGCCCGGATCGACGTCGCGGCCGAGCTCCGCACCGACGCTGCCCGAGGTGGCCGGGTCCCAGTCGAGCTCGAGCGCGCGATAGACCGGGACGAGCACGCTGGCGACCGCTCCCTCGCCGGTGGCGACTACGACCCCGCCCATGTGGGCGCCGCCGCGGATCATCCGCTGGCCGATCCCCGCCAGCTTGGCGGCGCCGCGGGCGTTGACGCTGTAGGCGCCGGGGCAGTACTCGCCGGGCACCTCTCCGACCCGCGCGTCCACCCCCAGGCTCCGGAGCGCCTCCGCGATCAGCTCGGCCATCTCCTCGAAGCGGGCGTAGGTGCGCTTCGGCGGCTGGGGATCGCGGTAGGCGCGTGCGATCGCGACGGTGCCGGGGTGGAAGACGGCGGCGCGCCCCCCCGCCAGCCGCTCGACCGTGGCGAAGCCCGCCTCACGGGCGGCCTGCCGCGCGGCCTGGTAGCCCGGGCTGGCGACGTCCTGCCTGCCGAAGGCGACCTCCCGCGCCGGCCGGTGGATGCGGATCGTCGGGGGCAGCTCGCCCGCGGCGACGCGCTCGAGGATCGTTCGCGAGACGGCTGTGCCGAGCTCAGGCTGGTCCGGGAAGGAGTGGCGGATCAGGCGGAGCCGCTCCATCTACGCCGCGTCGTCCGGCTCGTCGCCGAGCAGCGCCTCACGCAGCATGCGCTCCTCCTCCTCGAAGAGCTCGCCGATCGTCCGCTCGCGGTCGATCAGGATGCGGCGCTTGGTCTCGGCGATCGCCTGGCGCGGGCCGGATGCGATCCGACCCGCGAGCTCGATCGCGCGCGGCATCAGCTCGTCGGGCGTATGCACCGCGGACACGATCCCCAAGCGAGCGGCGGTGGCGGCATCGAGCAGGCGGCCGGTCAGGGTGAGCTCGGCCGCGATGCGCGGCGGAAGCGCGGCGCGCGCCGCGGCGTAGCTCGGCGGGATGCCCCTGGGCAGCTCCGGGAATCCGAAGCTGGCGGTCTCGGACGCGAGCCGCAGGTCGCAGAGCAGGGCGAGGGCGAAGCCTCCGGCCAGAGCGGGACCGTTGACCGCAGCGACGATCGGCTTCGGGCAGTTGCCGACGGCGCGAAAGCAGCCGATGCTGGACTCGACCAGCCGCTCGCGGTGCTCGCGGTCGCCGCCGAACTGGGTGGTGTCCATCCCCGAGCAGAAGGCCGGCGGTGCCCCCGTCAGGACGAGCGCGCCGACGCCCTCGTCCTCTCCGAGTGCGCCGAACGCCTCGGCGAGCTCCACCCGCAGGTCGATGGAGAGCGCGTTGCGCTTCTCCGGTCGCTGCAGGGTCACGACGCCGACTTCCTCGCGCCGCTCCAGTGAGAGCAGACCGGCCATCGCGGGCATCATCCCCGAACCCAACGAAGGAGGGACGGTGAAGGCGCACACCGACTACATGACGTTCCACACCGATCAGAGGCGCGAGTTCATCCGGATCACCGAGGACGTGCAGGCGGCGGTCGACGCCTCGGGCGTGGCCGAGGGGATGGTGCTGGTCTCCGCGATGCACATCACCGCGGCGGTCTGGGTCAACGACGACGAGCCCGGGCTGCAGGAGGACACGCTCGAGTGGCTCGACAAGGTGGCGCCGCCGAGCTGGAAGGACCCGGCGAACGAGGTCGCGAAGGAGCTGCTCCCTGATCCGGGCGACTACCGGCACCACCGCGGCGGTGAGGACAACGGGGACGCGCACCTCAAGAACCTGCTCGTCCACCACCAGGTGGTCCTGCCGATCACCGCGGGCCGGCTGGATCTCGGACCGTGGCAGGCGGTCTTCTACTGCGAGTTCGACGGGCGGCGGGCGAAGCGGCTCGTGATCAAGGTGATCGGGGATTGACGACGGCTGCAGGCGCCGAGCGGAGCGGGGTGGCCGCTCCGGCGCTGGTCATCGGTGCCGTGGTCTCCGTCCAGTGCGGGTCGGCCGCGGCGACGACGCTGTTCGATCGGGTGGGGCCGGCCGGGGCGGTGCTCTACCGGTTGCTCGCCGCGTCGATTCTCCTGCTGGCGATCTGGCGGCCGCACCCGATGGCGGCGGGGCGGGACGGGCTGCGGCTCGCGATCGCGTTCGGGGTGGCGCTCGCCGGCATGAACCTCTGCTTCTACGAGTCCCTCGACCGGATCCCGCTGGGGATCGCCGTCACGTTCGAGTTCGTCGGACCGCTGCTGGTCGGGCTGTTCGGCTCGCGTCGTGCTCTCGACCTCGTCTGGGTGGCGTGCGCGGCCGCCGGCGTGCTGCTGCTCACTCGTCCGTCCGGGTCCGGGAGCGCCGCCGGGATCGGCTTCGCGCTGGCGGCCGGGGGGTTCTGGGCGGCCTACATCCTGCTCAGCGCGCGAATCGGGCGGCTGTTCCCCGGTGGACGCGGCCTGGCGCTGGCGATGGCGGTCGCCGCCGGCCTGATGGTGGTGCCGGGTATCGCGGCCGCGGGGGGCAGCCTGCTCGACCCGGGTGCCGCGGCGGTCGGGGCAGCGGCGGGGGTGCTCAGCTCGGTGATCCCCTACTCGCTCGAGCTGGAGGCGCTGCGGCGGATCGCGGTCGGGACGTTCGGTGTGCTGATGAGCCTCGAGCCCGTGGTCGCGGCGCTGATCGGGCTCATCGCCCTCGGACAGGGGCTCGCCATGCTCGACGTCGCGGGCATCGCCCTGGTCGTGGTCGCGAGCGCTGGGGTCCTCGGGGTGTCGACGGCCGAAGAGGCGCCGACCGAGGCTTAGCTACGCCGCGCGACGGAGCCGGCGCAGGCGCCGGCCGAAGCGGAGCCGCGAGAGGCTGGAGACGGCGGCCATCTCGATCGTCGGGGCGGAGCTCCCGACGTCGGCCTCGAGCAACGACGGCATGTGGCGCTCGATCTGGGCCTGGAGGCAGGCCCGGCAGGAGCACTCAGGAACGGATATGCCTGTGTGCGAACAGACCGTCATCCGAGTTCCTTAAGCCGAAGCGTCGTCACGGTAACTGCATCGGCGGTCGGAAAGGCCGCAAATAGCCCGAAAGTGCGTAGTTGGTGCTGCGTCATCCGAACCCCCTAGACGGCCCCTGAAAGACTCCGGGAAATGGAAGCACAGGGCCCCGATCTGCGCGCCGGTTCGATCGCCGACGCCGTCGGCCGCTCGCAGGTGCACGCCCCCACCCGCGGCAACCGGCGCCTCGAGACGTTCCTCGAGGCGGTCAACGCCGACGACCGCGTGCGCGCCTGGTGGTACATGGCCCAGATCACCTCGGAGCGGCTCGGCATGTCGGACCACTCCTGGGTCCATGTGCAGGTCGTGCTCAACATCGCTCTACGCCTCTTGCGGCTGCTGGTCAAGGGGGGAATCGAGCCGGCGATGGTCACCGACCACGGAATGCGCGACCGGGACGCCGAGGTGGTGGTCGCGGGCGGCGCGCTCCTGCACGACGTCGGCATGTCGATCCACCGCGCCGACCACGAGGCCTACAGCCTGTTCCTCGTCCAGGATCGCCTTCAGTCCCTGCTCGCCGACTGCTACGACGATCCGGAGCGGACCGTCGTGATCGCCGAGATCCTGCACGCGATCATCGGCCACCGCCGAAGGGGTGAGCCGTACACGGTCGAGGCCGGCGTCGTCCGGGTGGCCGACGCTCTCGACATGGCGGAGGGCCGCTCGCGAATCCCGGTCGAGGGCGGGCAGTACGGGATTCACGCGCTCTCGGCCGCCGCGATCGACGAGGTGCGGATCGAGGCCGGCGACGAGCGGCCGGTCAAGGTCGAGATCGAGATGAACAACTCGGCCGGCATCTTCCAGGTGGACGACCTGCTCGCCACCAAGCTTCGCGGCACGCCCCTCGAGGGCCACGTGGAGGTGATCGCCCAGGTCAAGGGCGAGACCGAGAAGCGCCTGCTGCCGAGCTTCCGGCTGTAGGCAGGGCGCGCCCGGGGCGTTCAACGGGCCGGTGCTGCCTCGAAAACCAGCGATCAAGAGGGGCGAATCGCGAGCTTTGGAGCATCAGGGCCCCTATAGGGGCGCAGAACGTCCATAACTCGCCACGAGGAGATGCTTGGCAGCTCGCTCGTCGGCAGCATGGAGTGATCGCCCGCGCCCAGCTCGTCCGACTCGGGCTCGGTCCGAAGGCGATCAGGCACAGAGTCTCGAAGGGCAGGCTTCATCTGCTCTGGCCGGGCGTCTACGCTGTGGGCCGGCCGGAGGTGACCGCGCACGGGCGATGGATGGCCGCTGTTCTGACCTGCGGAGATCACGCGGTTCTGAGTCACGGCAGCGCCGCAGCGCTGTGGCGAATCCGGCCGCTGAGCGCGCCTCGGGGGCCGCTCGGTGTGGCCGTTGACGTCTCCGTGCCGTCGCAGGTCCGAAAGCGCCGCACCTCGATCCGGCTTCATCGCCGCCGGTTGGACCCGCGCGAAGTGACCACGCGCGACGGGATCCCGGTGACGAGCCCCGCTCGCACGCTGATCGACCTCGCCACCGTGCTGCAACCAGATCGGCTCGAGGCTGCGGTGAACGAGGCCGACAAGCTCGGCGTGCTCGACCCGGAGGCTCTTCGCCGCTTCGTCGACGACCAGGCGGGCTGCCATGGAGTCGCAGCCCTCCGGGCGCTGCTCGACAGCCGGACATTCAGGCTGACGGACTCCGAGCTCGAGCGGAGATTTCTGGGACTGGTCGGTCGCGCCGGGCTGCCGCCGCCGAGCACACGACAGCGCGTGAACGGGTTCCTGGTGGACTTCTATTGGCCGGAGCTGGGCCTGGTCGTCGAGACGGATGGTCTCCGCTATCACCGAACGCCGGGGGAGCAGGCGAAGGACCGGATCCGCGATCAGGCTCACACGGGCACCGGCCTCGTGCCGCTCCGCTTCACGCACGCCCAGGTCGCGTACGAGCCGGCTCGCGTCGTTGATCTGCTTCGCTCGGTGGCCGAGCGCCAAAGACTCCGTCTGCTGGCGGAGGCGGCCTAGACGCCGGCGCCTGCCCCGCCGCGGCCCTCGCCGGCGGCGAAGCGCGCGGCGCCCTCGACGCCGACGCCACTGACGGCGCTGCCGATCTCGGCCTCGTGGGCGAGGCCGTCGGCCAGCGACATGCCGAAGCCCTCGAGCGCCGAGCGCCGGTCGGCGAGCATCGTCTCCTGCGGGAACTGCGCGAGCCCCTCGGCCATCTCGAGCGCCCGCCCCAGATGCTTGCCGGCCGGCACGACCTCGGTGAGCAGACCCATCGCGAGCGCCTCGTCGGCCTTGACGATGCGGCCCGTCAGGATCAGGTCCAGCGCGCGCCCCATGCCGACGATCCGGGGGAGGCGCTGCGTGCCGCCGTCGATCAGGGGAACGCCCCAGCGGCGCTCGGGAAAGCCGAGGGCCGCCGACTCGGTGCCGATTCGCAGGTCGCACCAGAGCGCCAGCTCCAGACCGCCCGCCAGCGCGTAGCCGGAGATCGCTGCGATTGTCGGCTTCGAGGGCGTCAGCCGGGTGAAGCCGAGCGGCCCGTGCGGCCGCGGCTTCAGCCACTGCTCGGCGATGGCCTGGTCGTCGCGCGCGGCCGCGACGGACTTGAGATCCGCGCCGGCGCAGAAGGCCGCGTCGCCGGCCCCGGTGAGGATCATCACCCGCGCCTCGTCGTCGGCTTCGAAGCTGCGATAAGCCTCGAGCAGCTGGTCGGCGGTGTCGGGATCGACTGCGTTGCGCCGCTCGGGCCGGTCGATTGTGACGACGGCGGCCGCGCCGCGTCGCTCGAAGGTGACCTCGGGCATGTGCCCGATCCTATGTCGCAAGCCGGCTTCGCCACAAAGTCGCGGCGGCCGGCGCTTGCTACCCGGCTTCGCCATCAAGCCGTGGCCGGGAGCGGCCGCCCCGCATAAAGCCGTTCGGGGCTGATGCCCCTCGCTCCTGGCGGAGCGGCCCGGTGGCCGCTAGGGCGTCGCCTGCGGCCATTGCCGCAGGTAGGGGAGGGGATCGACGGGCTTCGTGTCGGCGCCGGGCGACGCCCTCCCGATGCGGACCTCGAAGTGGAGGTGCGGCCCATCGCAGGTGCCGGTGCAGCCGAGCTGACCGACCACCTCTCCCGCGCGCACCCGCTGCCCGACCAGCACAGCCGGCGGCTTCAGCATGTGCATGTAGACGAAGCTGCGATCGTCCCGCGGGCTGTAGATCGCGAGGAAGTTGCCGCGGCCGCCGGAGTCAGGATCGGTGTTCTTGCCGCGATCGATGACCACTCCATCATGGACCGCGACCTCGGGCGTGCCGACCTTCCCGAAGATGTCCTGCCCCTCGTGGCTGTGCCCGGGGCGTGGCGCCCCGAATCGATCGATCTTCGCGCCGAAGTCGTGTGGGCCGCGCAGCGGGAAGACGTAGCCGGGCGAGAGCCCGGTGGGCGTTCCGGGATCCAGGCCGAAGAGGGCGCTGCCGGCGAGCGTCTGGTGTCCGCCCTCCGCCCCGAGGCCGGGGGTGGGGAGTCCGAGCACTGATCCGAGCGCCCCGCAGATCCCGAGCACCACGGTGACGGCGAGCCCCGCCTTCGCGGTCGGCCAGACCAGACCATGGCGCCTGGCCGCGGCCCGCCGCCGGTTCTCGGCCGCTCGTTCCCTCCGGCGAACGGGGCCCTCGACCCCCGGGCGGATTTGTGCCCGGGGGGACGGCGGAGGAGTTGCCGCTGCGGCGGGCGTCCCTCTCGCGCGCCCATGCCGCCGCTGCTCCCGCTCCCGCCGCAGCTGCTCCAGCCTTGCGTGCCGCCGCCGCTCGACCCGCTCGGCGATCAGCCGGTCGCGCCCGGCTCTCTGCCTGAGCTCGACGACCTGGCCCGGCTTCGGCCCGAGCCGCTCGCGCAGCAGGTCGTGCTGGTCACGGCTATGCCGCGGATCGCCCGGGCGATCGGCGTGCGTCCGCGCATCGACGAGAGGATCGTCCCCTGCCAGGCCCATATCGCGCCTCGGCTACCGGCTGCCGAGGCGCTCGAGATCCTCAGTGCGCCTCTCTTTGCGGGTGTCGAGGCGAATCTGAATCAGCGACAGGACGGTCACCAGGATCGCGAAGAAGGCGATCGCGCCGAAGGCGAAGAACGTGACCACCTTGTCGTTGGTCCGCCCGTAGACACCGACGCCGTCGGCGGCCAGCGCCGGAGGCGCCAAGGCGAAGAACGCCGCCAGCGCGAAGAGCGGGACCAGCAGCCGGCGAATCAGGTTCCCGAATCGCATCGAGGCGCCAATCTACCGAACCCGCGAGCCGGTAAGAGGGGTCTTAGGCGAACTTGACCGGTCTCGCCTACGATGCCCTGTCTCGTCGGCCCTCGCCCGAGCCCTCCCCGGCATGGACCCGATCTCCTATTTCCAGGCAATCGTCCTCGGCCTGCTTCAGGGCGTCTCCGAGCTGTTCCCGATCTCCAGCCTGGGCCACAGCGTGGTCCTGCCGCGCATCCTCGGCTGGAACATCCACCAGAACGATGACTACTTCCTGAGCTTCCTCGTCGCGACCCACTGTGCGACCGCCCTGGTGCTGCTCCTCTTCTTCATCAAGGACTGGGCGCGCATCGTGAAGGGGCTCGGCCGCTCGCTCCGCGACCGCTACATCGATCCGGATGATCCGTACGCGAAGCTCGGCTGGCTGATCGTGGTAGGCACGATCCCCGCCGGGCTGCTGGGCCTGCTGCTCGAGCATCCCCTGCGAACCCTGTTCGCCTCGACGCAGACGGCCGCGATCTTCCTGTTCGTCAACGGCCTGATGCTGTTCGGTGCGGAGGCGCTGCGGCGTCGTGCGCCGGTCCGCTCCGAGGAGAGCATCCGGTCCGACGAGGTGATCGCCCGCGAGCTCGGCTTTCGGGAGTCGCTCGGCATCGGGGCGGCCCAGGCGCTCGCCCTGATCCCCGGCCTCTCGCGCTCGGGCGCCAGCATGGGCGGCGGCCTGCTCGCCGGGCTCTCGAACGAGGAGGCCGCCCGCTTCGCCTTCCTGCTGGCGACCCCGATCATCGGCGCGGCCGGGCTCCTCAAGCTGCCCGAGCTGCTCGGCTCGCAGGGCGACCACGTCCGCGGGCAGGCATTGGTGGGAGCGGTCTGCGCCGGGATCACCGCCTACCTCTCGGTCCGCTTCCTGCTGCGATTCTTCGAGACCAATCGGCTGACACCGTTCGCGATCTACTGCTGCGCGGTCGGCGCCGTCCTCTCGGTCGCCTTCGCGCTCGCCTAGGAGGCATCAGATGACCAAGCGACCGCAACTGATCATCCCGGCCGTCGTCCTCGGCGTCGTCCTCTGGGTGATCGCCATCGTCTACTGGACCCAGGACGCCGGCTCCCTTCCCTCGTTCTTCCCCGGGCACTCGGCCGGCTCGACCCACATCCACTTCAAGCACGGCCTCGCGGCCGCGATCGTCGGGCTGGGGTGCTTCGTCTTCGCCTGGTTCCAGACGGGCGGTGACCGCCCCGACCGCCCCCCGACCTCGTAGCCGCGCGGGTGCGCTACCCGCTGGGCGCGGATGGCCCGGCGGCGTGCTCGTCGACTGCCCTGATCTGGAGCAGCTCGTCGCCGGGCTCGTGCTCGACCTGGAGGGTCGAGTGCTCGACCCCGAAGCGGTCGGCGAGCAGGCGGGCGGCCCGCCAGCGCGCCTGATGGCAGTCCACGTCCCGCCCCACGAGCAGGTGGGCCGAGATCGCCGGCATCCCGGAGGTCACCTCCCAGACGTGCAAATCGTGGACCTCGACGACCCCGTCCTCGGCCGCCAGGCTCTCGCCGATCTGGGCCGGGTCGAGCTCGGGGGGCGCGGCCTCCATGAAGATGCGCCCGGACTCGCGCAGCAGCCCCCAGGACGCCCAGAGCATCGACGCAGCGATCAGCAGGGAGGCAACGCCGTCGGCCCGATCGAGGGCCCAGACCAGGATCAGAGCGCCCGCCACGGCGGTCGCGACGAACGCGAACAGGTCGGTGAGCACGTGCCTTAGCGCCCCCTCGACGTTCAGGCTCCGGCGCCCGGCTCCGGCGAGCAGGCGGGCCGCCACCAGGTTCACGGCGATCCCGGCGAGCGCGACGACGAGCACCACGCCACCCTCGACCGAGGGCGGGGAGATCAGCCGCCGGACCCCCTCATAGACGATCAGCACTCCGAGCAGCAGCAGCGTCACCCCGTTGACGTGGGCGGAGAGGATCTCGGCCCGTCTCAGCCCGTACGTGTAGCTGCCCGTCGGTGGCCGTTCGGCGAGTCGAAGCGCCACCAGCGCAAGGCCCAGCGCCACCGCGTCGGTGAGCATGTGCCCGGCGTCCGAGAGGAGCGCGAGCGAGGAGCCGACGATGCCGGCCACCACCTCGGCGAGCATGAAGGCGACGATCAGCCCGAAGGCGGTGCCGAGGCGGCGGGCGTCGGCGTCGCTCGCGTGGGCGTGGTCGTGGCCCATGGGTCCATTACACACTGCCCCGCCGCCGGATCGGCCCGAAAAGACGGAAACCAGGCCGCAGGCCTGGTTTCCGGGCGCGCAATCCGGGGCAGGGAGGGATCACGCGCGCTGACGAGAGAGGAATCTCGTGTGTGAGAGCAGTCTGCTTTCGGGCGGCCTCGCCGGTGTGAACATCCGGATACGCGAGCCGCGGCATTTGTCCGCCATTTGCCTGTGAAAAACCGGTGAACGGCCGGTCGGGGTGGGGCTCCGCGCCGCGCTCGCCCCTATCATGCGTGCGCTTCGACTCATCAGCGCAAGCGGCGGACTCCCGGGGTAGGGAGAGTCCGAGAGAGAGCCTCGATGACCAACCAAGCAGGCATTCGGCTGGCGGTGATCGACACCGACCGCGCATTCCTCACCGTTCTGGCGAATCGACTCGACGGTGCCGGCTGGGAGCACCGCGTGCTCGCGGGCAGCGTCCCCGTCGACGACCTCGTGGCGATGAAGCTCAACGCGCTGCTCATCGACATCTCCGTGCTGGGCGCCCACGGGTGGGAATTCCTGGAGCAGGTCTGTGGCGCGATCCCCGGCCTAGGGGTCCTCGTCTGCACATCCCAGTCGACAGTCGCGCAGCGAGTCCGCGGCCTGCGGCTGGGCGCCGACGACTGGATCGGCAAGCCATCGCATCCCGAGGAGGTGATGGCGCGCATCGAGGCCGTGGTCCGCCGCCGCAGGCGGGCGACCGCCCGCGAGGACGTCGGCCCGCTCGTCTCCGGTGAGCTCGAGATCAGGTCCGACCAGTTCCAGGCATTCGTGGGCGGCCAGAGCATCGGCCTTACCCGCCGGGAGTTCGAGCTCCTGCGTCTGCTGGCCGAGGCGCACGGCCAGGTGATTGAGCGCGAGGAGATCTACCAGGAGGTCTGGGGCTACGCGATGGCGCACGGCGACCGGTCGGTCGACGTGTTCGTGCGGAAGCTCCGGCAGAAGCTGCAGAGACACTCCGGCGGCTGGTCCTACATCCACACTCACTTCGGAATCGGCTACCGATTCGACCCGGAGCCCGTGTCCGGCAGCTCTGAGGTCGCGATCGAGTCGTCCGCGGCACCGGAGGGGACGGCGGCCGAGCAGCCGGGTGGCACCCTGCACACCGAGCTCACCGGGGACCGCCGCTAGCGCCTTCACAGCGCATTTACCGGAAGTTCACTCGAAGGTAACTATTCGGGCCCGGGCAAGGGCGAAGCTGCCACGCCATGGAAGGCGAGAACGGCGGCGCGGTCCGGGCTGAGCCCGCGATTCCCCTCGCGGGGCGGGATCAGACCCCGGTTTACGCCGGGCGGCTCGAGATCCGTCCGGCGGACAACGCTGCGCTCGTCGACGGGCGCCCGCTGATCCTGACCGTCCGGGAGCTCCAATTGCTCACGGAGCTCGCCCACAACGCCGAGCGGGTGATGACCCGCGAGGAGCTTTATCAGACGGTCTGGGGTCGCACCTACCGCAAGAGCGATCGATCCGTCGACGTCTACGTCGGCCGCCTGCGCGCGAAGCTCGCCCGTGCGCTTCCCGGCCGTCGTTTCATCCACACCCACACCGGCATCGGCTATCGGTTCTCGCCCTAGCCGGCGGGCGTCCTTTTCCGGATGCGCCGGACCGGACGCCTTCACATCCTTTTTACATCTCGACCACAACCACGTAACAAGCTCTGCCGTGCCCACTGACAGGGTGCCTGGCCTCCACAGGATCAGAGGGAGGCGAGCCCCTGAGCCGCCGCCCTTTCGAAAAGCGAAAAAGGAGCGACTCAATGACCAGGAAGTGGTGGCTCGTCTCAGCCGCCTCCGGTGTCCTCGCCCTCGGCGTCGCCGCATGCGGATCCAGCGGCAGCTCGTCGGGGCTCTCGGGCACGATCGCGGGGGCGGGCTCCAGCGCCCAGCAGGCGGCGCAGGAGGCCTGGACCGCCAAGTTCGAGGACCAGAACTCCAGCGCGACCGTCTCATATGACGCGATCGGCTCGGGCGGCGGCCGCGACCAGTTCATCGCGGGCGGCAGCACCGCGTTCGCGGGCAGCGACTCGCCGTTCGACAGCACCGAGCTGCCGAAGGCGACCAAGCGGTGTCAGGGGTCGGGCGGCCAGCTCGTCGAGATCCCGGACTACATCTCGCCGATCGCGGTGATCTACAACCTCTCCGGCGTCGACAGCCTGCAGCTCGACCCGGTGACGACCGCAAAGATCTTCCGCGGCCAGATCACCACCTGGAACGACCCGGCGATCAAGGCCGACAACCCGGGCGTGAGCCTGCCGAGCACGCGGATCACCCCAGTACATCGCTCGGACGACTCCGGGACGACGGCCAACTTCACCGACTATCTCCACAGCGCGGCGGCGAGCGTCTGGACCAACGATCCGGACGGCACCTGGCCGCTGAGCGGCGGCGAGTCCGCGGCGCAGACGTCGGGGATGGTGCAGGCGGTCAAGGCCGGTGACGGCACGATCGGCTACGCCGACGCGAGCCAGGCCCAGGGTCTGGGCGTCGCCAAGGTCAAGGTCGGGAACAGCTACGTGGCGCCGAGCGCCCAGGGAGCGACGAACGACTTCGACCAGTCGAAGAAGGACGCTTCGCTCAGCCAGGGCAAGTACGTGATCGCGTACACGGTCGACCGCACCCCGACCAGCTCGAGCAGCTATCCGCTGCTTTTGGTCTCCTACCTGATGGGTTGCACGAAGTACAGCTCCGACACGACCACGAAGCTCGTCAAGGCGTACTTCAACTACATCATCAGCTCGGCTGGCCAGCAGGACGCGGCCAGCAATGCCGGCTCAGCCCCGCTTCCGGCCGGCGTCGTGAAGGAGGATCAGACCGCCGTCAACGCGATCGGCAGCTGATCCGGCGGTGCTCTCGGGCCGTCGAGAGCAGGAGTTCGGACCGGAGGGTCCCGCGCCGAGGCGCGGGACCCTCCGGTCGCGTCTGAGCTGATGGAAGCCCACACCGAGACCACGAGGCAGGCCGGCCGGCTCCTGGCGGGGGCGACCGGCGGCCGGCGCCGGCGCGGGGACCAGATCTTCTCCAACGCGACGGTGATCGCCGCCGTGACTGTGCTCGCCATCCTCGCGGGGGTCGCCGTCTTCCTGATCATCAAGTCGGTCCCTGCCATCACAGCGAACCCGGCCGAGCTGCCCCAGGGCAAGACCCTGATCGACTACATCGCGCCTCTCGCCTTCGGCACTGTGCTGGCGGCGGCGGTGGCGGTGGTGGTCGCCGTTCCGCTGGCGGTGGCGGTCGCCCTCTTCATCAGCCACATCGCACCGCGTCGGCTGGCGCTGACGCTCGCCTACGTCGTCGATCTGCTCGCGGCGATCCCGAGCATTGTCTACGGGCTCTGGGGCATCTTCGTGCTCGGGCCGGCGATGGTGCCGATCCTCGACTGGCTCGCCGCACACCTGGGCTTCATCCCGTTCTTCGCGGGGCCCGCCTCGGTCACCGGGCGAACCATGCTGACCGCGGGGATCGTGCTCGCCGTGATGATCCTGCCGATCATCTCCGCGGTGGCGAGGGAGGTCTTCTCGCAGGCTCCGCGCAACCTCGAGGAAGGCGCCCTGGCCCTCGGCGCAACCCGCTGGGAGATGATCCGGATGGTCGTCCTGCCCTTCGGCCGCTCCGCCGTGGTCAGCGGTTCGATGCTCGGCCTGGGTCGCGCCCTCGGCGAGACCATGGCCGTGACGATCATCCTCTCGGTCTCCGGGATCGTCAGCTTCAACCTGATCAGCGAGCAGAACCCGACGCCGATCGCGGCCAACATCGCGCTCAACTTCCCCGAGTCCTCGGGCGTCCAGGTCAATGCGCTGATCGCGTCGGGCCTCGTGCTCTTCGGGATCACCCTCGTCGTCAACATGATCGCCCGGCTGATCATCTCCCGGGCGAACAAGGACACGGAGTAGGCCCGCCGTGAACAGGACTCCGGACGAGAACCCCGCGGCGGCCTTCGATCCGGTCGAGCCGATCTCGCCGATCGGCGGGCCGACGGTCGCGAGCGGGACCCTGCCGCGCTGGTTCCTACCCGCCGTCGTTGCGGGCTCGGCGCTGGTGGCTGTGGCCATCCTGCTCGCGGCGGGCAGCTTCACGATCGTCGTGCTCCTGCTGTTGACGGCGGTCATCGCCCTGCCGACTGCCTACATCTGGTCTCGGATTGCGGAGGGCCGCCGCCAGGCGATGGATCGTCTCGCGACACTCGCGATCGGAACGGCCTTTGGGCTCGCCCTGGTGCCGCTGGTCTCGCTGCTCTATGAGGTGATCAAGAGGGGCGTGGCCCGGTTCGACGGCTCCTTCTTCACCGAATCCTCCCGGGGTGTGATCGGGGCCGGGGGCGGCGCCGAGCACGCGATCGTCGGCACCCTCGTGATCACCGGCCTCGCCACCCTGATCGCGGTTCCGATCGGGATCATGGCCGCGATCTACCTGAACGAGTACGGGACCGGGCGGCTGCGGAAGGCCCTGACCTTCTTCGTCGACGTGATGACCGGCATCCCGTCGATCGTCGCCGGGCTGTTCGCGTACGCGCTCTTCGCGGTCTTCCTCGGGCCCGGCATCCGGCTCGGGATCATCGGCTCGGTCGCGCTCACCGTCTTGATGATCCCGATCGTGATCCGCTCCGCCGAGGAGATCCTGAAGATCGTGCCCGACGATCTCCGGGAGGCGGCCTATGCGCTGGGTACGCCGAAGTGGAAGGTGGTGGCGCGGATCGTGCTGCCGACCGCGCTGGCGGGCCTCGTCACCGGGGTGATGCTCGCGGTCGCACGGGTGATCGGCGAGACGGCACCGCTGCTGGTGACGACCGGCGTGATCGACTCCGTCAACACCGACCCGCTCAGCGGGCGCATGCAGAACCTGGCGGTGTATGCCTACACGGAGTACAAGGACCCGGGGGTGAACGTCCAGGCCGGCTACGACAAGGCGTGGGCGGCGGCGCTCACCCTGCTGGTGCTCGTGATGGGCCTCAGCCTCTTCGCCCGCTGGGTCTACCGCCGCTTCGGAACGGACCTTCGTTGATTTCGGACCGCCAGTGACCAGGGACAGGAGGAACATGGCTGAGACAGCCGCCGAAGAGCAGATGCAGGACGGAAGCCGGCGTCGATTCGCGCCCACCCAGCCGGCGCCGCGCCACGACGTAGAGAGGCGGGGCGCTAGGGTCGAACGCGTGGCGAAGCGCTTCAAGGTCACCGATGTGAACCTCTTCTACGGCGATTTCCACGCCGTCAAGGACGTGACCATGACGGTCGAGCCGAACCAGGTCACGGCGCTGATCGGCTCCTCGGGCTGCGGCAAGACCACCATGCTGCGGGCGCTCAACCGGATGCACGAGCTCACGCCGGGCGCCCGGGTCAAGGGCGAGATCGCCCTGGACGAACATGACATCTACGCGCCGGACGTCGACCCCGTCGAGGTGCGGCGGCTGGTCGGCATGGTGTTCCAGGCGCCGAACCCGTTCCCGACGATGTCGATCTACGAGAATGTCGCCGCGGGGCTGACCTTGAACCAGCGAGGTATCCCGAGGTCCCAGAAGGACGAGATCGTCGAGCGGTCGCTGCGCGGCGCGCACCTCTGGGAGGAGGTCAAGGACCGCCTCGACCGCCGGGGCTCGAGCCTCTCGGGCGGCCAGCAGCAGCGCCTCTGCATCGCCCGGGCGATCGCCGTGGAACCCGAGGTGCTGCTCATGGACGAGCCGTGCTCGGCGCTCGACCCGATCGCCACCCTCGCGATCGAGGACCTGATCGAGGACCTCAAGCGGCGCTACACGATCGTGATCGTCACGCACAACATGCAGCAGGCGGCGCGGGTCAGCGACACGACCGCGTTCTTCAACCTCGAGGCGACCGGGAAGCCGGGTCACCTGGTCGAGATGGGGCCGACCGAGAAGATCTTCACGACGCCGGGGAAGAAGGAGACCGAGGACTACGTCAGCGGAAGGTTCGGTTGAGCTGATGCCGGACGTCCGCCTGCACTACCGGGACGAGCTCGACCACCTCGAGCGGAGCGCACTGGACGGGATCGAGCTGGTGACCGCCTCGCTGGAACGGACGCTGGAGGCGGTCGAGCACCAGGACATGGAGCTCGCCGAGCTGGTGATCGCCGACGACGACCGGATCGACGGGCGCTACCTCGAGGTCCACCAGCAGATCCTCACGCTGCTCGCCACCCAGGCCCCCGTGGCGACTGATCTCCGCCTGATCTCCGCGCTCCTCCACGTCATGCACTCGATCGAGCGGATGGGCGACCAGTGCGTGAACATCTCCAAGGTCATCCCGCTCACCGGCCACGATGCCCCCGTCCGGGGCGAGATGGTCGACCGAATCCTGTTGATGGGGAAGCAGGCCCGGTCCATGCTCTCCCAGGCGAAGAGGGCGTTCGAGGGCCGCGACGTCGAGCTTGCCCGTGACCTCGTCCGCCAGGACGACCTGGTCGACAACCTGAACAAGGAGTGCTTCCAGATCGCCGTCCAGGTCGGGGAGGACCAGGACACGCGCGAATGGGCGATGACGATGATGCTCGTCGCCCGCGCGATCGAGCGGATCGGCGACAACGCGGTCGATATCGGCGAGCAGGTCGCCTTCGTCGTCACCGGATTGTTCCGGGAGTTCGAGGACGCCTCGCACCCCGGCCAGGCGACGTTGCCCTCAACCTAGGCAGCCGCTTGGGTCACAGACCGCGGCTACATCCGGTTTACATCCCGTACACCGGATCGCAACATCGCGGCTCCAGGTCGTCGTGAGACTGGCGCCCGTCGTCCGCCCTTGGCGGTAACGCAACGAAGGAGCCACTCAAGTGATCAACTCATCTCGATCCGAGCGCGGCTGGCAGGGCAGGCGGCGGATCGCTGTCCTCGTCTCGATCGCCGGGGTCCTCGGCATCGCCGTACTGGGCCCGGCGAGCACCGCGTCGGCCGCCACGGTGGCCAACTGCAGCGCGAAGCTCGAGCCGCACGGCAAGGGCAACGGCACCCAGGCGAAGCTGAGCTTCGTCTGCGACGCCCCCGTCCGGGCTTACTCGGTCGGCGCCAACAAGCCGATCAAGGACTACACGAACCCGAGCGGGGGGGCCGCGAGCCAGTTCTTCACCTGCGAGGGGAGCGGCGTCGGCTTCGGCTGCGGGGTTCAGGATCGCGCCGCACCCGGGACCCAGGCGCCTGGCACGACGGGCTGGAATACCACCACCCCGGGCGCGTCGACCTCGGCCACGGCCACGCCCACGACCTGCGGGGGGTTCACGCGTGTCGCCGGCTCCGGCACGTCGAATCCCGATCCCGATGGCGACGGGACCACGGGCCCCAACCTCAACGGGATCGTGGGGGCACCCTGCACCCAGCAGATCGCGGCGGGGACCAAGGTGCAACA
>Ga0070741_10009341_pt1 | contig 19123 bp, 17 predicted proteins | sample Coa_R1_4_FD_66440 | JGI IMG/M metagenome (GOLD analysis project Ga0070741, IMG submission 66440) | Surface soil microbial communities from Centralia Pennsylvania, which are recovering from an underground coalmine fire - Coalmine... | ecosystem: Environmental > Terrestrial > Soil > Unclassified ...
CATCGCGTGCAGACGTTCCGTCCGGGCCAGACAAGCACGATCTATCCCTGCCAGCTGAGTCCAACCACGGTAGCCAACTTTACGGCGCTCGGGGTTACTAATCCTGATTGCAGCAACACAGGCACCACTCCAGTCGGACTGGTTGTCCCCGGCGATCCCGGCGTGCCGAATGGCCTGACCACCACGTACCATAAGGCGTTTGCGCCGCGCATCGGTATTGCCTGGAGTCCGGGCAGTTCTGGTAAGACCAGCATTCGCGCCGGTTGGGGATTGTTTTACAACCCCATTGAACAGCTTGTGCTGGAGCAGTTCAGCGCCGAGCCGCCCTTCGGCGGCAGTTCCGGAATTTCCAATAGCTTCTTCAACACTCCATTCCTGTTGCAGGACGGCACCCCGGTACCGAACCCGTTCAACGGAATCTTGGACCCTCCACGCGGCACTAACGTGGATTGGTCGGTGTTCCGCCCGATTCTGCTGTTCGGACAATTCCAACCTCACCTTCGGACTCAATACACCGCGCAGTACAATCTCAACATCCAGCGTCAGCTGACGAATGACCTTGTATTGCAGGTGGGATACGTTGGATCGCAAGGTCACCGCCTGCTCGCCACTCACGACGTGAATGCGAGCAATCCGCAGACCTGCCTTGATCTGCACAGCATTTCCGGCGCGCTGGGCGATCCCAACCTTGACTGTGGACAGTATTTTTCCGAGAGCTCTTATTTCATCTCACCGGGAACAGTGCTGCCCAATGACTTGCACCTGCCCTACGGTTCGACCCGCGTGGTTCCGGCAGGAACTACCGTCGGTCCTGCAGGCATTACCCTCGTAGGATTGCGTCCTTACTCTTCACCTTCTTGTGAGCCCCTTACCGGGGCGGGTTGCCCGCAGGACGGCGTTCCGGTGTTCTCCAGCATCTTCGCCCAGGACACGATCGCCAACTCCAACTACAACTCGCTGCAGGCCAGCCTGGAGAAACGCTTCAGTCATGGCCTGCAATTCCAGTTGGCCTACACCTGGAGCAAGTCGTTCGACGAAGCCTCCAGCTTCGAAGGCATTCTCAATCCGGTTGACTTCCACCAGAGCTATTCGCTTTCGCAATTCGACGCGCGCCACCGGTTTGTGTTTAGTTACGTATGGGACCTGCCGATTCCCAAGTACTCCGGCGTGAAAGAGAAGGTTCTGAACGGCTGGCAACTCTCAGGAATTACCAGCTTCCAAAGCGGATTCCCGATTCGCATTCTGTCGTCGGCTGACAATGAGTTGATGAACAGCTTCGACTTCGAACTGCCCGGTGAACCGCTTCAGCTGCGAACATTCCGCACCCGCGATCCGCACGCGAGTGGTTGCGCTCCCGAGACCGGACCCACTGATCCCACCGGCAGCGGCAGCCCGTGCGATCCTGTGACCAATCAGTACTTCGATCCCAACATCTTCACTGAAAATGCGGGGGCGTTTCCGCAGATCCTGGGAACGATCCCCAAGACGAAGCGCACTCTGTGCTGCGGACCGGGCATCAATAACTTTGACGTGACCATTTCCAAGCGGACGAACATCTCCGAATCGAAGTATGTCGAGTTCCGCACCGATTTCTTTAACCTTTTCAACCACACGCAATTCACCAATCCGGACGGCAACAGCAGCGACGGCTCCGACTTCGGACGCATTCGCCGCGCTCGCGATCCGCGATTGATACAGTTCGCGTTGAAGTTCTTTTATTAATCCCCAAGCCCGGGCTGCGGCCCGGGCAATCTAATGGCCGCCTCGCGGCTTGAGTTACCTGGAGAAATCCGATGTACGCAGACCTGCAACGCGAGCTCGACAATTTCGAGCGCCGCACTCCCAAATCCGCTGAAGCCCACAAGAAGAATCTCAAGCGCATCCCGCTCGGAGTCGCCAGCAACTACCGCGCCTACGATCCTTATCCGATCTTCGTGCAGGAAGGCCAGGGCGGCAAATTCCGCGACCTCGATGGCAACGAGTACATCGATCACAATCTTTGTTTCGGCGCGTTGATGGCCGGACACTGCCATCCCGCGGTGATGAAGGCGGTCCAGCAACGCCTGCACACCGGCACCATGTTCGGCATGCCTCACAACATGGAATGGGAGCTGGCGGAAGAAATCTGCGCGCGCTTCCCGGTTGAGATGGTGCGCTTCGGCTCAAGCGGGACAGAAGCCACCATGCATGCGGTTCGTCTTGCTCGCGCCGCAACCGATCGCGACAAGATTATTAAGTTCGAGGGCGGATATCACGGCTTGCACGACGCCGCCCTGGTCAGCGTCAAGCCGCACGCCCCTGAGTTCGGCGACATCAACGATCCCACGCCGGTTCCCGGCGGCTTGGGCGTGCCCAAAGCCAGCATCGCGAACGTGCAGATCGCAACGTTTAATGATCTCTCCAGTGTCGAACGTCGCTTTAAGCAAAACGCCGGCGAGATTGCTGCCGTCATCCTTGAACCGATCATGATGAATGTCGGTCTCTGCATGCCGCAACCCGGCTTTTTGGAAGGACTGCGCAGCTTGTGCACAAAATACGGCGCGCTGCTGATCTTTGACGAAGTTAAGACTGGCGCCAAACTCGGTTGGGGCGGAGCCTCCGAATACTTCGGCGTCACGCCCGACATGATCTGCCTGGCGAAATCAATTGGCGGCGGCTTTCCGCTGGCAGCGTTCGGCACGCACAAGTCCGTCATGGACCTGATCTCGCAGCACAAAGTGTTTCACGGCGGCACTTACAACACCAATCCCGTCTCCATGGCCGCGGGTTTGGCGACATTCCGCGAAGTGCTCACTCGCGAAAACTACGCGCATGTCGATAAGCTCAGCAAAAAGCTGACCGACGGTTACAAAAAGATCGTCACCAAGTCCGGACTCAACGCCTATATCGCAAGCGCCGGTGCAAATGGCGCGTTGATGCTGCAGCCCAACGAAGTCCGCAACTACCGCGACTGGCTCAATATCGACATCGATCTGTGGCGACTCTATTGGTTTGGCATGGTGAACCGCGGCGTCATGTGCCAACCCTATTGGTGGGACGAGCAGTGGACCATCTCGGTTCAGCACACCGAAGCCGACATCGACAAACATTTGGCCGTCTTCGAGGAAGTTGCGCCCATGCTCTCCAAAGCGCAGCAGGAGAGCACGGCAGCCGTAGCAGTCCATTGAAAGCAAGGTTTCAAGGTTTCGCAGGTGTCAAAGTTTCACAACATGTGTTCCGGCCACTGCTGCCGCGAAACCTTGAAACTTCTGAAACTTTGAAACCTTGAAACCTTGAAACTTGGACCATGTCCACCGCCCCACAACACACTCCCCATCTCAAGCGCGTCCTCGGACGCTGGGACTTGGTGCTGCTGTTTGTGGTCGCGGTTTTCAACCTCAACGTGGTGCCGTCAATTGCCGCGAACGGCGGCGTTACCATCTGGCTGTGGATCATCGCCCTGGCGCTTTTCTTTTGGCCTCAGGGAATTGCTGTGATCGAGCTTGCACATCGTTATCCCGGCGAAGGCGGCGTTTATCTGTGGGCGAAAGAAGTTTTCGGTGACTGGCACGGATTTCTTTCCGGGTGGTGCTACTGGACGAACAACATGCTGTACGTCCCAACAGTCATGCTCTACTTCGTCGGCGTATCGGTGTTCGCGCTCGGGCCACGGCACGCAGCCTTAGCCGACAGCAAGACTTTTGCCATGATTTGCTCGGTCGCGCTTCTCGCCTTCCTGACGGCCCTCAACATCGCCGGGCTCGGCATTGGGAAGTGGCTGAACAACATCGGCGCGGTAGGCACCTTCGTCGCCGCAGCCGTTCTGATTGTTCTCGGCATCACTATATGGAGTCGCTTTGGGACCACCGTCACCAGCTCCGAATTCCAGATTCCCGCGGACCCCAAGTTCGTTCTGAATTCGTTCGGCGTAATCTGCTTTGGCTTGGTGGGACTGGAACTCGCCTCCGTGATGGGCGACGAGATTCGCGAGCCGCGAAAGACCCTTCCCGGCGCTGTAGCCTGGGGTGGGGTGATCTCGGGTGTGCTCTATATCGGCGCAACTCTTACCTTGCTGGTCGCGATCGGCAAAAACGACATTAGCGTGCTGCAGGGAATTGTGCAGGGCGTAAGTCATATGGCGTCGGCAGTGGGCGTGGGCTGGGTAGTGGCCCCATTCGCGGTGATGCTCAGTTTGTCCATTGCCGGGATTGGCTCGGCTTGGATGGGCGGCTCCGCGCGCATCCCGTTTGTCGCTGGCCTCGACTCCTACATGCCTGCCGCAATGGGGAAAGTACATCCCAAGTACCTAACCCCGCACGTCGCGCTGATCGTACAAGGGTTGGTGTCGCTTTTGCTCATTGTTATCAATTTCACTGCTTCAGGCGGCGTTCAGGAAGCATTCCAGAAAATGCTTTCCGCTGCAGTTGTCCTTCAGCTGATTCCGTTCTTGTACGTTTTCGCGGCGCTGGTGAAATTCGCCTCGCGTGGCTCTGTGGAGGGCGGACGTTATAGCAGGGGCACACTGATGTTTGCGGGCGTCGCTGGACTGGTGACTACCACGCTCGCGATTATCGTGGCGTTTTTCCCTGCCAAGCAGATTACGTCGTTGTGGAAGTATGAAGTCACTATGTTCGGGATCACTCTAGGGTTTATCGCATTGGCGGTGTTTTTCTTCTTTGTGTACGGCCGTCGGAAGCAAGTAGACGAGCGTAAGCAATTGATCATGCAAGCACGTTAGCTGCGGTATTACTGACGTAGGGGCGGACGCCTCGTCCGCCCGGCCGAGCGAAGCTTGGCGGAATCATAGGAGGTCTCATGCCAGCCGGAGTCAAAACCGAAGTCCGTACTTATCAGATGTACGTTAACGGCGAGTGGGTAGACAGCACGTCCCGCAAGACATTCGATGTCATCGACCCTGCCACCGAAGAAGTCATAGCACACGTTCCAGACGCTAACGCCGATGACGTCAAGCGCGCGGTCGCTGCCGCTAAAGCTGCATTTGAAGATGGCCCATGGGGAAGCACCACGGCGCAAGAGCGCGGACGCGTCCTTTTCCGCCTTGCCGACAAGATCCGCCAGAATGCCTCGATGCTCGCCGAACTCGAAGCGCGCAACTGCGGCAAGCCCATCGTCGAAGCCGAATTCGATATCGCCGACGTTGCGACCTGTTTCGAATACTACGGCGGCCTCGCGACCAAGATCCTCGGTTACGTGAATCCCGTTCCCGACAACGCGATGAGCCTCACGCTGAAAGAACCCATCGGCGTCGCGGCGCAAATCATCCCGTGGAATTACCCGTTGCTGATGGCCGCATGGAAACTGGCCCCGGCGCTGGCTGCGGGCTGTACCTGCGTTTTAAAACCCGCCGAGCAAACTCCGCTCACGGCGCTTGAGATGGCCAACTGGCTCTCCGATGTAGGTCTGCCTCCCGGAGTGGTTAACGTCATCACCGGCTTCGGCGAGAGTTGCGGCGCTCCACTCGTAGAGCACCCGGACGTAAATAAAGTCGCATTCACCGGAAGTGCGGTAGTTGGGAAGATGATCGTCAAGATGGCTGCCGATTCCGTGAAGCGCGTAACGCTCGAGCTCGGTGGGAAGTCGCCCAACATCTTCTTTGCCGACGCGGATTTCGAAGCAGCCATCGACGGCGCGCTATTCGGCGTCTTCATCAACCAGGGAGAAGTCTGCTCGGCCGGCAGCCGCATCCTGGTGCAGAAGCCGATCTACAAGAAATTTGTGGACGCCATGACCGAGAAGGCAAAAAACATCAAACTCGGTGCCCCACTCGATCGCGATACGAAAATGGGACCGCTGGTCAGCAAGGAGCAATACGATCGTGTGCGGTCGTACCAGGAACTCGGCAAGAAAGAAGCCAAAGTAGCCTCTGGCGGCGGTCGCGCCGAGAAGTTCGCGAAGGGCTACTACGTCGAGCCAACGATCTTCTATGACGTCAACAACAACGCCCGTATCGCCCGTGAAGAAATTTTCGGGCCAGTCGCCGCCGTCATTCCCTTCGAAGACGAAAAAGACGCAGTAAAGATCGCCAATGACTCGCCATACGGTCTCGCTGCGGCGGTTTGGACCCGCGACATCTTCAAGGCTTTCCGCGCGGTGAAGGCTCTGCGCGCGGGAATTGTCTGGGTGAACCACATGCAGCCCACCTACGTCGAGGCGCCTTGGGGCGGCTACAAGCAGTCAGGATTCGGGCGCGAACTTGGGCCGTGGGGAATCGAGGAGTACCTCGAAACCAAGCAGGTCCACATCAACCTGAATGAGGCGCCCGTTGGGTGGTACTGATATGGCGACGATTCAGCTGCGAACTTCCGTCCCCGGCCCGCGTTCGCAGGAACTAATGCGGCGGCGCGACGCTGCCGTCGTCCGCGGCGCGTTCCACGCCACGCCCGTGTTCGTCGCCAAGGGGGAGGGTGCGGTCATCGAGGACGTAGACGGAAATCGCATGATCGACTTCGCCGGCGGCATCGGCTGTCTTAACACCGGACACCGCTCGCCCGCAGTGGTCGACGCCATTCGCCGCCAGCTGGATCGCTTTCTGCACACCAGCTTCAACGTCCTTCCGTATGAAGGTTATGTCAAAGTTGCCGAGCGGCTGAACGCGCTAACACCGGGAAAGTTTCCCAAGAAAACTCTGCTGGTAAATTCCGGAGCAGAAGCGGTCGAGAACGCGATCAAAATCGCCCGTGCCTACACAAAACGCCCGGCGATTCTTTGCTTTGAAGATGCATTCCATGGCCGCACCTACATGGCGATGGCGGTAACCAGTAAAACCCACCCTTACAAAGCGGGTTTCGAGCCTTTTCCCGGCGATGTGTATCGCGTCCCATTCGGCTACTGCTATCGTTGCTCGTACGCGCTGACCTACCCGTCATGCGAGATGCACTGCGCGCGCCACATCGAAGACACATTTAAGCGTCACGTTGCAGCCGAGTCTGTCGCCGCGGTGATTTTTGAGCCGATCATGGGTGAAGGCGGATTCATCACCCCGCCCCCTGAGTTTTTCCCCATCCTTGCCGAGATCTGCCGCAAGCACGGCATCCTCATGATTGCGGACGAGGTCCAGACCGGATTTGCCCGCACTGGCGCCCTGTTTGCCTGTGAGCGCTTCGGAATCGAACCCGACCTGATGGTCACCGCAAAATCGCTGAGCGGCGGGCTTCCGCTCGCCGCCATAACCGGACGCGCAGAAATTATGGATGTGCCCGGCATCGGCGCTGTGGGAGGCACATTCGGCGGCAATCCTGCGGCGTGCGAAGCCGCGCTTGCCGTGCTTGACATGATCGACCGCGAGAACTTAAGTGCCCGCGCCAATATTCTGGGCGAACGCTTTCGCGTTCGCGCCGCAAAGTGGCAAACCCGATGGGAGTTGATCGGGGAAGTCCGCGGTCTCGGAGCGATGCAGGCACTGGAACTCGTGCGTTCGCGCCAGACACGCCAACCGGCTGAGCCCGAAACCAAGCAGGTTGCGCAATACTGTTACCAGCATGGCCTGATCACCATCACTGCCGGATCATACGGCAACGTCATTCGGTTGCTGATGCCGCTGGTCATCACCGACGCCCAGATGGATGAAGCCATGGACGTGCTCGAAGCCGGGCTGGCGCATGTCAGTGAAAACGCGCGCGTGGCCGCCGCCAATCCGGCGTAAGCGGGCCTCTGTGTACTCGGTGTCCTCTGTGGTGAAAAAAAGCAATTAACCACAGAGACACAGAGGCGCACAGAGGAAGGGGACTGTCATCAGTTGTTTTCTGCTGTTCTGTGCGACTTTGCGGGTAAACTAACCTTCTACTCTTCGCGATTGCGAAAGGCATTTCAGCCATGACCGTCGCAGCACCTTCCGTCACGAAAGTTTCCAATTACATCAACGGCCGATGGACAGAGTCGAACGCCACCGATTGGCTCGACGTAACCAATCCCGCGACAGCAGAAGTGCTGGCGCGCGTGCCGCTGTCCGGTGCATCCGAAGTTGCCGCCGCAGTTGAGGCTGCAGCCGCCGCCTATCCGGAATGGCGCCGCACCCCGCCCGAAGACCGCATCCAGCCGCTATTCAAGCTCAAGCAGCTTCTCGAAGATCATCTCGACGAACTGTCGCGTCTCATCACCCAGGAAAACGGAAAAACCTTTACCGAATCGAAGGCGGAATTGCGCCGGGCGATCGAGAACGTCGAGGTAGCCTGCGGCATTCCCATGATGATGCAGGGCTACAACCTCGAAGACGTGGCGCGGGGCATCGACGAGACCATGATTCGCCAGCCGCTGGGAGTAGTCGCGGCCATCGTGCCTTTCAATTTTCCCGGCATGATCGCGTTCTGGTTCCTCCCCTATGCCATCGCAACCGGGAACACGTTCGTGCTGAAGCCCTCGGAGCGTGTGCCGCTCACCATGGCGCGTGTTTTCGAACTGCTCGAGCAAACTGGATTACCGAAGGGCGTCGTAAATCTGGTAAATGGCGGAAAAGCCGCGGTGGACGCGCTTTTAGATCATCCCAAGGTGCGAGCCATCAGCTTTGTCGGATCGACTCCGGTTGCAAAGTACGTGTACGCCCGCGCTGGAGCGACCGGCAAGCGTGCCCAATGCCAAGGCGGCGCGAAGAACCACGTCATCGTTCTTCCCGATGCCGACATGCAGATGGCGACACAAATCATTGCCGACAGCGCCTTCGGATGCGCCGGCCAGCGTTGCCTCGCTGTTTCGGTCGCAGTGGCCATTGGAGAGGCGCAAAAAACTTTTCGCGATTCCATCACCGAAGCGGCAGCGTCGCTTCGGGTTGGAAACGGTCTAGACGAGGGCGTTCAGATGGGGCCGGTGATCACGCCGCAAAGCAAGTCGCGCGTAGAATCGCTGATCGCAGCAGGCGAGAAGCAGGGCGCAAAAGTAGTGCTCGACGGCCGCAATGCAAGAATCTCGAAATATGAGTCAGGAAATTTCGTGAAGCCGACTGTACTCGACGGCATACCTGCGAACAGCGAACTGGCCCACACGGAGATTTTTGGCCCGGTGCTGAGCCTGATTCACGCCAACGACATGGACGAAGCCATCGATTTCCTGGAACGCAATCCTTACGGCAATCAGGCGTCGCTGTTTACTTCGAGCGGCGCGGCCGCACGGCGATTCCGCTATGAAGCACCTGCAGGGAACATCGGCATCAACATCGGAGTGGCCGCGCCCATGGCTTATTTCCCCTTCAGCGGATGGAAAGACAGCTTTTTCGGAATCATGCACGGGCAGGGTCGCGACTCGGTCGAGTTCTATACTGAAAAGAAAGTCGTCATCGAGCGCTGGGCGAAAGAGCACAGCCGGAAATTCTAATTTTGTAATTGGGTAATTTGGAAATTGGAAAATCATGCATGGGCTGGTGCCTGGCTTCTAATTACCAAATTACTAAATGATCGGAGCATCCCATGAGCACTCTTACTGCCTCTCCCACCATGACTGGCCAGGAAATCGTCGATCTCACCAAGAAGCACACGATCTTCGAGTGGTCGGCGCAGTCGAAGGTCGATCCCATTCCCGTCAGTCGCGCCAAGGGAATTTACTTCTGGACGCCGGAAGGGAAGCGCTTCATCGACTTCAACAGCCAGCTGATGAGCGTCAACATCGGTCACGGCGACGAGCGTGTCATTGAAGCGATTGCGGAACAGGCCAGAACCCTCGCTTACGCCAACCCGTTCATGGCGACTGAGCCGCGTGCCCGCCTCGGGGCGAAGCTTGCCGAGATCACTCCCGGCGACATCGACACGTTCTTCTTCACGAATGGCGGGGCCGAAGCCACGGAAAACGCTATCAAGATCGCGCGCTTCTTCACTGGACGTCACAAGATCCTCGCCCGCTATCGCTCCTATCATGGCGCTACGGCAGGAAGCATCACCCTCACCGGCGATCCGCGACGCTGGGCCAACGAGCCCGGTATTCCGGGTGTCGTGCACGTTTTAGATCCGTTTCACGGCATCGAGCGCGGCTGGGAATCGGCTGAATCGTCGCTGAAGATGATCGAAGAAGTAATTCAGCTCGAGGGCGCTCACACCTTCGCGGCGTTTATTCTCGAAACCGTAACCGGTACGAACGGAATTCTGGTTCCGCCCGATGGCTACATCCAGGGCGTGCGCGAGCTCTGCAATAAATACGGCATCCTCATGATCGCCGACGAGGTGATGGCCGGTTTTGGCCGCACCGGCGAGTGGTTCGCCATTGATAACTGGAAAGTCGTTCCCGACCTGATCTGCATGGCCAAGGGCCTCACCAGCAGCTATCTTCCGCTGGGCGCGGTCGGCATGCGCCACCACATCGCGCAGCATTTTCAGTCCAATGTCTTCTATGGAGGACTGACGTACAACAGCCATCCCATGGGATGCGCCGCCGCGCTCGCCACCATTCGCGTCTACGAAGAAGACCGCCTGATGGACAACGCAAAAAAGATGGGCACGGTCATGAAGCAGCTGGGCGCGGAGATGCAGAAGAAACATCCATCTGTCGGGGAAGTCCGCTCCATCGGATTGTTCGGGATTATCGAACTGATCCGCAGCCGCAAGACGAAACAGCCGATGGCTCCATTCAACGGCACCTCGGACGAAATGGTCGCTTTAGGAAAGTTCTTCCGCGAACAGGGACTCTATACGATCGTCCGCTGGAACGCCTTCTACACCAATCCACCACTGTGCATCAATGAAGACCAGCTGCGCGAGGCATTCGCGATCATTGATAAAGGACTGGAGATCACGGACAAAGCCGTCAAAGACTAGCTCGTGTGGCGCGGCTTGCCCGCGCCACGTCATCATTTCGCCAATCGGTTGTACTTCTTCAGCACTTCTCGCAACCTATCATGCGGCAGTGCGATTACCCTGTGATTGTCTATCCCCGTCATCGTTTCTGCCGCAATCATCGCGTTCACAATCGCTTCTTCCGTCGCCTGCACTGTCGCCAGAAACAGCGGATCTAGAGAATCATTCGGCAGCATCGTCAGCTGGCGTAATCCCTTGCTATTCCCAGCGCCCAGATTCGCGGTCGAGAACGCAATAAAGATGTCGCCCGACCCGTCTCCCGAATAGCTGCCGTCGCGGCCCAAGCCCAGCGACACCCGTTTCGCCAAACGCTTGAGCTGCGGCGGAATCAGCGGCGCGTCAGTCGCAACCACCACAATGATCGATCCCGTGTCATTCTCATAAACCGTGTGCTCTGGGATTTCTTTTCCCACCGGCACCCCGGCAATGCGCAGCTGATCTCGGCGTCCGTAATTGCACTGCACTAAAACGCCAACTGTGTATCCGCCGTACTTCGCATCGAGCACGCGCGAGGACGTCCCAATTCCGCCCTTGAACTCGTTGCAGACCATGCCGGTTCCGCCGCCCACGTTGCCTTCCTCCACCGCTCCGCCGTGAGCTGTCTCCAAGGCGTGAAACGCGTGCTCCGGCTTGACATGAAATCCGTTGGTGTCGTTGAGATACCCGTCCCAGGTTTCGGCGACAACCGGCAGCGACCACCAATAGCCTTCCTGATCCGGGCCGCCATGCTTCACCCGCCATTCGATGACCGCATCGCGCACCACGCCGACGCTATGGGTGTTCGTGATCATCACCGGGCCACCAAGGAACCCAGATTCCTCCACCCATGTGGTTCCCGTCATCTCGCCGTTTCCGTTGAGCGTGAACCACCCGGCAAACGCCTCGTCATCAAACGACGCCTTTCCGCGCGGCAGAATGGCGGTGACGCCGGTCCGTACCGGGCCGACGCCCACCTTCAGCGGCCCCTCGCCGGAAATCAGCGTGGTGTGGCCGACTTCCACGCCTTTCACGTCCGTGATGGCATTCAGCTTTCCCGGCGTGCCATCAAATGGCACACCCAAATCGCGGGCGCGAGGTTTAGTTTGGGCAGCAACCCCCAACACCGTGCAAAAAACTGCGACACACACCCATGCTGCCGAACGGCTTTTCGGCATCCAAGTCCTCCAGATCAGGTCGGTTGAGTATAAAGCCCAGCTGCAATTATTTAGAATATCGACGGAGGTATCGAATGGAGAACTGGAAGCAAGCGGTGCTGGCAGGATCAGCCATCGGCAGCGTCATCCTGCTACTGAAAGGAAATCGGACTGCCGGCCTGGTAGTCGCGGGAGTCGGACTAGCCACACTGGCAGCGGAATATCCAGACGAATTCCGGAAGTTTCGCCGTCATCTGCCCGACTATGTCGAGCGTGGCCAAACCTTTCTCGACGTTGTGGCGCGGGTCGGCGAGCGCTTGTCAGAGGCTACCGCTGGCCGCAGTTCGACGTGGGTTGAGTCGCTGCTCAGCGGCGACTAGTCTTCAATTCCCAACTGCTTCCGCGCGTCCGGGCTTAACCGCTCAGGGGTCCACGGGGGATCCCATACCACATTCACGTTCGCGTTGCGGACGCCGGGCAACTGCTCGACCCGCGACTTCACCTGCTCGCCAATCATCACGTGCGCCGGGCATCCTTGCGCGGTGAGAGTCATGTCCACGGTGACGTCCTGCTGATTGTCAGCCGCGGGCTCAAATCGCACGCCATAGATTAGACCCAGGTCCACGATGTTGACCGGAATCTCGGGGTCGTAGCACTGCTTCAACGCGCTCAGCACTTCGTCTTCGGTGACGGTTGGCATAGGTAGATTACAGGGGCTTCACCCCAGTAAAGTTTACCCTAATAGCCCTTTCAGTGCTGCGCTGGAGTTTGAGTCCCGCAGCTTAAGGGGCGCGGCTTCAGCACGCCGTAAATGCACTGTTCCAGCTTTATTCTCCGGATTTCTCAGAGAATGTGACATCTCGTAAGAAGGAATGCGGTGCGCTACCATTGATTTTGTTTTGATCTGGCTTGGCGGAGGCCCACGGGGGCGGGTGCGGCCCGCTTGAGGGGTCTTTGCCCTCAGTAAGGCGTTAGGATAACGTAGACGTTCGGAGCGAGTACTCTCGTGAGATTGACGAAGTTCGTCCATACGAGCGATGCCGAATCAAACCATAACCAACGCTAGAAGAGTTTCGCTCGTTGCCGGATTGTGCTTAGGATTGATTGTCGTGTGGGGATCTCTCTGGCACGGTGGTATCGTCCCAAGTACATATGGAGAAGCTTATTTTGAGTGGGATGCATCAAGCGGTTTCAAGGTATTTCGGATTCTATCTCCCAAGGGTTCTCGACTAGAACGCGGCCCCGTTTGGCAGTCCATAGTTAAGTTGCAGCTAACGGCATCACTCAGCCGGCACCTGCGGCAACCGGGATGGCGAGCGATAAACGGACGAGTGCCCGTGGAGGTCGCAGCGGTCATACCGTTGGCGAGGTTCATAGCTCTCGGAGGTGACGGTGATATTCTAGAGGATCCCACGGAAACCTCTCTGATGAGGGCGGCTGGCGACGGTAATGACAAGCTTGTAAACCAGTTGTTGGCTGCGGGTGCAGACGTGAATGCAAGAGATCAAAGAGGTGAATCAGCACTCATGTATGCCTGCCTGCACGGCAAGAGTGATGTTCTGCTAATTCGAGATCTGCTAGCAGCCGGAGCAGATGTCAATGCTACTGACAGATGGGGGCGAACAGCTCTGTATTTCGCCGTACAAACAACCCTCCCGCTCTTGGGACGGACAGAGGGCCAAGGCGAGGCCATCGTTCGGCAGTTGATTGCCGCCGGTGCTGATGTCAACGTTGCAGATAATAACCAAGTGAGCGTCTTAATGAAAGCTGCTCGGGATTCGGATATCATGACGGTAAGACACCTGCTTCGTGCCGGTGCTGATGTGAATAAGAGTAGCAACAATGGAGAGACCGCAATATCCATAGCACGAGAGAATGGTAACTTTGCCGTTGTACGCCTGCTCATACAATATGGTGCAAAGATTCCTACACGTACAGTCCCCTATTAGGGTGGGTGGCGCTCGATAAGAACTTCTATGCGAACATCCCGTCAGTACGGGATGCGAGAGCACCCAATCAACTCAATCCGCGGAGCACCTGTACACCGGACGTGATAAAGTATTTCGCTTGCCGCTAGGGACGGCCTTTCTGGCAGTCCGCAATCCGGAGGAAACTATGACCACCGTTCGAGACCTGGTAAAAGACCGCCGAGTTTACTCGATCGAAGCCGACCGCACGGTGCTCGAAGCGGCGCGTTACATGATGGAACACAATATCGGCGCACTGCCTGTGCTACGCGGTGGGGAACTGGTAGGCATCTTTTCCGAGCGCGACATTATGAATCGCGTCGTGGCCGTAGGACGCTTGCCCGGCACAACCAAAGTCAGTGAAGTAATGACCTCGAATCCCAAGGCCGTCAGCTCCGACGAGACGCTGGAAAACTGCCTGTACCTGATGCGGGAATTCGGCTTTCGTCACCTGTTGATCGCCGAAGGCAAGCAACTGAAAGGCCTGATCTCTCTACGTGACGTCATGATGCGCCACCTCGCCGAAAGCAGCCAAGGCTCGCCTGGCATAGCGGTGTGACGCAATCCTTCAGCGATCCGGTGAGCATTGGAAATGGGGTTAGTGGACGTCAATAGCCTGCCAGTGATTGAGCGCCTCCCCGGCTGGCGTGGACGCTATTTTCATTCCGCTAACATGACGTTCGCGCATTACGCCTTCACCGCCGGTGCGTCTATCCACGAGCATTTCCATCAGCAGGAAGAAGTCTACGAAGTCTTCGAAGGCGAGCTTGAGTTAACCATTGATGGAGTGCGACACATCGCGCGGGCAGGATTGGTGGCCATTGTGCCCTCGGGCGTTCATCACTCCGTCAGGGCGCTCACCGATGGACGAGTAATCGTTGTGGATTACCCCTCACGGCCAGAGTTCGGCTAAGCAGCGGCGGGTGTCCTAGCCGCCCATGCTGTCGTTTACAAAATACTGTTCCAGGGCATCCAGTTCGTGGCTCAGATCCTCGGTCCGCCACTGCAGCAGGTTCCGCATGGAAATCATGCCTAGCAGTTTTCCTCCGTCGTCAATGATTGGCAGATGGCGGAAATGATGCTCCGCCATGATGGCCAGCGCCTCCGCCGGACCGATGTCGACCTGAGCGCACTGCACTGGATGGGCCATAAGTTCTGATACGGGGGTCTGGGCGGGATCTTTAGCGCTGAGGGCGACTTTCACCAGCACATCACGTTCGGTAAAAACTCCCGCCACATGGCCGTCGCTGTCGAGGACTGCGGCTCCGCCTGTGTGGCAGCGCAGCATGGCTTCAATGGCCTCTTTTACGGTGGCGCGAATGGGAACAGTTGCGGTTTGACGATCGCACAGGTCGAGAATATTCACGGTGGCCTTCTTTCAGAAATTCGCGTCAGGCGAGATGCCAACGCGGTTGGTCAGGTCCCCACATCCGACCGCCGTAGATTCTGGTGCAGTTGGACCCCGGCGTCAAACTGAATTTTCTAATCGCGCCGATAACAAAAGATGATCTGAAGCAGGGGTTCTGATAAATGAGTGCTTTCAGGCTCTGGGCTTCTCGACGCAGAGCACACAGAGATCACGGAGGAAGATAAAACTGTGGTTTTTCTGCGACCTCTGCGTTGAAGAGAAGGTCAGTCGGCCGGCATGGTTGCAGGCTGGGATAAGCGGGGACGGGCAGGTTTGTCGGCGCCGCTGACCGGTTCAGGTTGCAACCAGGCGCGAAGCTGCGGAAGCACAGCGCGGGTTACTTCTTCGCCGGCCTGGATCAACTCAGGGCTGTGCACAAAATCATCGTATTTATAGCCGTTGACGTCGGGCTCGATGATCAGATCGGCCGCTTCTTTCCAGAACCCGCAGGTCATGTCTTGCGCGATGGAGAAGCACTGTCCGATGACATCGAACAAGTGCCGGGGTGCGCCTTCAGGACTGGCCCAACGTCCTTTCAGATGAATCCCGAGCACGCGGTCGGCGCCCATCTTGCGCACTGGCTTGGTAGGTACGGCGTGCGCCAGCATTCCGTCAACCAGCCAGCGTCCGTTGATTCTTACCGGAGAGAACATTCCGGGATACGCGCAACTGGCACGCACTGGCTCAATCAGCGGACCGGAGTCGAACACCACGCCATCGCCGGTTGAGAAGTCGGTTGCGGTCACCGCAAGGGGAATCCGGAGTTCCTCGAACGTCTTTACCTTTAAGATGCCGCTTAGAAAACCGATCATGCGATCGTTGCTGGCAAAGCCATATCGTGAAAGTGTCCAACGGGCAAAGTGTTTGAATCGCACCCGTACCGAGAGCGCTTCAAGTTCAGCAACGGTTACGCCGCTGCAATAAGCGGCGCCAAGGAGTGCGCCCACACTCGTGCCGGCGATATATCGTATCGGGATGTTTTCTTGTTCGAGGACTTTAAGAACGCCGATGTGGGCCATGCCGCGGGCAAAACCGCCGCCGAGGGCCAAACCAATAGATGGCGCTGATTGTGGAGAGAGTGCAACAGAGCGGCCGGACAACTCACGGCCAAAGGCCTGGACCGAGCGAATAATCTTTCCTATGCGTTTCACAAGGGCCCCACATCCCTCCCGCCGGCCCGCCGCCATAGGCCGTCAGAAGCCTACTTCGGCCTACAGTATCCAACTAGCAAGTTAGATGCCATGGCCCGGAAGTGCGGCTACAGGAATGGTGCAATCCGCGGTGATTACCAGGGGCACGTTACCCCGCGAGTTTCTGGCCAATGACTAACTCCCGTGATCCTGATAATTTGGCTCGCATGGTTCGAGAGATCTCCGCAGGCGGGGTGGTGGTGCGGCGGGCTGGCGAGGGCTGGGAATTGGCGGTTATCGAGCCACAGAAGGAGCCTTCCAGCTCCACCGCCAGCGCAAAGAAGCTGCCCAAGAAGGTCACTCTGGCCCTTCCCAAAGGCCTGGTTGACCCAGGGGAAAAGCCCGAGGAAACCGCACTCCGCGAGGTCCAGGAAGAGACCGGCGTAAGAGCCACCCTGATCACCAAGCTGGCGGACATCAAGTATGTCTACGTACGCTCGTGGGGCGACAAGCAGCGCGTGTTCAAGATTGTCAGCTTCTATCTGTTGAAGTATGAGTCCGGCAACATCGATGAACTCAAGCCCGACATGCGAATTGAGGTCAAGCGGGCATTCTGGATTCCGCTTGCCGAGGCGGTCAGCAAACTGGCTTATCGCGGCGAACGCGACGTCGTACGCCGCGCGCAGGAATATCTGGAATCGCACCTGGAGGTGTGACGATGGCGTTGAGAAAGCCGCATATCGAGAAGCATTTCACCGCAGGAAATTTCGTGCGTGATGTTGTTATCGGCATGTCGGACGGGCTGACGGTTCCTTTTGCGCTGGCAGCAGGACTATCGGGAGCAGTGCAGAATACGCGGCTGATTGTGGTGGGCGGCTTGGCAGAAATCGCCGCGGGATCGATTGCCATGGGGCTCGGCGGCTATCTCGCAGCGCGCGGTGATGCCGAGCACTACGAGCAGGAGAAAGCGCGTGAGGAGCGCGAGGTCAAAGAAATTCCGGAAGAGGAGATGGCCGAGGTCAGCCGGGTATTCCAGCAATACGGGCTCACGACTCAGGAGAGTGCGCCGGTGGTGGAAGCCCTGAGCCGCCGTCCTGACGCATGGGTCGATTTCATGATGCGTTACGAGTTAGGACTGGAAGAACCCGATCCCAAGCGCGCTGTGACCAGCGCGGCAACCATCGCGGGTTCTTACGTCGCCGGCGGATTCGTTCCACTCGCACCCTATATGGCGCTGCCGAGCGCTCACGCGGGGCTGATTGCGTCGGCTGTTGTAACGCTGATCGCGCTGGCGATTTTTGGCTACATCAAAGGACGCTTTACGGGCGACCGGCCGTTCCGCAGCGCGTCACAGACAATGGTGATCGGTGGACTTGCGGCCGGAGCAGCCTTTGTGCTTGCGAAGCTGATTGCATAGTGCTGAAAACAAACAATTTCGCTTGACTTCCGGACGCCCTGGGCCTAGGATCAAATCAACTTAATAGGGCGCGTGCCGTTGCCATCCTCACCCCACATCTAATACGGCACGCGCCTGCTGTTTTACGGCCTTTTTCGTCGCCTTGCCGGATTCGAACCTGCCCAGTTCCCATTGTTGTTCCTGCTGCGCTCACCAGGAACATGTTCCGCGATAATGGTTGCGTGAAGTCAGCAGGTATCAGTCTCCGCTTCTCGATCCCATGCATTGCTGCCCTGGCGCTCGCGCTCGGCATGGGTGTGCTGCCGGCCTCCGGCGTGGCAAAGTCACGGCCGCGGCATGCGGTCGCGGATCGCGATTACATCTCCGCGCTGGCCGCCGCCAACAACTTCCTGCACGCCTGGCAGGCTCACGACCACGAAAGCGGTCTGCTCATGCTCACCGATTACGCCAAGCGCCACAGTTCTGAGGCCACGCTGGAGAGCTTTTTTGCTCCCAGCCCACTGACCCAGCAAGGTTTCCTGATTACGAGTGGCAGGAAGGTGAAGCCGGGACGGTACGTTTTTGAGGTCGCTCTACTGGAAGCGGTTTCCGAAAAAGAAACTATCCGCCACCATTTTTCACGCATTGTAGTGGTCAGGGCTGGCAAAGACGATTGGGCGGTAGATAATGTTCCGTAAGCCAGTTTCCGTTCGCCGATGACCATAAGCAATCGACACGCAGGGCGTGTCGATGGCGATATGCTTTCGGCGATCTACTCCATTACAAGCAATCCTAACCTGCCCTGAACGGAGTTGAAGGGTGTCGCTATGAGACGCATTCGCAAAGTCGCTGTGCTTGGAGCCGGCACAATGGGAGCCCGCATTGCCGCACAACTGGCAAACGCCGGCTGCCCGAGTTATCTGTTCGACATCGTTCCCCCGGATGCCGACGGCCCTACGCGCAACAAAATTGCTGCCATGGGCCTCGAAGCCGCCCGCAAGTCGAAACCTGCGGCTTTCATGGATCCGTCATTGGCCCGTCTGGTTACCATCGGCAACTTTGAAGACGATCTTAAAAAGCTTGGCGACGTGGATTGGGTCATCGAGGCGGTAGTCGAAAACCTGGAAATCAAACGCGAACTGCTGAAGAAAGTCGAGTCGGTGCGCAAGCCGGGAAGCATTGTCACTACCAACACCAGCGGCCTTCCAGTCGGCAAAATCGCCGAAGGATTTTCATCTGACTTCCGTCGCGCCTGGTTCGGCACGCATTTTTTCAACCCGCCGCGTTACATGCGGCTGCTGGAGGTCATTCCCACTC
>Ga0070741_10009342_pt1 | contig 19120 bp, 15 predicted proteins | sample Coa_R1_4_FD_66440 | JGI IMG/M metagenome (GOLD analysis project Ga0070741, IMG submission 66440) | Surface soil microbial communities from Centralia Pennsylvania, which are recovering from an underground coalmine fire - Coalmine... | ecosystem: Environmental > Terrestrial > Soil > Unclassified ...
CAGTCGGCCCATGCATTGAACGCGGCGCAAGCGCCGAGCACCGCCAACAATACTCGCTTCATTTTTCGAATCGCTCCTTCACCACGCACTTGAGACGCCCGCGCGCGAGGCGTGTTTCGATGGATTCGCCGACGGTGACCGCGCGCGCGTCGCGGAGGATTGCGCCCGTCGCTTCGTCGCGGACGATCGCATAACCCCGATCCAGCGTCGCCAGCGGGCTCAGCGCGTGGAGTGTGTGCGCCATATGCCTCACCTGCTTGCGGGCGTCGTCCAGGCGGCGGGCGATCGCCTGCGTGCAGCGTTCGTACAGATGACGGCTGTCCTGCCGACACGCGCGCACGCGCGCGAGCGGAGACCGGCGCTCGAGCCGCGTGCAAAGCACATGCAGCGTGCGGTGGGCGCCGTGCAGCCGGCGCGACTGTCCGAGCAAGAGACGGTGCGCCAGCGTGTCGAGGCGCTGCCTCAGATGTTCCAGGCGCGCGCGCGGATGCATGACGCGCGCCGCGAGCCAATCGATATGTTGCGCACGCGCGCGCAGCATATCGCGCATGCGCCGGATCAAGTGCGCTTCATGTTGGCTGAATCGATGCAGCCATTCATTTTGATCCGGGCTTACGAGCTCGGCCGCCGCCGTCGGGGTCGGCGCGCGCATGTCGGCGGCGAGATCGGCGATCGTGAAGTCGGTTTCATGGCCGACACCGGACACGACGGGAATGGAGCAATCGACCAGCGCGCGTGCGACGATCTCCTCGTTGAAGGCCCAGAGATCCTCGAGCGAGCCGCCGCCGCGGGCAAGAATGAGGACGTCACAGTCACGGCGCGTGGAAGCGAGGCGGATCGCCTCGGCGATGGGCGTCGCCGCCGCTTTGCCTTGGACGGGAACGGGATAAAGTAGTATCGGGATCGCCGGGAAGCGCCGCCGCAGAGTTTTGACGATATCGTGCAGCACCGCGCCCGTCGGCGAGGTGACGAGGCCGATGCGCTTCGGCAGCCGCGGCAGCGGCCGCTTGCGCGCGGCGTCGAAGAGGCCCTCCTGCGCCAAACGCGCCTTCAGCGCCTCGAACGCGCGGCGCAGCATTCCTTCGCCCGCTTCCTCGATGTGCTCGACGATCAGTTGATATTCGCCGCGCCCCTCGTAGAGCGTGACGCGCGCGCGTACCAGTACGTGCATGCCGTCGCGCGGCGGCACGTTGAGCAGGCGCGACTGCGTGCGAAACAGCGCGCAGCGCACCTGCGTGGTCGCGTCCTTCAGGCAGAAATAGAGGTGCCCGGAGGAGGGACGCGCGAGATTGGAAATTTCGCCCTCCACCCAAAGCGGCGGGAAGCTGCCTTCGAGCAAGGCGCGCGCCTCGCGATTTAACCGGGAAACGGTGTAGATCTGTCGCGGCGGGGCGGTGAGCGGGAGAGTCGCTTGTTCCATATATAAAAGGTAATCCGGATGGCGGCCCGAAGAAAGCGGGGACCGCCGAGCGCCGGACATGATCCGATTAACCAGTATGCCGCCCCGAGGATACGCTGTATTAAACAGGTGAGGGTGGCTGGAGGCGCTTGCGCCGAAACCCAACAATGGAGCCGGTAGCTTGGTACCTTGGCTTCGCAAGGATGCTTATCGACCGCGCGCACTAGCGGCGGTAGGTGTAGTCCGCTTTCGTGCGTGCGCTATCCGCGGCCTGCCTTTGCGCCAGCAATGCCTCCTCCAGCGCTTTTTGGCCCAACTTGAGAGCGCGATCCATGTCGCCGGCCTCGTGCGCCTCATCCGCCTCGGCGAGATAGCTCTCCGTATTAATCCACAGGAATCCTAGGTCCGCCGCGCGTTTGATCTCTTGCCGCGCCCGAGCGACGAGAGCGTCGTAGTCTTGGTAGTCCTGGTATTCCTTCGCCTGGATAACCGGCGTATCGGGTGCTTGGCCGGTTTCGGTCGCCGGCTCCACGGGAGAAGTTGTCGTGCACGCGGGCAGGGCGAAGACCGCCGCGCAGACACCCGTAGTGGCAATTCGTCGCACGGCGGTGCGAACGAAGGCGGAATACATCATCATAAGGAAAGCGTAGGCAAACCGGCCGGGCCGTTCCATATCGGTTCGCAGTGCGCGATCGCGCGGCCCGTTTACGCGCGACGGCGGGTCTTCGTATAATACGTCATGCGGATTGTTCAAGAAGCCCTGACCTTTGACGACGTCCTGCTGGTTCCCGCCTATTCTAAGGTTGTTCCGGTAGATGTCGAGCTGAAGACCGCCCTCACTCGCACTATCCGTCTCAATATCCCGTTGCTGTCGGCCGCGATGGACACGGTCACGGAGGCGCGCACCGGCATTTGCCTCGCGCAGGAGGGCGGGCTCGGCGTTATTCACAAGAATCTGCGCCCCGAGCGTCAGGCCGATGAGGTGCGCAAGGTCAAAAAGTTCGAAAGCGGGATCATCACCAACCCCATCACCGTTACGCCGGAGACGACGGTTCGACAGGTGCTCGAACTGACCCGGACGCACGGAATTTCCGGCGTACCCGTGACCGACAAGGGCGGACTGGTGGGAATCGTGACGTCGCGCGATCTGCGTTTCGAGACGCGCTACAACGAACCCGTCAGCCGCATCATGACGCCGAAGAGCAAGCTCGTGACCGTGCGCGAAGGCGCGGCGCGCGATGAAATCCAGCGGCTGCTGCATGAGCATCGTATCGAAAAGATTCTGGTCGTGGATGACAAGTTCGGGCTCAAGGGCCTGATCACGGTGAAGGACATCCAGAAATCGACCGAGTATCCGAACTCCGTCAAGGATTCCAAGGGCCGGCTGCGTGTCGGCGCCGCCGTCGGCGCGGGCGCCGGTTCCGAGGAACGCATCGAGCGGTTGGTCGAGGCCGAAGTCGATTTGATCGTGGTGGATTCCGCCCACGCGCACCAACAGCGACAACTCGATGGCGTGCGCTGGGCCAAGAAGCACTACCCGGAGCTGTCGGTGGTCGCCGGCAATATCGCCACGGCCGAGGCGGCGCGCGATTTGCAGAAGGCGGGCGTCGACGCCGTGAAAGTCGGCATCGGTCCCGGTTCGATCTGCACGACGCGCATTGTCGCCGGCGTCGGCGTTCCGCAACTGACCGCCATTTTCGACGTGGCGCAGGCGCTCGCCGGTTCGGACATTTCGATCATCGCGGACGGCGGCATCCGCTATTCCGGCGACATCGCGAAGGCGATCGGCGCGGGCGCGCATACCGTGATGGTGGGTAGTTTGCTCGCCGGTTCGGATGAAGCGCCGGGTGAGGTGGAAATTTTTCAGGGCCGTTCCTATAAGACCTATCGCGGCATGGGTTCTTTGGGCGCGATGGGCGAAGGGTCGAGCGATCGTTACTTTCAAGAGAGCGCAGTGCGCGACAAGCTGGTGCCCGAAGGCGTGGAAGGGCGGGTTCCTTACAAGGGGCCGATGGTGAACATCATTCATCAGCTCATGGGCGGATTGCGCTCGGCGATGGGCTATACCGGGTCGCCTGACATCGAAACGCTGCGCACGCGCGCGAAATTCGTGCGCATCACCAACGCCGGCGTGCGCGAGTCGCACGTGCACGACGTCATGGTTACCAAAGAAGCGCCGAACTACCAGCAACGCGAGTGACGATGGGCACCGACCCGAGGCAATCTTTCATGACCAACCTATCGATGCCGTCTTCCGAGGCGCTGTGGAAAACCATCCGCGCCGAAGTCGTCGAAATCGCCAAAGCCGAGCCGGTGTTGGCGCCGTTCTTCGAGCGCGCAGTGTTGCGCCACTCGCGGCTCGACGATGCGCTCGCGGAGAATCTCTCGACCAAGCTCGCCGGCGGCGCGCTGAACGCCGGAGCGCTGCGCGACGTCATCGCGCAAGCGCTTGCGTCGGATCCCGAAATCGCCGCCGCGTCCGCCGCCGATCTGCAGGCGGTGCGCGAGCGTGACCCGGCCGGCCGGACGTACGCCATACCGCTGTTCTTCTTCAAGGGCTATCAGGCGCTGCAAGGTTATCGCATCGGGCATTGGCTGTGGCGCGAGGGTCGCGAGGCGCTGGCGTGGATGGTGCAGAACCGCGTTTCCGAAGTGTTCGGCGTGGAGATCCATCCTGCGGCGCGGATAGGGCGCGGCATACTGCTCGATCACGGCACCGGGCTGGTTGTCGGCGAAACCGCCGTGGTAGACGATCACGTCTCGATCCTGCAGGACGTGACGCTCGGCGGTACCGGCAAGGAGCGCGGCGATCGCCATCCGAAAATCCGCCGCGGCGTATTGATCAGCACCGGCGCTAAGATATTGGGCAACATCGTCGTCGGCGAAGGAGCGAAAGTCGGCGCCAACAGCGTGGTGCTGAAGGACGTGCCGCCTCATTGCACGGTCGCCGGCGTGCCGGCACGCGTGGTCGGCGCCTGCGAGTCGGCCGATCCGGCCTCGCTGATGGATCATCGCATCGATCGCTCGGGATGACGGCTAGGCGGTGCTCTTATTCCTTCGCATGCATTACGCACTCCACGTGACTAGTTCCCGTTCGTGGCCGATCCGCATTCACAAAAAATTCTGATTCTTGATTTCGGCGCCCAATACGTGCAGCTGATCGCGCGGCGCGTGCGCGAGGCGGGCGTTTATTGCGAAATCTACCCCTACGACGCAACCGAAGAGGAAATCCGCCGCTTCGCGCCGCGCGGAATCATTCTTTCCGGCGGTCCGGAATCGGTCACGGCCGACGAAACGCCGCGCGCGCCGCCGGCCGCGTTCGATATGAAGGTGCCGGTGCTCGGCATCTGTTACGGCCAGCAAACGATGGCGGCACAGCTCGGCGGCAAAGTGGAAAGCTCGAACAAGCGCGAGTTCGGCTACGCGCGGGTGCGGATGCACGGGCACTCGCAGCTCTTCAAGGGCATCCGCGACGAGACCGAACCGAGCGGCGCGGAGTATTTACACGTGTGGATGAGTCACGGCGACCGCGTCACGCAATTGCCGCCCGGCTTTCGCGTCATCGCCGCGAGCGAGCACGCGCCGTTCGCCGGCATCGCCGATGAGTCACGCCGCTTTTACGGCGTGCAATTTCACCCCGAAGTCACGCACACGACGCAAGGACGCGCCATCCTGCAACGGTTCGTGCAGGACATCTGCGGCTGCCGGCCGCTTTGGACGCCGGGCAACATCGTCGACAGCATGATCGAAAGCGTGCGCGCGCAGATCGGCACGGACGAAGTGGTGCTCGGTCTCTCCGGCGGCGTCGATTCTTCCGTCGTCGCCGCGTTGCTGCATCGCGCGATCGGCAAGCAGCTCACCTGCCTCTTCGTCGACACGGGCCTGCTGCGCCTGAACGAGGGCGATCAGGTGATGTCGACCTTCGCCGAGCACATGGGTGTGAAAGTGATCCGCGTCAACGCGGAAGAGCGGTTCCTGTCCGCGCTCGCCGGCGTCGCCGACCCGGAACAGAAGCGCAAGATCATCGGGCGCGTGTTCATCGAAGTGTTTGAGCAAGAGGCGCATCGCATCAGGAACGCCAAGTGGCTGGCGCAAGGAACTATCTATCCCGACGTCATCGAATCCGCCGCGGCGCGCACGAAAAAGGCGCACGTCATCAAGTCGCATCACAACGTCGGCGGTTTGCCCGAGCGCATGAAGCTCAAGCTCCTCGAGCCGCTGCGCGAGCTCTTCAAGGACGAAGTGCGGCGCATCGGCGAAGAGCTGGGGCTGCCGCACCAGATGATTTATCGGCATCCGTTCCCCGGCCCGGGGCTCGGCGTGCGCATCCTCGGCGAAGTGAAGAAGGAATACGCCGATATCCTGCGCCAGGCGGACGCGATTTTTCTCGAAGAGCTCTACCGCCACGACTTGTACGAAAAGATCGGCCAAGCCTTCGCGGTTTTTCTTCCTGTCAAGTCGGTCGCGGTGCTCGGCGATGCGCGCGCCTACGAGTACGTGATCGCGTTGCGCGCCGTCGAGACCGTCGATTTCATGACGGCGCATTGGGCGCGCATTCCTTACGAAGTGCTCTCGGCCATTTCTCACCGCATTATCAACGAGGTGCGCGGCGTCTCGCGCGTCGTGTACGACGTCTCGGGCAAGCCGCCGGCGACCATCGAATGGGAGTGACATCGGGCGACGACACGCGCTTCATGGAGCGGGCGCTCGAGCTTGCGCGCCGCGCCGAAGCGGAAGGAGAGGTTCCCGTCGGCGCGGTGCTGGTATTGGAAGACCAAGTGCTTGGCGAAGGATGGAACCACCCCATTGCGGCGCACGATCCGACCGCGCACGCCGAAATCGTCGCCCTACGCGCCGGCGCCGCTCGAATGAATAACTATCGCCTGCCGAATACGACGCTCTACGTGACGCTCGAGCCGTGCGCGATGTGCGCCGGCGCCATCGTGCAGGCGCGCGTCACGCGCCTCGTATACGGTGCGAGCGACCCACAAGCCGGCGCCGCCGGCAGTGTTTACAATCTGCTGCAGTCGCCGGTGCTCAATCATCGCGCCGTGGTTGAAGGCGGTGTGCTCGCCGATGTTTGCGGAGCGCAACTGCGGGCTTTCTTTCGCGCGCGCCGCACTACGGAATAGTCCGCACCGGTGCCCATCCCCTGGAAGTGTCTCGTCAGATGGCGGGGGCGCGTAACTTGAGGGCCGGTACCGCGCGTTTGGCCTTTTCTTCGTCGATGATTTTTGCCAGCACGTCGTAGTAGACGCGCACGCGGTTGACGAAGCGTACCGGCTCATCGCCGCGGCAATAACCGTACTTAGCTTGCTCGTACCACTTGGGCTCGGACAACAGCGGCAGCCGTTCCTTCACGTCGCTCCACTTGTCGGGGTTCCCGCCTTGCTTCTGCGTCAGGATACGAGCGTCTTCGAGGTGATAGAACCCGACGTTGTAGGCGGCGAGCGCAAACCAAAGCCGGTCCGGCGGCGCGATGCGCTCCGGAAGCCGGTCCAAAAGTTCCCGCAAGTAGCGCGCTCCGCCTTCGATGCTTTCCGCCGGATCGTGGCGATCGGTGATGCCGAGCTCCTGCGCCGTATTGCTCGCCAACATCATGAAGCCCCGCACGCCCGTGAAAGAGACGCTCTTCGGATCCCAGTACGATTCCTGATACGCGACGGCGGCCACCAGCCGCCAATCGAGATCGTAGTCTTTGGCGATATCCTGGAGCAGTTCCTGATAGACGGGTAGGCGACTGTAAACGCGCGCGCGAAATACGGTGAGGTCGATAAAATTACTGCGGCTCGCCGGACCGTAATATCGATCGACAAGCTGTGCGAGGTTGCCGGAACGCCGATACGTTTCCAGAAATTTCACCGCCGCATTGTAGAGGCTCGTGTCTTTGGAGGGGCGAAACGCCCACACGAGCGGTTCCGGTTTTTGCAGGTCGAACGCGACCTGCAGCTCCGGAAGATACTGGCGGTTCAACGCGACGATGTTCGAATCCGCGACTGTGAGATCGAGCAGGCCCTCCCACACGAGTTGCAGCTGCTCCTCGGTGCGCCGGTCTTCCGCCTCGATCCAGGTGAGCGCCGGCTGTGTTTGCTTGAGCTCGTTCAACCGCTCCGCATAGCGCGTTCCGGCGGGGACCTCGATCTCGCGCCCAATGAGCTCCTGCACATTGGCCGGACGCGTGCTTCCCAGCCGATACACCACCTGTTGCCGCACCTGTTGGTAGGAGGGCGTGAAGAGCATCAGCCGCCCCCGCGGATCGGTCTCGGCAATGTTGGCGGCCGCGAAATCCGCGTCCCCATTGAACAGGCGGGGCAGGACGTCGGCATATTTGTTCGCGACCACTACCCGAAGTTTTATGCCCAACTGTTCCGCGAACGCCTTGGCGAGGTCGTACTCGAACCCCGCCGGTCCCTCGGGAGTTTCGTAATACGTCGTCGTGCCGGAGAACGTCAGTACGGTGATTTCGCCCCCGCGCTTGATCGCGTCGAGGCGGGAACCGTCGAAAAGCGAGCAACCGCCGAGAACGGGCAGCGCGAACAGTAATATAAGTGTGCCGATTCTGCGGGTTCGGTCGTTCGAGCCTCGGGTCGCGTCGGCCGCTGGTTTTCGGAGCGTCATAGTCTTGAGCCTACCTGCGGAGCCGGTGCTTGTCACGGCGGCGTGGTGCCGCGCATGTAACTTGTTCAGCGCGCGCGGTTTTCGTAAGCTAGCCGGCTTTCCGCGGGACCGAATCGCTACGTCGCCGGGGATTGTCGAAAAATGGCGATCAGGCGAATTGGAAAGATATCCGAGCGGTAGCAGGGGAAAAGCTCGGATTGATTCAAAACGTAGGGTGCGCCGTGCGCACCGATCGAAACCAGGGTGTGTGGAACGCGCCCTACGTTGAATTAATCAGGGCTTCCTTGTATTCGTGTCGCGGACCGCCCAGCCACGGCGCGTCGAGTTTCACCACGGACGGCGGGTACAGAGATTATCGGAGAGGTGTCCGAGCGGTTTAAGGAGCACGCCTGGAAAGTGTGTGTACGGCAAAACCGTACCGAGGGTTCGAATCCCTCCCTCTCCGCCAATCAAAAAGCAAAGGGCCCACTGGGCCCTTTGCTTTTTGATTGGCGTTTAACGTGTGTCACCCTCATGACCTTGAATAAGAAAATTAGCGTCAAGCATCCGGTGTCATTATGTGAAGCGATCTCGGCTCGCGACCTCTCGACCCACTTGCACTCGCGCGGTCGTGGTTGCATCATACCCACACCGTTTATCTCATTATTAATTTGCCCGCTGACTCCTTTTTGGAAAGGAACTCCGAAAGAAGCCCGCTGAAGCCGAAACATACCTCGGCCCTCGCCCAGGTATCGCTGTGGGCTCTGTTCTGGATTTTCTTTCGCGTCGGTTGTACCAGCTTCGGCGGTTTTATGGTGATCGTGGCGGTCGTGCAGAATGCCGTCGTCGAGCGCCGCAAGCTGCTGACGCAGCAAGAGATGCTCGATGGAGTTTCGCTTGCTTCCGTTCTGCCGGGCACGATGGCGGTGAACGTGATCGCCTACGTCGGGTATCGGTTGCGTGGTCCGGCAGGGGCGTTCGTGAGCGCATTTGCCGCCGTGCTGCCGGCATTCGTCTTCATCGTCGCGCTGGGTCTCGCTTATTTCCGCTGGGGACAGTTGCCGGCGGTTAGCAAAATGTTCATGGGGTTCGTGCCGGCGGTGACCGCCACGGTCGCCGCGGCGGCCTGGAGCATGGGCCGCGCCTCGATAGTCGGCATGCGCGAAGCGGCGATCGCGGTGTTCGCGGCGGCGGCGCTGCATAGTATCGGCGGATTTTTTAGTACGCTCGGGATTGTTTTCGTCGCTGCTGTTGCCGGTTGGTATTGGTTCGGCCGGCGCTCCTTTGATGTCCGCGTCGGCAAACTCGGCGTGGGCCGCCGGCGAAAGAAAAAGCGTCGGGAATCCGTCGCCAAAATCAATCTGTTTGTCCTCACCGCGGTACTGCCGGGGAGTGTCGCCCCTTTTGCGAGCTTCGATCCCGGTCTTTTGTTGAAGATCCTTGTTACGTTCGCCGGCATGAGTCTGCTCCTCTTCGGCGGTCACTACGTGTTTATTCCGATCGTGCAACAGAGCGTGGTGGAAGGGCATGGCTGGGTGACGCAGCAGGAATTCGTCGATGCAGTGGCGCTGAGCCAGATTACGCCCGGGCCTCTTATGGTAAGCGCCGCGTTCATCGGGCTAAAAGTGGCCGGCTTTGCCGGTGCGATCGCCGCCACGGCAGGCGTTTTTACCCCATCCGCGGTGCTGATGGTCGTCTGCACCGGTTTGTTCCACCGAATCAAAGAATCGCCGATGGTTCAGGCGGTTCTGCGAGGGGTGCGACCGGCAGTCGTGGGAATGATCGCCGCCGCGGTGCTAATAGTTGGGCAGACAATGGTGCCGACCTGGATATCGGCAGTAATTTTTGGCGCCTCACTAATATCGCTGCTATATTTCCGTGTTAATGCTGTGTGGATTATTCCGGTCGCCGGCATTGCAGGTTACCTCGTGTACTAGCCGACAGCAGTAAACGGTTCGGCGGCCGTCAAGGGAGCAGGGAAGACACGCCAACAACAAGGAGAGGGATATGCCTATCTTTATGATCGGGACGCGGCGTTCTGGATCCAATCTGCTGCGTCTGATGCTCAACCAGCTACCGGATATCGCCGCGCCGCACCCGCCGCACGTCATGCTGCGCATGATGCCGCTCCTCCCGCGCTACGGCGATCTCAATCAGGACAATAACTTCGCCCTGTTGGTAAACGACATTTGCCGCCTGGTGGAGCTCAACCCGGTGCCGTGGGAAGGCGTAACGCTCAATCGCGGCGATATTATGGCGCGCTGCCGCACTCGCACGGTCGTCGCGGTCTTCGGCGCCGTATACGACGTATATGCCGAGGTGCGGGGCGCGCGCACTTGGTTGTGCAAGAGCCTCGAGAACGTCCACTTCCTGCCGGAGATCGAAGCCTATTACCCCCGCGCGCAGTACATCTACCTCTACCGTGACGGCCGCGACGTGGCGGTGTCGTTCCGCAAAGTGATCGTCGGCCAAAAGCACTTCTATCATATCGCCAAGGAGTGGGCCGAGACGCAGCGCTTGGCGCTCAAACAGCGCGCCATCACGTCGCCGGACCGTTTCATCGATATCAGTTACGAGGCGCTCACCGCGAATCCAGCGCGCACGATGCAGCGTTTGTGCGAGTGCCTGGGCGTTCCCTATCAGGAGAGCATGCTCGAATTCTACAAGTCGGAAGACGCCAAACGTACCGCGCAATCGTCGGCGGTCTGGGCCAACGTGACCAAGCCGATCATGTCGCACAACTCGCGTAAATTTCTACGCGAGGCCTCGGAAGAAGACATCCGCATATTCGAGACGGTGGCGGGGGATGTGCTCGATGCGCTCGGCTACGAGCGCATGTACGTCCGCCGCGGGCAGGAGCGCAAGTTCACCCAAGCCGAGCTGCGCTTCTTCGATGAAGAAAACAAACGTCTGCAAGAGGAAGTCATGCGCCGTACCGATGCCGAGGATCTAAAGCGGCGCGATCGCCAGGACGCGTTGTTGGCCGAGATCATTCGTCGCGAGCGGCTTGCGGGCTCGCCCGGCACTGCTGAAGCGTTGCTCGGGCCGAGGGACGCGCGTGGCATCGGAATCGCGACGTCGATAAAAAAGTAAAGAGAAACCGCAGGCGCGGCCGGATCCGGCCGGTGTCGGTTCAGCGAGGCCGATAACCGAATCGAAAATTGTTAGGAACGCTGATCAAGAGGGAGCTTGTATGTTCAAGTGCAAATCGATATTTTTTGGCGTAACACTGCTCGTGAGTAGCGCTGTGCAGGCGGCGGATGCCGGGCCGACGAGCGCGCCGCCGTCGAGCGATACGTGGATCTTCAGCGCGCCGCCGCGCGAATCTCCCGAGGAAGCGGTGCGGGTATATCAGCCGCTGATAGATTACTTGAGCAAGGTAACCGGTAAACACATCGTTCTCAAATATCCGCGCACGTGGGGCGTATACCGCACCGAGATGATCAACGGCCGTTACGACCTCGTATTCGACGGTCCGCATTTCAACGGCTATCGGGCCGAGAAGCTGCATCACACGGTCCTCGCGAAGCTGTCGGACGCGCGCGAATTCGTCATCGTGGCACGTAAGGACGAAAAGGCGACGACACCCGCCGATCTGGCCGGGCGCACGTTCTGCACGCAGTCACCGCCGAACTTGGCCGCCCTGGTGGCGCTGTCGCAATTCGATAATCCGCAACGCCAACCGATACTGGTGCCGACCAAGGGTTTCGACAAGATTTATAGCGGCGTGGTGTCAGGGCGGTGCGCCGGCGGCGTTCTTTCGACGTCGAATTTGGATGTATTCGACAAGGAAGGCGTCTTGAAAGTGCTGTACAAAAGCCCGGCGATGCCGGAACAGGCGCTGTCAGCGGGCCCGCGCGTGTCGGCGGCTGATAAAGCCAAGATCGTCGCTGCGCTCACTTCGCCGGAAGGTATCGCCCCTACGGAAAAACTGCGCGCGTCCGCAAAGGGCGGAAACAGTTTCGTGGCGGCGAATAACCGCGAATATGCGGGCCTAGGTAACTTGTTGAAGAACGAGTGGGGCTTTTACGACAACTAAGCGGTGATGCGTCGCGCGGGCACTTTTTTCGGCTTGCGCTTCATCCACTCGGTTCTATAGTGAATGAAGGGTGCAAGCATATCCGGCCGCAATGACCAGCGGCTCGTTGCATCCCGAAGCGGCAACGTGCCGCATCGGACGAGTCATCTACCGGGAATAGGGACATATCAGGCCGCATTGACGCGGCAACATGGAGTACCTGATGGACCAGTCAAACGGCATTTCGCTACGTTCCCCGATCAAAGCGCTTATTGTCGACGACAGCACGACAGTACGCCGCCTCATGGAGCTTACCCTCGGTCACTTGGGAGTGGAGCTCGACTTCGCTGAGCGTGGCGAAATAGCGATCGCCATGGCGCAGGCGAAACACTACGACATCGTGTTCCTCGACATCATGCTGCCGGGCATGGACGGCTATCGGGTCTGCAAGGCGCTAAAAGGCGACAAACGCACAAAGGCGACGCCCGTGGTCATGCTGACCAGCAAAGACGGGGCCGTCGACAAGGTGCGCGGCATCATGGCGGGCACGAACGTTTACCTGACCAAACCGCTCGAACGACATCAGCTGATTCAAGCGTTGGACAAATGCCTGCCCGCACATATCACCAATTTAGGCGCGCCGTCGGTTGCGGTCGGCGGCCATCTTCAAGCGCGTAAGTAGTCAAGGAGGACGTCATGGCGGTACAGAAAGTTCTCGTCGTCGATGATTCGGCGACTGACCTCAAGAATCTCGAACAGATCTGCATGGATGCGGGATACTCCGTCATTACCGCCAGCTCCGGGGCGGAAGCTATCGAGAAAGCGAAAAATGAACGCCCGGACGTAGTGCTGCTCGATATCATCATGCGCGACATGAACGGTTTTCAAGTTTGCCGCGCGATTGCCACGGATGCGACCACGCAGCATATCCCCGTCGTCCTGGTTTCCTCCAAGAGTGAGAAAACCGATCGCGTGTGGGGAGAGCAGCAGGGCGCGAAAGCTTATATCACCAAGCCGTATACGTCGGCGCAGATAATCCATCAACTCGAGCGCCTGTAGCGCCGCCGTGTCGCCTTCGCGAGCAAGCTGATGGGTACCGTCGAATCCTTGCGACACGATCCGAACGTCGTTCCCGACGTCGCCTCTGCACTTGCGGGCGGGTCGGGAGAGGATGCGGTCGCAGGGAAATCCGAAACAGCGGCGCCGCTCCTCGCGCGCACCGGTTTTTGCGTCGGCGACTGGAATTTCCTCTTTCCATCCGGTCTAGGGCGCGAGGTGATGCCGGCGCCGGCCGTGAGCCGTGTGCCGAACACGGCGCCGTGGTTGCTCGGGCTCGCCAACGCGCGCGGCAACCTCATACCGATCGTAGACATGGCTATCGCACTCGGCGTGGCAAGCGCGGCGGGCGTCTCCGCCTACGTGTTGACCTTCGGGCAGGGCGAAGCGGCGATAGGCCTCGCGGTTGACGGCTTGCCGCGCTTGTTGACTCCGGAGGCGTCCGAGCAAACGGGCGAAAGTTTGCCGCTGCCGCCGTTGCTCGAAGGCAATACGTTGGCCGCCTACCACCATGGCGGCCGCACGTGGCTGGATCTCGACCTCCCGCGTTTTTTTGAAACGCTTGCTCGCGGTATCGCGCGCTGATGCGCGGCCGCCGGAGCGATACTTCGACGATACTTGGAAAGTAAACAAGGAAGACCATATGAAGATAAATTGGAGATTGCTCACGCTGCGGAGTCCGCTTCGCCGGCAGACCATCCGGCAGCGCTTGCTGATGCTGTTCATCGTGTTGATCGGCGGTTTCGCGCTCGTCGCGGCCGCGTACATCGGCGTCGTGCAGATCAACCGCGACGCCGACACGACCAACGCGCGGGTGAGCGAATTCGGTTTCTACGTCGACCGCGTGCTGATCGGCGTGCTCCAAGCGCGACGCGAAGAAAAAGATTTCTTCGCCCGGCCGAACGACGAATACCTGCAAAACCACGAGAAAGCATTGGCCGGCGTTTATCGCGACATCGCCGAAGCGGAGGCGGCGGCCCCCGACGATGAGAAGCGCGCCTTGGTCGGCGAGATTCGCACGCAAGTGAAGACATATCAGGGTACGTTCCGCGGCGCCGTCGAGGCGCAGCGCCGTGCCGGTTACGACGATAAGTCGGGGCTGCGGGGCGCGTTGCGTAACGCCATGGAAGAGGTGCAGTCGCTGTTGGATAAGTATCAGAAGGCCGATTTAACCGCGTCCTTGCTGCGTATGCGTGGCTACGAAAAGGACTATCTCCAACGCAGTGACGCGAAGCTCCTCGAGCTGATGGAAAAGGAGCAACAGCAATTTCTCAGTCTGGTCGCTCGCTCCGACATTCCGCCCGCCGTGAAGGCGGCGGTCGCGGAAAAGCTGCGCATCTACAGCGGCACGTTCCTCGGTATGACGGATAGCTTACGGGAAGTCGCCGACGAGCGCGGTGCATTTAACGAAGTGGTGCAGCAAGTCGAGCCGATCGCCGCAGCGCTCGACGCCAAGAAAAATCAGCTGCTCGCCGAGAACCGCCAGACCCATGTGCAGACGACCAGCGCCATTACATGGACATTCGCCGCGGCGTTGTTTTTCATCACCGCGTTGGTCTCGGCGCTGGTGTTCGTGACTTCCCGATCGATCACGCGCCCGCTCAGCAAGCTAACCAGCACCGTGTCCGCTATTACCCTCGGCAACAAAGAAGCGCGCGCGAAGCTCACGAGCGGCGACGAGATGCAGGAACTCGGCGACGCGTTCGACCGCATGATGGATGAACGCGGCCGTTTCATGCAGACGGAAGCCGAGAACGAGCGCCTCAACAACTCGATTATCGCCATTCTGCGCTCAGTGTCGCAGCTCGGTAAGGGCGACCTTACCGTGCGCGTGCCCGTGCATGAAGACGTCACCGGAGCGCTCGGCGATGCGATCAACCATATGTCGGAAAGCATCGGCAAGGCGCTGACGAAGGTCAGCAAAGCGTCGGAACAGGTGGTGCAGACGTCGAAACAAACGCGCGATTTGACCGCGCAGAGCCGCGAGACGGTCCTCGGTACGGCGCAGGGCATGAATCAGCTGCGGGGCACGATCCAGGAGACGGCGAAACGCATCAAGCGCCTCGGCGAGCGCTCTCAGGAAATCGGCGGTATCGTAAAGCTGATCGATACCATCGCCGAGCGTACGAACATGCTCGCGCTGAACGCCAACATGCAGGCGGCCCAGGCGGGTGAGGCCGGTCGCGGTTTCATGGTGGTTGCGGCGGAAGTGCAACGCCTGGCCGAGAGCGCGAAGGAAGCAACGCATCAAATCAACAAGCTCGTTACCAGCATCCAGGTAGAAACAGGCGATACCATCGCGGCGATGGACGAAGCCATCCAAGAAGTCGTGGCGGGCAGCGATTCGGCGGAACAAGCGGCGACCCAGATCAATCGCAATCAAGACATGGTGACGATGCTGGACACGCTCGGCAAACAGCTCCTCGATACGGTGCAGGCATTCAAGATGCCGGCGGAATACGCGTCGCAAGCCGAAGCCGGCAAACATATCAGAGCGGTTGCTTAAAAAGAAAGGGGAACCATGCCGTCCGCGGAAATCCTCGCGGTATTGGCCGACGAGGTAACCGACGCGCAAAACGCGATCGGCGCTTCGTTCGACGGGCTGTGCTCCGCCGACGGTGCCGTATTTGCCGATGCCAAGGCGAGCTACGTCGAACAGGTGCAACGTATCGGCGCCGCGTGCAGCGCCCTCGGTTTACGCGGCCTGTACCGCGGTTGCTCGTTCATCGAAGATAACGTCAACGCGCTCGATGTCGGCGGCTTGAATGCCGAACGGCGCGAATTGTTCGAGCGTTGGCCGAGTGCAATGCACGGCTACCTGCGCGCGCCGCGCGACAAGGCTACCGTCCACGAGCTGTCGGAGTTGTTGCGCCATCCCGCGTGGCCGGAGCCACTCGATGGCTCGACGCACGCCGAGCTCGAGCAGGCGTTGTTCGATGTCGGCGAGCACGAGCTGGACGCCGTCGAAACTACGCCGGCGCGCCAGACGCAGGCACGAGCGGAAGACGTCGTGCTGAGCCTACCGCAAGATGTGAATTCCAAGCTGGTCGATGCCTTCCTTACCGAGGGTCCGCAGCAAGCAAGCGAATATTCCGCGCTGATCCAAGGGGTCGCACACGCAGACGTGTCGGCGGAGGATCTCGGCGAATGCCGCCGTCTGATCCATGCCCTGAAAGGCGCCGCCAATACCGTAGGCGTACGCGGCATCGCCGCCTTATGTCATCACACTGAAGATATTCTCGAATTTCTCGTTGAGAGTTCCGCCCAGCCCGAGGCGGAGCTCGGCCGCCTGCTGGTCAAGGTTGCCGACACCCTGGAGGGCATGTTCGAAGCGCTGCTCGGGACCGCCGATGCGCCGGACGATGCGCAAGCCGTGTTGCAATCCGTGCTCGACGCGATTAACCGTATCGAGCAGGGAGAGTACGCATCGAACGCCGAGAGCCATGCGCCGCCGACGGCCGTCGAAGCGGCGCATGTCGAGGAGCGGCCGACGGCAAATATGGCAGACCGGGTCGAGCCACGCGTGCGGGTGCCGGCGCGTGTCCTCGATAGTATGTTGTGGACGTCGGGCGAAATCGCGATTTCGAATAGCCATGTGCAAGAGCGCCTGAAGCACGCGTTGACGGCGCTTGCGGAGCTGCGTGAGCGCCAGGAAGTATTACGGGAACGCGGCAATGACATGGAGAGCTTCGCCACGACGCAGGGTATCGCCGCGGGCCGGCGGCACGTGCTCGCCGCGGGGAGCGACGTTACCGCGTCTTCGGGCTTCGATCCGCTCGAGCTGGATCAGTACAACGAGCTGCATGTGTACGCGCGGGCGATCACCGAGACCGCGGCCGACCTGCAACTTCTCGGCGCCGATCTCATGAGCGCGTTGGCCACGGTGACGGCCGCGGTCAACCAACAAACGCTGCTCAACAATGAATTGCACGACCTGCTCATGACGGCGCGCATGGTGTCGGCCCGTAACTTCGATTCGCGATTGCAGCGCACGGTGCGTCAGGCGGCGGAGCAGTGCGGCAAACAGGTGGTGCTACATGTCGAAGGCATGGACCTCATGCTCGACGATCAGCTGGTGAATCTGCTCATCGACCCGTTGCAGCATCTGTTGCGCAACGCCGTGGATCACGGCATCGAAGCGCCGTCGACGCGGGCGGCGCTCGGTAAGCCCGAGACCGGAAACATCCACGTCGGCTTTGCGCGGGATGGCAATTACTTGACGATTACCTGTCACGACGACGGCGCCGGTCTCGATCTTGCGCGTATTCGTTCGCATGCGCTCGCGCGCGGCGTCGTTACCGCAGATCAGAATTTGGCCGACGACGAGGTCGCCGGGCTTATTTTGCGGCCCGGGTTCTCGACGGCGGACGAGGTCACCGAGGTCTCGGGTCGCGGCGTCGGCATGGATATCGTTCACGCCGCCGTACTGAAGCTTAAGGGAAGCATGGATATCCGCACGACGACGGGCCGGGGGGCGACGTTCAGGTTGCGGGTACCGATGTCTCTCGGCATCGTTCATTGTCTGCTGGTGGTGGCAGGAGGCCAAACATTCGCACTGCCCTCGGATAATCTGGAGCGGATCGTGTACGGTGGCGCGAGCTACGTGCAGCGCGCGGCGGACGGCGCCCGCTTTAAGGATGATGAGCTTAACTGTCCCGCTTATTTTTTGGCGGACTTGGCCGGACTTGCAGACGCCGGGCCAGAGGTGCGCCCGGTGGTGCTGATGAAGGGCCTCACCGGCAAGACCGCCATTGTCGTCGATGCCGTCCGGGGCGGCAGCAACTTGGTGGTCAAGAGCATGGGCCGGTATTTGAGCGGGGTGAAAGGGGTGACCGGCGCCTCGATCCTGGGTGACGGCGGGGTCGTGCCGATCCTCGATCTAGTGGACCTGATCCGAAGTGACTTCGTACCGTTGCGGGCTGCCGCAGAGTCCGCCGTGCCCGCGGTTTCGTCATCCGACGTGCTCATCGTTGACGATTCCCTGTCGGTGCGGACGGCGCTCTCGATATTGCTCAACGACGCCGGGTTCAAAGTGCGACTCGCCAAGGATGGCGTGGAAGCGATCGAAGCGATCAACACACAGCTGCCCGCCGTCGTGCTCGCGGACCTGGAAATGCCGCGCATGAATGGATTGGAGCTGACGGCCCATCTTCGCACCAACGCCCGCACGCAAGATTTGCCGGTCATCATGGTCACATCTCGCACGGCGGAAAAGCATCGCACGCAAGCGACGGCGGCAGGTGTCAATGATTACCTGACTAAACCGTATCGTGAGAGCGATCTACTCGCGCGCGTGCGTACTCTAATAAGCCAGAAAGCCGCCTGATCGGTGTAAGCCGGCGACCAAAACCGGGACTCCTTTAATGTATTAGCACGGGGTGCGACGGCATTCCGTTTCGACCTTTAAAACACCATAGGGAAAAGCCCGTCCGGGCTCTAGGCTCAGCGACTCCCGTTAACCGCCCGCAGTCCAGGGGCGATACCCTTCGATCGACCGGCCTCGAAGCGCCCAACGTTGCTCCGTGTTTGCCGCGGGCGCGAATCGATGGGCACGAAGGGCGCAACTGGCGCTCGTCAGGTACCCTCAGCGGTGGCGCTTATTCCAGGCTTTACCGGAAACGCCTGCTGAAATAACCCAGAGAACCAGGGGTTATTCCGAGGCGGGATTGTCGGTATCGCCTATGCTGCATAGGTACAGCCGAAATCTTACGGGACATGAGCGCCGAAAATTCGACCTCCCTTCGCGTCCTAGCCGTAGAAGACTCCGAGGATGACGCGTTTCTGCTCGGGCGTCAGCTGCAAAGTGCGGGTTATCAGGTAGACCTAGCGCGTGTCGATACGCGGGCGGCGCTTCTCAGCGCATTGGAGCGTCAGCATTGGGATATCGTGTTCTCGGACTTCTCGATGCCGCAGTTCGATGGCATGCAGGCGTTGAAGATCGTGCGTGAGCACGATCGCGATCTGCCATTCATTATTGTCTCCGGGACGATCGGCGAAGAGCGGGCGGTGCAATTAATGAAGTGGGGCGCCCAGGATTACGTCATCAAGGG
>Ga0070741_10009343_pt1 | contig 19120 bp, 16 predicted proteins | sample Coa_R1_4_FD_66440 | JGI IMG/M metagenome (GOLD analysis project Ga0070741, IMG submission 66440) | Surface soil microbial communities from Centralia Pennsylvania, which are recovering from an underground coalmine fire - Coalmine... | ecosystem: Environmental > Terrestrial > Soil > Unclassified ...
CGGCGGGTTTCAGGCGCTCGACCGCGATCAGCCACCAGCGGAGCAGACGCTGCGCGAATTCACGCTGCCGGCGGCATCACCGGGGGCAGTCGCCTGGTATCTGAACGGTGCTGCCGAAGCCTCCGGCTTGCACGACTTCGTCCTGGATCTGCGGCAGGCCCCAACTCGCGGCGCCGTCGCGCAGTGGCTGACTGATACCGTGTTCATGACCGTCGGCACCGGCGCGTTCCGGGCTGCCTATACACGCGACCAGGTACAACAACCGGTCGTGCTGCGTCGCTATTTCGACGGATTGGTATTCATCCAGGAGACCACTCGCGCCCGACCGCTCAACGCGGACGACACGCTGGCCGTCGAACGCTGGCTGGGGGGCCACGCGATCCCGCTCGCCAGCGTTCGGGGGGGCGCGGGATTCGACGACTTGCGACCACTCGAGGGTATCCTGCGCGATGTCCGCGTCGTCGGACTCGGTGAGGCGACGCACGGCACTCATGAGTTTTTTCAACTCAAGCACCGCCTGCTCGAGTTTCTCGTGACGCGAATGGGATACCGAACATTCGCGATCGAGGCGAGCTATGCCGCCTGCCAGCGTATCAACGATTATGTCCTTGACGGTATAGGCGATCGGGCATCGGCGTTGGCGAGTCAGAAATTCTGGACGTGGGATACGCATGAAGTCGCGGACATGATCGACTGGATGCGTGCGTACAATCGCGGCGTCCCCGTGGACCGACGAATCAGGTTCGTCGGGTTCGACATTCAACACAATGACCATGCCTTCGAAGTCATCAGGGCGTACCTCGAGCGTGTCGCGCCGGAGTACCTCGGGGCAGCCGACTCCGCGTTTCAGCCCCTGCGTCTCGATGATCGGGGTGAATTGACGTTCTCCCAGCGCGACGCCGAGACCAAGGCGCGGGACATGGCCCGACTCCAGGCCCTAGTGGCATTTTTTCAATCACGACGCGACGATTTCGTTCAGCGCACATCGGCCGTCGAATTCGAGCACGTGATCCAGCTCGCGCGCGTCCTCGTTCAGTTCGACGACGCGTATAGCAGCCCCTTGGCCGATGAGCATGATCCGGCGAATACGATCAATGCGAAGCGTGACCGCTATATGGCCAAGAATATTCAGTATCTCATACATTCAGCGGGCCCAGACAGCCGCCTCGTGCTGTGGGCGCACAACGGCCACATCGCGGCGGATGATGGCATGGGACACTATCTCCGTCAGGCGCTTGGGCAAGCGTACTATAGTTTTGGGTTTGCGTTCGACAGCGGGTCGTTTCAATCACGGGAGTTGATCGGCACGACGGTTGGCAACGCCATGCGATTGGGTGCCGTGCGCGAGTTCACGCTGGGGCCCGCCCCCGACAGCTCAATTGAGTGGTATCTCGAACGGTCGCGGCGGAATCGGCCGTTCACGAACTATATCGTCGACTTTCGGCAGGCTCCGCGCTCTGGGCCGATTGGTGCATGGCTCGACGCACCGCACCCGATGTATAGCGTCGGCGGCGTCTTCTCGGCCACGTGGCCGCCGCAAGCATCTGAAACTTCCGTCGTCCTCCGTGATGCTTATGATGGCCTCATCTTCGTTGAGCACACGACTCGCGCACAGCCGAACCCGACCGGCGAACGGCAGCCAATGTGACCCCGTGCGGGTCTCGAACGGTCGCACATCGAACGGCGAATGGGCTCAACTCTCCTGCGGTCGGCGTTTGATAATTCCCGACCTGCGAGATCTCGACCAACGGCCGCCGGATGTCCCTGGCCCAGTGAAACTTCATTGTCCAAGAAACGGGAGCACGGCGCGATCGAACTCCTCGGGTTTCTCCATGTTCACCATGTGCCCGGCTCCATCAATGATGACTTGCTTGGCACCCGGTATTCTGGCATACAGGAGTCCACAGATCTCGTGAATGTCGGCAACGTCGCGGTTGCCGACCACGATCAGAGTCGGTACGTGAATCGACGGCAGTCGATCGATCGCTGCCGGATAGAGCGGTCGCTCGAGGAACGGGTTGTCCATGTCCTCATGCGCGTTCTCTAGCGCGAGCTCATGGATCCGCGGAGCAATCTTCGGGTTGGCCATCGCCGGCGCCATGTACCCACTCATCAACCAGTAGTGCGTCACCGCCTCCCAATCGCCGGCCTGGGCCGCCCGGATGCTCTCCGCGTCGTTCGGATCGCCCGAGAAATGAAATCCACTCAATCCGGGCGCTACCAAGACCAATGCATCGACCAGATCGGGGTGCGAGAGAGCCAAATCGATCGCGATGCGACCGCCCAACGAGAGTCCCACAATGGACGCCTTCTCGATCTTCAAGGTCCGCAACAGGCCCGCAAGATCCTCCTCATCGGCGTACATCCCACTCGCCGCCGGCGACTTCCCGAACCCGCGCACATCATAGCGGATGACGCGAGCCGACCGGGCATAGCGTGCGAATTGGTCGTCCCACATCCGCGAGTCGAGCTGACCACCGTGAATAAGCACGACCGGATGTCCCTTGCCAGCCACCTCATAGTAGAGACGTCCGCCATTCACTTCGACGAACCCGGATTGTGCCCGACTTACATTGGTCGCGACCACCGCCGTGAGTGCAATAGCGATGGTCCTTCCTGCCCGACTGAAGCACTGGTAGCCGAACCACCGCCGGCATGAAGGCGGGATGCAGGCATCTGCCGCACTCGCCTTAGCAAGCGATCCGCTCACGGCGCCCGGGTCATCGCCCCTCAACAAGATCATCGCTCGGCGGTTCGTGTTAGAGCCGATCGTCAGCACGTGGAGCACAATGTGGTAGGGGATTGAGTCCGAAGGCGTCGTTGGTCAAATGATAGCGAGATCATGGTCAGAGAAGCTACGTGTTCCTCGTCCGGTGATCCCACATACATGGCTATCGTACCAGTGGTAGTGAGCGTCGAGGCGAGCCGCCAGCGCTCGTCTCACCGCCGTCACGTGGCGCACGGCGGCCGGCTACTGGATCCGCGAACACCGTCATGCGGACCCAAAGTCGCGTCGCCGAGGAAGAGCAAGGTCGTTCCGCGCCTTGCCTCTCCCTCGGATTCACGACTGGATAACACTACTGGATCGTGAGCGGCTTTCCTGTCTCGAGGAGGCTCTTGAGCGACGACATCATGAGGGGCCAGCCCTCTATCGAGCCGGTGTAGGTTGGCGTCGGGCCGTCGAAATCGTCGTGGACGACGCGAAGCTTAGTGGTCGATGGCCCGGCGTCGGCAAGCTCGTATGTGACACGCGATGGGCGGTCCTTCGAGACCGAGTCATCCCAGTGCGCGTTCCAGCTCATGACGAGGCGCTTCTCAGGCTCGACGTCGAGTATCTCTCCGTCGACGACGTTGACGTCGCCGTCGCCCACATAGGCGTATGGAGCACCTTTTTTCAGTTTGCTCCGCAGCCGGGTCCCGTAGACGTAGTACTTCGTCATTTCGCCGTCGACGATACCCTTCCAGACCTCGTGCGCTGGTGCAGCGACGTAGATGTCGTAAGTATAGGCCAGCTTTTCTGCCATTGGACTCACTCCTTTGGTTGTTTTTCCCCGACTTCTATGGCCGCTCGACGGCAGCTCTGCGCGCGACCAGTCGATCTCGCACACACCCTATGCCCAGGAGCACCGCGATCGCTGTGGAGAAGAGAATCGGCGTGAGGAACAGGTACTTCCACGCGATGATGCTGCACGCCGTGTAGCTCAAGAACACGGCCCATGTGATGGGCGAGAGTTCGAGGCGTTGGCGCGGGCTTGTGCCACCCAAGTACCACGTCACGACGATCGAGAAGATGAAGAACACGGAGATGAACGCGCCGAAGCCGCGAAAAAACCCGTACCAGGTAACGTCGAAACCTTGTGCAGGGACGTGGACCGACTTCATCGCGGACACGACCGGGGCACTTGCCGTACCTAAGTCAGGCGTCGAGACGACGGCACCCGACGTGTGACCAAGCAGGAACACGACCAGGAGGTAGGTCGCTAGTCGGTACGGATTGGCGTAGCGAATGAAGGTGGCGGAATCGAGCACGAGCACTCCTTCGAGCGTGGTCCACTGTGGATCCGATCTCGCCTGGGCAGTGGCGTCCGACGGATTCTGCCAAGCCTTACGTGGTCACGTATTGTAAAAATGGGAAATGCCACGGTCGCCCCGGCCATCACTGCAGACCACGCGGCGAAGGTCCGAAAATACTACTGGCGCAGGAGACGGCGGCCGAACTCGTTGGACACTTCGCGGCTGAACCGTCGTGGCGAGTACCCCGTCATTTTTTTGAATTCTTTGATGAAATGAGCCTGATCGTGATAATGATCGTAGAGGTCATCCTTCAGCAGGTCGAACGACTGGCCGGTCGCCCAATGCCGATAGAACTTCTGAAAACGAAAAATCCCAGCCAGGACCTTCGGAGAAAGCCCGACGTGCTCTTTGAAGAGCACATTGAGATAGCGCCTGGTGTAGCCGACCTGTTGTGCTAGGTCCTGGATCGCGACTCGGCCGTCCGTCGATTTGAGCGACTGCACGCAATACTCGACGATGCCGTTGCGGCGGTCCCGTCTTCGCAAAAGAAATGTCAACTGATCCTGTATGTAGGCGACCTTCTGATCGACTCCTTCCAGCGTGCTCAGAACTTCTTCGGCGCTTCGGCTCCAATTGCCGAAGACGGCGTTACCCTCCCACAGTCCATTGAACGTTTCTGCCATAGGAATGCCAAATATCGGGAAAGCCCCGTGCGGGCTGAACTCGATAACGAGGCAGCCCGTCTTACGAGGGCTCGATTTGAGGAGCGTAGAGCTATCTCTATTTCCCACGAAATAGAGCCTCTTCTCGTAGCTGTGTTGCACTTTTCCATCGGCAATCGAAACAAGCGAGTTATCGTAGGGAATGATCAGTTTGGGGCAGCCGTTTGGCGCGGCGATACTGCTATCGCTTGCGGGAAGGCCGTTCGGGCTCTCAAGCACCCAAAAGGATTCGATGTACGGCTCTAATTCGTGCCTGGGCTTAACGAAGGTAACTTTCATTTCAGGCTTCGCCACTGCTCACGGAGGTGGCGCGCGCTCCGAACGCGTGCGCCCGCGATCCGATGCACGCCGTGTGATCCTCGATCACGAGTGGCCGCGCAGCTCTATCGGTGGAACCGGTTGCCGCGTTGATTCGCGCGCGGGGCGTCACCGCCGCCCGTCGATCGTACACGAAGAACTCCACGTTTGAGCCCTATGGTAATGACAACCGAATGCCTCGTTACCCTCGATCCGATGCATGTCGCGCAGAAAGACACTACGCTATTCTTGGACGCGTGATGCGCATGGCATGCTCACTGCCGATCGAGATGACCTCTTGTCCCATGTTCGTCGTTACGCCTACGCACTCGTCATGACGATCGTTCGCCGCGGCGGCCGCGCCGTGCGACAGCCTGGCGGATGCACGTGACTTTCATTTCAGGCTTCGCCACTGCTCACGGAGGTGGCGCGCGCTCCGAACGCGTGCGCCCGCAACCGCGACGCGGTTCAACAGCCATGATCGCTCCCGCGCGAGGGCTCGTCAGCCAGGTCTGCGGCGATCTCACGGGTGACCGTTCGTACTGACGCAAGCATGCGACCTCCAGTCATCTCATCGAAGGGGCTGTCGCTGACATCAAAGCGTCCGTCGGGAAGAAGGTACAGTACCGCTCACCAAACGGCCTACTACTGATCGGTACCGCGGACGCGGTGCTGTTGACTGAGAAGATCGACGGATTCGAGCTGGATGAAGATGGGGAACCTGAACCAATCTGGAGCCGCAAGCGCACTGTGCACTGGAGTTCCCAGCAGACCAGGCGAAGCGCGCGCGGTCCGAAACTCTACGTCGACGAGATGGGAGGCGAGTGGATTCTCGACGATTGCACGGAAGAAGAGGAGGAAGAGTGAGGCAGTCCGGTGACAGACGTTGGACCTGGACCGACGAATCGGGACACGAGGAGACCGCCGAGACGCCGGATCGGCTGGAGCATCTCATCGGCGACTTCTTCAACTGCATGACTGACGGATATGCGGTGGACTCACCGCAAGGTGAGCGATTCTACCTGGCTGTCAGCGTCGAGATTGTCGACGTAAGGGGGCCGCGTCACGAAGAGCCGAAGCCGAGCGGCTGGAGCACGTGCACGTCGGTGATTCTCGTTCCGTCCCATTCGTACGCGACGCGAAGCGCGGGCTGGCAGTTTGAGAGCTTTGCCGGACGAAATACCGCTACGCACTGCCCGCCGGGATGTCGAACGCTGTCGTAGATAATGCCCATTGCGCCGGCGTCATGGAGCCGCCTCGCCCAGCGTTGCGCTACGCCGTAGCTAGCAGGGTCGGAGACATAGAGATGGGGGAGCTCGGCTCGGCGGCCGCGAATATCGACCAAGGACGCTTCGAGATCGGCTTGCAGGACGGTTCCGCCAACTAACGCGGCGCTCGTCTGTCCAGATTGCAACAAGAAGCGTTCTCGGTGAAATCGCACCTCGACCACCGCGGTTTCCAACGCGTTCGCGGCATAGTAGGCGCCGAACGTCTCGTCGGTAAAGCGCGAGCCGCGGGGACTCAGTCGCCGGAACGGTAACAGGATCCAGTCTGCTCCAGGACCGGTCGGGATCTCGGATTCGGGCAGGGCGGGAGGTCGACCACGGTTAAGCAGCGCGACCACGCCGCTCAAGTCCGCGGCATCGGCAACGTCATCGAATGCGAGTGTCGTTCGCCGGCGCAATCCTGCCACGCGATGACACGTCCGAGGGATCGAGCGAACCCGACAGGGGCGACTACACCGATGATCGCTACCCAGGCTGATGCGGTTGAGGGATCGCCGAACTTGAGTCGCCTGCCGGATCGTCCTCTTTGCGAATGATCAGGTAGCCCCGCTGACGCGCGACGGGCGGGTCAAGTTCGTGCGGTTCGCGACCGTGAAGACGACCTCGCTCCTACTGTGACGAAGCCTACATGCGACCCAAAATCGATCAGTTTTCTGTCCGCGTCCCTAGGAGCGCATCGCGCTGGCCGGCGCGACGTGTGAAGCCCGTGCAGCGGGAATCCAGCACGCCACCAGGGTGACAAGGGTGAGGATTGCCGCGAGACCGCCGAACGTGACCGGGTCGCGGGCACTGATCCCGATCAATAGGCTGCGCAGAACACCAGTCACGAGCAGCGAGAGCGTGAATCCCACCGCCAGCCCGATTGCGCTGAGGGTCATCCCTTCGCGCAACACCTCCCGCAGAATCGCGCCCGAGGTCGCACCGATGGCCATCCGAATGCCGATCTCGCGGCCGCGTTGCGAGACAGAGTAGGCCACTACGCCGTAGAGGCCTATCAGGGATTGAGCGAGGCCGAGGAGGCCAATTGCCGTCGCGAGCGTCGCCGCAAGTCGGATCGGTGTGAACGCGAGTCCGCTATCGAGATGTCCGGCGACGGTTGTCATCGCGAACGGCGCCAAGTTCGCGTCGAGCGATGAGACGACTTGCCGTACGGGCTCGGCGAATTGGCTCGGGTCGCCGCGCGTCGCGAGGTGCAGTGTCATTTCGGCCTGGTAGTTCTGGGCGAATGGCACGTAGAGCATCGGGTTCGGACTCTCGTTCAGGAATATCGCCTTGACGGTCTCCGCCACGCCAACGATCTGGATCATAGGGTCGGTGGGACCGAGTCGGATCCGGCGGCCGATCGGGTCTTCACCTGGCCACAAGCGAGCCGCAGTCGCCGCGTTCACGATCGCGACCGGTGTCGCTGCTGTGTCATCGCGCGCCGTGAAGTCCCTGCCTCGCTGAAGATGGATTCCCATCGTCTCGAAATAGCCAGGGGTCACGGTCACGATCTCGAGGTGCGTGTGGCCGCGCTCATTGTCGAGCGTCGGGACATCCGCGTAGAGATCGGTGCTGCGATGCGCCGTTCCAAACGGGACGCTGCTCGCCAGAGCGGCAGCGCGGACGCCGCTCAAGCGTCGCATGGCGTCGAGGAGTAAGTAGTAGAACTGGATGCCGCGCCCCTTGTCGTAGTGGGCGAGGGACACGTCGAGAGTCGCCATGTACCCGTGGTCTTGGCGGAAGCCCAAGTCGACCAGACGGGCGCGTTCGACGCTCCGCAGAAAGAGGCCGGCCGCGACCAGCAACACGAACGACACGGCGACCTGCGTGGTCACGAGCGACGTGTGGAATCGACGGCGCCGTCTGCCGACCCCTGAGCCGCGGCCGCCTTCCTTTAGGGTCTCACTCAGGCGGGGGTCCGCCCCTCGAATCGCGGGAGCAATGCCGCTCGAGATCGCCGCCAGCATGATCGCGCCGGCGGTAGTGGCGAGCACGCGCCAGTCGAGCGACACATCGAATTCAAGCGGGATGGTACTCGACAAATGTAGTCCGGAGATCCAATGGGCAGCGCCAAACGCGAGCGCCACGCCGACCACGCCGCCTAGCACGGCGACCACCATACTCTCGGTCAAGAGCTGCAGAATGATCCGCGCCCGACCCGCGCCGAGTGCGCCGCGAACGGCGAACTCGGTGTGCCGGGCGCTCGCTCGCGCGAGCATCAACGAGGCGACGTTCGCGCACGCGATCAAGAGGACCAACGTCGTCAGCGCAACGAAGACGAGCGCCGCGCGGGGAATGGTCTCGCTCAACGCCATGTCCGGCCGGGAGCGCAGCTCGCGCTCGACGACGAATCGTGTCCCTTCATTCTCGACGGGATATTGATGCTGCAACTGGGTGCCCAGACCGTCCAGCGCGCGACGTGCGGCCGCGAGGCTCATCCCGGCTCGGAGCCGTCCCATGATCTTGAATCCACCGCCGTGCCGGCGGTCGAGCCTCTGTGGATCGAGGACGCTCGCGGGAGCCCAGGCATCGGGCACGATCAATGGTTGGGCACCGACGAACCCGGGCGGTGCGACGCCCTCGATCGTGTACGGGGTTCCGTCGATCACGAGCGGCCGGCCAATGACATTGGGGTCGGCGTTGAGCGGAGCGCGCCAGTAGCGGTAGCTCACGACCGCCACCGGGATCCGCGCGAGCGCCTCCCGTGACGTGAACATCCGGCCGAGCGCGGGCCGGACGCCGAGCATGTCCCAGTAGTTGTCGGAGACGTCCTGGATGACTCGACGGTCGCTCCGGTCTCCTATCCGAATGCTCACCGGATCGATGCCCCATGCCACGGCGTCGCCCAGCGTGTTCTTTACGTCGAGGTAGTTTTGATAGGAGTTGTCTCCGGGCAAGGGCACGCCGCTCGAGATCGAGCCAACCATCACGAGGTCGTCTGGGTGCGCGACCGGTAGCGGCCGAAGGATCAGGGTGTTGACGACGGCGATGACTGTCGTCGTCGCGCCGGTGCCAAGGGCCAAGCAGAGGATGGCGGCCGCCGCGAAGGCGGGCGCGCGGCGGAGCATGCGCACCGCGTGCCGAATGTCCGAGACGAAGGGCATCCGGTTCCTACGGTCCGCGCGAGCGTCCAGTTTCAGCCAGTGGTCGGGTGGGTTGCATCAACCGCCCAGGTCGTCGTAAGCCTCGACTTGTACAAGTGAGTGCTAAGTCCGTATCGTTCGCGTCATGGGGAAAGAGCAGGTGTTGCGCGCGCTCGCCGAACCGAGACGACAGGCCATCCTGCGGCTCATCCGCGACCAGCCGCGTTCGGCCGGCGAGATAGGCAGGCGGTTCGATATCAGCCAGCAGGCGGTCTCCCAACATCTCCAAGTGCTTGCGGGTGCCCGATTGGTGAGCGTGCGCCGGGAGGGGGCTCGCCACGTATACGCCATCAACCCCGAAGGACTCAAGACCCTCGAGCATTTTCTGGCGGACCTATGGCCATCTGGTCTCGAACGCCTCAAACGGGCCGTGGAGGGGCGGTGACCGGTGCACCATATCGGGATTCGATCCACATCGACGCTGCGCCCCGCGTCGTCTTCGAGTACTTCGTGGATCCGGCCTCACTTGTGTGCTGGATGGGTGATCACGCGATTCTGGACGCACGTCCCGGTGGACGCTTCATCCTATTCTTCGAGGAGCGCGCCGTCGAAGGACGTTATGTGGAGATCGATCCGCCGCGTCGCGTTGTCATCACGTGGGGTCGCAGGCGCTCGGCGACTTTTCCGCCGGAGACCAGTACGCTCGAGGTTACGCTGATGCCGGAAGGCAACGGCACGCGGGTGACTATCGTGCATTCCGGGTTGCCGAGCGAAGAGTTGGATCGGCATGTCGCAGGATGGTGCCATTATTTGGCGCGCCTGGCGGTGGTGGCCACGGGGGCTTCGGCCGAACCGCATCGTACTCCTGAGCATCTTACGCGCGGTGTGGAGGACGCATAAGAAAATGCGATGCCCCAGGCGCGCCCTATTCCCGCTTTCTTCCCGACAGCCGGGCAGGGACTTGGCGCGACCGATGCGGACGGTGCGGTTAACGCGCGAACGAGCACGGCGCGCTGAGGGACTGGCACCTTGTGCGATGTGAGCACCAGGTCTAGGCGAGGTTGAGTGCGATCAACAGCGTTGAGCGACGTGTCGGCCGAGCGCGCGCCCTGTGTTCGGCGACCATGAGGTCGCCATAGTCGTCCCGTCGGACGACTACATCTCTGGTGCGCGCGGCGGCCACGCGACCGAAAGCCTCCGGCCTGCGGCAGGATGTCCCGCGACGAGCGGCTCACAATGGCGCGTCACCTATGGGTTCAGTGTGAGATCGCGTGCAGCCGGATTCGCCACTGGGACGAACCGGATTCATCCAAGCGCCGTCGGCGTGGGGTGGCGTCTATGGACCGCGAGAACCGGGTAGCACCGCGCCGCCGCTATCACGCTCGAGCAAAGCCCGCGGCACGCACGGCTGCCGTATCATGAATCTGTCGTAGTCGCACGATTTGTCCACCGACGACGGTGAAGTGCTCAGCGACCCGCAGTGTGCCGAGACCCTTGACGTCCATATCGTAGAGCAGCATCGCCTCCTCCAGCGTCGCGAATTCGGCGAGCAGGTGGACGCGTGTGACGAGCTCGCCGAACTGCCGGAGCGCGTGGGCGAACGCGTCGCGTGTTGGATAGCTGTTGATCGGCACCTCGACCGCAAGGTCGGCGGCAAGGCACCGGATCGATTGATCGAATTGCTTATTCGTCCAGCCTGCGTGATATTCTCGCACTAGCGCGCAAGCGTCCGTCATTGATCTCGACATGCGAGTAATGTACAAGTGAAGACTTGTACAAGTCAATACTTGTGGACCGTGACGATCGTGTGCCGCGGCGCGGGAGGGCTCCCGCCGGGCTTCGGACCATGTCCGCGACTCCGCGCGTACGAAAGCAGTGCCCAAAGGGAAAGCCAACGTGATAGTGAGTGTCGGCTCGTCGCGCACTCGCGGGTTGCAACGTCGACTCGCGGTGCCCCTTACTCTGCACGCAGTGACGACGCAAAATCTATGGGCGAGGCGGTGAGCCCATCCGTAACGCCTGCGCGCTCGTCTGTTCCCGTAGCGCGGCGATGTGCCAACGGTGCCCCGTGTGTGTCGCCACCGCCACGTAGATGCCGCGTTCCGGCGGCTGCATGCGACCCTGGGCGTCGTGAGCACCAGTGATGCTCCACGTGCCGTCGAGAATGGCGACGGTTGGCGTGATGAACCGAACCCGGTCGAGCGTGGCCGCGGCGGTACTGCCGCGGTAGCCTTGGTTGAACACCGACGTGTAAAATCCGGTCACCGCCTGTGGGCCGGAGACCAATTCCCCCGTCGGAATGACGAGATCCCCATCGGACGAGAAGTCCCCGCCGAGCGCGCGGGCGTCCGCCCTGTTCCAACTAGCGACGTAGCCGGCGATGGTCGCGCGCAACGCGGAGACCGCATCGACCGAGTCCACTGGTTGGGTCAACGCTAAGGACTGCATCCCGAGTACGAGCTTCAGCCATCGCATGAACGCCACTGTCATTCCTCGATGATGCCGTAGGTAATTGCTCGATAGGTCGAGCACTCACCGCCTTGGGCGGCGCGCAGGCTGCACGCGCCGAAAAACTCCGCCAGCTTCCGTCGTGTCTCCGAGAGCCGCGCGATCTCGGTGTCGAGGGCGTCGAGCTTGACCTGCACGGTTGACCGGACACGTGCGCAGAACGCGGCCGGGGCACCGCCGGCGCATTCTTTAATTGTCACGACGTCGGCCAACGAGAGTCCGAGTTCTTGCGCGAGCTTGACGTATCGAATCATGATCAACGCGTCGTTCCCATACTGTCGCCATCCAACCCGCGGCCGCGGCGGTCGCGCGATGATACCGCGCCGCTCGTAGAAGCGCACCGTCTCCACGCTTACGCCCGCGGCTTTCGCCAACTGACCAATTGTGCGCATGCTAAGATGCAGTCTGTACCATGGTACGGAGTCAAGGGGTCTCGTCCAGACCTGAGGCCCGGGCCGGTCGACGAACTGGGGCAACTCAAACGGAGCGAAGACTGGGGTTGGGGAGCCAACGCCGGTCGCGAAGGGTGCGACTGCGGGCGATCGAGAAGAGCGGCGAAGCCCGCAGAGTCCGGACCGCATACCGGGCGGCAGCGAGCCCGCTGGTGCGGAGCGGGTCGTAGCCCGACAGGACATGACGCATGATCGTACTCGGGCGTAAGCGCGCAATGCGGCACCGGGCCAAAATTCCTCTCAGGACGTGTCAACGCTCATTTTGATCTCAGCCTCTCGCGGGCCATGCTCAATGCCGAGACCAGAACGCCGAAATTGTCGATGTTCGTGCGGTGGTTGGAGACACACACACCAGACGAACCGCGATATGATTCGCAGGCGCATCGTCCAGGTCCACGCGCGGCTTTGCGCGATAACTTCGTTCGCGGCCGACCCGAGATGGTCGGACGTACGTCACGCCGCGGTGTGCCATTTGAAACCGTGTCGCCACCGGTCGACCCACTTGCCGAGAACGCTTACTCCGTGCGGTCGGACCAAGTCGGGGAGTGCCTTCGATTCTTCCGTCGCCCGACGATCGCGCGTCAATCGCGAGCCCGGACGATGTACCGCTCCCAATAAACGGAGAGCTGTCCCTGCTGTAGCGGCGTCCAGGTCCCGGACCGAAGGATCTCGTCCCGCAGCGCGGCCACGCGCTCCCATTCGCCGGCGTGAGCCCATTCGCGTGCGGCTTCGATCAAGCATCGTTGACGAACGGCGAGGTTGCCGAAGGGGTCGAAGTACGAGTCGATGCGTCGGTCATCCGGCGACGGGCGAAACGTGAAGTGTTCTTGCGGCGCAACCGTCCGGCCGATCGTCTCGTACCGTGCGGCGGCGTTACGCGCCGGGAAGCCTTGGCGCAACACCGCAAATCGCGTCTGGAGGAGCCTGGCCTCGGCGGAGTTATGTGTCTTCGCTCGGAATCGATCGAGCAGTGGAGCGAGCCAGTCCCAATCGATTGGTCCCCTCGTGCTCTGAATGCCGAGCAAGTTGAACGACAGGATCGCGGCGAGATCCGGTTCATTAAGTGCCGAATCCGCGGTTGCCGGCGACGGTAACGCGAACGAGGAAGGCTGCACGACCTGTACGTGGGGCGTGCCTTGCAATGTCCGTTCGATGTCGTTCTTGTGCAGTGAACCGACGACGACCACCACCGTATCGCCCGGATGCGATGCGACCGCGCCCAGAAGACGCATCGCTTGCATGTATGTTCGATACAGATCCAGACGGCGAGGAAAGTCACGTCGGCCCGGCGCTGGCGGACCCTCGAAGAAGGTGCGCGATTGCGTCCGCGAGGGCTCGGAGTCGGCGACGTAGAGAGTACGGCGCAAGGACGTGCTGTCGAAGACCAGGAACGACTGGAAGTTCCTGGCTGGTCTGACAGCCGGCGGGTCGACGACGTCGAGATGGCCAAAGGCGAGCCGTTCATCATCACGCGATGGCAGCCAATCGATGGGGCAGACGTCGAGGTGATGGTCGCGAGCGTACGGGACGGCGATATACTGCGCCTCGTATGTGAACTCGTAGAAATCTCCACGGGCATATTCGTCGGGCGAGCGCTCGATGCAAATCGCCGCCGGGTGGACGCGATTGAGCCACGCTCGAAAGAATCCAGGATGATACCACCGGCCGACCAGCTGTGCCGAGTGGTCCACGCCGAGGATGACGACGGTGGTGGTGGAATCCGAAGGCGGGGTCCGCAGCGCGCCTGGTGTGTGATCGTAGAGGTGGCGGACGAACCGCGAAGCATCGGCCGCGGAAGTCTCGTGGGCAACAGCGACGAGGGTGAACACGGCGACAGCACGTCTCATGGTCAGCACAGGCACGATCGGGTGTGCGTGGAGGTGTGCAGGTGCGGCGTCACGTACGCACCTAGCCGGACCGCGGGACACGCGCCAGATGGAGTCGCGAATAGTCGTGAGCACCTCTGCACGCGAGGCGCCTCGGCGCCAAGTACAGACGCCTCTCGAGATCCGGCGAGATGATCGATCGCGTCACGGCGTGTTGGTCGCGTAGGGGTGGACGAGACTGACGCCCAGTCGCGCCGCTGCCAATCGCACGACGATCGTGTCGCGACTTGTTTCGTTACCAGAACGCGCCCGGCGGGATACCCAGTCGGATACGATGGCGCGGTGATGCGCCAACGACGCCGCGTTTGCTTCGCGACCGCCACGCAGATGCCGCGTTCCGGCGGCTGCATGCGACCCTGGGCGTCATGAGCACCGGTGATGCTCCACGTGCCGTCGAGTATGGCGACGGTCGGCGTGACGAGCCGGACCCGGTCGAGCGTGGCCGCGCCGATACTGCCGCGATAGCATTGGGCGAACACCGACATGTTGAATGCGGTCACCGCCCGCGGGCCGGAGACCAATTCTCCCGTCGGAATGACGAGATCCCCGTCGGACGAGAAGTACCCGCCGAGCGCGCCGGCGACCGCCCGGTTCCAGCTAGCCGCGTAGCCGGCGATGGTCGCGCGCAATGCCAAGACCGCATCGACTGAATCCCCTGGTTGGGTCAACCCGAGGGACTGCATCCGACGACAGCGCGGCCTGAAGAAACGTGCGCAGCCGTTGCCAGGCGGCCGGCGCCGCGCGCGCGTTGCCGTCGAGCGTACCGCCGAAGTCCACCTCACGCGCGCTGGGCGAGTCGCTACTCCGCCAGTGGACCCGGTGGTCGAGCGGTACGTAGGGTTCGAAGAACCAATGCCCCGCCTCCGGATAGACGTCCGTCGTATCGCGGAACGGGTGCTCATGTGCATGCAGGTATTGCATCGCGAGCGACGCGAACGTCGTTGCCGGCCACACGGCATCCGCTTCTCCCCCGAGAAACAGGACCGGGCCGTTGATGCGCTCGAGGGGGATGAGCGCCGCACGGGTCGCCCCGGAGTCCGCCAACGCCTGACCGTACGCCGTGACGGGTGGTCGATGCTCGCGATAGGCCTCCCCGTGGAACCCAGCGGATGGCACGAAGGGAACCGGCGCGCCACGAATAGTCCAGGCGGGGACATCGTGAGCGAAGTCGCGTGGATTGATCGCCGGCCAGCCCACCGGACTTCCGGCCAGGACAACGGCGGCCTTGATGGCCGGGAAGTGCGCCGCGCTGAGCAGCGCGAGCTCGCTGCCGCGCGAATGGCCGACGATCGCGATGCGATTGGTGTCCACGCTGGGCCGGGCGCGAAGCCAGGCGAGCGCGCGACGGACGCTCTCGATCGGAATGTCGATCAGATCGTCCGGCAAACCGGCCTCGCGATAGTAGGCGAGACTGACGGTCTCGTACCCATCCGACGCGAGGAGTGCGGCCAGCGCGTCCATCGGGTGTCCGCCGCCGGAGCCGCCGAGAAGGATGACCGCCGGATGACGACGCGGAGGCCGCTCGGGTGACGGCTCGTACGCCGAGCCAACGATGCTGTCTGCGCGGAGCGTGAGCGGCACGCGAGTCACCCTGTCGGCCATGAGCTGGCGCTCGATGATCAGCTGCTGCAGCACCGAATCACCCATCATCAAGCGCAGCTCATAGACCGCGCTCGGCGCGTCGGGAAACCAGAACAGGGTGGGAGCGCCATCGACCTGTCGCATCGACCAGAAGAGCGCCATGTCGTCGCCAGGGACCGGGGTGCTCGACGACCCACGGCCGATCGCGGCCGACTCGGCGTCCCACCGTGGTGAACACTTCTCGAGGTCGACGACGCCCTTCGCATCGGCGGCGCATGCGACCCGCGATCGCCAGTGATTCCCCAGACCATCGCGGGTCATCGCGGCAATGACGGCGACGCGGTTCGGCCGGAGGCCCGTTGCCCAGATGTGGATGCGAGCATCGGCCCGTGAGACCACCGGTGCGACGTGTAGAGACTGACCCTGCGCCTTCGGTGGATTCGTGGCCGATTCGGTCACGATGAGCACTGCCAACAGACAACGCGCGATAGCGCTAGAGAGCGTCAATGGCATGCGAAATCGTTCGGTTGATGTATTCAGACATCCTCAGATTTACTCAGTGGATCGCACCCTGCTGTCGGCGACTGCGCATCGAGGTTGGCGGACCGGAGTCCGACCTATTCACTAATGTCACCCATCTGACAAAGACCTGGGGTCGAGGGACCTTGCTAGGCGTAGAACGCGATGGCTGGACCGCCTGGACGCATACGCTCGGAGATCGATAGATGACCACGACGGCCAGCGCGAGCACTAACCCCAAGGGTAAAGACAACCGAGCACGCTTGCACCCTCGATCGCGAGTAGAGGAGAGGTGAAGGCAGGCCGCATTCTCAATCTCCGGACCATGTCACGTCTGATGGCCATGAATCCTCGTGTCATGATCACGCTCCGAACCGGCTCGTTCATGCTCTGAGCGGCGCGTCATTCTGCGCGAATCGTCGACAGCGATCGACGTGCCTTGTGCGCGCACTGACTCGAAACCGAACGCGCGCTCCTTTCGTATAGTCCGGGCATGATGTTCCGAATCTCGATCACGGCCGCGCGCTTGGGCGCGGACGCGCTGGTGGCGAATCCACTGCGCGCTTTGCTGTCCACACTGGGCGTGATTATCGGCGTCGCGTCCCTCGTCGCGGTCCTGTCGCTCGGCGACGGGATGGAAGCGACGGTGCGGTCCGAGATCGCCCGTCTAACGGACGTGCAGACGGTGAGCGTCTCGCCCAAAACGACGGAGACTATCGACGGACAATCGTTGCCGGTGCGCCAATATCCGGTGTTCGCGCCGCGTGACGCCGCCGACGCCGCAGCCACGACCGGCGCCGCCGCGGTGTCACTGGTGACGCGGTCGACGATCAGCGTCGATGATCTCCTGACGGGGAAGCGTCACCTGACCTCGGCGTCGGGGGTGATCGCGCGCGCGGACGAGTTTTATCACTTGGCCGTGGCCGCCGGCCGGTTCTTTACCGATGCCGAGGCCGCACGTGGTGCGTCGGTCATCGTGTTGAGCCACAAGCTGGCGGAATACCTGGCGGCAGGTATGGACGCCACGCGCGTCGTTGGGCATATGCTGCGCATTCGTGGCTCGACGCTGGCCGTGATCGGCGTGCTCGCCCCGTACGACGGCGAGGTCGGATACGATGTGTACCTGCCGTTCGCGGTCGCACGGCGGGTCTTTCCCCCGATGGATGAGCCGTGGCCGGCGACGATCTTGCTGCGCGCGGCGTCGATCGAGACCGTCGACGCGCTGGCGGCCGCGGCCCAGGATTGGGTGGCGCAGCATTACGCGCGGCGTCTCGAGAAGCTGGAGGTGACGACGCAACAGTCGCAGCTCGCCCGCGCTACGCAAGGCATGCTGATCTTGAAGCTCTTCATGGCCGCGCTGACCGGGATATCGCTGCTGGTGGGCGGCGTCGGGATCATGAACATTATGCTGGCCTCGGTCGTCGAGCGCACGCGTGAGATCGGCGTGCGCAAGGCGATCGGTGCACGGTCGCGCGACATCTTGCTGCAGTTTCTCGCCGAGTCGGTGACGATCTCGGGTGCTGGCAGCGCGATCGGCGTGGCACTCGGGGTCGCGATGGCGTTCGCGACGACAATCATTATCCGCGTGCAGGCGCACGCGCCGTTTGTTCGGATGGTTGTCTCGTGGCTCCCGATCGCGAGCGCGATAGTCTGTGCGTTGCTCATCGGTCTCATCTTCGGCACTTACCCGGCGTTGCGCGCGGCACGGTTGAGTCCCATCGACGCGATCCGGCACGAGTAGCCCCATCACGGGTTGGAGGGAGGATATCTCATCGACGTCGACGTGGCGCCGACGACCCGCGCGAGCTCGTGCGGACACGAAAGGCGGCGACATAGGGTGGCGTCACAGTTCACACGCGCGGCGTGATCGACAATCCCGGATGCCACGGCGGGTCGTGCTCTGAGACATTATACAAGAGCAGCTTCCCCATCACGGTGCTCAACTTTCATACGCGCGCCCGCTGATGATCTGACGACGGAGGGCATCGGGAATACGCCGTCGCGCGGCCCTTGCGGCGGTCCAGAATGTCAGGCCCACGGCGAGCCAGCCGCCAAGGAGGAGCCACTCCAGCGGAATGTGTCCAGCCGCGGCGGCGTAGGGCTCGTAGATCGAGAGGGCCAGAGAGAACGCGGCTCCCACGCTCGCCGCCCGCGCGGTCGCGACGCCGCCCGGCACGCGGAACGGACGCGGCATCGTTGGCGCCGTCCGGCGCAAGCGGATCAACGCGAGGCACGTCAGCAAATAGGCGACCGCGAGACAACTGGCCGCCGCGTCCACGATCGGCTCGATGGCATTGCGCCCGAGGAGCGTCGCCAGTGCCGCGACGCCGCCGGCAAAGAGCACCGCGAAGCCAGGGGAACCGTATTCCCCGCGCACACCGCCGAAGACCGGCGCGATGTATCCGGCGCGACCCAGCGCGTAGAGCGTTCGCGCGGCGGCGAGCAGGACGGAGTTCCACGTGCCGAGTAAGCCGCACAGCGCAGTCACGAGCACCAACCTCGCTAAGGTGACGGAGCCGAACGCCCGCTCGAACGCCGCGGCCACCGGCACCGGAGCCTGGGTGAGCTCGCGCCACGGCGTGCTCATCGACGCCGCGAGAATCACCAGCACCTTGAACACGATCCCGACGACGATGGACGCGACGATCATCACGCCGATGCGGCTCAGACGTGTCCCCGGCGCTTTCTCTTCCAACGCCTGCGGCCCGACGTTGAATCCGCCGAACCAGAAGGAGGCGGTCATGAACATTCCCAGCACTCCGGGCCACAGTGAGCCACCCCCCGCGCGTT
>Ga0070741_10009344_pt1 | contig 19116 bp, 18 predicted proteins | sample Coa_R1_4_FD_66440 | JGI IMG/M metagenome (GOLD analysis project Ga0070741, IMG submission 66440) | Surface soil microbial communities from Centralia Pennsylvania, which are recovering from an underground coalmine fire - Coalmine... | ecosystem: Environmental > Terrestrial > Soil > Unclassified ...
ACGGCGTCTCCTCTCGACACGGCGGGCAACGCCTCGCGACCACGGTACGTTCCCGCTCGCCTCACGCCGGCGAGAGCGTGCGCTCCGGAGCCCGATCGACGACGAGCGCGACCGCGACCGCGATCAGCCACACGTTCTCGAGCGCCAGGACGACGGGGTTCACGTCCGCGAACGCGACGGCGCTGAACAGTCCCGCGAGCCCGAGCACCTGGCTGAGCGCGCCGAACGCGAGCGCGGTCACGCCGTACGCCCGTGGCAGCAGCTGCGTCTGCAGCAGCACGAACCCGAGCGGCAGGAGGATCGCCGGGGCGAGGAGGAACGATCGGCCGATCGCGTCGTTGCCCGGACCGCCGACGAGATCGAAGCTCACACGGAGCGTCTCGGCGTGACCGTGCGCCGCGGCCTGCACCGTCGCGACGATCAGCGCGGAGTCGAGCAGCGCGACCGCGACGAGGACCGCGCCGGCCAGCGCCACGATCCGCCCCGCGAACCGCTCGCCCGCGCCGGCAAGGTGCACGACGGCGAGCACGAAGACCACGTAGAGGATCGCACCGGTCGCCTGGAGCCACGCCGAGAGACGGATCGCGTTCGCGTGTGCGCGAGCGAACGCCGCGATCCGGGCGAGGCCCGCGCTGTCGGGCGGCACACCCGCGGGGATCAGGAAGTGCGCGGTCAGCATGACCACGCCGGCGATGCCACACCCGGCCGCCAGCGCGCGCGTTGCCCGCTCCGACACGTCGAACCCCTCCCTCTCCACACCCGCCGCGGTCCCTCTTCCTACGTGCGGGCCCCGTCCTCGGATGGACCGTCGCCGCCGTCGTACCCCGCGCGCTCGTGGAGCGGGAGCCGGAGCCAGGCGACCATCTGGCGCAGCTGCGCGTACGCGGCGAGGCGGGCGTCGTCGGTCCCCGCGCGCTCGGCGTCGGCGAACACCGACCACAGACGTTCGACCATGTGCGGGCCCAGCTCGAGCAACCCGCCGCTGCCCTCGGTGGCCCACCGCGCGAGCACGTACCGGCAGACGGCCCCGGTCGGCACGCCCACGTTGCCCGCGAGGTTCCGGATGGTGCGAAGCGGGTCGACGTTCGCGTAGAGCGCGACGTCGCTCTTGAAGTTGGCGTCCGGGTCGTCGTCGGGCCACGGGCCCGTCCAGCGCTCGAGCGTCACGGTCGGTTCGTCGTCGACGTCGTCCACGCCGACACGATCGCGCAGGGTTCGACGCGCCGACGTCGGCTCGCTCGCGCACGTCGGGTTTTCCCCACCTCGAAGACGCCCGGTCGCACCATCGGCGGAGCGAACGACCTCCCGTAGGGTGACCGCCATGAGCGCCGTCCTCGCCCCCTGGCGCACGTCGCGCACGTGGTGGGCGCTCGTCGACGGCGTGCTCGATCTCGTCGTCGGCACGATCTCGTTCGCGGTCATGGTCGCGTTGCTCGCGACGTCCGCGTCGCTGCTCGTCGTGCTGCCCGCCGCGATCCCGGTCGCATGGCTGCTGTTCGCCACCGCGCGCGCACTCGGACGAGTCGAGCGCGCCCGGCGGGCCGCGGTGCTCGACCTCGCGATCGCGGATCCGCACCCACCGCTCGTCGCGCCGTCGTGGTGGCGGCGCCTGCTGGAACGCGTCCGCACGCCGAGCCGCTGGCGCGAGATCGTGTACCTGCTCGTGCTGCTGCCGTCGGGCGTCGTCGGCGTGGTCGTCGTCGCGCTGTGGTGCGGCTCCGCGGCGTTGCTCGGGCTCCCCGCGTACGTCGACGCGCTGCCGCGCGGCGTCGCCGACTTCGGCCCCGTCGCGGCCGGCCAGGGTCTCGCGTCGGTGGTCACCGCGGCCGTCGGCGCGCTCGGCCTCCTCGTCGTCGCGCCCTGGGCGACGCGGGGACATGCCGCGCTCGACACGCTCGCGGCGCGCCGGCTGCTCGGGCCGAGTCGCCGCGACGCGCTCCGGGCCGAGCTCGCCGAGGCGCAGCGCGAGCGCTCCGCGGCCGTCGACACCGCGGAGTCGGAACGGTCGCGGATCGAGCGCGATCTGCACGACGGCGCGCAGCAACGGCTCGTCGCGCTCGCGATGGACCTCGGGATGGCGCGCGAGAAGCTCGACTCCGACCTGCACGCCGCGCGCGAGCTCGTCGGCGAGGCGCACGACGAGGCGAAGCGCGCGCTCACCGAGCTCCGCGCGCTCGTTCGTGGCATCCACCCCGCGGTGCTGACGGAGCGCGGGCTCGACGCCGCGCTGTCGTCCGTCGTCGCCCGGGCGTCGGTACCGGTGCAGCTCGTCGTCGACGTCGACGACCGCCCCTCGCCCGCGGTCGAGAGCGCGGCGTACTTCGTCGTGAGCGAGGCGTTGACGAACGTCGACCGCCACGCGCGCGCGACCCGCGCGCGTGTCGAGGTCGTGCGGCGCGGTGACCGTCTCGTCGTCGAGGTGACCGACGACGGCGTCGGCGGCGCGACCGACGATGACGGCGCGGGCACGGGCCTGCGCGGCCTCGCGGGACGGGTCGAGGCACTCGGAGGCTGGATGCGCGTCATGAGCCCCGCCGGCGGTCCGACCACGATCCTGGTGGAGCTCCCGTGCGCATCGTGATCGGCGAGGACTCCGCGCTCCTGCGGGCGGGCCTGACGCGCCTGCTGACCGACGCGGGCGAGGAGGTCGTCGCCGCGGTGGGCGACGCGGGCGCGCTCGTCGACGCCGTGGAGCGTCACAATCCGGACCTCGCCGTCGTCGATATCCGTATGCCGCCGGACCTGACCGACGACGGGCTGCGGGCCGCGATCGCGATCCGCGAGCGCCACCCCGAGACCGGGATCCTCGTGCTCTCGCAGTACGTCGAGGAGCGGTACGCCGCCGAGCTCCTCGGACGCGAGAGCGCCGGCGTCGGCTACCTGCTGAAGGACCGCGTCGCCGACGTCGCGGACTTCGTCGAGGCCGTCCGGCGCGTGAACGCGGGCGGGACCGCGCTCGATCCCGAGGTCGTCGGCCAGCTCATGGCCCGCCGGCGCCGGGATCCGCTCGAGGGGCTCACGCCACGCGAGCGCGACGTGCTCGGCCTCATGGCGGAGGGCCGCAGCAACGCGGCGATCGCGCGCGAGCTCGTCGTCAGCGAGGGCGCGGTCGAGAAGCACGTCAACAGCATCTTCACGAAGCTGGACCTCGCGCCGACCGCGACCGACAACCGGCGCGTGCTCGCGGTCCTGCGCTGGCTCGGAGTGGGGGACGCGACATGACACGCGCGCTCTGGCGGATCGGTGGGAGCGTCCTCACGATTTCGCTGCTCGCGTTCGGCACGCTGCAGGTCGTGTCGCAGGTCGCGTACGACCGTCACCGCGCGGCCTACGCGGTCGGGCCCGTCGTGCGCGTCGTGGACGTGCGGATCGACCACGGCTCGATCGACGTCGTCGGCGACCCCGGGACCACGACCGTGCAGGTCCACCGCGACGTCGAGCGCGGACTCGTCCACACCAGCGTGAGCGAGCGCGTCGACGGCGACACGCTCGTGATCCGTGCGTCGTGCCCGTTCCTGTCCGCTCACTGCAACGCCCACTACCGCCTCGACGTCCCACCGGCGGTGCGCGTGGTCGCGCACGCGGAGGGCGACGTCCGCGTCTCGGGCGTGCAGGGCGACGTCGACGCGCGCGCCGGCCAGGGCGGCGTCACGCTCGCGGGCGTCGGCGGGCGGGTTGACGCGCACGCGTCGCAGGGCAGCGTCCGGGCGACCGGGCTCCGGTCGACCGCCGTCGACGCGTCGGCGAGCCAGGGCAGCGTCACCCTCGTGTTCGCGAACGACCCGTCGCGCGTCGTCGCCCGCTCGAGCCAGGGCAGCGTGCACGTCGTGGTCCCCCGTGACCACGTCCCGTACCGCGTGGACGCCCGCGCGTCGCAGGGCTCGACCGACGTCGGCGTCCCGACCGACCCCGCGAGCACCCGCCGCGTCACCGCCCGGTCCAGCCAGGGCGGGGTGACGGTGACGGCGGCCACCGGATCGCCGTGACCCCGGGCACATCATGTTGACTTCGAACGGTATTACGTCGAATACTTCGATCTCTATGGTTTCCCCCGACTGGGACATCGACGACGACGGGCAGGTCGTCGGGCGGGCGCTGGCCTTCACCGGGAAGGTCGTCGCGGCCCGCTTCGAGGAGACGATGGCCCGGGCGGGCGGATCCCTGCCGACCTGGATGGTCCTCCTCACGCTGGACCGCGCCGGACCGGTGAGTCAGCGCGAGCTCGCTCGTCGGATCCACGTGGAGGACGCCACCGTCACCTACCACGTGGACCGGCTGGAGAGCGCCGGCCTCGTGAGCCGCACGCGCGACCCGGCCGACCGCCGCGTGTGGCGGGTGGAGCTCACGCCCGACGGCACCGAGACCTTCACCCGGATGAAGCAGGCGGCGTTGCGCTTCGAGACGGCGTTGCGCCGCGGGCTCGGCCGGGACGAGCTCGCGCAGTTCTTCACCACGCTGGAGCGCCTGAACGCGAACGCCGAGGCGTTCGTGCCGGGCACCGTACCCCCCGACGGTTCAGGAAGGAGCGAGTGATGGGACTCGAGCGACTGACCCACTGGTGCTACCGGCGCCGATGGGCCGTGCTGGTGACGTGGATCGTCGCCCTCGTGGCGATGAGCGTCATCGGCCAGGCCGCGAAGGGCGCGTACGACAAGAGCTTCAGCGGCCAGAACACCGAGTCGCAGCGCGCGTACGACCTCCTGAAGGAGCGCTTCCCGACGCAGTCGGGTGACACGTTCGACGTCGTCATCCACGCGCCCGGCGGTGTGCGGACGCCCGCGGTGCAACAGCAGACCGCGCAGCTGCTGCAGCAGCTCCAGGCGACGCGCCACGTCACGAGTGCGCGCTCGCCGTTCGCACCCGACGTGACCGCCGCCCGGCAGGTCTCGCAGGACGGGACGATCGCGTACGCGACCGTGCAGCTCGACGTGCGCACCGACAAGGTGACGAAGTCGGAGGCGTCGCACTGGATCGACCAGGCGAAGGCCGCGAGCCGCGACGGCGTGCAGTTCGAGCTGGGCGGCTGGCCGGTCGAGCAGGGCGTCCAGAACAACGGGGGCGGCGCGACGGAGCTCGTCGGCATCCTCGCCGCGATCGTGATCCTGCTCATCGCGTTCGGGTCGTTGCTCGCGATGGGCCTGCCGATCCTCACCGCGCTGTCCGGGATCGGCATCGGGCTCGCCATCGTCGAGCTGCTCGCGCACGTCATGAAGGTGCCGGAGTTCGCGCCGCAGGTCGCGTCGATGATCGGCATCGGTGTCGGCATCGACTACGCGCTGTTCATCGTCACGCGCTACCGCCAGGCGCTCGCCGCGGGCCGCGACCCTCAGGCGTCCGTGCTCGAGGCGGCGACGACCGCCGGTCGGGCCGTGCTGTTCGCCGGCACGACCGTCGTCATCTCGCTGCTCGGCATGTTCCTGATGCGGTTCTCGTTCCTGAACGGCCTCGCGCTCGGCGCGTCGGCGGCGGTCGCGATGGTGATGCTCGCGTCGATCACGCTGCTGCCCGCGGTGCTCGGCTTCGCGGGGACGAACATCGACAAGTTCTCGATCCCGTTCCTGCACCGCAAGGAGGACGACCACCGCACGACACTCGCGTGGCGGTGGAGCCGCGAGGTGCAGCGCTACCCGTGGCCGACCGCGCTCGTGTCGCTCGCGGTGCTCGTCGTGCTCGCGCTCCCGCTGTTCTCGATCCACCTCGGCAGCGCGGACGCCGGCAACGACCTGCCGTCCACGACGACGCGCAAGGCGTACGACCTCCTGGCCAAGGGCTTCGGGCCCGGTCACAACGGCCCGTTGGTCCTCGCGGCCGACCTGTCGAAGCCCGGCTCGGTGAAGGTGCTGGGCCCGCTCGAGCAGCAGCTGCGGACCGTGCCCGGCATCGCGGCCGTCGCACCGCCGCAGGTCAACCCGCAGGGCAACGCGGCGATCGTGTCGGTGATCCCGACGACCTCGCCGCAGGACGTCAAGACCGAGAAGCTCGTCCATCACCTCCGCGACGACGTCATCCCCGGGGTGGTGAAGGGAACGGGCGCGACGGTCGACGTCGGCGGGACGACCGCGGTCGTGATCGACATGAGCGCGACGATCGGCGCGCGGCTGCCGTGGTTCATCGGTGCCGTCATCGCGCTGTCGTTCCTCTTGCTGATGTGCGTGTTCCGCTCGGTGGTCGTCGCGCTCAAGGCGGCCGTGATGAACGTGCTGTCGATCGGCGCCGCGTACGGCCTCGTCGTCGCGGTGTTCCAGTGGGGCTGGGCGAAGTCGCTGTTCGGCATCGAGAAGGGCCCGATCGAGGCGTGGGTCCCGATGATGCTGTTCGCGATCCTCTTCGGTCTCTCGATGGACTACGAGGTGTTCCTCATCTCGCGCATCCGTGAGGAGTGGCTGCGGACGGGCGACAACGCGCAGTCCGTCGTCGACGGGCTCGCGATGACGGCCCGCGTGATCACCGCGGCCGCGGCGATCATGATCGCGGTGTTCCTGTCGTTCGTCCTCGGCGACCTGCGCGTGCTGAAGATGGTCGGCTTCGGCCTGGCCGCGGCGGTGTTCATCGACGCGACGATCGTCCGGATGGTGCTCGTGCCCGCCACGATGGAGCTGCTCGGCAACGCGAACTGGTGGCTCCCCCGCTGGCTCGACCGGCTCCTCCCCCGCGTGGCCGTCGAGGCCGCGCCCGAGCCGCCGCACGACGAGCTCGAGCCCCGCGAGCCGGCGACGGTCGGCTGATCCCCGTTCCCCCCGACGTCCGTTGGGACGTTTTGTCGGCGCTACGCCGACAAAACGTCCCAACCGGGCGTTGCTGCGGGGGTGCGCGTCAGTTGACCTGGCGGTCGCGACCGGTCCAGTAGTCCGAGCGCAGCTTGAACTTCTGGAGCTTGCCGGTCGCGGTGCGCGGGAGCGCGTCGCGGAACTCGATCGACGTCGGGCACTTGAAGTGGGCGAGCCGCTCACGGCAGTGGGCGACGAGCTCGACCTCGGTGACGCGCGCGCCGTCGCGCAGCACGACGAGCGCCTTGACCGTCTCGCCCCACTTCTCGTCGGGCACGCCGATGACACCGCACTCCGCGACCGCGGGATGCTGGTACAGGCAGTCCTCGACCTCGATCGACGACACGTTCTCGCCGCCGGTGATGATCACGTCCTTCTTGCGGTCGGAGATCGTGAGGTACGCGCCGTCGAGCTCACCGCCGTCGCCGGTGTGGAACCACCCGCCGGCGAGCGCCTTCGCGCTCTCGTCGGGCTGGTCCCAGTAGCCCTCGAACACGTTGTTCGAGCGGGCCAGCACCTCGCCCTCGTCGTCGACGTCGAGCCGGACGCCGAGCGCCGGTGCACCGGCGCGCGACAGCAGGCGGGCGCGCTCCGCCGGCGACAGGTCGTCCCACTCGGCGCGCCGGCGGTTGATCGTCAGCAACGGTGACGTCTCGGTGAGGCCGTAGATCTGGAGGAACTCCCAGCCGAGCTCGGTCTCGACGCGCTCGATCACCTTCGACGGCGGCGGCGCACCGGCGACGACCATCCGCACCCGGTCACGCCCGGGGACCTCCGTTCCCCGCGAGCGACGCGCCGACGCGGCGTCGAGGATCGCAGCGACGACCGCGGGCGCGCCCGCGAGGAACGTCACGCCCTCCTCCTCGACGCGCCGCAGGATCTCCTCGCCGTCGATCTTGCGGATGACGACCTGGCGCGCGCCCATCCCGGTGAGCGCGTACGGCAGGCCCCAGCCGTTGCAGTGGAACATCGGCAGCGTGTGGAGGTACACGTCGCGGTCGCTCACACCCGCGTGCCATCCGAAGGTCGTCGCGTTCAGCCAGAGACTGCGGTGCGAGAGCTGCACGCCCTTGGGTCGGGCGGTCGTCCCCGACGTGTAGTTGATCGACGCCGTCGCGCGCTCGTCGTCCGTGACGAACGCGGGCGTGCCGGTGCGCCGGAACAGCTCGTCGTCGGTCGACGTGCCCAGCACGTACCGGTGCTTGACGTCGACGTCCGCGAACGTGTCCGCGTACTCGGGGTCGACGAGGAGCACTGCCGCGCGCGAGTGCTCGACGATGTACCCGACCTCGTCCGCGTTCAGCCGGAAGTTGATCGGCACCAGCGCGCGGCCGTACGCGCTCACGCCGAACAGGGTGATCAGGAACCGAGCCGCGTTCGGCGACACGATCGCGACGCGCTCGCCGGCGTCGAGCCCGAGCTCGTCGAGCGCGACCGCGAGGCTGCGGGCCGACGCCGCGAGCTCACCGTACGTGAGCCGGCCGAGCGACCCGCCGGGCGGCTCGGGCTCGTCGACGACGGCGACACGCTCGCCGTAGACGAGCTCGGCACGCTCCAGGAAGTCGAGGATCGTGAGCGGCACGAACACGGGGCACCTCCTCGTGACGCGTGTCGCGGCACCGTACCCACGCGCCGCACGGGGCGCCAGGGTGTCAGCAGGTGGCGGCGGAGGTCACGGACGTCGCCGACGACGTCGCTGACGACGTCGCCGGTGTCCCGCCCGCGGCCGTCGGCGGCGCCGCACGGTGGGTGCCCGCGTCCGCGCCGAGCACCACGAGCACGTCGACGTCGCCGCCGAGCGAGCTGTCCTCGGTGAGCACGCCGGCGCCGTTGAGCTTGGCCTGCACGAGCGACGCCTTCGTCACCGCGCCGGGCGCGTACCGGATGCGCGTCGTGGTGTCCGAGGGCGCGTTCCCGGTGCCGGCGCCGGTGAACCCGTCGTGCTCGAGCTGCGCGAGCGTCCGCCCCGCGAGACCGTTCACGCCCGACGCGTTGCGCACCTCGACGCGCACCTCGCTCGGCTTCACGCCGGTCGTGTCGTGCTCGCCACCGCGGCCGTCATCGCGCAGGCGCGTGAGCAGCGCGTCCGCGTCGGGCTCCTTCAGTGCGAGCGTGCCGCCCTGTGCGGGCACGTTCGGGAGCGTGGTCATCTCGAGCGCGCCGGGAGCGTTGGGGTCGACGGTGCGGAACGCGTTGACGAGCCCGAGGATGTTGCCGCGGCTCATCCGGTCGTCGACGACGAGCTTCCCGACGATGCTGTCGACGATGCGACTCGCCGTGAGCGGGTTGCGGATGCCCGCGTGGACCGCGGCCTGCGCGAGCTGGCGGAGGAACTGGTGCTGGCGGTCGATGCGGTCGAGGTCCGCGCGCGGGCTCGCGTCGCGCCACTGGCCGTCGACGAGGTACTCGAGCGACCGCGAGCGCACGTACGCGAGGGCCTGCTGGCCGTCGAGGGCCTGGCAGCCGGCGCCGACCGACAGGCCCGACTTCTTGTCCCGGGCCGGGTACGGAAACGCGACGGGCACGCGCCCGATCGCGTCGACGATCCCCTGGAACGCGAGGAAGTTGATCTCGACGTAGTGGTTGATCGCGACGCCGAAGTCCGCCTTGATCGTGTCGATGACGCGCTGCGGGCCGTCGTTGAACGCCGCGTTGATGCGCTCGGTGCCGTGGCCCGGGACGTCGACCACGAGATCGCGCGGGATCGACACGACGAGGTTGCGGTGCCGGTGCGGGTCGACGTGGACGATCATCATCGTGTCCGAGCGCTGCCCGCCCTGACTCGCGGCGGTGCCGAACGCGCGCGCTTCCTGCGAGTTGTCCACGAACGCGCGTGAGTCGGACCCGATCACGAGGTAGTTCGCGACGCTCGTCGCGGGTGTCGACTCGACCAGGCTGATCCGCTTGATGTGCGCGAGCTTCAGGTCGACGGCGACGTTCGCGCCCACGATGCCGGTCGCGATGCACGCGATGCACAGCACGAGCGCGGTGACGTAACGACGGCGCCACAACTGCGCGGCGGGTCCGGGACGACGAGCGATCGATCGAGTGTAACGACGCGCTTCGACGACTTCGCGGACCGCACGTCGTCAGGCCGGTGACGGTGACGCGGTTCCCGCGTCGTCCGCCTCGCTGACCGCCGCGGCGCGCGCCTCCTCGCGACGCGCCTGCGACCGCGCGAGCAGCACCGCGCACACGAGCATCGTCGCGATCGTCGCGGCGATGATCGCCCGGTCGACGTTGGTCGCCGCGTGCAGCCGCTCACCGAGCAGCGCGACACCGATGATCGACGCGACCACGGGCTCCGCCGTCTCGAGGAACGGCACCGACGCCTCGAGCTCGCCGGCCTGGAACGCGCTCTGCATGACGATGAAGCCGCCGATCGAGAACACGGCCAGCCCGTACGGCTCCCAGTTGGTGAGCACCGTGACGGGACCGCCGCCGAGCAGGTGGACGAACGCCTTCGTGAGCGGCGCGGTGATCCCGAACATCGTGCCCGCCGCGAACGCGAGCAGCGACGCGCGCACCGCGCCCGTCGACCGGCGTCCGAGCGCGATCGCGACGAGCACGACCGCCGAGATCACCGCGAGCGGCAACACCCAGTCGGGCCACGGCGCGCGGGCGCTGCCGCCGCCGGGCGACGACTCGGAGAGGAACAGGCCGAGCGCGGCCGCGAGCAGCGCGGCGACGCCCCACTCCCACGCGCGCAGTCGCCGGCGCGACGTCGCGACGTCCAGCGCGAGCGAGAAGAGGAGGCCCGTCGCGAGGATCGGCTGGACGACGACGAGCAGGCCGATCCCGAGCGCGGCTGCCTGGCAGATGTAGCCGCTCACGTCGGCGACGATGCCGAGCAGCCAGCGCCGCTGGCGGGCCAGGTGCACGACGAGCCCCGGCTTCAGCGCCTGCTCCTCGGGGGCCTCCCGCGCGGAGCGCTGCTCGAGCACGTTGCTCGTCGCGAAGAACAGCGCGGCGGCGACCGCGAGGACGACGACCTCGATGTCGTGGACGCCCACCGGACGGACCTACCCGCGCGCCCGTCCCGGCCGCACGTCCGCCGTCATGACGTGCCGGTTGCACACTCCGGGGTACCGCCCAACAGCCACGGGTCTCCTGCTCGCTCGCGGTCCTGCAATGGTGCCAGCCAACGCATCGTCGCCGCGCGCCATTCCGGCTCGATCGCGCTCGCGGCGCGCCGGTCCCGCCACCGCTGGACGTTCGGGAAGGCCAGGCCGACGGCGGCCAGGAGCCAGGCACGGGGGACGCCGTGGCGGCGGGCGAGCCGCGCGTGGACCCGGGCCGCATCCAGACGGTCTCCCGCGCGCAGGTACATCCCCCCCAGGTACGCGAGCCATGCGCGCGAGTCGTCGTCGCCGTGCCCGTGCGCAGCGCGCTCGGCCGCGTACTTCCGGTTGATCGCGTCGCGCTCGACCGCCGAGCGGTGGACGTCGTGCGCCATGCCGTGGTCGTGGATCACGTACCCGACGAGCGGCCGCTGCGCCGACGCCGCCGGCGCGGCGAGCGCGAGCCGGATCCACAGGTCGCGGTCGGCGAGGTTCGAGTAGTCGGGGTCGAAGCCGCCGAGCTCGCGCACGAGCTCGGCGCGTGCGAGGACGCCGGACCCGCCACCCGGCACGACGTTGAACGCGAGCAGCTGGCGCGCGACGTCGTCGACGTCGGGCACGGGTTGCTCGCCGATCAGCCGCAGGTCGTCGCCGACCGCGGTCGCGCCCGCCATGACCCAGCCCACACCCGGCGCGTCGCGCGCCGCGCCGAGCTGCGTCGCGAGCTTGTCCGGCGCCCACACGTCGTCGTCGTCGAGGAACGCGAGCCACTCGCCGCGCGCGCACGCGATCCCCGCGTTCCGTGCCCGGCTGACGCCGAGCGCGCAGTCGTGCTCCACGATCGTGATCGGCCCGTCGATCCGGCGCAGCGCGTCCGCCGTCCCGTCCGGCGACCCGTCGACGACCACGACGATCTCGAGGTCGACCTCACGTTGCTGCAGGACCGTCGTCAGCGCCCGGCCGACCAGCCGCCGCCGATTGCGGGTCGGAACGACGACGCTGACGAGACCCATGGGTGGGCGCGCCGTCACGCGGCGAGTCTAGCCCGCACAGCGGTGCATTTCGGACGTCTCGCCCTCAATCCGCCGGATCGAGCGGGTGGCGGGCCACCTTCCACGGCAGCGAGAGCTGTAGCACGCGGTCGGGCCGGGTCTGGTCGTCGCCCTCGAGGCGGAACCCGAGCACGCCCTCCTCCCACACGAACGTCTCGTGCGCGGTGCCGACGAACACCGACACGCGGTAGTCGCCGGGGTTGAGGACGGGCGGGATCACGACGCGCGCGACGTGGTGACCGCGCTCGCCGCGCGGCCCGCCGTCCCCCTCCGACCATGCCTCGGACAGCACGCGCACGCCGCGGACGGTGTCGACGTTGACGGTCGCGTCGAGCCCGGGAACGCGCTCGTTGACGTCGAAGCGGAGCTCGACGGTGAAGGGCTCGTCGCGGCGCAACACCGCGGTACGCCGACCGGACGCGTCGACGATCGCGACCTCGCGCAACGTTGCCGGCGCGTCGCCGCGCGCGGGAAACGCCGCGACGTCGGTCGGACCGGCCGCCGACGCGAGGTACGCGCCGACCACGTCGTCGGTCGCGCCGATCGCCGCGATGCGGCCACCCTCCAGCCAGATCGCGCGCGAGCACAGCCGCGACACCGCTTCGAGGTTGTGGCTGACGAACACGACCGTGCGGCCGCTGCGGCCGACCTCGTCCATCTTGCCGAGGCACTTGCGTTGGAACTCGACGTCGCCGACCGCGAGCACCTCGTCGATGAGCAGGATCTCGGCCGCGAGGTGCGCAGCGACCGAGAACGCGAGCCGCAGACCCATGCCGGACGAGTAGCGCTTGACCGGCGTGTCGAGGAACCGTCCGACACCGGAGAAGTCGGCGATCTCCCCGAAGCGCGCGTCGATCTCGCGGCGCGTCATGCCGAGGATCGCACCGTTCAGGTAGACGTTCTCCCGGCCGGTCAGCTCGGGGTGGAACCCCGTCCCGACCTCCAGCAACGCGCCGACGCGACCCCGGGTGCGCGACACGCCGGACGTCGGCTCGGTGATGCGCGTCAGCACCTTCAGCAGCGTGCTCTTCCCCGCGCCGTTCCGCCCGATGACACCGAGGCGCTCCCCGCGCTCGACCGCGAAGGACACGTCGCGCAGCGACCAGATCTCCTCGCGTGGACCACGGTGCCTCCGCAGCGCGGCGACGACGGCCTCGCGCAGCGTGCGGCCGGGCCCGTACTCCTCGCCGAGCACGTACCGCTTGCTGAGGTCGCGGACCTCCACGACGGTGTCGCTCATGTCCGTCAGATCACGTCCGCGAAGCGGCGCTCGTTCGCCTGGAAGGCGCGCACGCTCACGAAGCACAGGAGGAGCCCCGTCGCGAGCGAGACGAGCGCGGGCCAGCCGGGTCCCGGCCCCGCGAGGAGGCACCAGCGGAACCCCTCGAGGACCGCGGCCATCGGGTTGAGGTAGTAGAGGTACCGGACGTTGCCGTGGACGAGCGACGCGGGGTACGCGACCGGGCTCGCGAAGATCCACACCTGCACGAGCAGTCCCGTGATGTGGTGGACGTCGCGGTAGCGCACGTTGAGCGTCGCGAGCAGCAGACCCGCGCCGAGCGCGGTCAGTACGAGCGCGGCGAGCCACAACGGCAGCGTGACGATCGCGATGCCCGGCACGATCGCGTAGTACGCCATGAACCCGATCAGCACGACGAGCGCGACCGCGAGGTCGACGAGACCGGGGAGCGCGCCCGCGAGCGGAACCGCGAGACGCGGGAAGTACACCTTCGTCACGAGCGGCGCGTTCTCGACGAGGCTGTCGGTCATGGTCGTGAGCGACGACGAGAAGTACGACCACACCGAGTACCCGAGGTACGCGAACGCCGGGTAGGGGATGCCACCCGTCTTGACGCCCGCGAGCCGGCTGAACACGACGGTCAGCACCGCCGCACCGACGACCGGTTGCAGCACCGCCCACGTGATCCCGAAGACGGCCTGCTTGTAGCGGACCTGGAGGTCGCGCAGCGCGAGGAACCAGACGAGCTCGCGTGATCGCCACACCTCGTCGAGGCGGAGCGCGCGGCGTCCGCGCGTCGAGCGGTTCTCCACCCATGCCGGCCCGTCGGCCGTGGCCGCGACGTCGGGTCGCGCGCCGGTCGTCGTCACGCGGCGCAACTCTAGGGCCGGTCGGGCCGCCTACCCTGCGCCGTCGATGGGGTACGCGCTCGTGGAGGTCGACGTCGCGACCGGCGCCGCGCGGCCCGAGATCCGTCTCCGCGACGACCAGGACGGCATCGCGGTCGTCGCGCGCGACCGCGGGCGCGTCGTCGGCTTCGCGATCGAGCCGAGGCCGGCGGGGTCCGTCGTCGGGCCCGCCGCGCTGCTGGCCATGCTCGGGGCGCGCGGGGTCCCGGCCTCGGTGCGCGACGACCCGCCGCCTGGCCCCGCCGGCTCCACCGTGTCGATCACGGTCGCCGTGTGCACCCGGGACCGGACCGAGCGTCTCGGGCGCTGTCTCGACTCGATCGTCGTCGCGCGCGATCCGGACACGAAGGTGCTCGTGGTCGACAACGCGCCGTCCGACTCGCGCACCGAGCGGCTCGTCGCGTCGCGTGACGACGTGACGTACACGTGCGAGCCGCGCCCCGGCCTCGACATCGCCCGCAACCGTGCCCTCCACGAGGCGGGAACGGACGTCGTCGCGTTCGTGGACGACGACGTGGTCGTCGACCGCGACTTCGTGCACGCGCTGCAGCGGGCGTGGTCGCGCGACGCGGACGCGGCCGCGGTCACGGGTCTCATCCTGCCGTCCGCGCTGGACACCGAGGCCCAGGTGACGTTCGAGCGCAGCGGCGGGTTCCGGGAGGGCTTCACGCGACTGCGCTACGACGGCGCGCACGATCCCGCCGATCCGCTGCACCCGTGGGGCCCGAAGTTCGGGTCGGGGGCGAACATGGCGCTGCGGCGGGACATCGCGCTCGCGCTCGGCGGGTTCGACGACGCGCTCGACACCGGTCCCCCGCTGCCGGGCGGCGGCGATCTCGACATGCTGACGCGCCTGCTGCGCGACGGCCGCGTCCTCGTGTACGACCCCGCGGTCGTGGTGTTCCACGAGCACCGGCGCACGATGCGCGAGCTGCGCCGCCAGTACTGGTCGTGGGGCGAGTCGTACCTCGCGTTCCTGTCGAAGTGGTGGTGGACCGACCCGGACGCGCGGCCCGCGCTGCGCCGGGTGCTGCGGTGGTGGCTCGCGTACGAGGTCGCCGCGCTGCGCGACGCCGGGCGTGGCGACGGCGCGCGACCGCCCGCGCTCGCGGCCGCCGAGCTCGCCGGCGGCCTCGTCGGGCTGGCGGGCAGCTACCAACGGTCGGCGCGTCGCATCGCGCGGACCCGGGCGTGCCGGTGACGGACGCGAGCGACCTCACGGTCGCGCTCCTCCCGTGGGGAGACGTGATCGAGGACTACCTCGATGAGCTCGACATGACGGTGGACGGCTTCCTCGACGAGATGTCGGGCGGCTGGATGTTCGGCTACGTCGACGCGCTCGCGTCCGCCCGCGTACGGACCGTCCTCGCGATCGTGTCACGCGCCGTCACGCGACCCGAGCGTCGGGTGCACCGCGCGACGGGGGCGACGGCCTGGCTGCTCCCGTCGCCGCGGGCGTACCGGGCCGTCCGCTCGCGGCTCGCGTCGTCGTGGGCCGCGGACCGCTTCGAGGCGAGCGGCGGTCGCCGCGGCGTCGCCACGATCGCGCCCGAGGTCGCGCGCAACCTCGCGCCCTGGTGCTCGACGCCGGTTCGGGCGCTCGCACGCGTGGTGCGCGACGAACGGTGCGACGCGCTGCTCGTGCAGGAGTACGAGGAGGCGCGTTTCGACGTGTGCGTCGCGCTCGGGCGCGTCCTGCGACGGCCCGTCTTCGCGACGTTCCAGGGCGGGTCGGTGGCGCGCACGCGTTTCGAGCGCTTCACGCGGCCGCTCGCGATCGGCCGGTGCGCGGGCCTCGTCGTCGCGTCGAGCGACGAGATCCGCCGTCTCCACGACGAGCGGGGCGTACCGGACGACCGCATCGCGCGGATCGTCAACCCGATCGACGTCGACCGGTGGCGGCCGGAACCGAAGGACGCCGCGCGGCGCGAGCTCGGCATCGGGCCCGACGCGCGCGTCGTCGCGTGGCACGGCCGCGTCGACCTCACCCGCAAGGGTCTCGACACGCTCGTCGCCGCCTGGCGCGAGGTCCTCGACCGCCACCGGCCCGCGCCGCCGCGCCTGCGTCTCGTCGGCTCGGGGCGTGACGCCGTCGCGCTGCACGCGCTCCTCGACGATCTCGGCGACGGAGCCGAGACGGTCACGTGGCGCGACGAGTACGTGAACGACCGCGCCGTCGTGCGGAGGGAGCTGTCGGCCGCGGACGTCTACGTGCTGCCCTCGCGTCACGAGGGCTTCGCGGTCGCGCCCGTCGAGGCGATGGCGTGCGAGCTGCCCGTCGTGGCGACGGCCGCGCACGGCATCCGCGACCTCGTGACCGGCGGACCGGAGCCGTGCGGCGCCGTCGTGCCGGTCGGGGACGCGCACGCGCTTGCGGGCGCGCTCTGCGCGCTCCTCGACGACCCCGCGCGGGCGCGCGCGCTCGGGACCGCCGCACGCGCGCGGGTGGAGGCGTCGTTCTCGGTCCCCGCGGTTGGCGCCGCGTTGCGCGCCTTCCTCGTCCCCCGCATCCGTTCTGTGAAGCGTCAAGCACATGATGTGTGTCTGACGCTTCACGGAACGGAGGGGGAAGATCCGTAGCATGACGCCAGTGCTCGACCGTCTCCGGCGTGTGCCCGCCGTCGACCGGCGCCTCGAAGCGCTCGCGCCCCGGCTCGCCGGCGTGCGCACGGGTCTCGACGCCGGTTCGCGCGCGGTCGCCCTGACGTTCGACGACGGGCCCGACCCGGAGCACACGCCCGCGCTCCTCGACCGTCTCGCGGACCTCGGCGTCGTCGCGACGTTCTTCGTCGTCGGCGTCCACGCACGCGCCCACCCGGAGCTCGTCCGCCGCACCGTGGAGGCGGGCCATGCGATCGGGTCGCACTCGTGGTCGCACCCCGAGCCGTGGACCGTCGAGCTGTCGACGCTGCGGCGCGAGTACCGCGACGGGCGCCGTGCGCTCGAGGACGTCCTCGGCCGCGACGTTCCGCTGTTCCGCCCCCCGAAGGGCTACGTCAGCGTGAAGGGCGCGTGCGCGATGCGCGCGGCGAGGCTGCGGCCGTGGTTGTGGACCGTCGACCCCCGCGACTGGGAGCCCGGTGTGACCTCGGCCGCGCTGCAGGACCGGCTCGCGGCGCTCGACGCGGGCGCGGTCGTCCTGCTGCACGACGCGCTCGTGGGCGCGCTCACACGCGACGTCGTCGACCGGTCGCCGACCATCGGCGCGCTCGAACGCGTCGTGTCGTGCGCGCACAAACGCGGCCTGCGGTTCACGACCCTCCCCGGTTGACGTGACACGCGACGCGCCACCCGTGGGGTGACAGCGTGTTGCGCTCGGACCGGACGTGCACCCGGTCGACGAGCTCGAACCGCTCGTCGACGATCCGCCACAGCTGCGCGTCACCGGGATGGCGCCACATCGACGTGAGCACGCGCCCGCCGGGACGCAGCCACCCGGCGACGCGCGTGAGGAACGCGTCGGCGTCGTCGAGGTAGTAGAGCACCTCGTTGAGCACGACGACGTCGGCGTGCGGGAGGTCGAGCGTGCGAGCGTCGCCGTGCACGAACCGGGTGCGCCCGTCCTCGAGCGCGCGCGCCGCGTCGATCGCCGCGCCCGCGAGGTCCACGCCCACGTAGCTGCGGAAGGCGTCCTCGGGGAGCCGGATCCGCAGCAGGCCGCGCCCGCACCCGATGTCGAGCACGTCGGGAACGTCGCCGAAGTACGTCACGTACCCGAGCAGCACGCCGTAGCGCGGCATCTCGTCGAGCTGCGCGTAGTACTCGAAGTCGCCGGTGCGGTAGCCGGCCTCGAACCGCTCCGGCGGATGACGCTCGGGACGGTACGGGAGGAGACCGCGGTCCAGCGCCCGGTCACGCACCCATGCCGCGGCGCGGCGCCACCGCGGCCGGTCCCGTTCTGCCATCCCGCTACATTGCCGTATTTCCATGCGGACGATGACGGTCGCGATCGCGTCGTACCAGCGGCGCGCGCCGCTGCTGCGCCTGCTGCACGCGCTCGACGACGAGATCGCCCGCGACGGTCCGACGGGTGCGGGCGTCGACGTCGTGGTCGTGCTGGACGGGTCCGACGACGGCTCGCGCGAAGCGGTCGACTCGGGACCGTGGCGGATGCCGGTACGGGTCCACTGGCAGCCGAACCGCGGGCTGGCCGCGGCGCGCAACGCGGGGCTCGCGCGCGCGACCGGTGAGATCGTCTGGTTCCTCGACGACGACGTCGTCCCGACCCCCGGCCTGCTCGCGCGCCACCGCGCCGCGCACGAGGGCGAGGCGGGTGACGACGTCGTCGTGGGCCTGTGCGTCATCCCCGACGACAGCGACGTCCCCGACGACGCACGCGAGTGGTGGGCCGCGCACCACGCCGAGCTCCACGACCGTGCCGTGATCGACCGGTTCGACCTGTTCACCGCGGCCAACGCGAGCGGTCCGGTCGCGTGCTTCCGTGACGTCGGCGGCTTCGACGAGCGGTTCGTCGAGTACGGCTGTGAGGACTTCGAGCTCGCCGCGCGCCTGCTCGACGCCGGTGTGCGCATCCGCTTCGATCCCGAGGCGGTGGCACTGCACCCGGAGCACGCGACGTTCACGGAGATGGTCCGCCGGCAGCGCAGCATCGGACGCAACTGCGTGCTGATCGCGCGGGACCACCCGCACACGGCCGAGACGCTGTTCCCGATGAACCCTGCCGGTCGGACGACGACGTTCCTCCGCCGGCTCCCGACCCGCGCGCCGCGCGTCTACGCCGCGATCGCGACGGTCGCGGAGTCCGTCGCGCGACACGGGCGTCCGGTGCTCGGTACGCGCCCGACGCGGCAGCTGCAGCACATCGCGCTCGCGGCGTCGTTCGCGTCCGGCGTCGCGGACGCCGACTGCGACGGTCGCTACCTGGCTCGTGTGCTGGGCGACGTCGGCACCGCGCGCTGACGGGCCGCGCGGCGCCGCTCGGCGACGAGGCCGCGCGCGAGCGCGCCGAGGAGCGGGAAGAGCATCTCTCGGCGCTCGTCCTGCCAGCGCGGGCGATGCTTCACGAGCGCGCCGACGCGTGCCCGCACCGCGGTGCGCAGCTCCCACCACAGGAACGGCAGCACGCGC
>Ga0070741_10009345_pt1 | contig 19114 bp, 18 predicted proteins | sample Coa_R1_4_FD_66440 | JGI IMG/M metagenome (GOLD analysis project Ga0070741, IMG submission 66440) | Surface soil microbial communities from Centralia Pennsylvania, which are recovering from an underground coalmine fire - Coalmine... | ecosystem: Environmental > Terrestrial > Soil > Unclassified ...
CGCAGCGTCCGTCGCCGCTCATTGCCCAAGGCCCTTGCGCCGGCCGGTCGTGACGCACGCAGCGCGGGTATCAGTCCAAAAGCAAATGTTGTGATGACGACCGCGGCCAAAGTGAAGGCCACGGCGCGGCCATCGATGCGCATCTGCTCGACGCGCGGCAGGGAGTCGGGACTCGTGGCCCGAATGACGGACAAGCTCCACCACGCTAACAGGATGCCTGCGATGCCGCCGAGTAGCGCCACGACGAGGCTCTCCGTAAGCACTTGGGCCGCCACACGCCTCGGAGTGGCCCCGAGCGCGGCGCGCATCGCGAATTCTCGACGGCGACGTGCGGTGCGCGCGAGCAGCAGGCTTCCGACGTTCGCGCAGGCCAGGGCGAGAACGACGCCGACGGTGCCGAGCAGGAGAAACAGCGCACGTGCGGTATCGCCGACAATCGTGTCGGCGAGTCGTTCCACCGTTGCGCCGGTTTCCGCGTTCGTGGTCGGATGCTCGGCGCTGAGGCCGGCGGCGACGCGCCGCATGTCATCGCGCGCTTGGGCGAGGGTCACTCCCGGCTTGAGGCGTCCGACGACATGCCACCAGGCGACGTTACGTATACGGATTTCGGCGGTGTCCAATACTTTGGGCGCGTATATCTCCATCTTCGGGCTCTGGAGATAGGCGAAGTCTCTTGGCAAAACGCCGACGATCGTTGCGGGCCCTCGGTCCATCACGAGTTGCCGCCCCACGACCTGGAGGTCACCGCCGAAGCGTCGTTGCCATGAACCGTATGTTAGAACGAGAACGCGTGGCGCGTCGCGTGCGAAATCAGCGGGCTGAAACAGGCGCCCGACGGCGGGGCGCGCATTGAGTACGGAGAAGAAGTCCTGAGTTACGTTCCAGTTGTAGATTTGTTCCCGACCTTCTGGTCTCGAAATTGTCAAGGCGAATGGTTCGGCCGCCGCCAAGCCGGAAAACGCACTGCTTCGGTCATGCCAATCGGCGAAGTTCGCTGGCGCGACGTCGTCGTGCGTGACTCCTCGCTTCCGGTCATGCTGAAAGACCGTGACGAGGCGATCGGGTTGCTGGAATGGCAGCGGCTCCAGCACAATACCATTGACGGCGCTGAAGATCGCGGAATTGGCGCCGATGCCAATGGCGAGCGTAAGAACAGCCGCCGCCGTGAACCCCGGGCTGAGCCGCAGGGTCCGCGCGGCGTATCGCAGATCTCTCATACCATGTATTGCCGCCACTCCGCATCGCGTTTACCGACGAGCGAATCGCCGAAATTCGGCTGGCTCGACCCCCGCCGACGTGCGGCAGGGGGACTCGAGCGCCCAGCGTAGCTAGGCCGACGTCTTTCCCGTTGGGGGGACCATAGGTTAGCCGGCAACCGCCCGCTATCCCTCGCTTCGCCTATGCGGCATTGGAGGAGGCGCTCACCGGCAAGGCTCGGCCGCTGATCGATGGCTACACCCCGGAGCAGCGTTTCTTTCTGGCCTTTGCCCATCTCTGGCGCGTGGTCGCTCGTCCGGAGTACTTGAAGATGCAGGTGAACACCGACCCGCACCTACCGTGGATGTGGCGGGTGAACGGGCCGCCCTCCAACTTCCCGCCGTTTGCGCGGGCGTTTGGTTGTCAGACCGGCGCTCGCATGGTCCGACCCGACAGCGTCCGCGCCGAGATATGGTAGTATTCAACCGCCGCACGGCCATCCTACATGCGCTGGCTTCGGACGCGACACTGGCGGTCGGAACCAAGCGCAAGGGGGTCGGCCGGTCCTCGCTCCGGGACCGCTCTGATCTTGATATCGCGCGGGCCGCGGCGAGTTGGATCGAAGCATCGACGCAGGCGATGCCCCATGGTATCGCATGGCCGATGGATCGCGCGATCCGACCACCGTCCGGACTGATCTGTACAGCGGCAGTCCTGGCGTTGTGTTGTTCTTCCTGGAGCTGTACCAGCCGACCCGCGACCCGCGCTATCTGGATCTCGCATCGCGTGGTGCTGACCACTTGGCGACGATGCTCTCGACCGAAGCGATCGGTCCTTATGAGGGCTTAGCCGGGATCGGCTTCACGCTCGCGGAAACCTTCTTTGCGACCCGTCGCCCCGAGCACGAACGCGCGAACCGGGAGGCGCTGCATCTTGTGCATGCGACGGCGCGGACGGTGGGTGCCGGCGTCGAATGGAATGACACGACTGACATTATCAGTGGATCGACTGGCATCGATGTTGGGTGAGATGCGCGAGGCCAATGATCGCGGATCCACGCTTGTGTCATCTGGCTCAATGAAAGAGACAAGTGTGATAGCTGGGAACGGGTCGCTCAGTGCTGTCAGTGGTACTATTGAGCGGTGAGTGGTCAGCGGCTTGCGGGGTTGGCAACTGGCGCGCTGCGTGTGGCTATTTTCTCATCGTGACGAACCCGAACGCGAGTTCCAGTCAGGACTCAGTGCCCGAACGCACTGCCCGGCCTTGGTGGTTTCGGGCCCGGATGGTCGTTGCTATTTGGACGTTGCCGGGACTCTTATCCTGTCTCCAGGAATGGTCCACGGGCTATTTGGATCACGAGCCAGCGCGGCTGTTGCCCATTCTTCTAGCGCAAATGCCGGCTTGGTACCTGTGGGCAGCGCTTACGCCGGTGATCTTCGCCCTCGCCGATCGCACGCCGATCCGTCGACCCGTCAAGCTGGCCGCGGTGATCAGCCATGTCGCGCTGTGGTTGTGCTGCCTCATGCTCCATGGAGTAGTGATTGTTGTCGTGGCCTATTCTATCGTCCATGGGTCGCGCCCGTCGCCCTGGGTTATGACGTTTGCTCGAGATGTCGGGCGCTCATCAGATCACGCGTTGGACGGAAATGCCGCGCGGCGGCCATTTCCCGGCACACGAGGAACCGGAGCTCCTGGCGGTGGATATCCGAGCGTTTTTTCGTGACTTCCGGTCAGGTTGAGTCCTGCGTGGTCCGTGGCATCGAGGACCATGCGTCCGGGGACCGGATCTCTCCACCTTTCACCACCAGCGCGATCCGGCGCACGTTGCGAATGTCAGCGAGGGGATCGCCGTCTAAGACGATGAAATCGGCCAGCTTTCCCGCTTCAATGGATCCAAGGTCGTCGGCGCGTCCGATCATCCGAGCGGCGTTGAGCGTGGCCAAGCGGATCACGGTTGCCGGAGGCACACCGGCTTCCACGTGCAGCACGAGCTCCAATTGGCTCGAGACACCGAGGAGCACACCCGGGACACCGGCGTCTGTGCCCGTCGTGACAAGGACACCCGCGTCAACCATGCGCTTCAGATTGGCGCGCAGGATTGGCAAGTGCGATTTCGTATAGGCGCTGTTCGTCCACCACGGCGCCTGCTGAATCGGCGCCGAATCGGCGAGGATGTCGTACGTCTTTCGTGCGATGCGTCCTCCGGTCTCAAACCCCGCCTCCCGTTTCACGAACGCGCTCACGTCAGCGCACGCCTCGAACACCGTAAGCGTCGAAACGTAGACAGCGTGATTCTGCTTCATGAGGGCGACGAACTCGTCGTCAACTGGATCCGATAGGACTCCGTGCAGGAGTCCGTCCGCGCCGGCCCGGAGCGCCTCCTTGGCATATCGCAGGATGGGTGCGTGCACATAGGCCTTGAGTCCCTGCCGGTGCGTTTCGTCGATGATCGCTGCCATGAGCTCGGGCCGTAGCGCTGGGAGTGGGCGCTGGACGAGATGACTCATATCATCGTACACGAGTTTCACGGCGTCGACGTTCGCGGCTTTGAGTTGGCGAACGTCCGCGCGTGCCTCCTCTGGAGTCTCTGGCGTATAACCGCCCTGGAACGAGCCCCATCCACCCTTTGCGCCGAACAGTCTTCCGACGCCGTAGAATCGAGGGTAGGGGGCGCCAGGTTTGCGCGTCTCTTGCCGGAGCCGGTCGAACGACTTCATGCTGAGGCCTGGGTCGAACACGAGGGTGACGCCCCATGCGAGCAACTGCCCCAGATTCCCGAGTTGATCCTGGGGGTCTGCGCGCAGGGTTCCATCGTTGAGATGATTGTGCATATCGGCCAACCCGGGAATGATGAACCGTTCGCGGGCCGGGATGATGCGCGCATTAGTTGGGATCGCCGTCGTGGATGCAGGACCAACGCGTGTGATACGGTCGTCTTCGATGACGATTACCGCATCTTTGATAGGCCCGCGGCCGGTTCCATCGATCACGGTGGCGCCAGTGACCGCTTGAATCGACGCCTGTTGGGCTTGAGTGCCCTCTGAGAACGCGCACGTGGCTACGATCGTAAGAGACATGATGGGCGTCGTGAAGCGAAGCTGCACGTCGGACTCTTAGCGTGAGGGATTGCTCGTTCAGCCACCGAGTGTGGGACCGTCCGGCGATTCTGACACAATCGGGGCGTGAACCGTTGCGTCCGGCCAGCGTTTTGATGCGGACTCCAGCGCGCAGAGCCTTTTTCGAGCCAGTTTGCTGCATCGATTGCCCGTCCAATGCAAAAGGAGTTGGCGGTCGCCCAATTGACTGAAAGCCGGACTACCATTTGCCGCGAATCAGGAGCAGACTAGAGTAGCGCGCTCAACTGTTCAGGTTCCAGTCACGCGCGCCCGATGTCGAGTGGACGCGAATGAGCCCGTCCTTGTCATCAACGCGAACCCTTTCGGTCGCGTAAGACGCTGACTCAACTGGAGGGTCACCATGATCAGCACCTCGATCGGCAACCATGCCAAATTCACCGCTCGTCCGGAAGATCGCGAGCGGATCCGGCACTTCTATAAGGATGTGCTGGGGTGTGCTATCACCAAACGATCCAACGCAGTCGATTACTTCAGGCTGGGCGATGATTTTTTTATTGCCGCGATCTACGATGGACGCGTGCTGCCAGACGAGGACGCAACCAAGGCGACCTGGCTCGAGATCAAGGCTGATGATCCCGCGGCGCTGACGAACCGGATTCGCGCCTTCGGCGTGACCGAGCTCGATACATGGGAAAAGGGGCGTCTCTACTTCCAAGCGCCAGGCGGACAAGTCTTCCGCGTGGCCGGCAAGGATGAAGATCTCTCCCAATTCGAATCGTGATCATGACCGACAACGCTGTTCCGGGTGTTGCGCCGATCCGACGGACGATCGATCTTGCCGTCGAGCCGGCTCGGGCCTTTGACGTGTTCACTCGGCATGTGCGTGACTGGTGGAAGGCGGACGTGGTCATCGAGCCCCGCGTGGGCGGTCGGTGGTATGAACGCTGTGCGGACGGCTCCGAAAGCGAATGGGCACGCGTGGTTGCGTATGAGCCGCCGAAGCGACTGCTGTTCAACTGGCACGCTTTTGACGGGGCTCCGACGGAAATCGAGGTCCGCTTCGACGGTCCGGCTCCGCGTCGCACGAATGTCACCGTGACCCATCGTCGGTTCGAGAATTTTGGCGACGATGCCGAGCGCATGCGCGCGTTCCACGACGAGGCGTGGGGAGAGTTGATTCAGCGATTCGCCGAGGCGGTGCGCATCGAGGCCGCGGGCGTCAACCACGAAGTCACAGCCCCGCGCGCGGTGACCGATGGGGAAACGGTGCTCGCGACTGCAGATATCCCGGCCGATCCGGATCGCGTGTTCAGGGCGCTCACCACAAACGAAACCGAAAGGTGGTGGGGCGCGCCCGAGACGTATCGTACCACGCAGTGGAGGTCCGATGTCCGGGTCGGCGGTTCGTGGTCATGTGTCACACGTCTCAATAACGGCAGCGAGTTCCCGGCGAGCGGCACCTATCTCGCCGTCGAGCCGGGTCGCCGGGTCGTGCACACCCGCCGCTACGATTGGGACTATCCCGAGCTCGGCCGACGTGACACCACCGTCACCTATATGATGGAACCCATTGCCACCGGCACACGCGTCACAGTTCGACAGGACGGATTCGCGGGGCTCCGTGGCCCGGCCGATCATCACGTCGAGGGATGGGAAGGATTTCTGACGTATCTGGCGATCTATCTGCGCTTTGAATCCGCAGGCGCCTGATGCCACAGTTCCTGTTGATTGTCGGCGGTGCCGATCTCGACAAACGTAGCGGGAACCCGGCGTTTCGTCCGAAGATGCTGGAACGGTACACGGAATGGCTGCGCGCCATGCAAGCGCGCGGCCAATTCATCGAGAGCCACAAGCTGTACGATCAAACCGGCCGCCGCCTGACGATTCGCGGCGGCGAAGTGATTGATGGGCCGTTTATCGAAGCGAAGGATGCCGTCGGTGGTATCTTCATCGTAGATACAGCGTCGCTCGATGAAGCGACCGAACTGGCGCGCAGCTGTCCGACGCTCACGTTGCAAAACGGTTGGGTCGAGATCCGCGCGATCGAGGTGTCGCGCCAAGGAGGCCAGTGAGATTGGCCGGCGAACCACAGCCGGATGCCGTGCGCGAGGCGCTCGACGACCGATTCCGCGCTAGTCATGCGCGTGTCCTCGCCGCTCTCACCCGTCGGTTTGGTGCGCGACATTTCGCACTCATCGAGCAGTCAGTTCAGGAATCGTACGCTCGCGCACTCAACCGCTGGACTGTCGCTGGCTTGCCCGATGATCCGGAAAGTTGGCTCGTGCGTGTCGCCCACAACGTGGTAGTGGATGCGCTTCGGCGCGAGCGGGCGCACGTTCAGCTAGAGCGCGGCCACGATGTCGAGAGCGACGAGCCGCCGTTGTTCGACACCGAGGATGAAGTCCGCCTGATGTTCCTGTGCTGCGACCCGGCGCTGTCGCGGGCGGCGCAAATCGCGCTCGTCGCCAACGTGGCGTTCACGTTGACGGCCGGGCAGATCGCGACCGCGTTCGTGAGCGACGAGCGCACCGTCGCGCAGCGTCTCGTCCGGGCGAAGCAGCGACTCCGAGAGCGTGGCGTCCGGTTCGACATGCCCACCGCTGACACGCTGGCGAATCGGTTAACGGCGATCTTGGACGTGCTCTATGTGGTATTCTCCGAAGGGTACAGTCCCAGTGTGGGAGAGGAAGCGATCGATGATGGCTTGTGCCGTGAGGCGCTGCGCATGGTCCGGATGCTCACCCAACGCGACGACACGGGTCTCCCAGCGGCCTTCGCCCTGCGCGCTCTCTTGTGCTTCCACGCCTCACGAGCGCCGGCTCGATTCGCTGATGACGGCAGCTTGCTCTTGATGGCCGAGCAAGACCGGACGAAGTGGGATCGTGCGCTCATCGACGAGGCGTTTGCGTCGCTCGAGCGGGCGAGCGAGGGGAGTGGAGTCACGCGGTACCACCTGGAAGCGGGCATCGCCGCGTGCCACGCGTTAGCGCCGACGTATGCATCGACCGACTGGCTCCGCGTCGGAGAATTCTACGATATGCTGCGCTCCGGATGGCCATCGCTCATCGTTGATGTGAATCGCGCTGTTGCGATCGCGATGGCATCCGGGGCCCGCGCCGGCATTGACGAGCTCGACGCGATACCTGAGCGCGAGTTGCTGGCGCGATATCCATACGCCCTCGCGGCTTACGCGGACTTGCATGCTTCGCTCGGCGAAATGGATCAGGCGAAGTGCTATCTCGATCGGGCACTCGCGCATCAACCGGCGCCGGCCCAGGTCGCGCTGCTGCAACGAAAACGGAACGCACTGGACCGATCGGGGCGGGAAACCGAATAGATGCCTGTCGAGCGGCGGTACCCGCGAACGTCCTCGCACGTATTCACAACCATCGAGGACAATCCGTGACACACGACCACACAGTACCACCGAGACCGGAGGATGACGCCTCGGCAATCGCCGCGTCGTTCGCAACCGCATTGGAAGATCCCGCACAGCCGCTCGCGCTCCTGGTGCAGTTCTCTGTTCGCGAAGGGACGCAAGGGATGGTGGAATCCGCATTTGCCGAGGCGAGACGGCCGACGTCCGCCGAGCCGGGCGCGATCGCATATGAGCTTCATCGCGAACGGAGTGCTCCGACGCGGTTCGTCGTATACGAACGCTGGCGGAGTCTCGCGGATCTTGAAGCGCATCTGAGAACGCCTTACATCCGGGCCTTGCGTCAGTTGCTCGACGAAGTCATTGTCGACACCCCGAATTTTCGGGTTCTGACTCCGTCCCATCCGGCGTCAAGGAGTCCGGCGGTGACGGGATGAGATCCGAGGCTGCGGCGAGCGCGATATGTTCGCTCGCGACCGTGCGCGAAGCGCGGGCGTTTCTCGAGACGTTCTTCCGCGCATCGCCCTTGATCCGCAGTGACGGACTATCGGGAGCTGACAATCCAAATGTGTACCTGAAACTGGAGACCGAGCTCCCCACGCGGTCGTTCAAGCCGCGCGGGGCGCTTTGGGCGCTCGCCGTCAATTTGAAGCGTTGCGGCGTGCATGAAGTGACTGCCTGTAGCACGGGGAATCACGGGGCAGCCGTTGCTTTCGCTGCTCGACACTTTGGGCTCACGGCGACCATCTTCACGCACTCGGATCTCGATCCGGCGAAACGCGCGCGACTCATGAAGTTCGGGGCCCGAGTCGTTGGCACCGGCGGCGTCGATCTGACGGCTGCGTCGGCGGCGGCGAGCGACTACGCCAGCCGGAGCGGTGTCTTGCTGCTCGATGATGCCACTGATCCCGATATCCCCGTGGGCCCGGCGACGATCGCGCTCGAGATCGTAGAGCAGCTATCAACGGTCGATACCATCATCGTGCCGATCGGCGATACGGCACTCATCCGAGGGGTGGGCGCGGCTGCCAAGCTTCTCAAGCCGACCGTGCGGATTCTCGGAGTGCAAGCCGAGCAGGCGCCCGCTTATGCGCAGGCTTGGCGAACCGGGGTCGCGATTCCAACACTGGGGTCGTGCTCGTGAGCGACGATGGGATGTTGACGGCGGTGGATTGGCTCGCCCGCACGGAGCGTGTGATCGCGGAACCAGCGGGGGCTGCTGCCGCGGCCGTATTGATGACAATGCCACGGCCTGTCGGTCGCAACGTCGTATGTCTTGTCACTGGTGCGAACGCATCGAATACGCGCAACTCAAAGACCTGAGGACGAATGAAATTCGCGATCATCGGACCGCTCTTGGGCGTCTCGCTCGCCATGTCAGTTCAACCGGACCCGGCGCAGTTGGCTATCGATCGGTTGCATGCCGAAGACGTGGCGGCCACGCTCGCGGGAGATCCTGTGCGGCTGGCGAACACGTTCACGACCGACGCCGTGCTGCTCGAACCCGGCGCACCGCCGCAATTGGGAAGGGCCGCGATTCTCGCCGAGAACGTGAAGGAGTTGAAGGCACATCCCCAGTATCGCGAGTTGGAATACAAGCCCGTGATTCACAAGCTCGAGGTCCATGGCGACTGGGCGATCGAGTGGATCAGTTTCACGGGCGCGTACCGGGAGGATCCGAGCAAGCCCGTACAGCATTGGTCCGGCAAGGGACTCCGCGTGCTTCGGCGGGAAGCCGATGGCATCTGGAAGTTTTCGTACATTGCTTGGAACACGACATGAACGTCTGGATGTAACGCGCGACGCACGACACGCACGATGGGACAAAGGACATGTTGACCGTGAGGCACGCGATCGAAGTGCAGGTTCGAAGTCGATCGCGCTCGTCTCGAGCAGTTGGCTGTAAGTCTGCTGCCTAGGCGACTGGTCGGCAGATCACGAAAGCGGTGAACAGAACGGTGAACCAGGAATGGCAATCAGAGGACCGCGCAACCTGAGGCTCGGAGAGCATCATGATCATTCGCAAGACGCCAACATCAACCCAGCACTCGCCCCGTTGGCCGTTGTCGCGGGCCGGGGCCGTTGCGCTCATGGCCGCTGCGACGACCGCTGTGACGAACCTCGTAGAGGCACAAGGCACCTTGCAGGCCCGTTCACTCCCGAACGGAACGCGGGTGCACACGGTCCGAAACAGCGACATTTCTCTCGGTCCCGATCTGAAATTGCCGGTGAACCCGTCCGAGCGCGATCGCGTACGGGCGTTCTATCGGGACGTCTTGGGTTGCGCCATGACGAAAGAGTCTGATCGTGCCGACATCTTCAGGATCGGATCCGGATCCTACCTCGGCGTGGTGTACGACTCGAGTGCCCAACGCGACGAGCGACGGCGCTCGCTTTGGCTTGAGGTGCGTGTCGATCATCCGGAGGAACTGGAGCGAAAAATCGTCGCGTTCGGCGCACGCGAGATCGACTTCTTCGACAAGATGCATTTCTATTTCCAGGCGCCGGGAGGTCAAGTGTTCCGGCTGATCGGGAAAGACGAAGACATGTCGAGCTGGCAGCGTTGAGCCACGTGCGCCATGATCCCCTCCAAGGACGCGACGGCCTGCGCGATCAGCGATGTGGACGCGGGAATGCTCCTCGCGACGGTTGATCTCGACGCGTCGAGTGACCACTCGGCTACCGGGTGCCCGTCGGGTCGCCCCCGATCGCTGATCGTCTACGATCGTCTGCATCGTCGGATCAGTCGCGGTCGGCGGCAGCAGACCATTGAACTCTAATTAGATGGCCAACTGGCAATAGTGGTCGGCCAAGTGGCCACAATCCCCCCGTCCGCTACACAAGCTCGGCGAGGTCCGTGTCATCCAGCGCGTCGGAGCGTCGCGGGCGAGGGCATCGCACCTCTGACGTGAGGGATCGAGCGTTCTCTCGCCGTATCAAGGGGATGTCGGGCGTCGGTTGTCGTATCTCATGTGATTGAGATAGAGCCGCCCGATTGGAAGTTGATTGAGCGTGTGGCCACGGGCCGGGCATCGGCCACCGAGTGGGCCGCCATCGACGAATGGGTCGGCGACGACCGACGCCGCCGGGCGTTCGTCGATGACATCCGGCGCATCGTGCGCACGGCGCGGGCGTTGCCCCAACCGACGTTCGACGCGCAGACGAGTCTCCCCCGGTTGCGGGCGTTCACCGACGGTGAATTGCCGGCTGTACTGCTGTCAGCGCGCTCCGGACCATCGATGAGCTGGTGGTGGTCCCGTGCCGCCGCGGTGCTGGCCTTTCTTGCCGTGAGCATTGGCATCGTATCACACCTGACTCGTCGATCAGGAGCTGGCCAGAGAGATCGGACTTATACAACCGCGCGCGGAGAACGTGCGCACATCGTGCTCGCCGATGGCTCACGCGTCATGCTCGCTCCCGAGAGTCGGCTGACCCTGGGTCCCTCGTTCGGCGACGGCGCGCGGGCGGTGACCCTCGATGGTGAGGCCTTCTTTTCGGTCGAGCATGATGCGGCCAAACCCTTTGTTGTTCGGACGGCGCGCGTCGTGATCACCGATCTGGGCACCCGCTTCGATGTGCAGGCATACGGCGCGGACAGCGCGGTCGCGGTCGGCGTGACGGACGGTCGCGTCTCGCTCACGATGACGGCGCCGGTGCTGCGAGCGGTTACGCTAACCGCCGGCGACCTCGGCACGATGAGCGCGGGCCGGCCATTCATCCTCGAGCATCACGCGGGGGATCGTCTAGATGTGTGGACCTCCGGCCGGCTCGAGTTTCGAAAGACGCCGCTGCGTGATGTGCTGCGGGCTATAGATCGCTGGTACGGTGTGCGTGTGCAACTGGGCGATGCGGCGCTCGGGTCCCGACCGCTCACCGCATCATTCGGCGACGAATCGATCACGGAAATCCTGTTGGTCATCACCCGAAGCACTCTCACGCGCGTCGTTCAGACCAGCTCGGCGACACTGCTGGTGAACGCGGCGCAAACGGAACACTAGCTCGCCATGCGTCTGCCCATTCTCTTCTTTGTTGCCAGTGCGTCGATTCTGGAAGCCCAGGCGCGCCCGGTGCTTGCCGCGCACTCAGGGAACGGTCCAACCTTCTTCTTGCGATCGACCGATGGCCGCCACCGTATCGGACTCACCGGTGCCCCGGTGCTGACGCGTCGCGTCTCCCTCAGTGTGAGCAATGTCCCGATCGCCGACGTCCTCGACAGCATCGCGGTCCAGGCCAATGTGCACGTCGCGTACAGCCCGGGCGTCGTGAATGTGGACGCGCGGGTCACGATGCGGGCCGAGGATCTGAGCGTGGGTGCGGCGCTCACGGAGGCGCTGATGGATGCCGCGCTCGATGTGGAGATCATCGGTGCCGATCAGATTACCCTCGTGACGCGTGTCGCGCGGCGACAGGAGCGTCGGCGCGTCAGCGGGCACGTGTTAGACGCCGAGTCTCGTGCGCCGCTGGTCGCGGCTCAAGTCGGGGTCGTCGGGACCACCGTCCTCACCAGCACGAACGATAGCGGCGCGTTCGCGCTGCGTGTTCCCGAGGGCGGGACGAGCTTGGCGATCCGGCGTATCGGATATCACCCGATGACCGTCGCGATTCCGGCCGATACCGGAGACCTCACTATTTTGCTGTCGCGCGATGTGCTCAAGCTCGACGCGATGGTCGTGACCGGGCTCGTGACCACGGTCTCAACGGAAAACGCGGCGAACGATGTGGCGCTACTGAGCGCGGACGAGGTGTCCCGCGTGTCCGCGCCGACCGTCGAGAACGCGCTCCAGGGCAAAATCCCGGGCGCCCTGATCGAACAGAACAACGGCGGCGCGCCCGGTGGTGGGATGCAGGTACAAATCCGGGGCATTACGTCGATCTACGCGAATGCGCAGCCGCTTTACGTGGTCGACGGTGTAATGGTCAACAACGAGACCGTGAATAGCGGGCTCAATACGATCGTCGTCTCGGCGGGCGGCGTCGGTGCGAGTCAGCAGGATAACAGTCCGAATCGGATCGCGGATCTCAACCCAAACGACATCGAGTCCGTTGAGGTGCTGAAAGGCGCGTCAGCATCCGCGATCTACGGGTCGAAAGCGTCGTCCGGTGTGGTTGTCATCACGACGAAACGAGGTCACGCCGGCGCGCCAAAGTGGAACCTCTCTCAGCGAGTGGGCCACTTCGCCCTCGCCAACCGGTACGACTTGAAAACGTTCCCGACACTCGAAAGTGCGGTAGAGTGGGGAAAGCCGTTCGGGCTCGACTCCGGCTTCATCGCCAAGAATTACGCGGGGCCGCAGGACTATCAGTCGCAGCTGTTCAGCAACTCCGAACTGTCGTACGAATCGAACCTCAGTGTCAGCGGGAGCGCCGGACACACGCAGTATTACCTGTCGGGCGGCGCGAAGTACGACAATGGCATCATGACCAACACCGGTTTCAGCCGACAGACGCTCCGGACCAATCTGACGCAGGACGTAGGCAACACGCTCGTTCTCAGCGCGAACCTGGCGTATACGAACTCGATCACGCGCCGCGGTGTGACCGGCAACGACAACATTGGCATCAGCCCCTATGACGTGTTCACTTACACCCCGCAGTTCCTTGCGCTCAATCGGAAGGTGAATGGCGCCTGGCCCACAAATCCGTTCGGGCCGGCGAATCCTTTCGCCGACGCCGCCGAGATCCGGACGCCAGAGTCGGTCAACCGGTTTATCGGCGGGGGGAGCGTGGACTGGACGATCGTGCGATCGGATCGGCAGACGCTTCGCACCACGGTAGCAGGTGGAGGGGACGTCGCGACGCAGCAAGACAAGTTCTATGCGCCGCCCGACCTACAAGTGGAGCGACAGATTCCGACGGGACTGCCTGGTGTCGCGCAAGATCAGTATGGAAAGACGACGTATTTCAACTACTCGGCCAACCTGGTGCACCACTACACGGGGTTTGGGTTCATCGATTTGACGACCTCGCTCGGTGTGGCGCACGAGGAGCGCGCGCTGGATCAACCGCTCACTGCCGGACAAGCTCTGCTTGCAGGCGCGAACAATCCCACGGTCGGGTCGGTTCAGACCGTCGGATATTTCGCCACTGACGCGAAGGATCAGTCGCTCTATGCGCAGGAGCAGGTGCAAACGCTCAGTCAACGTCTGACGCTCACCGCCGGTGTGACAGCCGAGCGGACCACGAACGACGGCAATACGGGCAAGTACTTTCCGTATACCCGGTTCTCGGGATCGTATCGCGTGCCGCCCTTCTTTGGTTTTCTCGGCGAGCTCAAACTCCGCGCCGCGTACGGTCAATCGGGAACGCAACCGAACTACGGCGTTAAGTACACGCCGTTCAATGTTGGCGTGTCCGATGGGGCGGTTGGCGCGTACCGCCCGCTCCTGGTTGGCGATCCCTCGATCAAACCGGAGCGGGAGACGGAGATCGAGACGGGAATCGATGCGACCATGCTGGGCGCTCGAGCGCAGCTGAGCGCGACCGTGTACCAGAAGCGACTCACCGATCTCCTGCTGTTGGATTCGCCGTCCCCATCGCTGGGGTACGATCAGCGCTGGTTCAACGGAGGCGAGTTCACCAACCAGGGCATCGAGGTTCAGTTGACGGCGACGCCGATCCAAGCGCGCGACTGGCAGTGGGTCACGACGACCAGCTTCTACCGGAACATCAGCGTCGTCAATGCGCTTCCGGTGGCGGATTTCAATTTGGCCGGGGCGGCGGGACTGATTGGCACGTACCGGATCCAGGTCGGGCGCTCTGTATCGCAGCTCGTGGGCAATACGACTGGCCCTGATGGGCAGCCGGTGCAAGTCGGTGACAATCAGCCGAAGTTCGTCATGAATTTCAGCAACGAAGTCACGGTCGGACCGTTCCGCGCGTCGGCCGTTCTACAGTGGAAGGATGGTGGGAATGCGTCGGACTTTACGAGCTTTCTCTTTGATCTGGGTCCCGGTCTGCTGGCGGACACGGCGTTGAGTCGTCGGCGTCTCGCTCTCCTGGGCACGGGCAAACCGCCGTATGTCGAGCCGGCCGGCTACGTCAAGCTGCGCGAGGCGACCGTCAGCTACGCAGTGCCTGGACGGCTGCTGCGCTGGACCGGTGGGCGGGTCGCGGGCGCATCGCTCGCGCTGACCGGTCGGAATCTCCTGACCTCCACGAAATACACGGGGCTCGATCCTGAGGTGACCTACTTGGGCAATCAGCAGGTCGCGCGCGGCTTCGACGTGACGCCATATCCGCCGGCGCGCAGCTATTTCCTATCGCTCGATTTGAGCCTGTGATGATGCGTCGCTTATGTCGCGGTCTCCTGGCGCCGATTCCGGTCGTGGTTGGTGTCATTGGTTGGACGGCTTGTCGGGATTCGAATGTGCCGTTTCTCACCGCACCGACGTCGGTGGCCGAGACGCCGACCGGTGTTCAGAACGCCGTGACGGGTCTCATGTTCGCGGCCCGTCTCGATGTCGGCGCGTACATATTGACCATGACCGGCTTCGGGCGCGATGCGGGCAATTTCACCAACACGGAGCCACGCTGGGTGACGGAGGGACTTGGGATCGTCCCGTTGCTGTCCCAGAGTGTCTATGCGCCGTTCATGTGGGATCAGGAGTTCGCCAATGCCAAGCTGGCGAATGACATTCTGGCTTCCATCCCCGCCGTGCAGCCGGCGTATACGCCGGCGCAGGCGGCGGCGTTGACCGGCGTCGTTCAGACGATCAAGGCATTGCAGTTCATGTTGATCGCCGAGTCGCACGATACCGCGGGTGTGCCCGTGGCGTCGATCACGTCGGCGACGCCGGCTCCCATTCTGTGTAATCCCGACGTCTGGCGCTACGTCGTCGCGCTGCTCGACTCCGCGAACGCGGCGCTCAACCTTGCTAGCGGTATCCCGTTGCCGATTGCACTCCCCAGTGGGTTTGCATCGGTGAGTGCGATGGCCGGACCGAGCACGAGTCCCGGCGCGTTCGCCGCGTTCAATCGTGCCCTGGCGGGAAAGGCGGGCCTCGAGCTGGCTTATGCCATCGCTCGCGCAGGGGCCGGCGCGCCGACGTCGTTGACGTCCGGCGCCCCCGATCCGGCGGCCCTCGCGCGAGCGGACAGCGCGCTTCGTGCATCAGCGCTCTTCAACCCCAGCGCGATCACGACCCCGTCACCCAACGGGTTCTCAACCGCCGACCCGTACGGCGTGTATTACGTCTGGAGTGGCCAGTCGGGCGACATGCGCAACCCAGTACTGGACAATGGCGGCACATATGCGGTACTGTGGGATTTCGTCACCGATGTGGACACGCTCAACGATGCACGGTGGCACGCCAAGTTCGCTCTCAACCCCAATCAGGTCCAAGAGCAGGCGTTCGCGGCCATCGCATCGCCGTACGTCTACACGTACTACGGGTCAGCAGCCGCACCGATACCGATCGTCCGCGATGAAGAGCTGACGTTGGTGGAGGCGCAGGTGCAGATCGGCCTCGGTCAGTACGCTCAGGCGCTGAGCCTCATCAACATGGTGCATCAACAAGCGGGGGGCTTCGCGACGCCGCTTACGGTGCCACCGGACTACGTTCATGTCCGTGACGCGCTCCTCAAGGAACAGCGGATCGCGACGGTGTTCGAATCGAGCGGTGACCGGCCGATCGCACTCCGCATGTATGGTTTGGCGGCGGTTGCCGATACCACATGGAGCGCACATGGCCCCGGTCCGGACTCGACGGGACTCGCGACCGCGGCGGCCTCATTGGGCGGCACGGTGACGGATCAGCACACAACGCTGATCCCGCTCCCACAGTCTGAGATCGATGGGCGACACGGGGCGCACGCTCTCACCTGTCCCTAGAATGCGGCGAGCGGCCCTACTCGGGCTCGTCGTCGCCGCCGTCGGGTGCAGGGAAGCGGCATCTCAAACAACCTTCGCCTCCACCTCCGCCGCGATCGATCGAGTTGTCGCCGATCACTATCCGGGCGGATGGGGGGTCGAGCTCGCAGTGTACAAAGATGGCCGGCCGCTCTATATCCACGGATACGGTCTCCGGGATCGCGGGCTGCCGGAGGCATTCGGCGGGGAGAAGTTCTGGGGTGTGCAGGAACCGGACGCCGTGTACCATCTGCCACGGTCGCCCGCACCGCCCGATTCAACCACGATCTTCGACCTCGCATCTGTAAGCAAGGAGTTCACGGCGGGGGCCATTCTGCTGCTCCAGCAGGACGGAAAGCTGTCGGTCAACGATCTCGTGTCCCGTTATCTGCCGTCGTTTCCCCCTGGTAACCGGTTGACGTTGTTGAATCTGCTCCGGCATGAGAGTGGGCTCGTCGACTACAACAACTTCGGGGACCCTCCCGACTTTCTCCCGGCCTACCATGCATTCATGGCTGGTGGTCAAGAGGACTTGGGACCCGTGGTGGACACGCTTGGGAGATATCCACTCCGCTTCGCGCCTGGCTCGAAGTACGAGTACTGCAATTCCAACTATCTCGTGCTCGGTGTCATCGTGGCACAAGTGAGTGGGATGCCTTTCGACGCGTTCCTCGAGTCTCGAATTTTTGAGCCGCTCGGCATGCAGCACACTCACCAAGGGTTTCCACCCCTATCGCCGCCCGTGACGGATTTCGCGCTCGGGTACGCCGACTATGGCTCTGGCGCACGCCGGGCCCTACAGCCGAATCTGCGCTGGCTCGCCGGTCCCGGCGGATTGACATCGACCGTCACGGATCTTGAGCGGTGGGATCGCGCCGTTCGTCAGCCGGGGATTTTCACGGCGGCCTCTCTGGCGCAGATGTTCGTGCCGGGACGATTTCCGCAATCGTACGGTACATACGCCGATGGTTGGTTCGTGAGCACGCTGGAGGGCCATAGGTATCGGTGGCACGATGGGCAGGTTGGTGGCTACCAAACACTGAACGCGACGTTTCCGGACGATGCGCTCGATATCATCATCTTGACCAACGACGGTCTCGGGCTCGATCCCTACTATATCGTTCCTCAATTGCTGCCACTGGCGCTCGCAATCCAGTGACCATTTCACAGCCCTGGGCGCCCATTCGCTGCAAGACGGTCGAGCAGTGAAACGGGAGCAGATGGCATGGCGTAGCGATGCCGCTTTCAGCCCAACGCTTGCCCATTTGTCGACCACAGGATGACCTCCTTGTTCCGGCTCACCATTCTTGCCACGTGCGCCACGGCCGTGATGGCGGCCTGCCGCGCGACACCAACCAACTATCATGTCGTGACACGGACCACGGTTGGCTCGTTCGGTGATGGGTACCTCGCCGATTTCCTGGCCGTCGATCCCGTCACTCGCCGTCTCTACGGGTTCGGCAGCGCCGTGCTCGATCTCCCGACCGTGAAAGTCACGGGCCAGGTGAGCGTCCATGGCGACGCCAGCGTCTACGATCCGATTTCGATCGGGCATTCCTGCTGGATGACACTGTTTCCGTGATCGATATGCAGTCGGGGCCAGGACTCGCCGATGGTACGCAGTCGGCTTACCGAGATAGCCTGAAGATCATCCGCCGGTACTTCGTCGCACCCACCGAGGACGAGAATGTAGATCTGGAGGACTTACCGGTTGAGCGGAAGGACCCGACGATCGAGACCATTCGCGCGGCCTTTCTGACGTGGAGACGACGCTACCGGCTTGATGGCGAAACCGTGAACACGCACAATCGAACGCTGCAGAAGGATCGGGCTGTACTGCAACGCATCTTTGGTTACGCTGACAAGCTCGAATACCGCGACGGGAATCCCGTTGCTCGAGTAGACCCACCAAAGGCTGACAAGCGCACGCCAGTAATTCTCACCGATGAACAGTACGAGGCCCTGCTGCTCGAATGCGCTGATCGTCCGATGCTGAAGCTGTATGTGAAAACGCTTGCCGAGACTGGCGGTCGATGCAAGAGTGAGGTGTTATGGATCCAGTTTGATGACGTCGATCTCGACGCGGGGTTCTTGGAGGTTGTTACCGGTCGCAACGGACACCGCACGAAGGGTGGCAAATTCCGATGGGTGTCAATGACGGCGGGGTTGATCGCGAGTTACAAAGAGCACTTCGCGAGGTACCGCTCGGCGCGATACAACGGGAAACCGACGCCTTGGGTTTTCCATCATGAGCTCAGCCGAGCTCATTACCAAGCCGGCGCCAGGATCAAGACCTTGCACAGATCCTTCGCCTCGGCGGCTCGATGAGCGAGGCTGCCAGACGGAACTCCACCAGCACGATTTCCGGCACCGCCGCGTGACAACCTGGCTCGCCGAAGGTCAGGATGTCGTGAAGGTAAAGGAAGCCGTTGGACACAGTGATATTAGAACTACCATGGGTTATACTCACCTCGCCCGAGAGCACCTACGGAGCCTGGTGGCCAGCGCCAGAGAACGCCGAGCGCCGGTATGATTTGGTCACTGGTTTGGCCCCCGACGCTTGTGAGGGGCGGGCAGGAAAGTCTAAGTTTCTGTGGTAGAACAAGTTGGATGGGT
>Ga0070741_10009347_pt1 | contig 19112 bp, 15 predicted proteins | sample Coa_R1_4_FD_66440 | JGI IMG/M metagenome (GOLD analysis project Ga0070741, IMG submission 66440) | Surface soil microbial communities from Centralia Pennsylvania, which are recovering from an underground coalmine fire - Coalmine... | ecosystem: Environmental > Terrestrial > Soil > Unclassified ...
TCTAGAGCCTGTTTGAGAGTAAGCGAGTGTATCTCCGCATTGACTGCCGCGGATGCTAATACGAAAGCAAAAATAATTCGGACAGTGAACACGCTCTCATGCTATCGCCGGGCGTCAGAGGAGGACGGCGACAGTGATGCACATTGGGCGGAGTGGCTGGAAATGCAAGTTCGTGTGCCTCTCATATCCTGATTAATGGTGCGAGTCGAATCGGCTTTCGAACTGTTCTGATGGCTATTGGTAGGTGACTACACAACTGACGGATTGCCCGTGATTCAGCCACGATCAGCGAACACTTGCCGATTTCCCGGTACTACTCCGAATTCGAATTTACTTTACGCTTTTATAGTCTTTGTCGCTGACCGGCTCTAACCAGATCGTCTTTCCTTTTTGAGTTGGGGTGACCGCGATGTAGGCAAAGCTGCTCTTCGGTGACGCACCATGCCAATGCTCTATTCCCGGAGCGCATTTGATTACATCTCCCTTGTGAACGATTCGTACTGTTCTTCCCCTTTCCTGGTAATAACCGGTACCTTCGGTGATGAGCAGAACTTGACCGCCTGGATGAATATGCCAATCGAGCTTTGCACCAGCATCATAGGTTGCAATCGCAATACCGGGATCGAATGTAGCATCTCCTACGTTTAGCTCACTGAGCCAAATATTTCCCGTGTGATTCTTGGCGGTGGACAGTTCACCTTTCGGGAACCCTGACTCCGCTGTTCGTGCTCGAGATTGGAAAACGAACAGAGAGCTCACCGCGAAAGCGATGACTGAAAATCTCATTTTCATGGCTTATCTTCTCCTTGTATTTCGTTAGATGGTGCTGGCCGACTCAGAAGTCGGCGCGTTTCCCAGATTCGGTTGCCAACTGCATCACCTCCAGCCGTGCTTTCCAGGGATCCGGAATCGCGCTGGCCGAGCCATCGGGATGGAAGTCGAAGATCAAATTCTTGCTTGGATCGTAACGAGGCCAAGCCGGCAAGTCCGCACCATTCGGATCGCCGGTTCTGGCGAAGTTAACCCAGTAACTTTGCGTCATCCGAGAGACCGCCTGATCCTGGGCTGTCGGTGGGGGCGGTAGTGGCCCGAAACCTCCGGCACCCAAGGTTCCGAAGACGAAGGGGATTTCGCCACCGTGCGGTGTCCCGGTGCGAAGCCGTTCCCGCATCGCAGTCTGAACGTATGAGAACCGGTAGAGATAGACGGGCGAACCGTTGGCCGCAAAGGCACACGCTGCGAAGCGGGCCGGCTCGGCTTGGCCGAAGTCGTCGTTTGCCCTCGATACCAGCGTGGCCAAATCCGTCGATTCGTCGGGATCGTAGGCCGCCTTCGCCTGAGCGTTCCACTGGCCGAATCGGGAGAAGAACTGCTCCTTGGTAGTCGCTCTGATCCGGTTGCCTGCGGTATCGGCGCTGTTGCTTCCGAGCATGATGGGAACACGCGGCGCGCGGTGGGCCTTGTAGGCGGTCTCCGCCGTCTCGGTGATTAGCTTGCCATCAAGGATCGGCGTTGTCTCGTAGGACTGAACGGCACCCGCGGGTGGAGACGGGGCACCGACACCTACCTGTTCGGCACTGAGGGCGCGCAGTTTGGCCAGCGCGGCCTGATCCGTTCCCTCGATCCCCATCGAATGCGCGAAGTTGATCCCGATCGTCTCGGCCGACACTGGATAGTTCGGATCGACGCCGTCCCTGCTCATCGGCCGAGCGGTGAGCACGCCGTCACGCGAACCGCCAGACTCGACGATCGCTTTTTGAAACAGCCCGCGCGCCATTGGCGAAGTCAGGAGGCTGTGCACCGAGACACCGCCCGCGGAGAATCCAAAGATAGTGACGTTGTTCGGATCACCTCCGAACGCGGCGATGTTCTGTTGCACCCATTTGAGGGCTGCAATCTGATCCATGTAGGCGTAGTTGCCCTTGGGCTCTTCAGGGTGTTCCTGACTAAGCGCCGGGAAAGCGAAGAATCCGAAACGGCCCACGCGGTAATTGAAGGTAAGCAAAATGACGCCGTGCTTAGCGAACTGAACCCCCGAATTGCTTGGTTGGGCACCACTACCGAACACGAAACCACCGCCGAAGATCCACACCATCACCGGCAGCTTTGCCGCCGGCGCCGCATTCGCAGGTCGCCACAGATTGATATACAGGCAATCTTCCGAAGAGGTCGGCGACATCGACGTGGCGCCCGGAGAGAATCGCACCTGCGCACAATCCGCGCCGAACTTGCTCGCATCACGTACCCCCTGCCATGGAGGCAAAGGTTGGGGCGGACGCCAGCGGTTTTCGCCGACGGGCGCAGCAGCAAACGGAATCCCCTTGAAACTCGAGACGTCTCCTTCGGTCACGCCGCGTACGATTCCGGTGGACGTACCAACCATGGGCGCCACCGGCGGCATAGAGGCGCTGACAACACTTCCGAATCCCGTCTGTGCAAACGTCCACTGTACTCCCACCAAGAGACACGACCCAACTATGGGCAAGTTCAATTTCACGTCTGTGGTCCTTTCTTGTCTTTTGGCTTTCGAGTCAGCTGACAAGTGTGCATACAAGTGATGAGGGCAACACCTAGCGGCCCGTCATCTTCAACATGGCTTCAGGAAGCCTCGCGCCTTCCAGCTTCAAACTTGAAGAAGCTTGGTTGATTTGCTTGAGGTCATCCTCGGTTAATTCGACGTTCACTGCGCCGAGGTTTTCTTGGAGCCGATGCAGCTTGGTGGTTCCTGGAATTGGCACGATCCAAGGCTTCTGGGCCAGTAGCCAGGCGAGTGCAATTTGTGCAGGCGTCCCGCCGTTCCGCTCCGCAACGCTCCTGACCAGCTCGACCAGAACCATATTGGCTTTGCGAGCTTCCCGGGAAAAGCGCGGCACGATGTTCCGGAAGTCGGTGGGATCGAACTTCGTGTTCTCGTCGATCTTTCCCGTGAGGAATCCCGCGCCAAGCGGACTGAACGGAACGAACCCGATACCAAGCTCCTCCAGGGTTGGCAAAAGCTCAGCCTCCGGGCGACGGTAGAACAGCGAATACTCGCTCTGCACTGCGGTGACCGGCTGGACGGCGTGTGCTCTGCGAATGGTCTGAACCGCGGCCTCCGACAGGCCGAAGTGCTTGACCTTGCCTTCGGTAATGAGCTCTTTCACTGCTCCTGCCACGTCCCCGATCGGCACGTCGGGGTCGACGCGATGTTGATAGAAGAGATCAATGTGATCGGTTCGCAAAACGTTTCAGACAAGCGTCGGCCACAGCCTTAATGTGCTCGGCTTTGCTATTGGTTCCAGGACCTCGCTTGCCAGTCTCAACATCGATGTCGAAACCGAACTTGGTGGCAATCGTTACCTTGTCGCGGACCGGCTGGAGCGCCTCTCCCACCAGGTCTTCATTCTCGAACGGTCCGTAAGCCTCGGCAGTGTCGAAATGAGTTACGCCGAGGTCATAGGCGGCGCCGAGCAATTTGATCATCTCGCCCTTGTCGGCTGCCGGGCCATAGGCCGAGGTCATGCTCATGCAGCCGAGGCCAAGGGCGGAAACCTCGAGATTTTGTCCGAGAGTGCGCTTTTGCATTGTTTTTCCATGGCGCGGTGCGCCTTTTTCTTCTCTAGCGGTTTACGAGACTCTGAAGTTGGGCCGGATACCTGTCCCCACGGATATCAATCGCCGAGACGGCATCATGAATGGCCTTCAGATCTTCCGCAGTCAGTTCTACGCTCGTGCCACCGAGATTCTCTTCGAGGCGGTGAAGCTTCGTAGTTCCTGGGATCGGCACAATCCACGACTTCTGGGCGAGCAGCCACGCCAACGCAATTTGCGCCTTGGTCGCCTTCTTCTGTCCTGCAATCCGGCCCAGCTGATCCACCACCGCCTGGTTTGCCTTTCGCGCTTCGACGGAAAAACGTGGAACGATATTACGAAAGTCTGTCTTTTCGAACTCTGTCTTATCGGAGATTGCGCCCGTCAGGAAACCCTTGCCGAGAGGGCTGAACGGAACGAAACCGATGCCAAGTTCTTCCAGGGTCGGAAGGATTTCCGTTTCTGGCTCTCGCCACCAGAGCGAATACTCGCTCTGCAGCGCGACTACCGGCTGTATTGCATGAGCCCGGCGAATGCTCGCCGCGCCTGCTTCCGACATACCGAAATGTCTAACCTTGCCCTCTTGGATGAGGTTCTTCACGGTGCCCGCGACATCCTCGATTGGGACGTTCGGGTCGACGCGATGCTGATAGAACAGGTCGATTAAGTCAGTCCGGAGGCGCAACAAGGCGGCGTCTGCGACTGCCCTGATCCGTTCGGGCGTGCTGTCCAGACCTTGACTCGGAACTCCGTTCCTGAAGCCGAATTTGGTGGCGATCACGACCTGGTCCCGAACGGGAGATAGGGCCTCGCCAACAAGCTCCTCGTTCGAAAATGGTCCGTATGCTTCAGCCGTATCAAAGAAGGTCACGCCGCGGTCGTAGGCGACGCGGATGACCTTGATTGCCTCGCTCTTGTCGAGCGCGGGACCGTAGCCGAAGCTCAATCCCATGCAGCCAAACCCGAGAGCTGATACCTCCAGCCCGCTCTTTCCTAACTGTCGCTTTTGCATTGTCTCTTTCCCTTCATCTTGTTTTTCGAGGGACTGTCTTACAGTGAGGAAAGGACGACCTGATTCCGAATCGGGGCGAGCGCCTCGACGAGAATGCGCTCTACTTCAAGTTGACCGTACGCCTCGGCTATCTCGTCATCCCCTCGTAATTCTTAAATTAGTCTCGCTGTGAGGGAGTCTGCCCTGCAAGTCACGACAATGTTCCCGCCGATCGCGACAATCTTGCCGGAGAGACTTTGACGCCTTTTGCAGCCTTCTTGACAATTTATTGCGTGGCGCGCTGCACCCCGCCTTCGATACCTTAGGAAAGGAAGACATAGCGATGCTCAAGCACTTTCGCGTTCCAGGACGTCTCGCAGTCAGGCTTGAGGAGTTAGGAGTCTCTGTCCCCGCCGTACTGCGCACGGCGTGTCTTCCACGCGACCTGTTCCAGCAGACCCGCGTTCTCGTATCTACCGGTGAGTTGTTTGCGTTGTGGCGTGCCATCGATCAGGTGAGTTTTGATCCCCTGATCGGCATTAAGCTGGGCATTGAAACAAAGACGGAGCGTTTTCATCCCATGGCCATTGCTGCGCTATCTACTGAGAATCTCGTCGCAGCATCGGAACACATGGCGCGATACAAGAAGCTGACCGCGCCAGAAGAGATTCTCGTAGAACTCGGTAGAGAAGAGTTCGCCGTCGGCTTTCGTTGGCTGCTAGCCGTTGATACTGAGCCGTGGATTCTCACCGACTATTGCTTCTCCTGGATGCGCTCCCTGGCTCGGCGCGGAACTGGAACGCAACTGAATCCTCTCAGAGTTGAGTACGTGCAGCAACGTACGAATATCCGGCAGATCGAACGCAGTCTTGGCTGCGACGTCATGGGAGGCGCGTCACGTAACGTGATCGTTTTTCGGGCATCAGACGCGACGAAACCATTCGTCACCCGCAATGCCGAGTTGCTTGATCTGCTTGCCCCGCAGTTCGAGGCGCAGTTGCAGCAATACAAGGAAGAGGATGGTTTCATAGACCTGGTGCGCCGCACGATTCAGGACAGGCTTACGGGCCACCGCCCTTCGATCGGTATCGTGTCCCAAGCCCTGCATATGGGCCCGCGCACGTTACAACGCCGATTGCAGGACTCTGGCTCGAGCTTCCAGCGTGTTCTTGATGAAGCGCGTCATCAGATGGCTCGCCACTACCTCAGCAACTCCGCGTTGGAGTTGAACGAGGCAGCTTATCTGTTGGGCTTTGAAGATCCCAACTCGTTTGGGCGCGCTTTCCGAAACTGGGAAGGCATTCCTCCTAGTGACTGGCGAGAAACACATCGATCAGCAAAAGGTGATGTAAACCGGCTCAACTAATTACAAGACTGCGGCGATTAGTAATGGAAAAGGCTTTCCGGGTGCTAACGGGCAGTGGTATCGACCTGTCCGAATGCGGCTTGGTATCTGCATGTGGAACTAGATGAGCCAATTGGTTATTTTTGCAGCTCGTACTCAAAATTCGGAAATTCCATCAAAGAGTTTTTGTCTTTGATTACTACCGATTAAGTCTTCTTCTGTTTTGGAGGGAATTTCTTGAAAATTTTCTTTACTGCAGCATCCACGTTCTTGTCACGATTACGAAAGTCTTTGACAGAATCGGTAGCGGAAGCTCGCCAGATCATTTGGGTGTCTTTTGCACTAACCAAGTCCATAACTAAGGTTCCTTCCAGGTATTTCTCGGTCCTAGTTACCGTCCACATTGGCGGCACATACCAGCCGTACCATCCGTACCAAATACCCGCCGGACTCATCATGTCGGTGTAGGTGTTTGTGACATCCCTGGCAGTTACAAAGAATGTCAGAAAAACGTCAGGCGCGCTACTCACAGGCTGATAGCCTTTCTTCATTAGTTGTTCGTTAGTGGCGTTCATGATGAGCTGTATCGCCGTCGAATATTCGTCGCGCAACTCGGGATGTTTTTCGAAGATTGGATGTGTCCGCCACTGATAACGGTGGATCTTTAAAAAATCGAAGTTCCGGTCGAAATCAATGTTGACCTTTTGCGCCATCGCAGGCCGAGTAGTTACCATGCACATGCCGCACAGCAAAAATACGCCGATTCTTTGTAAGGCGACAGTAAAGCAGGCTCGATCCATAATCAGAACAGCTTTATGACTAGGCCTAGGTCGCGCTCGCTTTATTTTCTTGTTGCTCTCTACATAGTCGTGAGCTTGACCTATCAGGCCGTGGCGTCGATATCACTCATTGTTGGTTACTTCGATCTGCGGCATCAGGTGCGAGCCCCGTTTGAGGCGGATTACGACCGACCGGTCATTAGCAGCGTGAGTGCGTCAGCCAAGAACACGGGACTGAAAGTTGGAGACACTTTGGAGTTCCTGAACGGCCAACGATATTGGGGCCATGCGTTCTTACAACGTACGCGGTGGTATGCCCATGTCGGTGACGTTATGCGATTGGGCGTTCGCCGGTCCGACGGCACTCGTGCGACGATCGCTCTTCCGCTCACAGGGTATTCACAAGGCGCCACTGCAAATGAGGTGCTTAACCGCGCAGAAACTGGCGAAACGATTTTCGTTATTTTTCTGCAGATTGTGGTTCCTTTGTTCTGTTTGGGCTTGGGATACTGGGTCGCGCTGGCCAGGCCCGCAGACCCCAACGCCTGGTTCATCTTGATTTTGCTGAGCTTTCCGGAAGCGTTTATTTCGGTCTCAACCTACAATTGGTGGCCCGGCATTTGGTTTCCTCTGCGCCTGGGCTGGCACATGGCATTGGAAATACTCGCCCCTGCAGCTTTGCTATGGCTGGGTTTGCTTTTTCCGGAACGCTGGCGGATGGCGGGCCGATTGTCTTGGTTAACGTGGTCGCTGACTTTTGTGTTGGCGTGCGGCCTCGGTGTAGGGTTCGTACTTGATTACGTCACTTGGTACCATCTGGGCCTCATTCGAAACCCCGACGCGATCGATCATGTCAACGACAAGTTTCTGAACTGGGCAATTGTTTTGTGCGTGATGGTTTATTGGATCGCAATTTTCGATAAACTTCGCACTGCTTCAACCTCAGACTCCAAACGGCGATTACGCGTCTTGTGCGCCGGTTCTGTCGTTGGGCTGGGCAGTCTGCTCGTTATGTGGGGGATATTGCCGAGGCTGGGAATCGCGGATCCGGGAAGTATTCAGTGGCTCGGATACCTGAGCGCCACCTTAATGCTTGCCTTTCCGCTTAGTCTGGCGTATGTGGTGGTTGTTCAGCGGGCGATGGACGTTCGAATCCTGCTCCGTATGGGAACCAAATATGCGCTGGCTCGCGGGACGATCTGGATATTGCGAACCGCAGTGCTCGTTGCGATCGTGGTTTATCTCTGGGAGACGGCGCGCTCCCCACATACAAGTGCGGCGGCGGTAATCCGGCTGGCCGTCCTAGCCGCGCTGGCATTTCTGATCAGCCCCCGTATCTTCGATCCCCTATTACGTTGGATAGACCGTCAATTCTTTCGTGAGGCCTACAACGCCGATCTGGTGTTGAGTGAACTCTCAGAACAGGTGCGCAACTTTACCGAGACTGCGCCACTGATTGAGACTGTGTCTCAGCGGGTTTCCGAAGTTTTGCATGTTCCGCAGATCGCAGTTTTCCTCCGTAGTAATGATTTGTTTCAACTACGCTATTCGGTTGGTCTTGCGACGGTGGGCCCACTGTTGTTGCCTGAAAAGTCAACCAGCGTCCAGCACGTACTGCAGACTAATCGGCCGGCGCGCATTTATCGCGACAATCCGGACGGCTGGCTTGGCTATGCCGATGATCGGGAAAGGCGCACCTTGGATCAATTAATGGCTGAAGTGGTGCTTGCACTTCCGGGACGCAAACGTTTAATGGGTGTGATGATATTGGGCCCAAAGAAGTCGGAGGAACCGTATTCGATATCCGATCTCCGCGTGTTGCAGTCAGTAGGCGTTCAGACAGGACTCGCGCTCGAAGTAAGCGAGCTTGCGGATTCACTCGCGCACGAAGCCGCTCAGCGAGCGAGCATGGATCGAGAGCTTGAAATTGCCAGAGATGTGCAGCAGCGTTTTTTCCCTCAGCGAATGCCTTCCGTTAAGGGTCTACTTCTTGCCGGCGCGTGCCGGCCGGCACAAGGCGTGGGCGGTGATTACTATGACGTCATTCAATTGGAAGATGGCCGAATCGGATTGGCGGTCGGCGACGTGTCCGGCAAAGGGATCTCGGCCGCGCTATTGATGGCTAGTCTAGGTGCCTGCTTGCGCACCATGACGCTCGTCGCTCAAACGACAAAGATGCCGGCGACATCCGGGCATATCGATCTTGCAAGCCTAATGCACAAATTGAATCAACTCGTTTATGATTCATCCGACATCAACCGCTATGCAACCTTCTTTTTTTCGATCTACGATCCGGCAAACCGGTCGCTCACCTATGTCAACGCGGGCCATAACGCGCCGGTTCTTGTCCGAAATCGCGCCGGTGGTCGCATACAGCATACGCGGCTTGAGACGGGTGGGCCAGTCATTGGTTTGCTGCCGAATGTTCCGTATAGCGATGACTCTTTGACTTTGGAGAAAGGCGATGTGTTGCTCGCGTACACGGATGGAATCAGCGAAGCGATGACGGAAAGCGACGAAGAATGGGGAGAAGAGCGAATGCTGCGCGCCGCCGAGCCTTTAATGCATGGTTCGGCTGAAGAGATTCTGCATGGCGTGTTCGCGGCTGCCGACCGATTTACGGGGAGCGCCTTACAACATGACGATATGACATTGCTGGTTTTAAAGGTTGCCTCTGAACCAGTGGCCTGAACTATGAGTCTGGTAGAGGCTCAATGGCGCCAAGCAAGAAAATATAGGCGCCGATTCCCAGTAGCAAGAGTACGCCGGCCACACCGAATGCCGCTGAGTATGAGCTGGAGGCTCCCACTAAATAGCCCGTGACAATCGGCGAACAAATTCCCGCCAATTGATTTCCAAAGTTGAGAATGCCGGCGACCTTGCCGACGCTATTGCGCGGAGCAATGAGCGAGGGTATCGACCACCCGACCGGTGCGGCGGCGGAGAGTCCCCCCAGACCGACAGTCAGCCACACCATCGCCACAACCGGATTGCTCGTATAGATTGCTCCGGCGACCCCAAGCCCCAGAATTGTCCCGGCGATTAAGACGGTCTGCCGCACCACCGTTTCGCTGTGGCCACGCCGGACCAAGGCATCTACCACCCAACCGCCGATGACCAGGTCTGTTGCCGTAGCTACCAGCCATGGGACGCTTGTGTAGATAATCGACGCAAGCTTGGCGAGATGAAGCGAGGAAAAATAGCTCGGCATCCAATAAAGCAACACATAAAAGCAATAATTGTAGGCAAAGAAACCGGACACAAGTCCCAGGACTTTGCGTTGTCGCAGCAGATAAATAACCGAAACGCTGCCCGCACTCTTTTGATGTTCTTCGGGCTGCGCGCCACCTTTTATCAAGTAATCGCGTTCAAGCGTTGAGAGGTGCGGGTCGTCTTTGGGATCCCGATAGAAATGAAAAAACGCGAAGAAATATATAAGGCTGAGCAGGCCGGTGGCGGCGAAGCTAAATCGCCATCCGAAATGCAAAAGTAAAATGCCTACAAACAGAACACCTACCGCAGGCCCTAGTTTCGCGGCGGCATCGAAAATGGCTGTCGCCAAGCTGCGCTCATGGCGCGGAAACCAATACCCCGTTGCTTTGGCGTAAGCCGGGAAAGTGGGAGCTTCACCCATGCCGAGCAACAGGCGCATGGAAAAGAAGGTGCGCGTTCCAGGCGAAAAGGCTGCACCGAACGATGCGACGCTCCAAAGGATCGCGCCGATCCTGCCAAGTGTGCGTACACCGAAGTGATCCAATAGCACGCCCATTGGCAATTGCAGGGCGGCATATGTCCAATTGAAAGCGCTGGATATATAGCCGAAAGCGACGGTTGAAACGCCGAACTCAGAGTGAAGCGCCTCGCGCGCGACCGACAGGTTCACGCGGTCGAAGTAATTAACTAGAACACCGACACCGAGCAAGAGTGCTATGTTCCAGCGCCTGCGTGGGACCAATGAGTATTCTTATCTCATATCCTGGTAAGGCTTCCTCATGCCGTTCTCTGCCGTTGGACTAATCATTGCGGGCCTGATGTCGGCGACCAACATTTTTACCGACGTTGCGCGCAAGAAAGCAGTCCTAAAGCACCAGTTAATCCCTACAACATTCTGGTGCCAGGTATCGGCGGCGGTCGTCTTCGGGTTGGTTGTGATTGGGCGCTTGATCGCTGGAACTCACATTGTCTTTAGAGATGGGGGTTTGCTGTTTGGGCTTGCCGGTGTACACCTTTCGCCGGCTTCTACTTATTTCGTGTACTTGACAATCGACGTTCTGCTGGTATCCATTGCGAACGTGCTCTACTTCCGCGCACTCCAAGTCTCACCTCTGTCTCTCTGCATTCCATTTCTCGCGTTCACACCAATATTTCTCATTCCCACGGGATTTTTGATGCTGGGCGAATTGCCGCCAGCCGCCAAACTCCTAGGAGTGGTTCTAGTCGTGATTGGGTCCGTCTTACTCCATCGAAGGCTATTCGCGGTGGGCTGGACCGCGCCTATTAAGGCTATTGTTCAGGAGAAAGGAAGCCGCTACATGCTCATCGTGGCGTTCATCTTCTCCGTTACAAATCCGCTCGAAAAAAAGCTGGTTCTAATTAGTGACGTCTATACGCAAGCGTTTGCTTTCGGGATCGGCTTATGCGTATTTTTCTTTGTTCTAACTCTTGCGAAGCGTGAGGATTTTGGAGGAGCCCTGCACGGAAATGTGCTTTGGATCTCAGCCGCAGGCGTTATGGACGGAATCTCCTTGCTCTTGCAGTTTGCCTCCTATCACTACATAGACGTCGTAATTTCTATCAGCATCAAAAGGGCTGGAATTGTCCTGGCGGTCTTCTTCGGTTGGCTGTTCTTCCGAGAGCGTGGAATTCCCGATAAAACCATCGGATCTTCGGTCATGCTCATCGGCGTACTGATCATCTATCTTCCTGTAAACGCAACCGGAGCGATCGCCATGACGTGTCTCAGTCTCATTGCAGCCGCAATTGCGCTGTACGCAACGCGGAAGTCGACAGCCGAGTTAGAGCGAACAGTAACCGACGCAACCAAATGAGCCGAATCGAAACGATTAATGTCTCGATAGTCGGATGTGGTGGGATGGCGAGCCACTACTTAAGCGTTTATCGCGATTTGGAATGGGTCAATGTTCTTTCTTGCATCGATGTGAATCTTGACGCAGCCAACGACGCGGCACACCGCCTTTCAGCACCGATTGCGACGTCCGCATTCGAGATCGCGCTCGCAAAAGATGTCGATGCGGTTATCATTAATACCCCAAATCATTTGCATAGAGTTCAGGCTGTCGCAGCTATCGAAGCCGGCAAACATGTCCTGCTGCAGAAGCCCGTTGCCGCAACGATTGGCGATGCAGAAGCCATCGCAAGGGCTACGGAGACATCTGACAAAACAATCGGTCTATATATGAGCTATTTCGACCAACCGCTCATGCACGACATTCGCGACCTGATTCGACAGGGGCTCCTTGGCGATCCAGTGCATTTCTATAGCCGCTATATGCATAAAGGCGGAATGATTACTTCAGCGCGTGCGCTTGAAGGAAATCGTACATGGCGAACTTTGCTCGCGGAGACCGGCGGAGGCTGCTTCATTCAACTCGCCGTACACTACATCCATCTAATCGAGTGGATGACCGGGAGCACAGTCATCCGCGCGAATGCCTTCACAAAGAATCTGCACAGCCCCGGAATTGAAGGTGAAGATCTCGCCTGCGCCTTATTGGAATTCGACAGCGGCGCGGTGATGAGCATCGATACCGCGTGGTGCGCTAACGGGGAGCAGCTCTCCTTGCACGGAACACGGGGAAGAATTGAATATCGAAATAGTCGCTTCTTAAGTATGGCGTCCGCGAAGGGCGCGTTCAAAGGGCGTGTGATCGACTACGCAGGAGGAACTGAGTCGTCGTTCGATGGCATCCACGGCGTGGAACGGCAAATGGAAATCATTCCTCCAGCGTTTCACGATTCCGCCAATCCGTTCAATCAGCACCGAATGTTTTTGGAGGCCGTGCGAGATGGCAAACCGGCATTCTGCTCCATTTCTTCCGGAGTTCACGACCTGCGTTGCGTTCGAGCCGTGTACGATTCGGCGCAGTCTGGCCGGACTGTAGAGATAGCACCAGAACGCACAGGGGCTTCTCATTGAAGCTCGGTATCGTCGCCGACGAAATCGATCGGGACTTCTCACGCGCTCTTCGAATTGGCACCCGTTTAGGACTGCGCCGCTATGAAATTCGGAACCTGAAGAGCGGTAGAGCGCCCATGTGCGACCGCAACGAACTTCTGGAGATCGAACATATGGTTAGGCAAGAAGGTGCGGAGATCACTGGACTATCTCCCGGGCTCTTCAAGAACGTAAGCAACTCCGCAGCATTTGCCAGAGAAATGCAAGAAGTTTATCCCAGAGCGCTTGAATGGGCGACGCGCTGGGGCTTACCGGGCATGATCGTCTTCGGATTTAGAAAGCCAGGAGCGGTAGAAGAGAATGGCGATTTAATTTCGAGCGAGAATCCTCCGCCGGAAGTGGTAGATTGCCTGCGACAAGCGGCGGAGCGCTCTCTGTCTGATGGCATTCAGCTCTTCATCGAGCCCGAGCCCGTCTGTTGGGCAGATACGTGGCCCGCTACTTTGGCGCTGATTCATCAGGTCGGGGTAACTTCTTTAAAAATTAACTACGATCCTGGAAACGTTGCTTGGAAAGAACGTCGTGACTCGATGGAAAGTTTTGCTAGTTTGGCGCCGTTTGTCGCAAACGTTCATATCAAGGATCTAAAGCCTTCAGCTATTGGTTCGGGAAGGCCCCAGTTCGTCCCCGCCGGCGAGGGTTTGGTCAATTACGAAGCTCACTGTGCGGCTCTCCAGAAGATCGGTTACCACGGACCCGTTTCTTTAGAGCCCCACATGACCGGCGGCGAAGAAGCGATTCGCAGATGTAAGGACGCTTTCCTCAGATTCTGGCCGGAATCTTAGCCATTTATCGATTGGCTTCCGATTGTATGGGCATCAGCTCCGGCGCGGGAACATTGCAGAGTCTTGGCTCCCGAGGATTAAACTTCTTGGCTAATTCCGGTGTGGATTCTATTTCAGATGCCGGAGCGTCCGTCGTTTTCTTAACCTCAACGCCAAAAACATAGCTAGGGCCGAACATATTGCTCGTAAAGATGACAAGTTTGTCGTCCAGTGAAAAGCGCACGTTCGGCTCGAGATGGTAATCGTGATGGGCCATATTGACGAGATGTTCCGACCGGAACACTCCGGGCTGCCAGAAACTTGCATCGTTGAGTGCGGTGGACGTATTCAGCGTCGAGGGATGGAAAAGTTCGATCCATTCGCCGTCGGGTGCTTTGGCAATCTGCCCAGGGTCGCCCCCATCGCCTGTAAATAGGGCATTTCCCGGCGTGACATTGAAATGAATGGACCACTCGTTTCGCTGCATGTGGAAGGCGGTTCGCTGGTGGGTTTCCAGGTTATAACCGGCAAGAAAGAAGTCTTCGCTTTCGGGATATTGCCAGTCATACCAGATCGTCTTGCCGTCAAGCCCCCAGAATTCATGGCCGGCAATTTCCATTGCCATCGTGCGCTGATGGATCAACGTATTGTGCGTACCATCCGTGTGAATCATCCAGATGCGATCCACTTTTTGCCAGGGTCCTTCGTGGCAGTACATCAGCAAAGTAGGATCTACAGGCGAAAAAAGCATATGACCAATCCAGTCCGTAGAGTGCAGCAGAGTAGCGACCTTGCCCGTTTCTAAATTGACCGTGTACAGAACTACGGGAATGTGGGCCGCAAGGCGGCGCTCCATCATTTCGGCTTTATCTTCGGCCTGAACAAGATTGCCGGCCTGCCGTACCGCACGGTTACCGGATGCAGACCTTGCTGCCTGGGAACGGCTGCCCCCAAATTCTTGCCTAGTCTCTTGGTCGATTTCGTTATAGGTGCCGACGCCAAGAGTCTCGTCCGCATTGATGCTTGCCACGCTCGCGCGCGGGGGCAACGTTGCTAATTTCTTGATGTCGCCGGTATACATATCAGCCTTATAAATACTGGTCAACCTGGTAGCGGGGTCGATCTTTGAGAAGAAAACGCTGTTCGTTTTTCTGCCCACAACAATGGCGTGAATGCCTCCACGGAATGGACCGGTAGCGTCTGCCGACCGCGGCGGACTTGGAACGAGCAACCGCGTCTTCATGGTGGTGAAGTCAAGTACATGAATCCCGTCAGGCGCATCGTAGACCATCAATTTTCCGTCCGGCGAATATGCATTCACGTTGAAATAAAAGCCGGAAGAGCCGGGCTCGTCGGTGAGACGGAAAATGCGGTGACCGGTATCTTTGTCCACCCATGAAGCAGGCGGCTCTTCAGCCTGGACAAAAAGAGAACTAACGGCAAGAAGAAGAATTAAACGAAACACGGTTTTCTCAACAATCTGTATTTTACAATGTGAAATGATGGGGTCCAAAATTGCTGCACCGAAGCAAGTGCTTGTCTTACACAAGGCATTGAATATTCTAGAAACTCTTAAGCGAGACAGATCAGGGATGGGACTTGCAGACGTGGCCCGGTCCGTGGCGATGCCCAAAGCGACGGTCTACCGCATTCTCGCGACGCTCGAAATGCGCGGCTACTTAGATCGGCTGATCGATGGCGGATATCGCATGTCCGACAAGCTTTTCTCGCTGCAAAGCGATATATCGCCGGATCAGAAATTGCTCCAGGTTGCTCCGCCCATCATGCAAGAGCTCTCCGACTATTGTCGAGAAACGGTGAATTTGGGGAGACTGGATGGCGGCGAAGTTGTCGTGATTGCGACGGTAGAAAGTTCACAGTCTGTGCGAATGGCTTCTAAAGTAGGGAATCGCCGCTGCGTCCACACTACGGCACTCGGGAAAGCGCTGCTGGCGCCCTTGACCGACCAATCGATTCGCCGGCTGGTTCGAACGAAAGGTCTTCCGCGATTGACTCCCAATAGCGTCACAAGCTTGTCCGATCTGCTTAACGAGATTCATCGCGTGCGCAGCAACGGCTATGCGCTCGACAATCAGGAAAACGAAATGGAAGGTCGATGTGTCGCTGCGGCAATCGCGGGCATTGGCGATATGCCGACAGCGTTGAGCATCTCTGGTCCGGTTTTCAGAATGGACCTGCGCCGGTTGCGCTCACTAGTCCCGGCTCTGAAAAAAAGCTGTGAGGAGCTTAAGAAAGCAGCTCTCAACTAACGCGCCGTCCACGGACAGAATTGCTCCGTGGACATAGTCCGACGCTGGCGAAGCGAGAAAAACGACGGTACCTTGCAAGTCTTCGGGCGAGTCCCACCGGACCGGCTGGTATTCGCGCGCAAATTGCGGCGGAGCGTTCCTGGTCAGCTCTCAAGCTCGCTGTGGTGTCAGTTGAGATATAACTGGAGAACAGGCACGTATCAGGTCTTGACATCCATGGAAGGCTACGAACAGAAGAAGGAAGAATGCCATGATTCCCGCGGCGTGAATTGGCTGGAGAACATTGCGAGAGATGTTCGCTACGGATTGCGGATGCTGCGTCGCAGTCCCGTGTTCACGACGGTAGCTATTTTGTCGCTGGCGCTGGGCATTGGGGTGAATTCCGCGATCTTCAGCCTTATCGACACGCTTCTTCTGCGGCCTTTGCCGGTGATGCATCCGCAAGAACTGCGAAACCTATTTCTGCAAATGCCGGCGCGCGTACAATCTGCACTGACCTATCCCATGTTCCAATCGCTTCAAGGCCACACGCAGGCGTTCACATCGCTGGCAACGTGGTCGAATCACCGTTTTCAAATGGCGTCAGGCGACGAGGTGATTCATATAGACGGAGAACTGGCAAGCGGAACATATTTCTCCACGCTTGGGGTTTCACCGGCGCAAGGCCGAGTATTCACGGAAGCGGACGATCATCCTTCAGGCGGCAAAAACGGTCCGGTTGCCGTCATCAGTGACCGTTTCTGGGAGCGCCGTTACCAAAGGTCGCGCTCAGCCGTCGGCAGCAATATCGTGCTCGATCGAGTCCGCTTCACCATAATCGGCGTGATGCCACCGAGCTTCTTTGGCGCGGAAGTCGGCACGCATCCGGACGTTTGGATACCGATTTCATTTAAAGACAAAGTGGATAATCCCGGCTGTCTCACCAGTCGTAGCTGCTGGTGGCTCATTGTTGTGGGACGTATGAAGCCGAGCGTAACTGCAGAGCAGGCAAACGCCGAACTTTCAGCAGTCAGCAGAGGTGTTTTGCAAGAAACGACACCACCAGGTTGGAGTCTCGCTAGCAAAAAGCTATACCGCTCCTATAAGTTCTCAAGTGAATCAGGTGAACAGGGCTGGTCCTTTCTTCGGATTCAATTCAGCAATCCAATGTTCATCCTTATGATCCTGGTTGCGTTGGTGCTGCTCATTGCGTGCGCCAATATGGCGAACCTGCTGCTGGCCAGGGCGTCCGCACGGGAGCGCGAGATCGGCGTGCGTCTTTCGCTGGGCGCTGGCCGTGGCCGGATCGTACAGCAACTTCTGACGGAGAGCGTGCTGCTTTCACTTGGAGGAGGCTTGGTGGGAACGTTATTTGCGTTTTGGTTGACGCGAATGCTGATTGCATTCGTATCGGCCACGCAGCGGCACGGTCCCGGGCAATTCACTCGTCTAGAGTTACAGCCGGACTGGCGAATCGTGTTCTTCACAGCAGGCGTGTCACTTGCATCCGGGATCCTATTTGGGTTAATGCCGGCTTTACGAGCGACGCGCGTGGGCATCGCTTCCTCTTTAAAAGAATCCGCTCACCACTTACGCGGACACCAAGGGAGATTCCAGATGGGCCGCTTGACCTTGACCCTTCAAACGGCAATATCTGTTCTACTAGTGGCGGCAGCCGGCCTGTTCGGCGGCAGCCTGATTCGTCTGCTTACGGTGAACTATGGGTTCAACCCGGATAACGTCTCATTAATTGAGGTGGACACTGACAAGCATCCAGCGAAGGGCCCGGCGCTTGCTTCCCTATATAGCCAAATATTGGAACGAACAAACGCGCTGCCTGGTGTCAAGGCTGCCAGCGTCGTTTGGTTTGTTCCGCTATCGGGCGGCGGTTGGGATGAGATTTTGCGTGTCCCGGGCAAGCGTGATTTGCCCCAACGTGAAGCTGATACCTTTATCAACGTGGTTGGCTCGCGGTTCTTTGAAGTCATGGAAACCCGCTTGTTTTCGGGGCGGCAGTTCAACGCAGGAGACACCGCTGCCAGCGAGAAAGTAGGAATCATCAGCCAACTAGCGGCCCAGCGCTTCTTCCCGGGAGAGAATCCGCTTGGCCAGCATATTCTGCTTGAGGGCAAGCCGCTCCGCATTGTGGGCGTGGCGGAAAACATCAAGTATTTGAGCCTTCGGGCAGAAGAGCAACCGGAACTATATCTTCCCTACATGCAGCAGGTGGACCAAGTACCGTCACTCACATTCCTCATCAAAACGCGTCTTGGCGCTCCGTCGCCAAATCAAATGTTCCGAACGACGCTCCGCGAGTTAGCCCCGGATGTGCCGTTGGGAAGAACGTACACAATGGAGCAACAGATCGATAGTTCCGTGGGCCGAGAGCGTCTGATGGCATCACTCTCCCTCTTTTTTGGAAGCTTGGCGCTCTTTCTAACTTCGATTGGGCTTTACGGAGTTCTGGCTTATACGGTAACGCGGCGCACGGGTGAAATCGGAATACGTATGGCGTTGGGAGCACGCCGAATGAATGTGATTTGGCTGGTGATGCGAGGAGCAACGGTTTACGTATTGGGCGGTATTCTTATTGGAATTGTCGCTGTATTGGCCGCATCGCGACTGGTGGCGAGCCTTCTCTACGGCATTAAGCCTAACGACGCAGGCAATCTTGTGGCCGCGATCGTTACATTGCTATTCGTGACTACGTTGGCAGCACTTTTCCCGTCGCTGCGGGCGAGCCGCATAGATCCCGCCATTTCGCTTCGCCAGGAATAGGTGCGTCAAACTTGTAGCAGTTTTTGTTCTGCCCGCGCTCTACGCAGCAAGGCAATCTCGGGATCCGCATCCTGCCAAAACCGCGCGAACAACAAAAAACGCCGTCAGGAACGTCCCGAAAGTACCGTTTTGCGCGATCAGGCGCGTCTCAAATACCAGCAATTATTAGATCGCAAGCTTTCCAGTGAACTTTTCGCCGCACTGCCGCCCCGAACCATCCAGTGCACGGACTATTGGCGGCCTGATACCGCTGTTCATGTGCCGTTGATGTTGCAATAATGAAGGAAACGCATGAAGTGTAAGTGTTTTGTTGCCTCGGTCGCTGTCATTGCCGGAGCGTTTACCGCTCTCTGTTTTGCCGCCGATAATACCCCTAGCCCTACCGTCGTTGATCAAATTGTGGCCAAAGTGAATGCCGATATCATCAGCCAGGATGAGCT
>Ga0070741_10009348_pt1 | contig 19110 bp, 19 predicted proteins | sample Coa_R1_4_FD_66440 | JGI IMG/M metagenome (GOLD analysis project Ga0070741, IMG submission 66440) | Surface soil microbial communities from Centralia Pennsylvania, which are recovering from an underground coalmine fire - Coalmine... | ecosystem: Environmental > Terrestrial > Soil > Unclassified ...
TTCCGGGCGGCTCGTCCATTGCAGGGAGCCTAGGGACGTGCCGATATTCAGACACACATGCGCTTCGAGGAGCTGGCCTACCGCGACGGGGGACAGGCGGTCACGATCCCCTTCCACCGCACCCTGACGGTGCTCGGCGGCCTCGACGCGGAGCGGCGCCGGCGCTTCGCCGCCCGGGCCGTCGCCGTCCTCCAGGGCACCGCCGGGGGTCACGGGGTCAGCCTCGTCTTCGTCGACGGGTCGGGCAGCCGGGTCCATCTCGTGCGTGATCCCCGGGGGGCCACGACCGTCACCGATCTCGACAGCGGCGAGGACCTGGCCGAGGCGGTGGCCGACGCCGCCGGCCACGTGGACTGGCTGCGACTCGTGGGGCTCGGGTCGGCCGACCTGCTGGTCCTCGACCCGGTGCACTTCGAGCGCGACACGGCCCGCCCGTCCGGCGCCGCCCGGCCCTCCGACGCCACCGCCGAGGACGACGCCGAACTGGCCGAGGCGCGGGCCGTCCTGGCCCAGGTGGAGGACGAGTACCACCAGGTCGCCGCCCGCCACCACCGCGCCGCCGAGCTGCGGAGGGAGATCGCCCGCCTCGACGACGAGATCCGCCTGGCCGACGAGCGGGCCGCCCGCCGCCGCTATGAGGCCGCCGCCCGGACCGTCGCCCGGCTCGAGGCCGAGCTGGCCGTGCTCTCCGGCGCCGAGCCGGCCGAACGGAAGGTGGCCGAGGCCGCCGTGGCCGCCGTCCGCCTGGCCGCCGAGCACCGGGCCGCCGTGGCCACCCTCGACGAGGCCCGGGCCGCCTTCGGCGACCGCCGGCGGCTCGACCCCCGGGCCCTGGCCCGGGCGCTGCGCCTGCCGGCCGACGTCCCCGGCGATCTCGAGCGGCTCCAGGCGGAGTTCCTGGCCGCCTCCCGACGCCGGGCGGAGCTCGTCGCCCGCCTCGACGCCGGGGCCGCCTCCGACCTGCCCAGCCCGTCCGCCCCCTGGGTGATCACGCTGGCCCGCCAGCCCCACACCGAGCTCTGGAACCGGGCGGCGGCGGTGCGGGCCGCCCGCACCCGGGCCGCCGAGCTGTCGATGGGCCTCGGCGGCGCCGGCCAGCACGGCGCGCTGGTGGCGGAGATCGAAGCGGCCCACCAGGTCGTCGAGGAGGCGGAACGGGAGCTGTCCTCCACCCGGGTGAAGGCGCTGGCGGTGGGTGCCCGGCACCGGCTGGCCCGGGCCCGGGAGCAGGAGCAGGCCGTGCTGGCCAAGGCCGGCTTCGTGAGCTGGCTGGCGTTCCAGATGCGCCGCATCGACGTCCTCCTGGAGCCCGACGCCCTCGAGGCGCTGCGGGTGGCCGAGCTCGAGCACCAGGTGGCGGCGGTGGCCTGGGCGGAGCTGGCCGGCGACGTCGACCCCGACGCCGCCCTGGCCGCCCGGGACGAGATCGAGCGCTACGCGGTGCAGATGGCCGCCGCCGAGCACAACGTCGAGGCCACCGAGCTGCTCCACCGGGAGCTGGTGGCGGACGCCGAGCCCGCCTTCGCCGCCGCCCGGGCGGCGCTGCTCGAAGCCTGCGGTTCGTTCGACGTCGAGCCGGAGCACGCCGTCTCCGAGGTGGCGGCCATCGTCTCCGAGGCCCGCCACGCCCGGCTGCAGCACATCCTGGAGGACGCCGAGGCCTCCCACCGCCGCGTCGAGGCCGAGCTCGAGGCGGCGCTGGCCGCCGCCGGCCGCCCCGGACCGGGCCACGTCGCCGACCGCCTCGAGGCCGTCACCGGTCTGGCGGCGGCCGCCGCCCGCCACCTCGAGGCGACCCGCACGACCCGGCACCCGGACGAGGTCGCGGCCGAGCTGGGCCGGGCCCGGGCCGCACTGGCCCGCCTCGCCCGGCCCGAGTGGGAGAACCTCCCCGCCCCGCCAACCTTTCCGTCCATCGACGGCGACCTCGACGGCGACGGGACCGACGACGACGGGACCGGCCGCACCGCCGAGCTCCTCGACGAGCGGGCCCGGGTGGTGGCCGAAGCCGAGGCCGCCGGCCGCGGCCTGCCCGACATCGACCGCCTGACCGACCGCCGGGAGGCGCTGGCCCGCCGGGTGGCCGTCCTCGAGTCCTCGGCCGCCACGGGCCCGGCCCTGATCGCCGCCGAGGAGGCGGAGATGGTACTCCTCGGGCGCTTCGCCCAGACGCGCCGGATGGGCCCCGAAGCGGAACCCGTCCCCGTCCTCGTCGACGACGCCCTCGCCGCCTTTTCCCGCCACGACAAGTGGCGCCTGCTCGACCTGCTGGCCCGCCTCGGCGAGGCGAGCCAGGTCGTCTACCTCACCGACGACGAGGACACGCTGGACTGGGCCCGCCTCCGGGCCGCCAAGGGCACCGTCAGCCTGCTGGCACCGGACCCCGTCGCCGCCTGATACATGGGCTGGTGATGTCGAGCCGCTACCTTCCGTAGACGGGGATCATCACCGCCCGGGCGATGGTGTTGAACGTCAGCATGAAGCCGACGATGGCCGGCGACACGGAGTCGTCCGCCCCCAGCTTCTCCGCTCCGACGGCGTGCACGGCGAAGACGTAGCGGTGGTCGCCGTGCCCCTCGGGCGGGGCGGCGCCGCCGAACTCCTTCTTGCCGTAGTCGTTGCGGACGTGCTGGGCGCCCGGGGGCAGCCCCTCCATCGAGCCGCTGCCGGCCCCGGCCGGCAACTCCGTCACGTCGGCCGGGACGTCGAAGAGGACCCAGTGCCAGAAGCCGCTCCCGGTCGGGGCGTCGGGGTCGTAGCAGGTGACGGCGTAGCTCCGGGTCTCGGCCGGGGCGCCTTCCCACCGGAGGTGCGGTGAGGTGTTCCCGCCCGAGACGCCGAAGTCGTTGTAGACCTGCGCCTCGGACAGCTTCTGCCCGTCGGCCATGTCGTCGCTCGTCACCGTGAAGCTCGGCACCTTCGGAAGGAAGTCGTAGGGCAGCGGCGGACGGTCGGACATGGCTCGCTCCTCCAAGCATCGTCTTCGGTGGGCGGGACGGACGGGCGTGAGCCTACGTTTTGCGGCATGACCTACGCCCGCCGGATGTGGCCGGCCTTCGAGACCTACCACGCCCACGTCTACTTCGTACCCGAAGCCGCCGAGGCGTACCGGACCCTCGGCCTCAAGGGCGGATGGATGGGCTATTTCGCCTCCCGGTCGGCGGCGCTGGGCCCGGCCTCACCCGGTCTGGTCACCGCCGTGTTCTTCAACTTCCACCCGGCGATGGTGGCCCGGGCGCTGCCCGACGCCTGGGCGCTGGCCTCGCCGGAGGACGTGCTCGCCGCCCGGCTCCGCACGGTCGACACCGCCCTGCGCCGGATGATCCCGCAGTTCGTCGGGAGCGCCGAAGAAGCCGAGGCGGCGGCATTGGCCCGGGAGGCAGCCGAGGCCCCGGCGCTGGCCGGCCGGCCGCTCTTCGGTGCGCTGCGATCCCAGCCCTGGCCCGAAGGGGGCCACCTGCAGCTGTGGCACGCCTGCACCCTGCTGCGGGAGCACCGTGGCGACGGCCACGTCGCCGCCCTCACCGCCGCCGGGCTCGACGGTTGCGAGGCCCACGTGACGCTCGCCGCCGCCGGCACCGTTCCCCGGAAGACGTTGCAGGACAACCGGAAGTGGAGCGACGAGGACTGGGCGGCGGCCCAAGACCGGCTGCGGCAACGGGGCTGGCTCGATGCCTCCGGCGCCCTGACCGACGGCGGACGGGCGGGCCGGGCCGAAGTCGAGGCCCGCACCGATGCGCTGGCCGAGGAACCGTGGCTGGCGCTCGGGCCGGAGCGCACGGAACGGCTGCTGGAGCTGCTGACGCCCATGGCCCGGGCCATCAACGAAGCCGGCGGCGTCCCCGTCCCCAACCCGGTGGGCGTGCCGGCCGTCTGACTCAGCCCTGCTTCTGCAGGGCCTCCTTCAGCTCGTCCTTGTTCATCTGCGACCGGCCGGGGATGTCCCGCTCCTGGGCCCGCTGGTAGAGCTCTTCCTTGGTCAGGTCGTCGATGTCAGCCGCCTGCCCGTTCCCGTCCGCCGGCGGGGCGGGCTCGGCGACGGCGGCGTGGGAGTGCGGTTCACGGACGTCGATCTCGCCCGCCTCGGCCACGATCACCCGCCGGGAGATCCGGCTGTACCACCGTTCTCCGGCCACCGCACCGAAGACCGAGCCGAGGAACATCCCGACCAGCGAGGCGATCGGCAGCACCGAGTTCACGTCCCGCCACCCGCTCCTCGTCGTCGGGATGCCGAGGTTGTGCAGGGCATCGGTGATCGCCGTCAGGTCCTTGGCCGTTGTCGTGGCCTTGACCACCCCGACGACGATGGCGCCGATGACGAGGCTGGCGACGAAGACGCCGACGCCGTGCAGAATCCCCCGCCGCCAGGCCATCCGTCCGGTCATGTAGCCGGCCAGGAGGTAGGCGAGGAAGAGCAGTACGCCGATGAGGATCCCGCCGCCCGTCCCCAGCTTCTCCCATCCCTGCGTGGGGTCGAAGGCGGCGCTGCGGTGGTGGAGCAGGGCGATCGCCGCCCCGAGCAGGATCCCGAAGGCGGCGTAGCCGATCAGCACGCCGCCGAGGATCGACACCGGGGACACCGGACCGATTCCGGCCATCTTGGCCAGCTTCGAGCGGGTCTTCGGTTTCTCCGTGGCGGTGGTGCCCATCGTCGCCTCCGTGGGGATCGCGCTGCCTCTACCGGCGAGGATGCCCGCCGACGTGCGCCTTCAATCGCCGCCGGAGCCGCGAAACGGACGTTTACGAACGCAGGGCCGAGCCCCCGGCGCGGGACGCCTCCACCTCGGCGGCGTGGCGGGCACCGGCCCGCACCAGCACGTCGGTGATCTCGTCGCCCACGAGCTCGTTGCGCTCGAGCAGCGCGGCGACCAGCGCCTCGTGGAGGTGGCGGTGCTCAACCAGCAGCCGGCGAGCGGTCTCCTTGGCCTCCACCAGGAGCACCTCGACCCGCTTCCGGGCGTCGTCGTTGCCCAGGACCTTGGCCACGATGCCCGACGCCAGCGCGTTGGTCTCCACCGCCTCGAACGACACCAGGGTGCCGCCCATGCCGAAGGCCCCGACCATCTGCGCCGCCATCGTCGTGGCGTAGGACAGGTCGCCGGCCGGGCCGGTCGACGCCGCCCCGAAGGCCAGCTCCTCGGCCACCATGCCGCCGAAGGCGATGGCCAGGAGGCCCTTCAGCTCGTCCTCGGTCTTGGTGAAGCGCTCCTCGGCGTCGGAGTGGGCCAGCAGCCCAAGGGCCCCCCGCCGCTTGATGATCGACAACACCTCGAGGTTGCGCTCCGGGCTCACGAGGTGGGCGACGACGGCGTGGCCGCCCTCGTGGCTGGCGATGCGGCGCTTCTCGGCCTCGGTGTACTCGACCGGCTGCTTGAGCCCGATCTCCTCGGTGAACTTGGCCTGTTGGACGTCGGCCCAGCCCATGGCCGGCCGCCCGTCCCGCAGCGCCCAGACCAGGCCTTCGTCGAAGAGATGCTCGATCATCACCGGCGAGTAGCCGGCGGTCATGGCGGCCAGCGCGTCCCGGCGGTCGCCCCGGTCGAGCTCGGGGGCGTGGGCCTTGCGGTCGAGGTAGTAGTCGATGATCGCCCGCCGGCCCGACCGGTTGGGCAGGTCGAAGTGCACCGACCGGTCGAAGCGCCCCGGGCGGAGCAGCGCCGGGTCGAGGTCGTCGGCCCGGTTGGTGGCGCCGATCAGCAGCACGTTGGCCGGCGTCGAGCGGCGCCTGGACAGCTGCCGGTGGTCGGGCAGCCAGTTGTTCAGCCGGTCGACGACGAAGCCGGCCAGCCTCTCGCTCCTCGTCGGGTGGTCGAAGCTCTGCATCTGGATGAGCAGCTCGTTGACGATGCCGGCAATCCCTTCCCGGCCCTGGGAGCGCGACACCGTGGTGCCCGACTCGACGAGAGAAGCGGAGACCCCGTCCGCCGGCGTCATCCGCATCCCCGCCCGGGAGGCGGCGATGGCGTCGATCTCCTCGATGAACCCGACGGCGCCGCCCTCCCGGCGGGCCGCTTTGCGCAGTTCCTTGAAATAGGCCCGGATCTTCCGGTTGGTCTGCCCGTAGTACATCGACTGGAAGGCCGACGACGACACGTAGAAGAACGGCACGCCGGCCTCCTTGGCCAGCGCCTTGGCCATGTAGGTCTTGCCCGTGCCGGGCGGGCCCTCGAAGAGGATGCCCCGCCGGGGGGTGCCGCCCATCGCCTCCCGGAACGTCTTGAAGCCCAGGAACAGGTTGAGGGTCCGGGTGACCTCCTCGAGGACGACGTCCATGCCCTTCACGTCGGCGAAGCCGATCTCGATCTCCGACGGGCGGAAGCGCACGTGGGGCGACTTCCCGGCCACCGCCAGCGGGACGAGGAGGACGACCCCGAACATCGCCACCAGGGCGATCTCGGGCATCATCATGGCCAGCCCGCCCGACAGGTGCGGCCAGCCGAGGGTGACGGGGTGGCCGGTCAACTGGCGGAACCACAGCCATGCCGCCAGCGGCCCGACGATGGCCAGCGAGCGCTGCATGCGCCGCTGCCGGTTCCGTTCCCGCAGCCGGGCGACGTCGGCCTGGCCCCGGCCGATGACGCCGTCCTGACCGAGCGTGGTGACTTCAGCCATTGGCTAGCCTTCCTTCCCGATGACGGACCCCGAGGTGATCGGGCCGGCCTGCGGCAGTGTCTCCCCGGAGTGCGGCAGGGTCTTCTCTGGATGTCGGCCGCGTCCCTGTCGCCGTACTCCCCCGCCGCGCCGGTTTGCGCCCGCCACCGGCACATCCGCTCCGGCTGGCGCCGGTTCGCACCGCCGGTCCGGCCCCGCCCGGTGACGACCTCGCCTCCCCCTCTGCCCCGCTTCGACCAGGGGCTGCTGGCCCTCGTGCTCGTCACCGGGTTCGTCTTCTCCGAGCCGCTGCTGATCCCGGTGGTGGGCATCGTGGCCACCATCTCGGCGGTGCGGCCGGAGGCGTCGCCGGTCCCCCGCCTCATCGCCGGCGTGGTCGAGCGGCGTCTCGGGCCCGCCGCCGCCGAGACGCTGTGGACCGACGGCTACCCGCCGCCGTGGCGGGCCTCGGCGGCGCTGCTGGGCGCCATCCTGGCGGTGGGCACGCTGGTGATCCTCGTCGGCGACCGCGGCGTCGCCTGGGCTTTCGGGCTGGCGGCGGCGGCGCTGGCGGCGCTGGCGTCGGTCGGCGGCGTGTGCGTCGGCTGCCAGCTCCACGGCCGGCGGACCGGCCGGCGCTGAGCCCCCGCAAGCCCTACCGGGGGCGGAGCTCGGGAGGGATCTCCGATCGCTTGGGGTTCGAGCGGTCCCGGGCCGAGAGCTCGGGCTCGGTCGTCGGCCAGGCGACGCCGAGTTCGGGGTCGTCCCAGGCGACGCCGAGTTCGTCGTCGGGGTTGTAGTAGTGGTCGACCAGGTAGGTGATCGTCATGTCGCTCTGGGCGTAGAACCCGTGGGCGACGCCGGGCGGGATGTAGACACCCCGGTGGTCGTGCTCGCCGATCTCGAGCACCAGCGTCGCCTTGTCGGTGCCCGACGTCGGCCGGAGATCGTGGAGGACGACCATGGCCCGTCCGAAGGGGACGTACCAGAAGTCGGCCTGATGGAGGTGGTAGTGGAGGCCGACCAGCGCCCCCTGCTTGCGGTCGGCCCGGTTGGCCTGCACCATCCCCGGCGCTCCCGGCACCCACTCCTGGCGGAACGTCTCGACGAAGCGCCCCCGGTTGTCGCCGTGGACGTCGGGGGTGACGACGACGACGCCGGCGATGGTCTCGGACGGCTCGATCTGCGGCATGGGCCCACGTTACGGGAAACCGGTCAGCCGAAGCGGCGCAGGGCGGCCAGGGTGGCGGGCACGATGACGACCGCCGCCAGCGCCGTCGCCGCCGGCGAGGCGCCGGCGGTCGCACCGGTGCCGAGCACGGCCAGGGCGACCAGGTAGCCGTTGCGGGCGACGGTGGCGGCCGACACCGGCCGGGCGCCGGCGGCCGGCGGCCCGAAGCAGGGGCAGGGGGCGGGCCGCCCGCCGGCCAGGTTGGCGACGACGGCGGCGGTGAAGAGGGCCAGGAGGGCGACGGCCAGGAAGGCCGGCCAGGCCGCCCCCCGCACGGTCACCAGCAGGACGGCCACGGCCGCCTCCACCGGCGGCAGCCCGAAGGACAGGACGCCGGCCGCCGGGGCGGGAACGCCGAACTCCTGGAGGGCGCGGGCGTCGGCCCGCCGCCCGGCCAGCTTCGTCGCCGCCGACAGGGCGAAGGCGGCGGCCAGCGTGATGCGGGCAACGAGAGCGATCGTGGCGCCGAGGTCCACCCGTCCGGGTGCGCCTCCGCTCGCCGCCGCGCTCCCGGCCGGCCGCTACTGGCCGAGGCGGGCGTAACCACCCCGCCAGAACAGCAGCGGCCCGCCCTCGGCGGGCAGTCCCAGGTCGACGACGCGGCCGACGACGATCACGTGGTCGCCGGCCTGGTGCTCGGCGTCGATGACGCAGTCGACGTAGGCGATGGCCTCGTGGAGGATCGGCGAGCCCGTCTTGCCGTGGTTCCAGCCCACGCCCTCGAAGCGGTCGCCGGTCCGGGCGCCGAACCGCCGGCACGTCTCTTCCTGGTGGTCGCCCAGGACGTTGACGGCGAAGTGCCCGGTGGTCCTGATCGACGGCCAGGTCGTGGACGTGTGGGCCATGCAGACCAGGACGAGCGGCGGGTCGAGCGACACCGAGGTAAAGGAGTTGGCCGCCAGCCCCACCGGCCCGTCGTCACCGTGGCCGGTGACGACGGTCACGCCGGTGGCGAAGTGGCCGAGGATCGTCCGGAAGCGAGCGCTGTCGACCCCGTCGTCGGTGCTGAGAGGGGGCTCGTCGGGGAGGCCGGAGGCGTCGTCCATGTCGGCCCGCACACTACCGGGCCGCCGGCAGGCCCTCTCAGCCGGCCGGGGCCCGGTAATGGCAGTGGGCCTTGGCCACCGTGCGGGATCCCGGGGCGAAGACGAGCGTCTCGACCGCCGTCCGGTTGCCGATGCTGGTGTAGACGATGCTGACGCTGCCGGCGCCGACGGCGACGTGGGCGGGCGGGTCGAAATGGAGGTCGGCGTTGCGGGCCAGCGCGGCGGCGAAGTACTGGCGCACGGCCGCCTTGCCGAGGAGGCGGCCGTCGGCGCCGGGGCCGCCGGGCTCGGCCAGGGCGGCGATGAACGGCGAGTAGTACTCGACGTCGTCGGCGTAGTGCTCGAGGACGCGCTCGAGGTCGTGGGCGTTCCAGGCGTCCATCCACTCGGCGGCGAAGGCGTCGGCCTCCGCCTCGGAGAGCGTCGTGATCGGGGTCTCGGTCGTCGTCATGCCGGGACGATCCCACAGATAGGACTGGCCGATCACGATCCAATCGCCCATGATTGGACTGCTCATGAGCCGTCAACTGGATGTGATCTCGCCGTCGGCGGCCGACATCGCCGGCCTCCTCGGCGACTGGTCCGCCCGGGGGTCGGGGTCGCTGGCCACCCGGCTGGCGTTCGCGCTCCGGTCCCGCATCCTGGCCGACCTCCTGCCGGCCGGGACCGCCTTGCCGGCGGAGCGGCTGCTGGCCGAGGCCCTGGCCGTCAGCCGGTCGACCCTCGTCGCCGCCCTCGACGTCCTGCGGGCCGAAGGCCTCGTGACGTCCCGGCAGGGCAGCGGCACCCGGGTGGCCGGCGCGGGCTTCGGCGGCGGCGACGGTGGCGGCGTCCCGGGGCGGCCCGGCGCCGGTCTTCCGACGATGGCCGGCCGGCTGCTGGGGGCGGCCGAGCGGGGCATCAACCTCGGGCTCTCGGCGCCGCCGGCGGCCTCGGACCTGCCGGCGCTGGCCGTCACGTCGGCCGACCTGCTCGCCGCGGTGCCGGCCCATGGCTACGACCCGGCCGGGCTGGCCGTCCTCCGGGCGGCGCTGGCCGCCCGCCACACCGTGCTCGGGATGGCGACATCCGTCGAGCAGATCCAGGTCACCCACGGCGCCCAGCACGCCATCGACCTGGCCCTGGCCACGCTCTGCCAGCCGGGCGACGCGGTGGCGGTGGAGGACCCGACCTATCCCGGTGTCCTCGACGTCCTCCGCGCCCGCCGGCTCCGGCCCGTCCCGGTGGCCGGCGACGCCCGGGGCCCGACCCCGGCCGGTCTCGAGGCCGCCGTCCGCTCCGGAGGGGCCCGGGTCGCCTTCCTGCTGCCCGCCGTCCACAACCCCACGGGCCGGGTCCTCGACCCGGGCCGCCGCCAGGCCCTGGCCGGCGTCCTCGACCAGCTCGACCTGACGGTGGTCGAGGACAACACGCTGGCCGACCTCGCCTACGACCCGGCCGGCCGGCGGCCGCCGTCGCTGGCCGAGCAGTGCCGGCGGGCGACGGTGGTGTCGGTCGAGACCACCAGCAAGGTCGCCTGGGGCGGACTGCGGGTCGGCTGGCTGCGGGCGCCGGCGGGCGTGATCGAGCGGTCGGTACGGCAGCGGACGAGCGGCGACCTCGGCTGCAGCGTCCCCGCCCAGCTCCTGGCGCTGCAGCTGCTCGAGCACTACGACACGCTGATCGTCGCCCGCCGCCGGGCGCTGGCGGCGTCGGCCGCCCGCCTCGCACAGTTGCTCGTGGAGGCGCTTCCCGGCTGCACGTTCGACCCGCCGGCCGGCGGCCTGTCGCTGTGGGTCGCCATCCCCGGCGGCGCCGACGCCGCCGCCTTCGCCTCCCGGGCCCTGCGTCACGGCGTGTCGGTCGCCCCGGGTACGTTCGCGTCGCCCGCCGGTGGGCACGACCGCCTCCGCCTCTGCCACGACCGCCCCGACGAGGAGCTCGTCGAGGGCGCCGCCCGCCTCGCCGCCGCCTGGGCGGACTCCGCCCCCACCCTGGTCCTCGCCTGACGACCCCAAACCGGCGTTCCTTTACCGCCCCCCAGCGGAAACCGAACGCCAGTTGCCGGAGGACGGCGCCGACCCCAAACCGGCGTTCTTTTACCGCCCCCCAGCGGAAACCGAACGCCAGTTGCCGGAGGACGGCGCCGACCCCAAACCGGCGTTCCTTTACCGCCCCCCAGCGGAAACCGAACGCCAGTTGCCGGGGGACGGCGCCGGTGCCGGGGCGGGTACGGTCCCGGGGATGGTCGAGCGGCTCGGGACGGCGGGAACGATGCCGATCGCCGAGGCGGCGGGCCGGCACTGGGACAGCGTCGTCGTCGGCGCCGGGCACAACGGGCTGACGGCCGCCGCCTATCTCGCCCGGGCCGGCCGGTCGGTCCTCGTCCTGGAGCGGCGGGCCCAGATCGGGGGCGCCTGCACCCTCGAGACGCCGTTCCCCGACGAGCGGTTCGTCACCAGCCCCTGTGCCTACCTCGTGGGGCTGCTCCATCCGCTCGTCGTGGACGAGCTCGGCCTGCACCGGCGCGGTTACCGGGTCCAGCCCGTCGACCCGCACCTGTGGTGCCCGTTCGACGACGGCACCGCCCTCGCCCTGTGGGACGACCCCGCCCGCACGGCGGCCGCCGTGGCGGCGATCGCCCCCGGCGACGTCGAGGGCTACCTCGCCTACGAGGCGCTCTTCGGCCGGATCCGCCGGGCGCTGCGGGCCGACTACACGGAGGCCACCGACACGTGGCTCGGACCGTCACCGACCCGGGCCGAGCTCGAGGCCCGCCTCGGCCACGACCCCGAACTCGTCGAGGTCCTGTTCGACACGCCGATCGCCGACGTGATCGAACGCCACGTCGCCGACGAGCGGCTCCGGACCGCCCTCCACGGCCAGGGCATCATCGGCACCTTCGCCGGACCCCGGGACCCGGGCACCGCCGCCGTCCACGCCCTCCATTCGCTGGGCACGATCGAGGGCCGCCCCGGCGCCTGGGGCTACGTCGAGGGTGGCATGGGCCGGATCTCCCTCGCCCTCGCCGAAGCGGCCACCGAGGCGGGGGCGGTGGTGCTGACCGGCGTGCCCGTCGCCGCCGTCCTGCCCGGCGACGCCCCGGCCGTCGCCCTCGAGGGAGGCGAGATCGTCCGGACGGCGACGGTGATCAGCAACGCCGATCCCAAGCGGACGCTGGCGCTGTGCCAGGCCTCCGGCGGCGACCTGCCGGACGGGTTCCGGGCCTTCGCCGAGCGGGTCGAGGCCTGGCGGAGCGAGAGCCCGGTGCTCAAGCTCAACTGCGCCCTGGACCGGCTGCCGACGTTCACGGCCACGACCCGGACGGGTTACGACGGCCCGCCGCCGCACCGGGCCATGGTCACGATCTCCACCGGCACCGACGCCACCCAGGCCGCCTGCGACGCCGCCCGCCGCGGCCGGCCGGCCCCCAGGTGGTGCGAGCTGTACTTCCAGACCGCCTACGACACGAGCGTGGCGCCGCCCGGTGCCCACACGATGAGCGTCTTCGCCCAGTACGTGCCGTATGCGCTGGCGCCGGAGGAAGGCGACTGGGAGTCCAGGCGGGAAGGCATCGCCGACATGGTGATCGCCGAGATCGCCCGCTTCGCCCCCGACGTGGCCGGCTGCATCGTCGACCGGCAGGTCCTCGGCCCGCCCGACGTCGAGGCCCGCATCGGCCTCACCGGCGGCCACATCTTCCAGGGCGAGTGCCTGCCCGACCAGATGTGGGACCTGCGCTTCGGCCCGGCCACGCCCGTCCCCGGGCTCTACCTCTGCGGCGCCGCCACCCACCCCGGCGGCAGCGTCATCGCCGCCAACGGCCGCAACGCCGCTATGGCCGTGCTGGCACGGCTTCGATAGCGGCCCGCACCCGGGCCGCCACCTCCGCGGCCTCCTCCTGCGAGGCGTACTTCTCCCGGGGCCAGAAGAACCCCCGCAGGCCGTCCTTGCGGTGGCGGGGCACCACGTGCACGTGCAGGTGGGCCACGCTCTGGGAAATCCGGTTGTTGTTGGCCACGAACGTGCCGTCGGCGCCGAAGCCGCCCTCCATGGCCGCCGCCACCCGGCGGGCCGCCGAGAACAGCGGCACCAGCAGCGAGTCGGGCAGCTCCGGCAGCGTCACCACGTGCCGGCGGGGCACGACCAGCGTGTGGCCCTTGAACACCGGCCGGTGGTCGAGGAAGGCGACGACGTCGGAATCGGCGTAGACGACATGGTCGTCGGCGCCGGGCCGGCCGGCGACGATGGCACAGAACTCGCAGGCGGCCCCCTCGGCCACCTCGCTCACCCCCGCTACGTCGGGTAGGGGTACTGCCGGGCCTTCACCGCTTCCCGCTTCGGCACCAGCACCTTGCGGCGGAAGTAGCAGACCTCCTCGCCCCGCTGGTTGAACCCTCTGGTCTCGACCGCCACCACGCCCCGGTCGGGCTTGCTCTTCGACTCCACCTTGTCGAGGACGGTGGTGACGGCGTAGATCGTGTCGCCGTGGAACGTCGGCATCTTGTGCTGCAGCGTTTCCACCTCGAGGTTGGCGATCGCCGCCCCGCTCACGTCGGGGACGCTCATGCCCAGCACCAGCGAGTAGACCAGGTTGCCCACCACCACGTTCTTGCCGAACTGGGTGGCCTCTTCGGCGTACCAGGCGTCGGTGTGGAGGGGGTGGTGGTTCATGGTGATCATGCAGAAGAGATGGTCGTCGGCTTCGGTGATGGTCTTGCCCGGCCAGTGGCGGTACACGTCACCGACTTCGAAGTCCTCGAAGTACCGGCCGAACGGGCGCTCGTGCACGGTCATGGCCAGGCCACCTCCATCCTCGGAATCCGCCCGGAGCCTACGGGGGCCGGTCGGCGGAGTTCGAAAGCCAAAGTTCGAACGGGCCGCCGGGCGGTCGTAGGCTCGCCTCCGACGAGACCAGGGGGAGGTCGCATGATGGGGACCAGGATCGGGCATCCGGTGAGCCTCGTGGCGCTGGCCTGGGCCGTGGTGAGCCTGGTCGGCGTCACCGCCGCCGTGGCCACGCCGCCGTCGGGGAACAGCAGCCGCAACGAACTCGCCGTCGGCAAGGTGACCGACGACATCACGATCCAGCGCTCGAGCCCGAGCGACCTCCACATCCAGGAGGTGGCGATCGACCCCGGGGCCAGCTCGGGCTGGCACACCCACCCCGGGCCGGAGTACTCCGTGGTGAAGTCGGGCCAGGTGATCCTGGAACGGGCGCCGGCCTGCGCCCCGATCACCGTGAAGGCCGGTCAGGGCTTCTTCATCCCCGGTGGGATGCCCCACATCGCCCACAATGACGGCACCACCCCGGCCGACCTCTACGTGACCTATACCGTCCCGGCCGGCACCACCAAACTGCGGCTCGACTCCGAGTCGCAGTGCGGGGGCAAGTAGGCAGGCAGCCGACGATCGGAGAACCTTGAACACGCCGGACCTCAACGCCGCCACCGAAGCCGTCGCCGTCGCCCGGAGCGTCTGCCGGAAGGCCGCCGCCCACCTGGCCGAGCTCTCGGCCGAGAACGGGCGCATCTCGGTGGCCAAGCTCGATCGCCACCAGGTGCTGGCCTACGACCTGGCCCACGCCACCGCCGGGGTGGAGGGGGCGGCGGTGATGGTCGACTACGGTGCCCACGGTGGGCTCCAGGCCCGGCTCGCCTGCCTGTTCACCGCCGAGGCCATCGCCGACCTCGTCGTCCGGCTGGTGGGCCGGGAGGCGGAGTGGGGCGTCAGCGCCGCCGAGCTGTCGCCGGCCGGTGACTTCGTCGTCGCCCACCGGGCGCCGGAGTTCGCCGAGGACGTGGCCGAGGAGGTGGCCCGCCACGGCGGCGGGCCCCCTCACCTGGCCGAGGAGTTCGAGCTCGTCCGGGACACGTTCCACCGCTTCGCCGCCGACAAGGTCCGCCCCGTCGCCGAGAAGGTGCACCGGGAGAACCTCGACATCCCCGAGGAGGTCATCGGCGGCCTGGCCGAGATCGGCGGCTTCGGCCTGTCGGTGCCCGAGGAGTACGGCGGGTTCGCCGCCGGCGGCGAGAGCGACTACCTCGGCATGGTCATCGCCACCGAGGAGCTGTCGTGGGGCAGCCTCGGCGTGGGCGGGTCGCTGATCACCCGGCCCGAGATCCTCACCCGGGCGCTGGTCCGGGGCGGCACCGAGGAGCAGAAGAAGGTCTGGCTGCCGAGGATCGCCGCCGGCGAGGCCATGGTCGGGGTGATGGTCACCGAGCCCGACTACGGCTCCGACGTCGCCAACCTGAAGGTCACGGCCACCCCGACCGACGGCGGCTACAGGATCAACGGCGTCAAGACCTGGGCCACCTTCGCCGGACGGGCCAACACGCTGATGCTCCTGGCCCGCACCGACCCCGACCGGAGCAAGGGCCACAAAGGCCTGTCGCTGTTCGTCGTCGAGAAGCCCGAGGCCCCCGGCCACCACTTCGAGTTCACGCAGGACAACGGCGGGAAGATGGAGGGCCGGGCCATCGACACCCTCGGCTACCGCGGGATGCACTCCTACGAGGTGAGCTTCGAGGACTGGTTCGTCCCCGCCGCCAACCTCATCGGGGGCGAGGGCGGGCTGGGCAAGGGGTTCTACTACCAGATGGAGGGCTTCGAGAACGGCCGGCTGCAGACGGCGGCCCGGGCCGTCGGCCTCATGCAGGCCGCCTACGAGGCCGCCCTCGACTACGCCCGGGAACGGCGGGTCTTCGAGCGGTCGATCTTCGAGTACCAGCTGACCAAGGCCAAGATCGCCCGCATGGCCGCCGTCATCCAGGGCGGCCGCCAGTTCGCCTACTCCGTCGCCCGGCTCATGGCCAAGGGGGAAGGGGCGCTCGAGGCGTCGATGGTCAAGGCCTACGTCTGCCGGGCCGCCGAGTGGGTCACCCGGGAAGCGCTGCAGATCCACGGCGGCATGGGCTACGCCGAGGAGTTCCCCGTCTCGCGGTACTTCGTCGACGCCCGGGTCCTGTCGATCTTCGAAGGCGCCGACGAGACGCTGTGCCTGCGTGTCATCGCCCGCCGCCTGGCCGAGCAGGCGATGGGCTGAACGGAAGCGAGCCCGACATGGACCTGCCCGTCGACAGGGTCACGGTGAAGGACACCTTCGCCCGCGCCGTCACCTTCCTGCACACCGAGGTCTACCGGCGGACGGGCGGGAAGGTCGGAGCCAGGATCGGCTCCATCACCATGGGCCTGCTGACGGCCACCGGCCGCAAGAGCGGCCGACCCCGCACGACGCCGCTGAACTGCACCCCCGACGGTGACCGGTGGCTGCTCGTCGCCTCCTACGGCGGCGACGACCGCGACCCGCAGTGGTTCAAGAACCTGCAGGCCACGCCCGAGGCGACCCTCCAGATCGGCGCCGAGACCTTCCCCGTCCGGGCGACGGTGGCCACGCCGGAGGAGAAGAAGGCCCTGTGGCCCAAGGTCGTGGCCTCCTACAAGGGCTACGAGGGCTACCAGCGCAAGACGTCGCGGGACATCCCCGTCGTCGTCCTCTCCCGCGCCGGCGCTTCGTCGTAGGGCTCCGGCACCGGCGCCGGAACGGCGCCCGAGAAGCGGGCCAGCGTCGCCTCCACCAGCGCCCCTTCGGCGGCGGTCAGACGGCGCCGCCCCCCGTCGATCTGCTCCCGCCACAGCCGGTGGGTGGAGTACCCGTCCCCGGGGCGGTTGGAGGCGGCCAGGAAACGGGCCGTCTCGTCGGTGAAGGCCAAGCCGAGGCGGCCGGCGAGGCGGCGGAAGGCCGGCTCGGGCCCGGCGCAGAGCATCTCGTGGCGGACCACCAGCCAGTCGGGGTGACGGCGCCGGGCCTCGGCCAGATGGGAGCTCAGCAGCCCGTAGTGCCAGGCCGCCCGTTCCAGCCACGGCGCCCCGGGCGGTGGCGGGTCGACGCCGAGGACGGCGACCGAACGGCGCAGCGCGGCCGGGTCGGTGTCGAGGAAGCCGGCCCAGCCGAGCTTGCGCCAGCTGGCGATGACGCCGAAGGGGTGGCGCTCCACGACCACGACGGCGGGCCGGAACCGCTCCGCGACCCACTCCAGCGAGCGGGCGCAGTGCACCGACTTCACCACCAGCGGGCCGGGCGCCGGCCGGGGCCGCTGCCGGCTGGCCAGTCGCCCGCTCACCCGCGGCGCTCCGGCCCGCTGGAGGATCCTGGTCCCGGCGTAGACCGCCGACGGGCGCGGGCCGCCGGCGAAGGCCAGGGCCCACAGCGCCTCGTAGTCGCCGGCGCCCGACCCGGTCATGTCGGTCCCGGGGCGTACGTCGGGGTAGGGCCCGAGGGCGCGCTTGGCCCACCACGCCTCCGGCCGCAGGAGGTGATTGTCGGGCTCGTGGAGGTAGCGGGCGCCGGCCGTGCGGCCCAGCACCTCACCGACCCAGGTGGTGCCCGACCGGGGCAGCCCGGCAACCAGCACTCGACGACCGGTCATGCCGGCAGGCTCGCGGCGTTGATCATGTTCTCCAGCCGGACGAACTTGAAGTCCTGGTTGCCGGCCGAGCCGGGCGGCGTGTTGTCGCCGTCGCGGCAGACGAAGATCCCGGCCGGGAAGTCGGGCCCGAGGTCGGCCGACACCGCCGCGATGCCGGTGCTGTCGGAGCACCCGTCGGCCGCCTGACCGTCGACGACCTGCCGCTGGCCCAGCCAGGCGTTGTCCCGCCCCCGGCGGTAGATGGCGAACGTGTCGTCGCCCCGCGAGGAGGCGAGCAGGAATCCCCGCCGCCCCGGCTGGGTCACGAGCGCCAAACCGCCCACCGGGCCGGTCAGGTGCCCGTCGGCGCCGACGTGGTCGACGCTGGTCCGGGCCAGCGGGCTGCCGTCGGGTTCGGCGTCGTAGCGCCAGATGCCCGACCGGGCCTCGGCCACGAACAACCGGCCGGTCTCGTCGTCGGCCACGCAGCCGCCGACGGCGCCGTGCATCGGCCAGCTCCGTACCATCCTCACGTCGACGAGCCCGCCCTCGTCGAAGAGCTCGTACTGGCTGATGTCGCCGTCGGGTTCTCCCAGGAAGGCGTAGAAGCGGCCGCTCTGGCCGCTGTGGTAGAGGCAGAAGGCGCCGTCGACGCCGCTGGTGGTCACGACCCGGGCACCGACGTCGACCAGCTGCCGGGGCCCGGGATCGAGGCGGTAGAACGACATGGCGCGCCCCCCGGTGCCGACCAGCGTCACGGTCTGACCGCCGAGCGGGAACCCGTTGCGGACGTCGACGCCGTTCACCGCACCCGCCGGCCGGGCCAGGCGCAGCACCCGCTGTCCCTTCAGGTCGTAGGCCTCGACCGAGCTTTTTCGCTTGTCGGTGCCGAACACCAGCGACGCCGACGGATCGGCGGCGTTGACCCACACGGCGGCGTCGGCGGCGGCGTCGCCGGCCGTCCCCACCGGCGTCGTCTCCACCCGGGGCGTGATGTTCCCCGGCGGCTGATCGAAGCCCTCCGCCCGGCCGGTCGGCCCGAAGGCGCCGGCGGCGAGGGCGGCGACGACGACGAAGAGGACGCCGCGCCGCCGCAACACCTGGCGGAACCGTTCCCCGGCATCGGCCCAGGCGGCCCGGGACGTCCACCGCGGGGGCCACACCGCCCCCGGGGACGCCCCGGGCCGCCCGGCCGATGCGGCCGGCGCCGACGCTTCCGCCACCACCGAGGCGAGGCAGTGACGGAAGCCCTCGGGCGTCAGCTCCGAACGGCGGAGGACGGTGCACTGCGATCTGGCCACCGGCCCGGCGTCGGAACCGGGGACGAGGCCCACGAGGCGGGTGCTGCGCCACTGGCGGCGGGACAGGCCCGGGCCGAGGTTCGGCACGCCGAGCGTCTGCTCGCCGAGGTCGAACACGAGGACGTCGACGCGGTCGAGATCGGGCGTCGGCACGAGCCCGGAGCTCTCACCGACGACCACGAAGTCCGATCCCCGCAGCGAAGCGGCCAACCCCATCCGGAAGATGGGGTTCGGGTCGTCGAGCCAGATGCGAGTGGCGCCGTCCATGCCGCCGATCGAACCATCAGCCCCGCTCCCGTCCCAGAGGTCGGCGGGCAGCTATGCGGCAGCGATCCGCGGGCCCCTTCGATTCCGCCGGGAGCCCTTCGGGCGCCCGGAATCTTCCGGCCGCTCAGAATGCCGGTTCCGCCCGGCCCGACGTGCTGCGGTCAGACCCTGATATTGCAGAGAGGTCCGGGCTGGGGGTCGTGAGGGCTGGGTGGGGTCTGTTGAGGGAGGTTGTGGGCGGCGGGCGCAGTTGGGTGGTGGTCTTGATGGGCATCCAGGGCGGT